>Ga0182747_1002698_pt1 | contig 12288 bp, 10 predicted proteins | sample eDN3rd30CBELigBY_FD_128526 | JGI IMG/M metagenome (GOLD analysis project Ga0182747, IMG submission 128526) | Enriched backyard soil microbial communities from Emeryville, California, USA - eDNA 3rd pass 30_C BE-Lig BY (version 2) (version 2) | ecosystem: Environmental > Terrestrial > Soil >...
AATAGACATACGTCCACCATTTTAAAAATCCATTGATTAAACGCAGTACAATGATTAACAAAAAAATGCCTAAAGGAATTAGCGTCGACCAAAAGTTTGAATCCCCCGGGTTAAAAGTGACGGAAAACCCATTGGCAAAAAAGATAATCAAAAATGGTAATATCAATTCTCTTAGTCCTTTTACAAAATCAACAACTGCAGAAACCAGATGCAATTTATAGCGATCAGACATCATCTTCAGCCACCCTTGCTAGGATAGAAATCCGCGCTCGCAAGCTATCCGCATCACTTGTGATTAACATCGGGATGACATGGGTTGTTGCTGCTGTGGAAATTGAAATATTGGCTAAATCATATTTTTTCAAGATGGGGCCTTGGGAAGTATCAACATGCTGAACTCGCACCATAGGAATCAACGTCCGTTCGACGATGAATAGTCCGCTTTGTATTTCAATCTCGTGCTCTCGAACCTCATATCGCCAATGGTCCCAGCGAATTCTTGGAAATAGCCAAATAGACGCTAGTGCAACAACTACTACAACAGCTATTGCTATGTAATAAATAAAAGACGGCCATTCAAAATAGTAGGTTACGAAAATAACGGCACCCATTAAGATGGCTGTTAGAGCTGTATTAAAAAGGCCATATAACCGCCAAACGGTCAGCCCCTTCCTCGGTATTTGATACATCAATTGCTTTCGCACATTACACACCCCTTTTCCTCTTTCTTATACGGATGAAATAAGCTAATTGTTTCAATATATTCGAAAAGCGAGCCGAAAAAATCTACCTATATTAATAAGTTATAATTATTATAAAGCATAAAATCAAGCTCTTATATAGATTCAAATGTAGTTATGTTTTGGCTAGTGGTTCTTAGTACCATGCCACAGAGAGATGGTTTTGCTACCTTTTGACCGAGTTCCGCTGGTGATTCGTCGAACGTTTCGCCAGTATTTCAACCCAACATCCCCCAATCAGCTTATAAATTGCCCAACAAAAAAAGTGCCCCCGAGAGGACACTTTTTATATTTTATTGACTAGTCTTCACGACGACGTGGTGTGCTTGAAGTTGAGCGTCTGCGTTCGCCGCCGCCTTCTTTGCGTCCACCTTCACGACGAGCGCCATCTCTGCGTCCGCCATCACGACGAGCTCCGCCGCCACCGCTGCGTCCGCCACGACCGAAGTCACGACGTCCTCCGCGAGAGTCTCCTCCGCGTCCACGGCCACCACCGCCAGAACGTTCTTTACGAGCTGGTAATGGACGCTCTTCAGAAATTGTTACTGGTGTTTCGTCAGGCTCTTTCGTCATTGATTTGATAGCTGCTGCTACTACATCAACTGCATTAAGGTTTTCTAATAATTCATTCGCTAAAATACGGTATTCGTTTAAATCGTTAGCTTGAACGATATCAGATAATTTCTCCATAGCGACTTTTTGTTGACCAACAAGTGCTTCTGTTTCACTTGGTGGACGAAGTGGAGTCATACGTTTTTTCGTTGTTTCTTCAACAATACGTAAGTAACCCATTTCACGTGGTGTTACAAAAGTAACTGCAAGTCCTGATTTACCAGCACGGCCAGTACGACCGATACGGTGAACATAGCTTTCTGGATCTTGTGGAATATCAAAGTTATAAACGTGAGTTACACCAGAAATATCAAGACCACGTGCTGCTACGTCTGTTGCAACAAGAATGTCAATTTTATTTTCTTTAAATTGACGTAATACAGACATACGTTTCGCTTGGCTTAAGTCACCATGAATTCCTTCTGCAACATAACCACGGATACTTAATGCTTGTGATAATTCGTCTACACGACGTTTTGTACGCCCAAAGATAATCGCAAGCTCTGGTTGATGTACATTTAAAATTCGAGTTAACACATCGAATTTTTCACGCTCTTGAGCTTTTACGAAAAATTGCTCGATGTTTTCAACTGTCATTTCTTTTGATTTAATTTTCACTTCTTCAGGGTTTTTCATAAATGTGTTTGCAATTTTACGAATTGCAGGTGGCATTGTAGCCGAGAATAATAATGTTTGACGAGTGTCTGGAACACTTTCTAAAATCGCATTAATATCATCGATAAAGCCCATGTTTAACATTTCGTCTGCTTCGTCTAATACAAGTGTTTGTACTTGATCAAGCTTTAAAGTGTGACGGTTAATATGATCTTGAATACGACCTGGAGTACCTACGATAATTTGTGGTTTGTTTTTCAACGCACGAATTTGGCGTCCGATTTCTTGTCCACCGTATACAGATAATAATTTAATGCGTTTATCATAACCGATTTTATATAATTCTTCCGAAACTTGGATTGCTAATTCACGAGTAGGCGCAATAATCAACGCTTGAATATTTGGGTTTTTTGGGTCAATTTTCTCAATAAGCGGTATTCCGAATGCTGCAGTTTTACCAGTACCAGTTTGTGCTTGACCTAATACATCGCGACCCTCCATTGCAAACTTAACAGTGCCTTCTTGGATTGGTGTAGCTTCTTCAAATCCCATACGTTTTAATGAACGTAATGTCGATTCGCTAATATTTAATTCTGAAAAATTTGTCAAACTCTTCAATCTCCTTTTTCCTTTAAGTTGACAAATGGTTACATTTTCAGATGAAATGCGGCAAACTTCGAGCCTAAGTTTGGAACGTTTCCGATACTTAATAATTCTCTGAACTCTACAGAGAGCGATTTTATATGAAAGGGAAAGCCCGGTCTTTGCCGAGCGGTTCAATTCTACCCATTTTCTTATGTTTAAAACTTACTAAAAATAGAATAAAACCGTTAAATTCAAAAAAAAGCACTCTTCATCATGTTTTGTGAAGAGCCTTCGCACAAAATGTATCCATTGCTTATCATAGTCTATCATGGCTCTTTACTGCATTGCAACGAAATTGCTCTTGTTATAATATTCTTAATTTTTAACTAAAACTAAGAAAACCATAGGTCACAGTCTCACTAACGTAATTTCCTTTCTTAATAAAAATTAAACATTGCATCTTTGGGTAACGATTAAATTAAGCACTTGTAACTGGTACATTCCTTATATTGCACTCGCACCATAAAAAACATTCGTATTATTTGCATTGTCCATGTATTGCATCTTCTACCATCTTCAACGATTGGAAAACCTCAAAATAATAATCATTAAATAAATTAAAAAAGCACTATTTAGCCTAAAAATGGCTAAATAGTGCTTTAAATTTTAGTTAAATGATTTTAAAATTGTTTCCAACTTCATTCCTCGAGAGCCTTTTAATAAAATTAATGTTTTTTCATTTGCGTATTCATTAATATACTGAATAATTTCTTCGTAGCTATTCTCAGAATAAATTAGTTTATCATTGCTAAAGTTTTGTTGTAATTGGTTATATAGCCATTTCATTCTTGGACCGTATAGACAAACTCTTGAGATTTCATTGACATCTATAACATTAGCAATTTGCTCATGAAATGGTTTTTCATCGTCACCTAACTCCAGCATGTCACCTAGAACAAGCCATTTGTCATCACGTAAAGATGTCGATTGTACAAATTGAATCGCAGCCTCCATAGAGGTTGGTGCTGCGTTGTAGGCATCATTAATAAATAAGATTCCATTTTTAGTTGGTACTAACTGCATTCGCATATCCGTCAACGATACTTTGGATAATCCTTGTTGAATTTGAGCCTCAGTTAAGCCAAGCATTTTACCGATTAAAAGAGCAATTAAGCTATTCTTCACTTGATGCTTACCTAAAACAGGGATAGAGAATTCACCATTCAACTCGCCGGTCACCTTAAAATGACTACCCTTTTCAGTTGTTTCGATGGATGTAGCAACTAAATCATTAGATGATTGGAATCCAAAGGCTTTTGAATTTAGTTGCGTTTGTTCCTTAACTAAATTTTGTAACAATGGCTCGTCACCATCATAGAACAAAAATCCTTCTGCATTTAAACCTTGAATAATCTCAAATTTAGCTTTTGCAATCCCCTCACGTGAACCAAGATCTTGCATATGAGCCTCACCAATATTTGTAATTACAGCAAAGTGAGGCTTTGCTAATTTTGTTAAGAATTCAATTTCTCCGAAACCACTCATTCCCATTTCTAGGACAGCAATTTCTGTATCCTCTTCTAAATTTAACAACGTAATAGGTAGACCTAATTGATTATTAAAATTTCCAATTGTTTTTTGCACTTTATAGAATGGAGTTAGCATACTAGCTAAGATATCCTTTGTAGAAGTTTTACCGTTTGAGCCTGTTACACCAATAAATTTGGCTTGGTGTTTTTGACGGTATGCGCGAGCCATTTGTTGTAACGCAACCTCTGCATCTTCTACTAATAAAACTGGTTTATCTTTCGGAGGATTCGGTTCATCCTTTAGCCAAAGAGTAGCGGCAGCACCTTTTTCAAATGCTTGCTCTACATACTTGTGTCCATTGACCGCCTCACCACGAAAAGGAATAAATAAATCCCCTTTCGAAATAGTTCGTGTATCAATAGAAACTCCTGTAACAATTGTTTCTGAATAGCCAGGACATTCTATATTCAACCAATTAGCAATTTCCTTTAGTGTTCTTTTCATATCTATTCACTCTAATCTCGATTATATTGTAATTGTTGTTTTTCTGTATGGCGTTCTATCGCTAACTCAATCAAATTATCGATTAATTGTGGATAATTTATACCTGTGTGTTGCCATAAAAGCGGATACATACTTACTGGCGTAAAACCAGGCATTGTATTTACTTCGTTAATATAAACTTCATCATCTTGAGTTACAAAGAAATCTGAACGAACAAGTCCTGAGCAGTCTAAAATTTTAAACGCACGAACGGCCATGTCTTTCATTGTACTTTCCACTTTAGTAGAAGTTTCAGCAGGAATAATTAGCGCTGTTGAACCATCTTTATATTTTGAATCGTAATCATAAAAATCGGTCATAGGTTTTATTTCACCTGCAACAGATACTTTTGGGGTATCATTCCCAAGTACGCCCATTTCAATTTCGCGAGCAACAATTCCTTGTTCAACAATTACTTTACGATCATATTGGAAGGCAAATTCAATTGCTTTTACTAACTCTTGACGATCAGAAGCTTTGCTAACTCCAACACTTGAACCTAGATTAGCTGGTTTTACGAACATCGGCCAACCTAAATCGTCCTCACATTTTTTGATAAGATCTTGAGAACTTTGATTCCACTCTTTTCGAATAAAGTGAACAAAAGGTACTTGTTTTAACCCTGCTACACTAAATAATTGTTTCATTGTCACTTTATCCATACCAGCTGCTGAAGCTAATACTCCATTCCCCACATAAGGGAAGTTCAGTACTTCTAACAACCCTTGAACCGTACCATCTTCTCCATTCGTTCCATGTAATAACGGAAAGACTACATCAAATTGAGCTTGTGTATTTTTATCTAAAACAAATTCTGTAATATTATTTGGTGATATTGTCTCGCTTTTAAATTGTAATTGTTCGATTGATTCAACTGGTTTTGTTAATTGAGGTCCTCTAAGCCATTGACCATCCAATGTTATAAAAATCGGATGTACTTCATATTTGTTATAATCAATTGCTTTAGATACAGCTGTTGCAGTAGATAATGATACCTCATGCTCAGCAGATTTCCCTCCATATAATAAACCAACGCGCTTTTTCATTTTTTGACCTCCAAAATATTGAGTAGTTCTAGTTTAACATGAAAACCCATTTATTATTTAGAAAACTTGACATATCAAAATGACGTATTTCAATAAGTGTTAGTTGCACTACATTAGTTAAAAAAGATTACCTACTTTTTATCTGTTACAATTAAATTACTGCCATCTTGTAGTATTTACACAAATTAGTTCTTTTCACTAATAAATTAAAATAAGGACATACTATTGTAAAGAAAGTGAAAAACTCCCTGTCAACAGTGAGCTATGACAGAAAGTTTTAAGTGATTTTAATAAGTTCATCGTAGTTTTGCTTTAATATAACTTCTAAATCATCCCAAACTTCATCAGGATAATCATAGTCGGAAAGAGTACGTATTTCAACACCGTAACTGTTATTTTGTTTCTCCATTTTGTAAAGAGATAGCAAGGCACCTTCTTTTACAAAAGGTCTGTATGCCTTTAATACGATTGGGTCTAAAGTTGGGATTGCATCTTTAGTTTTTCTACGCCAAAAACTACCGTTACCTTCTTTTTCTTTTATCAACTGATTAAATAAATTAGAAACTAAATATTCCGAATCATTTAAGTAACGATAATAGACTTTTGTTAATTTATCATTTTCTGCTGAATAATACACATACCGATTTTGCAACTTAGTAAAGAACGGAGAATGGATAGGTTCTTTTTTATGGCTAAGGTATAACAGTTCTGCTTGCTCTAAAGAAGTAAGCTGATTAACATCTTTTTCGCTAACAAAATCAATCCAACATAAATCACCATCAACATCACCCATTCTCTTAACAAACTTCGTTAATTCATCGAAGGATACAAAATCAAATTGGGTATGCATATTAAATGATCCATCTTCATAGCCATGCTTAAGTAGTAATAAGTTTGGTATTGGGTCGACCGAGCTAATAAACTGCTTTAATGTCAGGCCACTGTAGATTACAAAATGATCGACATCATTCATATGTACGAATAAATGATGTATAAAATCATCCGCAGTTTTTTGTTTTCTAGCCATACGCTCACTCCCCCAGGAATTCAATACATTAGTTATTATATGATGTAACTCGTAAATTTGAAACATTTTCATTTCCATTTCGTCGTAACTTTTGCCTTAAGTTTTAGTTGATAACAAGAAACTATAACTTAAATTGTAAATAGTACTAATTGCTCTAAATTTTTACACCCTTTTTAACATATAAACCATTATCCCCTTTTAATCGTTTCTATGTTAAAGTAAAATGTACAAGTTCGAACGTAATTCTAAAATCTTTAAGATTAATTAGGTGAAAATGAATGGAAAATAACCAAAATTTCGCAGGCCGATTCGATTGGAAGCTTGCTTTGATAATTTTTTTATTTCTTATAGTTAGTTTGTTAGCCATTTCTTCCGCACAAACTACAGGACAATACCAGTCAAACTTTGTTATGCAACAATTAATTAACTATATAATCTTCGCTGCTATTGTTGCGGTAGTCATTTATTTTGACCCTGACCAGTATAAAAAGATGGCATGGTACTTGTATGGCTTTGGTATTTTACTATTAATACTACTTGCAGTAATTCCAGCAGGTGGAATTGTCATCGAACGAAACGGTGCAAAAAGTTGGTTTTCAACACCAGTCGGAAGCTTACAACCTTCTGAATTTATGAAAACTTTTTATATTTTATCCATGGCTTGGGTAATAAGTAAGCACCACGAAAAATACTCCCTTAAAAGTATTAAATCAGACTTTATATTACTAGGTAAGATTGCCGTTACTTTATTTATTCCGTTAGCATTTATCATGATGCAGCCAGATTTAGGTTCTTCTCTAGTTTTCTTAGCTATTACAGCTGCATTAATCATTGTTGCAGGTATCTCATGGAAAATTATTTTACCTGTATTCGCTGTTTCAGTAACTGTTGGTGGGACATTACTCTGGATGGCATTATATATGCAAGACTTTCTAGAAGAGAAATTCGGATTTAGTCCATATCAGTTCGCACGAATTTATTCGTGGATAGATCCTTATGCATATTCTTCAGGTTCCGGCTATCATTTGATTACTTCTTTAAATGCGATTGGTTCGGGAGAGATTTTTGGTAAGGGATATATGGACCGTGAAGTTTATGTAGCTGAAAGTCATACCGATTTTATATTTACAGTTATCGGAGAAGAATGGGGATTTCTTGGCGCTAGCTTTGTAATCTGTCTCTATTTCTTATTAATTTATCATTTAACAAAAATGACTTTAACACTGAAAGATCCTTTCTGCACTTATGTTTGTGCAGGGATTATTGCTATGATTACATTCCACGTATTCGAAAATATTGGGATGACAATCCAACTGTTACCGATTACAGGTATTCCATTACCATTCATCAGTTATGGCGGTAGTTCATTAATGGGGAATGCACTGGCCCTAGGATTAGTATTTAGTATGAAATATCATTATAAATCGTACATGTTTGCATCTAACGAAGATGATGATTAGAAAAGGAAAAGTCCCGACTTTCAAAAGTCGGGACTTTTTTATGCTAATTCTGATTAATTGATTTATTATACTTGTGGAGTTTGAGTTGGTGGTGTTAATACTTTAAGTAATTCAAGACGGGATTTTGTAACTGTTGCAGTAACACCTAATCTAGATAAATTCGAAACGATTTTCTTTAAGTCTACTTCCTTCGCCATGCTCTTCCACCTAACCTTCTTTATATTATTAATAACGTATTAATTATTTAAAAGTTTCAAAAAATAAGTCTGACTTTACAATTTCTTAGATTCATCATAACATGTTTCCTTTGACTAAAATTTATCAATTCTGTTACAACTTCCAATTAATTGTCAACTATATCGCATACTTTTTTATCGTCAAGATTTACTTCATGTTTAGATTGTTGATTCTACTGGAATTATTACCGTAATTTCTATAAGTTAAACCTCAAAATTCCATAGACACAATTTGTTCATTTTTTCAAAACTTAATCAATTGAAAATTGCTATTAATAGAAGCTCAAGATTTTGGACATGAATAGTAGTAATCTTGCGTATATTAAAATGCCCACACTTTTGAAAAAGTCACGGAAGAATAGATAGAAATGTTGTTGGAGGAAATAGAGTGCAAACAAAAAAATCAATTACTTTGCCAACTCAACTTGAATGTTATCGTCATAAAATTGAATCATCAATAGTAAACTCATTATGGATTACTCCTGTTAAAGAGAAGCCCTCAATAACTGATAGTAAATTTTCAGGATCCCCTTATTTACCCAAATCTCATATACATCCGAAAGATTCTAACGGAGACTATATGCCATTATTAGCTCAAATCAATTTTGCTCAATTACTCTCCCCCTCGCTATTTCCAAATGAAGGACTGTTACAATTTTTTATATCACGTAGTATTTCGTACTCAACACAAAAAAAGATGGAGTTGCTTTTACAACAAGACTATAAAATACGTTACTTTCCAAAGTTAGAAAGCGAAGAACACCTCGTAGCTGATTTTTCTTATTTACAACTCGATAATAGCTTCTTAATTCAGGACGAGATGAAGTTAGAATTCCAAATAAAACTAGAACCAGTATCTGCAACTGATTATCGATTCGAGGAATTTATGACCCATTCTCAAATTGAAGAACCATTCTTTAGCGAAGATGATCGCACGTTTGAAGACATCTATTTAGAAAATTTTTTATCAGCCGAACATAAATTAGGTGGCTATCCTTATTTTATTGAATATGATACTAGAAAGGATTCCACGTTCTTAAAAAAGTTCGATACTTTATTGTTCCAAATTATATCGAACGACGAACAAGGCATTATGTATGGTGATTCAGGCATTATTAAATTCTTTATTAATCAACAGTCTCTTAAAAATCTTGACTTTTCTACTATATATTTTGTTGCTGAACAGTTCTGACTATATTTCAAGTACTACAATTCGTTTACTCGTTAAGCTATAATTACTTTAAAAAAATAAAGTAGGTGCAGTCATATGAGTATTTTCTTTAATACCATATCTGTTATTCCAATTATTCTCACATTAAATATTATTCTTGCAATAACTGTAATTTTCTTAGAAAGAAAAGATCCTACTTCCACTTGGGCTTGGACCCTTGTATTATTTTTCCTTCCATTAGCCGGATTTATATTATATTTATTACTTGGTAGACCAATGAGAAAAAAACATTTATTTCGATGGGAAGGACAAAAGGATATCGGGATTGATAAATTAATCAGTTATCAAATTGAGGCCCTAGAAGAAAACTCACTTGATTTCCATCAAGATGAGGTTGGAAAATACAAAAGTTTAATTCATATGAATTTAAAAACAAGTGATTCCGTTTTAACTCAAGATAACCATATTCAATTTTATGATGATGGTTCAGAAAAGTTTGAGGCCTTGCTTCAGGATATTGAGAATGCAAAAGACCATATTCATATACAATATTATATTTTTAAATTAGATAACTTAGGAAAGCGTATCTATTCACTACTTATAAAAAAAGCACAGCAAGGCGTAAAAGTTCGGCTTCTTTATGATGAAATGGGCTCCCGTGGTGTAAAAAAAAGACACTTTAAATCTTTACTTGAAGTAGGGGGAGAAGTAGAAGTGTTCTTCCCTTCTATCCTCCCTCTCATTAATCCACGTTTGAATTTTCGAAATCACCGTAAAATCGTTGTGATAGATGGACGTATCGGTTATATTGGCGGTTTTAATGTTGGCGATGAATATTTAGGATTAAATAAGAAATTTGGTTATTGGCGAGATACTCATTTGCGTATTGAGGGGAGTTCAGTCCACCCCTTACAAACTCGCTTTTTACTAGACTGGAATCAAGCAAGTGATAATAATATCAACTATTCCGAAAAGTACTTCCCTGCAATACCTAAAAAAGGCGACATAGCGATGCAAATTGTATCGAGCGGACCAGATACTGAATTTCCTGCTATCAAAAATGGTTATCTTAAATTGCTAATGAGTGCAAAACGTTATATTTACATCCAAACACCCTATTTCATACCCGATAATAGTTTTTTAAATGCCATTGAGATTGCTGCTCTTTCCGGTATCGACGTGCGTATCATGATACCAAATAAACCAGATCATATGTTTGTTTATTGGGCTACCTATTCATATGTTGGTGAATTATTAAAAGCTGGCGCTAAAATTTATATTTATGAAAAAGGTTTTATTCATGCTAAAACAATCGTGATCGATGATGAAGCTTCAACGGTTGGAACTGCTAACATTGATGTACGAAGCTTTGCTTTAAATTTCGAAGTAAACGCATTTATATACGATCGTGTATTCTCTCACGAATTAGCTGAAGTTTTTGAGAAGGATATACTGGATTGTACAGAGTTAACGCTAGAAAAATATGAGAAACGTTCAATTATCATAAAATTTAAGGAATCTATATCACGATTATTAACTCCAATCCTGTAATGATATTTTTTCCTTAGTACAAAGATTTTAAAAAAAGGATGACGCAAAGTGCGCCATCCTTTTTATTGAATTCCTAAATATTCTTCTAATGTAACATCTGCTTCTTTTACTTTTGCTGCTAAGTCTACCCCTAAATAACGGAAATGCCATGATTCATACATATAACCTGTAATTGCTTCTTTACCTTTAGGGTAACGTAAGATAAAACCATAGTTTACTGCATTTTCAACAAGCCATTTTCCTGCTTCTGATTCCCCAAACTCTTCTGTTAACCATAAATCTTCTTTTCCAACTTCACCAATATCAAAGGCGAAACCCGTTTGATGCTCAGAATATCCAGGTCTAGCACTATATCGATCCGCATTCTCCTGACCGTCACGACTAACATAATTATTATAAAGTGTATCTTGGTATTCGTATGAACGATACGTACTAAAAGCTACTAATTCAAAACCAGCAGCTTTTGCATCTGCTGCCATTTGTTCAAATGCATTACGAGCCTCTTTATTCTCTCCTGGAGCAAAAGTACTTGGTAATGGATACTTTTTATTTGCTATTAAGATTCCATCTACATAAGTAGGCTCTGTTGGTAAAGGCTGCCCTTCAATATACCCATTGTTTGTAAGTGGTTGTTCTTCTGTTTGCTCTTCTGGTTTAGCCGTTTCTCCATTTTCTTCAGAGTTTGTGGGCGAGTTATTATCTTCTATCGTAGTCGAGTCATTTTCTTCAGTTTCTTTTGGAGTTGCTTCATTTTTTACGCTATTTTGATTTAGGTACATAAATACCACTACAGCAGCTACTAAAATCACTGCCACACTAACACCAATCCATATGTATTTCTTTTTACTATTATTATTACTAATGGTTGTATGTCTTTTCATAATCCTATTAGCCTCTTTCCTATACAATGCTTATATTTTAGCACTGTTTCAACCATTTTACCTTATTATTTCATATAAAAAATAAGCTAAAAATCACTAAATAAGTTTCTTATATTCTTATAAATATTATTGATAATTTCGTTAATCGAACGTATATATCCATCCCTGTCAATCGAGTAGAGGGAAAATAAGTAACCTATTTTCGCCCCTCTCACAACACCGTACGTACGGGTCTCGTATACGGCGTTTCAATTTATATTACAGTGTGTACTTCTAAGTAACGGTCTAGGG
>Ga0182747_1002700_pt1 | contig 12284 bp, 10 predicted proteins | sample eDN3rd30CBELigBY_FD_128526 | JGI IMG/M metagenome (GOLD analysis project Ga0182747, IMG submission 128526) | Enriched backyard soil microbial communities from Emeryville, California, USA - eDNA 3rd pass 30_C BE-Lig BY (version 2) (version 2) | ecosystem: Environmental > Terrestrial > Soil >...
CTGCTCACGTCGCCCGGTGATCACCACGGTCGCCCCCGCGGCCACGACGCCGCGGGCGATGGCCAGGCCGACTCCCTGGGTCCCGCCCGAGATCAGCACGATCCGATCGGCCAGGTCCGGAATCGTGGTTGGTCCGGTCACGTCAGGCATGGGTGCTCCGCTTCTGCTCGTGCTCGGCCAGGGCTGCGCCGAGATCGTCCGAAGTCCTATCCTCCCGCAGCGACTCGAGGACGATCTCGGCCTGGGACCGTGGCGTCAGTCCCGAAACCGGCTGGTCCAGATCCAGATTCGTCGGGAACGGATAGCCCTCGGCGCTGCAGGCCACGACACGTGCGACTGCCTCCAGCGTCGCCCCTCCCCGGTTCAGGCGCTCACGCAGCACCGGATAGAGCGCCTCGCTGACGCGGCGACGATCGACGGCCTCCATCGCCCGCCCGAACGCCGACGACACCTGCAGCAGGTTCGCGACCCGCTGGATATCGGACGACACGTTCGAACCGGCTCCGTGGAAGAGGGCCGGATTGAAGAACGCGGCGTCACCCTTCGCGAGCGGAAGTTGGACGTGATGCTCCTCGAAGAAGTCAGCGAACTCGGGCCGGCGGTAGGCCAGATAGCCCGGACCGTACTTCTGCGAGTGCGGCAGGTACAGCGTCGGGCCGCTCTCGACCGGCATGTCCGAATGTGCGACCGCACCCTGCAGAGTCAGCACGGGCGACAGCAGATGGACGTGCGCCGGGTACTGCGCCGCGACCTCGTCCTCCAGGAATCCCAGGTGGTAGTCGCGGTGCGGATCCTGCGCGACGCCTCCCGGGCGGACGACGTTGACCTGCGACGTCATCTGATAACCCGGGCCGAGCCAGGCATGGGACACCAGCGCGAGAACGTCGTTGGCGTAGTAGTCGGCGAATGCGTCCGGAGCACGCAACGCGACCTTCTCCAGCGCATTCCACACGCGACTGTTCGCGCCGGGCTTCGCGAAGTGATCACCGTGTGCCGTGCTGGCCGTCTCTTCGTCGCTGATGATCGCGTCGAACACCTCGGTCACCCGGTCGACCACAGCCGTGTCGGCGAACGCACCCTTCAGCACGACGATGCCGGGGCCGTCGGCGAACGCCCGCACGAGTTCGGCCTCGACCGCCCACCGTCCCTCATCGGTCGATGCGGTCGCGCGAATCGCATCGCAGTCGTAGATCAATACGTTCTGCTCGACGGCGTCGGCGTGCGGATAGTCGGCGAGATCGGTGGTCGTCGCGACGAGCGAGGCGAACTCGGGCAGTCGGCAGTCGTCGGAGGTGAAGCGTGCCGGAGGGTGGGAAACGGTTGCGGTCATGGTTCTGACGCTAGTCACGCGATGCCGGATCAGGAACACCGAAAACCCCTCAAAGATCCCTCAACATGCGACGATGGCCGCATGGCACGGCATCGCTTCCGTATCCGCGAGATCGCCCAGCAGTCCGGCCTGAGTGAGGCGACGGTGGACCGCGCGCTGCATCGCCGGCCCGGGGTGCGCGAGAGCACCGTCGCCGAGGTCGAGCGTGCCATCGCCGATCTGGAGCGTCAGGAGTCCCAGCTCCAGGTCGTCGGCCGCACGTTCCTGGTGGATCTGGTGATGCAGGCACCCGACCGGTTCTCGACCCAGGTCCGGCACGCGTTGGAGACCGAACTGCCGACGCTCAGGCCGGCCGTCATCCGCGCCCGCTTCCATCTCGGCGAGGAGTCGTCGCCGGCCGGCGCGGTGCACAGCCTGGAGCGGATCGGCGAGCGCGGATCACACGGGGTGATCCTGAAGGCTCCCGACCATCCCGACGTCGTGGCCGCGGTCGACCGCCTCGTGCAGAGCGGCACCCCGGTCGTGACCCTGGTGACCGATCTGCCGCTGAGTCGGCGGGCGGCCTACATCGGCATCGACAATCGGGCGGCCGGCGCCACAGCGGCCTATCTGGTCACGCAGTGGTCCACAGAAGCCATCGGCAGCGTGCTCGTGACGCTGAGCAGCAGCACGTTCCGCGGCGAGGAGGAGCGTGAGATGGGATTTCGCACCACGCTGCGGAACCTCGCGCCCGATCGGACGATCCGCGAGGTGACCGACACCGACGGGCAGGATGGGACCATCCTCGCCGCGGTGGGCAGAGCGGTGCGGGACGATCCCACGATCGATGCCGTCTATTCGATCGGCGGAGGCAATGCCGCGATCCTCGACGCGTTCGGCGATCGGGCCCCGCGGGTCTTCATCGCTCATGACCTCGACCACGACAATGCACGGCTCCTGCGCACAGGTCGGCTCTCGGCGGTGCTCCATCACGATCTGCGCGCGGACCTCCGCCGCGCGTGCCGGATGCTGCTTCAGGCGCAGGGAGCCTTGCCCGGAGCCATCTCGACGGCACCCTCACAGATCCAGGTCGTGACCCCGTACAACCAGCCTCATGCGTTCGGCGGCTGAGGCGTGCAATGGCAGTGAGCCCATGAACGACATCCACCGCGCCCAGCCCGGTCCGCACCTCCCGGTTCAGGCGTACAGGCCTGGCCTCTGCGGAAGATCCACGAGACGGCGCTCCCCCGACGTGAGGGCATCGACCCCGGCCGCGGCCACGACGTTGGCCGCATAGCCGTCCCAGGCGCTCGCGCCGATCACCTCGCCGCTCAGCGACGCATCGGCCCACGCCGACAGTTCGAGCCGGTACGACTCGATGAAATGCTCCACGAAGTCGCTGCCGATCCGCCGGCCGCCCGAGCCGGCCAGTCGGCGAAGGACCGACGTGGACGGTTCGAGAGTGGCCGATCCACCCGTACCCACCGCTTCGACACGCACGTCATAGCCGTAGGCGGCGTTGACGAACACCTCGGCGGTGATCATCTGACCGCTACTGGCCCACAGCGTGGCGACCTGTGGATCGCGGAATCCTTCCGTGACAGGCGACTCGACGCGGATCGCGACGATCTCGGCGTCCAGCAGCCACCGGAACGTGTCGAACTCGTGGATCATCGATCCGGTCACGAGCGTCGCATCGTCGGTGCTGGTCGTGTTGGAAGCGTTCCGGTGGATGCCGTGCAGCACCCGGACGGTGCCGAGCGTGCCGTCGGCGATCGACTCCTTGAGGGACACGAACCCCGGGTCGAAGCGACGGTTGAACCCGACCTGGACGAACCGCCGACCAGCCGCGATCTCGGCGTCGACGACCCGCCGGGCGTCGTCGGCCGTCGCCGCCAGCGGCTTCTCGCAGAGCACGTGTTTGCCCGCCTCGATCCCCGCGATCGCCAGATCGGCGTGCGTCGGGTCCGGTGACGCGATCACGAACGCGTCGACCTCCGCGATCAGGCCCTCGGGCGTTGCGGCGGCGCTACCGCCCACCTCGGCCGCGACGGTTGCTGCCCGCGCCGCATCCATGTCGTGGACCGCGACGACCTCGACCGACGGCACCGACGTCGCCAGTGTCCGGATGTGGGAAGCCCCCATCATCCCGGTCCCGATGACCCCTACTCTGAGCCTGTCCATCACAACTGCACCCACCTTCGTTGATCCGCCGACTCGGTCATGGCGTCGACGATACGAGCGGCCGCGAGCGCGTCGTGGATCGTCGCGCCGACCGGCTCGCCCGTGGCGATCGACTCGACCAGCCGCAGCGCCTCGACGACCTTCAGATCGTCGAATCCCATCGGGTTGTTGGCCCCCGGCTGGAACGCACCCAGTTCACCGTCGCCCGGCCCCGCGTACTGGATCGTGTAGAACGCGTCCAGGTATCCCGGCCCCTCGCACACCGCCAGTTCATTCGGTCGACGGAAGTCCCACGCCACCGCGCCGCGCGTGCCGTGCACCTCGAAGCCGTACCGGTTCTGCTCTCCCACGGCCACGCGACTCGACTCCAGGACGCCACGTGAACCGTCGGCGAGCCGGAACAGCGCGTTGACGTAGTCCTCGTTCTCGACGTCCTTCAGCGGGCCGGTGCCCGCCTCGGTCCGCACCGCACCGGGGACGGCCTCGCGTCGTTGTCCGATGAAGGTGGCGCGATCGGCCACCAGTTCGGTGATCGGCGCGACGACGTGGCCGACCAGATCGACCGCGTGGCTGACCAGATCACCCAGGACGCCCGATCCGGAGAACTCCGTGCTGAACCGCCACGACAACGACGCCTCAGGATCGGCCGAATAGTCCGCCAGGAACCGCACGATCGTGTGCTCGACCTCGCCGATGCGACCGTCCGCGATCAACGCGCGTGCCCGTTGGACGGCCGGAACGTTGCGATAGTTGAAACCCGCCGCGGCCTGCACTCCCGCCCGCTCGACCGCCGCGACGATCTCGGCCGTCTCCTGCGACGTGCGGCCGGCGGGCTTCTCGACCCACAGGTGCTTTCCCGCCTCGGCAGCGGCCACCGCGACGTCACGGTGGATGAAGTTCGGACCCGTCACGCAGACCAGGTCGACGTCGGCGGCCACCAGGTCACGCCAGTCGTCGAAGCGCTGCTCGAATCCGTAGGCCGCGACCGCACGCGCCGTGCGGTCGTCCGGTGCGTTGTCGGCGACGGCCACGAGCCGTGGCCGCAGCGGTGCGTCGGGATAGTGCTGCAGCAGGCGCGACAGCGCACGGGCGTGCACCTGTCCCATCCACCCGAATCCGACGATCCCGACGCGCAGGTCGTCGGCCACCTCAGGCCTCCACGTCGCTCTTGAGCTCCTGCACGACCTCGGAATCCGCGCCCATGATGTCCTGCAGCTCGTGCGCGAGCGACTCCAGCTCGGCGCCGCCGGCCATCATCGAGGTCAGATCCTCCAGGCTCAGCTCGGCCTTCGGATAGTCGCCGATGCTCTTGCCGCGACGCAGCAGCATGAACCGGTCACCGACCGGGTAGGCGTGGTGCGGGTTGTGCGTGATGAACACGACGCCCAGCCCACGTTCGCGCGCCTTGGCGATGTACTTGAGCACGACGCCGGACTGCTTGACGCCCAGGGCGGCGGTCGGCTCGTCCAGTATCAGCACCCGCGCACCGAAGTAGACGGCGCGGGCGATCGCCACGCACTGACGCTCACCACCGGACAGTGTGCCGATGGGCTGTTCGACATCGCGCAGGTCGATGCCCATCGCGGCCAGTTCGGACTTCGTGATGCGCTTCATCTGGGCGATGTCCAGGCGTGAGACCGGTCCGAACCCCTTGCGGATCTCGCTGCCGAGGAAGAAGTTGCGCCACACCGGCATCAGCGGCACGACCGCCAGGTCCTGATACACGGTCGCGATGCCCGCGTCCAACGCCTCCCGTGGACTGCTGAACGAACACTCCTCCCCGTCCACCAGCAGGTGGCCGTCGGTGTGCTGGTGTTCTCCGGCCAGGATCTTGATGAACGTCGACTTCCCGGCACCGTTGTCGCCCAGGACGCACGTCACCTCACCGGCTCGTACGGAGGTGGACACATCGGACAGCGCAATGATGTTGCCGTACCGCTTGCCGATGTCACGGACCTCGATCACGGCCTCGCCCTTGGTGGTCTGGCTCATCGTGCCGCCTCCGCTCGCTTGCGCACCCATTCGTTCAGCAGGACCGCGCCCAACAGCATGACCCCGAGGAACGCCTTGAGCCAGTTGTTGTCCCAGCCCGAATAGACGATGCCCTGGTTGACCATGCCGTAGATCAGTGCGCCCAGTGCCGCACCGATGGCCGATCCGTAGCCGCCGGTCAGCAGGCAGCCGCCCACGACGGCGCAGATGATGTAGATGAACTCCTGCCCGACACCGGTGTTGGACTGCACCGTCGATGTCGTGAACAGCAACAGCATGCCGACCAGCCAGCCCGCTCCCGCGGTCGTCATGAACAGCGCGATCTTCGAACGCAGCACCGGAACGCCGACCTGACGGGCCGACTGCTGCGCACCGCCGACCGCGAAGACCCAGTTGCCCGCGCGCGTGCGCATGAGCACCCAGGTCGCGACGACGGTCACCGCGATCCACCAGAACACCGAGGCGTACACCCGCAGATCACCGATGTGGACCGTTGAGCCGAACAACGCCTTGGGCTGATCGTAGAACGGCACATTGCGCATGCCCTGGATGGCCACCTGCCCGATCATGGCCTTCGTACCGGCCAGATCGATGCCCTGCAGAACGAAGAACGTGCCGAGGGTCACGATGAAACTGGGCAGCCCGGTCTTCATGACCAGCAGGCCGTTGGCGATGCCGACCGACAGCGCCAGTGCCAGCGACACCACGATGGCGACCCAGATGTTGAGACCGTACTCGGTCGTGAGGACGCCGACGACCAGACCGGTGAACCCCGTCATGGCCCCGGCGGACAGATCGAACTCACCACCGATCATGAGCATCGCGACGGCGACCGCCATGATGCCGATCGTCGAGGCGCCACGCAGCCAGGTGCTGGCGCCCGAGGCCGTCGCGAACGCATCGGTCGTGACGGCGAAGAACACGAAGATCGCGACGGCCGCGACAAGCGCGCCGATCTCGGGCCGCTTCAACAGGCGGGTCAGGGTCGACGTCTGCGCGATGCGTTCGTCGACGGGTGCGGTTGCGGTGACCATGGTGCTCCGTTCTGTGGCGGGGTGGGACCCGGACGTTCCGGGCCCCACCCCGACTGCGACAGGGTCAGCGGGTGCCGTTCTTGGCGTACTTCAAGACGTCGTCGGCATTGTCCTTCGTGACGAAGGCCGGGCCGGAGTTGACCGGCTGGCCACCACCGACGTCATTGCCGTTGATGCTCTTCAGGTAGAGCGTCGTGACACCCAGGAAGCCCTGGACGTACGGCTGCTGGTCGACCGCGAACAGGATCTTGCCGTCCTGGATGTTGGTGACGACGTCCTCGCTCAGGTCGAACGTCGCGACCTTGGCGCTGCTGCCGGACTCCTCCACCGCGCCGACCGCGTCGATCGCGTACTGGCCACCCAGCGTCAGGACGACGTCGATGTTCTTGTCCGCCTGCAGCTTCGACGTGATGGTGGCCTGCACCGCGTTGTCGTCGGTGCCGTCGACCTGCAGGTTGCTCATCGAGCCGCCGAACGTGCCGGCCGCCGCCTTGCAGCGCTCCTCCAGTCCGACGTTGCCGGCCTCCTGGATCACGCAGATCGCGTTCTTCAGGCCCTCGTCCTTGAGCCGCTCACCGACCGCTTCACCGGCGATCGTCTCGGTCTGACCGATGTGGGTGATCGCACCGAACTCCTTGAAACGATCGACGCCGGAATTGATCGTGACGACCGGGACGCCTGCCGCGACAGCCTTCTTGATGCTGTCCTCGAGGCCGTCCGGGTTGGCCATCGACACCACGATGCCGTCGACCTTGTCGGCCACCGCGCCGTCGATCAACTGCGACTGCTTGGCCGGATCGGGGTCGGCGCTGTACTCGACGTTGACGCCGTAGTCCTTGCCGGCCTTCTCAGCACCGGACTTGACGCGATCCCAGAACGCGTCGCCGGAACTGCTGTGTGTGATGACCGCATAGGTGAGGTCCTGGGCGTTCTTGTCGGTCCCGTCATCGTCCTTGCCGGTGCCGCTACAGGCCGCCAGCAACGAGCCGACGACGACGATCGCGCCGACGAGCTTGAGCTTCTTCATCTGATGCGTTCCTTCTTCTCTCGTGGTGTCTTGCCCGATGTCATTGTGCCGTCGGGAAGTTCATGGCTGCGAGTGAATCCTCGCTCACGTGGGGCCACCGGGTGGTGACCACCTTGGCCCGCGTGTAGAACCGCACGCCCTCGGGACCGTGGATGTGGTGGTCCCCGAACAGCGAATCCTTCCACCCTCCGAACGAGTGGAAGGCCATCGGCACGGGGACCGGGATGTTGATCCCGATCATGCCGACGGGGACCTTGCGTTGGAAGGTGCGGGCCACCTCTCCGGACGAGGTGAACACCGCGGTGCCGTTGCCGTACGGGTTGGCGCTGATCAGTTCCAGTGCGGCGTCCATCGACGGGACCCTCAGCACGGTCAGGACGGGGCCGAAGATCTCGTCGGTGTACACGTTCATGTCGGTCGTGACGTGGTCGATCAGGGTCGGGCCGACGAAGAAGCCGTCCCGATGGCCCTCGACGACCAAATCGCGCCCGTCGACGACGACCTTGGCGCCGGCGTCCTCGCCCTGACCGACGTAGTCGATGACCCGTTGACGAGACGCCGCGGTGACGACCGGTCCCATCTCGACGTCCTCACCCGTGCCGGGACCGACCTTCAGATCGATGGTGCGTTCGCGGATCTTGTCGACCAGCGTGTCCGCGACCGGGCCGACCGCGATGACCGCCGAGATCGCCATGCACCGCTGACCCGCCGACCCGTACCCGGCCGCCACGATGTGGTCCGCCGCATAGTCCAGATCCGCATCCGGCATCACGACAGCGTGATTCTTCGCTCCACCCAGGGCCTGCACACGCTTGCCGGTGAGACTAGCACGCTCGTGCACGTACTTGGCGATCGGCGTCGACCCGACGAACGAAACCGCATCGATGTCGGCGTGGTCCAAGATCGCGTCGACCGCGACCTTGTCGCCATGCACGACGTTGAACACACCATCGGGCAGCCCCGCCTCGGCATACAGGCGCGCGACCAGCGCCGACGCGCCCGGAACCCGCTCGGACGGTTTCAGGATGAACGTGTTGCCGCACGCGATCGCGACCGGATGCATCCACAACGGCACCATGATCGGGAAGTTGAACGGCGTGATGCCCGCCACGACACCCAACGGCTGACGGAACGAATGCGAATCCACGCCCCCCGACACCTGATCGTTGAACTCGCCCTTCAACAGTTGCGAGATGCCGCACGCGAACTCGACGACCTCACGGCCGCGAACCACCTCGCCCTTCGCGTCGCCGAGCGTCTTACCGTGCTCAGCCGAGATGACCGCCGCCAACTCGTCCTCATGCTCGACCAACAACTGACGGAACGCGAACAAGATCCGGGTCCGCGTCATGATCGACGTCTCGCTCCACGTCTCGAACGCCCCACGAGCCGCCAGGACCGCCGCGTCCACATCGGCCGCGGTCGCCAACCGCACCTGGGAGTCCACCGACCCCGTCGCGGGATCGAAGACGTCACCGAAGCGGTCGCTCTCGCCGGGAAAGGTCGATCCGGAGATCCAGTGGTCGTAGGTGGTCATGCTGCTCACTTCGTATCAGTTTCGGTTTCAGTCGGTTTCAGCCCAGAAGGGTTCAAATGGTGACGCTGGGTCGCCTTGTGCTGCTCGTAGGTCGTGCGCGCCTGCTGTGTGGACTCGATCGCCGAGGTCTCGGCAACCGGGACATCCCACCAGCTGGGACTGTCGGGGGCCGGCACGAGCGGGTCGGTCTCGACATGGATCACGGTCGTCCGGGTGGCTTCCTTGGCCGCCACGATGGCCGCCCGCAACTGGTCGAGGTTCTCGGCGCGGATCACGTCGGCGCCCAGGCTCGCGGCGTTCGCGGCCAGATCGACCGGGAGCCGTTCGCCCTCGAGCCGGCCGTCGGTGCGGTAGCGGTACCGGGTGCCGAACCGCTGGGAGCCCAGGGATTCGGACAGCGCGCCGATCGAGGCGAATCCGTGGTTCTGCACCAGGACCACGATGATCTTGACACCCTCCGCCACCGCGGTGACCAGTTCGGTGTTCATCATCAGGTACGACCCGTCGCCCACCATGACGACCACGTCGCGGTCATCGCTCTCGTCAAGAGCAGCGAGCTTCACACCGAGTCCGCCGGCGATCTCGTAGCCCATGCACGAGTAGCCGTATTCGACGTGGTAGCCCTTGCGGTCGCGGGTGCGCCAGAGCTTGTGCAGGTCGCCGGGCATCGATCCGGCCGCGCACAGCACGACATCGCGGGGGTCGGAGTGCTCGTTGACCGCGCCGATCACGGCGGACTGGGCCATGGGCTGATGGTCGAGGTCGTACGCCGCCTGCACGGTCCGGTCCCATGCCTGCGCCAGTTCGGTGGCCCGCGCGGTGTGCTCGGCCGGGGCGTTCCAGTCCGCGAGTGCGTCCGTGAGCGTCGTGAGTGCCTCACGAGCATCGGCGACGACTGACACGGCGGACAACTTGTGGGCGTCGAACGCCGCGATGTTGATGTTGACGAACCTCACGCCGGGATCTGCGAAGACCGTGCGCGACGCCGTCGTGAAGTCGCTGTACCGCGTACCGACACCGATGATGACGTCTGCCTCGTTCGCCAGGGTGTCGGCCGCGGTGGTGCCCGTGGCGCCCACGGCACCGACCGACCGGGGATGGTCGTACGGCAGCGCGCCCTTGCCGGCCTGGGTCTCGGCGACGGGCATGCCGGTGGCCTCGGCGAAGGCGCGCAGCGCGTCGTTCGCGCGGCTGTACGTGATCCCTCCGCCCGCGACCACGAGGGGCCGCCGAGCAGTGCGGATCACTTCGACCGCCCGAGCCAGCGCCGCCGGCTCGGGGACCGGCCTGGCGACGTGCCAGGTGCGCTGTGCGAACAGGGCGTCGGGCCAGTCGTACGCCTCGGCCTGGACATCCTGCGGCAGCGCGATCGTGACGGCGCCGGTCGCCGCCGGATCGGTCAGGACCCGCATCGCCTGCAGCAGTGCGGGGGCCAGCTGCTCGGGGCGGTGCACACGGTCGAAGTACGCCGAGACGGGCCGGAACGCATCGTTGACCGACCAGTCGCCGTTCGCCGGGTCCTCGAGTTCCTGCAGGACCGGATTGGCGACCTTGGTCGCGAACGTGTCGCCGGGCAGCAGCAGGACAGGCAGCCGATTGATCGTGGCGAGCGCCGCACCGGTGACCATGTTCGTGGCACCGGGGCCCACCGAGGCCGTGACGACCTGAGCGGCGAGGCGGTCGCGGTGACGGGCGTAGGCGACGGCGGCGTGGACCATGGCCTGCTCATTGCGGCCCTGACGGTAGAGCAGATGTGACCGATCACCGGACAGTTCGCGTTCGAGCAACGCCTGGCCGATGCCGGCGACGTTGCCGTGTCCGAAGATGCCCCAGCAGCCGGTGAAGAACGCGTGCTCGTCACCATCACGCTCGATGCGCTGGGCCTCGAGGAACCGCACGGTCGCCTGCGCGACGGTCAGCCGAGTGGTCGTCATCGCACGGCACCTCCGAACGGCAGGCGGCCGTCGACGGCCTGATCGGCCCACGTGTCGCGGACCCACGCATGCGCGGGGTCGTCGCAGATCAACCAGGCGCGCTCCGCGCCGGGGCCGGCCATCACGTTGAGGTAGTACAGGTCGTAGCCGGGTGCGGCAACCGACGGGCCGTGCCAACCGTGCGGGATCAGCACGGCGTCACCGGACCTCACCTCGGCCGTCACATCGATGTCGGCACCCTCGTGGCCGTAGACGCGTTGCAGGCCGAACGCCGCCGACGCGTCGGCCGGGCCACCCTCGGCCGGCCTCACCTCGAAGTAGTAGATCTCCTCCAGTTTCGTCTCGCCGTCGCGCTCCTCGTCGTGTTTGTGCGGCGGCCACGACGACCAGTTGCCGGCCGGCGTCAGCACCTCACAGGCGATCATTCGATCGGCCTCCAGCACTCCGGGAACACCGAAGTTGTTGACCTGGCGGCTCGCGATCCCGGCGCCACGCATCTCGACGGGGACGTCGGCCCTCGAGAGATAGGACGGCTCGAGCCGCCGCTGCGTGCGTGCAGCGCAGAGCGCGAACCGTCCACCGTCGGCGCTGCTGATCGTCACATCGGCGTCACGCGGGGCGTAGACGACGTCACTGGGACCTGAGAAGACGTCCGCACGACCTTCGAGCGCGAATGCGACGTCATCGACCACGACGTCCGCCGAACCGCCCAGCGACAGGACCATGTACTCATCGTCACCGGTGCTGAACGATTCCTTCTGCCCCGCCTCGAGCGCCAGGACACGCAGTCCGCTGTGGTGCCATCCGGCTGATTCGGCAGTGATCACCAGTTCGAACGCACCGGTCGTCGTCTCGCCCGCCCGTATCACGTGGTTCATGCCGTCATCATCTCCACGGTCGCGTCGACGGCGGCCTCGACGTCGCCGCCCGGCGGGAACAGCAGATTGCGGCCGACGACCATGCCGCGCACCGTGGGACTCTGCAGCGCCTTGGACCACGCCGCGAACTGGGCGTCCTGGTCGGCCGCCACTTCGCCCCCCAGCAGGAGCACCGGAAGGGTGGTCGCGGCCAGGACGGTCTCCATGTCGTCGACGACCGGCAGTTTCAGCCAGGTGTGCGCCGACGTCGGCGCGAGTCCGGCGGCCACGGTCGCCGACCGCACGACGGCCTCGGTCGACAGGTCGTTGCGGATCCGGCCATCGGGGCCGCGCCCCGAGATGAACGGTTCGACCATCGCCATCAGCCCGCGTTCGGCGAGCTCACCCAC
>Ga0182747_1002702_pt1 | contig 12276 bp, 9 predicted proteins | sample eDN3rd30CBELigBY_FD_128526 | JGI IMG/M metagenome (GOLD analysis project Ga0182747, IMG submission 128526) | Enriched backyard soil microbial communities from Emeryville, California, USA - eDNA 3rd pass 30_C BE-Lig BY (version 2) (version 2) | ecosystem: Environmental > Terrestrial > Soil >...
ACGGCATGTGCGATCTGGCCGACCTCGTCCTTGCGATCCGCGCCCGGCACCTGGATGGCGAAATTGCCATCCGCCACGCTCTCCAGCGGACGGATCAGCGCGCGCAGCGGACGCGCGATCATCGAAACGCCCAGGAATGCAGTAGCAATCAGAACCACGCCAGCAAGAATGCCGAGACCAATGGTCAGTTGGTTGGCAAACGTCCGAGTCTGGTCGGCCTCCAATTGCGCCGCCTGACGCGCGACGTCGGCGGACTTGCTCAACTCGTCGAGCAGTTTCTCCGCTTCGGCGGCCGCAGGTGCCGCGTCCGTCGCGATTCCAATCTGCTGGGCATCGAGCATATCAATGTCCATGCCCAGCATCAGGTACTCGTTGGCGTTGTGAACGCCGACCTGCTTCTGCTTGGCCTCGGAGCCAAATCGCTCTGCTTTCACCGGAGCGACCTCCTCCATGACCTTGAGGTATTTTTCGCTCGCCTTAATGAGCTTTTCGACCCGCTCGCGGTCTTCCGCGTTCGTCATACGTTGAGCGAGGGGCTCCACGTCGGCGCGAAGCTCCTTCATCCGCGTCGCCGTCAGCGCAGCCGCGCTTTGCATATCCGCAGGATTGCGCGCGACCAGTATTTGCTGTCCGGCCAGTTGGAGTCCGCGCAGCGACACCTTGGTCGCCATGATGTTTCGACCGATCTCCCCTTGCGTATCGGCGGTGGCGTCCGCCTGGGCGACGAGGCGGCTGCCGGAAACCTGACCCACGGTCATGAATGCGACGAGCAGGAGCCCCAAACCCGACATAAAGGCCAGTTTGGTGCCGATACGGATGTCGGAAAATCGAATCATCGCAATACCCCCTTACCAGGCCGTGCTTCCGCGCGAATGTCTTGCACGGACGGCCAATTGCGCACGCCAGACGTGCGGTATCCGCGCACGAATTTACGGGGAGTTGCTAAGCAGAATCCTACCGCCGGAAATATTTCTGGCGGTCGCGTATAACAAAGCAGAATGCGTAATAAATAAATCTCTTGTTAAGAGAAGGCGGCGGCCGCTGCAAGGCGGCCGCCACCGATGTGCTGCCGGAGCTAGAATTCCTTCCAGTCGTCGGCATTGACCGCTGTCGCCAGCGCGGTCTGCATGTTGCGCGCCGGGCCGGGATGGGCGGCGGCGCGCCTCTTCTCAGGGACCGCCTCGACACTCGGCTTGCGGGCGACGGCAGCCGCCGCCGGCCTCTTCGGCGCCGGCGCCGACCTAAGCTGCGCAGCCGGTTCGGTACGGACCGCCGTCTGGACGATGTCGTGGCCAGACGCGATCTTGAAGACCGAGACCTGTTCATCCATCGCCTTGGCCTGATGCTCCAGTGTCTTGGCCGTCGCCGCGTTCTCCTCGACCAGCGCCGAGTTCTGCTGCGTAACCTCATCCATCTGGGTGAGAGCCTTGTTGATCTGATCGATACCGGTCGCCTGTTCGGCCGAAGCATTGGCGATGTCGGAAACAACGACCGCGACCTTCTTGATCGACTCCACGATCTCCGTCAGCGATTCACCGGCCCGGTTCACCAGATCGACGCCGTCCTTCACCTGACCGTTCGAATTGGTGATCAGGTCCTTGATGTCTTTAGCGGCCTGCGACGAGCGCTGGGCGAGGCTGCGGACTTCGGAGGCCACCACGGCGAAGCCGCGGCCCGCTTCACCCGCACGGGCCGCTTCAACCGCCGCGTTGAGCGCCAGCAGGTTGGTCTGCCGCGCGATCTCGTCGATGACACCGATGATGTCCGAGATCTTGCGCGAGGACTCCTCGATCCGGGCCATTGCATCGACGGCCTTGGCGACCACGGCGCCGCCACGATCCGCGACTTCGCGGGTGGCATTGGCGTCCTGGTTGGCGAGCTGAGCGTTCTCGGCATTCCGGCGCACGGTGGCGGCGAGTTCTTCCATCGCGGCCGAGGTTTCCTCCAGGCTCGCGGCCTGCTCCTCGGTTCGCTGCGACAGATCGGTGGTCGACGTCGAGATTTCTGCCGAGGCGTTGGTGACCTCGCGGCCCGACGCCTTGATCTCGGCGATCGTGCTCGAGACCTTCTGAGCCATGCCTTGCACCGCGCCGGCAATCTGACCGACCTCGTCCTTGCGGCCGGTACCCGGGATGTCGACGACGAAATTGCCGCTCGAGATTTCCTCAAGGGGTTTGACCATGGCCTTGAGCGGGCGGGCGATGGTGAGGGCGCCAAAGAACGCCGACCCGATCAGCAACATGACGGCCACCAATCCAACCGCCAGTCCGGTCCGCTCGGCCAAGACCATTGCGTCGGCGGCCACTTCGGCTTCGTGAGTCGCCAACCGTTCCGCCACCTCCCCGGTCTTCTCGAGTGTGCTCATCAGTTCGAGCGCAATCGGCAATGTGCGGTCACGCGCAAAAGCCTCGGCCTGCGTATTGAGGTTCGCGACCTTCGTCGACTTGTCGGCGTCATTCGAGGCAGCCATGGCGATGGCCTCGTTGCGGATGGCCGCGATCTGCCTGGCGCCTTCCGCATAGGCGTCGACGAGCTTGCGCGCCTTGTCGAGCAAGCCCTTGATCTCGGCATTACGGGTCCGCTCGAATACCGGATCGATGTATTTGTGTGCCGAAGCCAGTTGATCGTCGATGACCTTGACCGCGCGCGCCAACTGGTCCGGCGTCTGCGCAAGCCGGATATCCCGCACCGCGACTTGCATGCCTATTTCGGCGGCCTTGGCCGCCTGCACGTCACGCGCCACGTGCAGTTCGTACGCGGCCTCGCTGTTCGCCTCCTTGATGTGGCTGTTGCTCCACATCGTCGAACCGACCATGCAGGCCACCAGCAGAATGCTGATTCCGGAAATGGCCGACAACTTGAAACCTATGCTCAGATTCGATAGCCGAAACATTGCGTATCCCCCAGGATGATTTTCGTGCGATGGCGCCATGCCGGGAACGGCAAGGCGTATTGTCGTTCAGTGCGTGCGTTCGACGTCCGAAAGCGCAAGCAGGCTCGGCAAATCGATCAGCGCGATCATGCCGTCCTCGACCGTGACCAGGCCGGACAGGAAGTCGGTCTGGTGGCGATTATCGGTGCGCGGCACTCTCTGAATTTCAGAGGCCTCGACCGACACGATATCCAGCACACGGTCTCCGATGAGGCCGATCTGGCGGCCGTCGATCTGGACGATGATGACGATGTGCAGGGACGTCGTTTCGGTCAGGCCCTGACCGAAGCGGCAGCGCAGATCAACGATCGGGACGATGGCGCCACGCAGGTTGAGCACGCCGCGAACATATTCGGGCTGCTTGGGCAGATGAGTGATATCCGCCCAACCCTTGATTTCGCGCACCGCCATGATGTCGACGCCATACTGGTCGTCGCCGATGGCGAAGCTGATGAACTGGGTCTGCGATGCAGCGGCCTGCGCAGCGGCAGTTGCCACAGTGTCAGGCAAGGCATTGGTCACGGCTATAGCGGCCGCGGTCGCGGTCTGGCTCATGGTTCCCCCTCTCGCTTTCCTCGCCGGGCGGTGCGATGAATTCCGCTCGGCTCGTCTCACCGTTCGTTGTCCCGGCGATGATCCACGGACAATTAAGGTAATTACGTGTGGCTATGGTATTGGGGTGGCACTGAGGGATCGGTGTAATTTGACTCAAGGTTTTCGCATCAAAACGCATCGCAATCGCGATTGCCTTGGGCGTTCAGCGTCCGTTAACGATCACGATCAACTGCGCGACCGCTGAAAAGCGGGATAACAATCTGCGATATTTATACTTTCGTAGTCCGCACAACGCGGCGAAAGATTGTGTTCCTCAATCCTGGCGTGCTCTGGTTTGCTTGAAGAATATTTTGTCGGAGCCTTTCGCCGCGCCCGGCACCGGCCTCGAACCGTCAATTCGCGTCCCGGAAAATCACCAAACCGGGGCTTGGCCCGCATCGCGATTCGCCGTTCGAGGGCAAACACCGGCCCGGACGCCGCTTCATAATAAGGTGTTAATTCAAATTTGCTGTTGTAGCGGCGACGTCCGCCTCGAAAGGGGCGTCAGCCTCTTCGGTATAGGGGAAAATCCGCTCGGGAACGCAGATGTCGATGGCCACGCAATCACTGATCTTGGAACTCGATGCCGCGCTCAGCAAGGCAACGAACCATCGTCAATTGGAGATTCTGCGCCGGGTCACCGATCTTTTCCTCATGGGCGCCGACAAATACACCGACGAGCAGGTCGCCATTTTCGATGACGTCATCGCCCGGCTGATCGCGAAAATGGATCAGCGCGCGCTGCGCGAACTATCGGCTCGTCTGGCCGACGTCACCAATCCGCCCAGAAGCGTGGTGGCTCAGCTCTCCGGGTCCGACGACATCGCGATTTCCGGCCCGGCGTTGGAAAAATCGGAGGGCATCAGCGACGAAGCGCTGGTGAGCATCGCGACCAGCAAGAGCCAGAAGCACCTCAAGGCGATCGCCGGCCGTCAGAAGCTGAGCGAGGTCGTCACCGACGTATTGGTCGATCGCGGCGACCCGGAAGTGTCGCGGCGGGTCAGCGCCAATCTCGGCGCCCGGCTATCGGAGATGGGCTTCGTCAAGCTGATCAACCGCGCCAAGAAGGACCGCAACCTGGCCGACGCGATTTCGATGCGGGAAGACTTGCCCCCGGAACTCGTGCCGTTCCTCAAGCTGGCGCTTGAATCGCAATAGATCCGGCGCCCCGGTTCGCGGCCAGCCGGCCGGCGCATTTACCGATATCGTGACCTGCCGCGATGGTGCCGTCGCACCCAGGCCCGCGTCTCGACCGCGGCACTGTCGCTGGTCCCAGCCTCCGTTAGGACAACATTCTCGCCAGCCGCGCGCATCTCCATGGAAGGACTGGGTCCCCGCCTGCGCGGGGACAACATTCGCGCCAGAACGACTTAGGGCCCCGCCGAAGCCGGCGGGGCCCTAAGTCGTGCGCTCATGTTGGTTGCGGGGGCAGGATTTGAACCTGCGACCTTCAGGTTATGAGCCTGACGAGCTACCGGGCTGCTCCACCCCGCGTCAAACCTGCTCGATTGAGCTGGAAGTCGCTGCGCCGGCCTCGGAACTTGCCCCGGGCTTGAGCGCTTGCTGGCGGGTATGTAGCAATGGTCGCAGCGAATGGGAAGGGCGAAAACGGCCTCATTTCATCAACTTGTCACTTAATCACGGGAAAAGGCCCGCCATGGCACGAACCGGCGCAGGGAGCCCCAAGAAGCGGCAAAAGAGCCGTCAGGGGGAGGCCGCACCGACCAATGGGCCGGGGGCCGGACCCGGCTTCGGCGGCAACCTTGGGACCGCGGCGCATGCCATTCTCCGTGATGCCCGCACCGCCCTGACCGATCCGCGGCTGACCGATTCCGAAGCGATTCACGACGTCCGCCGGGCCCTGAAGCGCTGGCGCGCCCTCATGCGCCTCCTTTCGGGTCCGCTCGGCGAACCGGCCGATCAGATGAGGACCGAGGCTCGCGACTTGATGCGGACATTGTCGGTGACCCGCGACGCGCAGGCTGCGCTCGATGCGCTCGCCGATCTCGGCAAGTCGGACCTGCCGTTCTCGGCGACGTCCATGAAAAACATCGAGGCGCGGCTCACCACATTACGCGGCGAAGCGGAAGCGGCCGGCTTCACCGCGGACCTGCGCCTGCGCATCACGCAGTTTCTCGATTCCGCGGCAGTGGCGCTGGAGCGATGGCCACTTGCCTCGATCCCGTTCGACGCCATCGCGGACGAGCTGACCTCGACCTATCGCCGGGCGCGTCAACTCATTCCAGATGCGTGGGCGGACTCCGAAGCGCAAGAACGGCACGCGCTGCGCAAAAGAGTCGTCGAACATCGCCATCAAATGGAGTTACTCGAGCCGCTCTGGCCGAAGCTTGCCAGGCTCTGGGCGGAGGAGACCCAGCGTCTGCGCGAACGATTGGGCGCCAGTCAGGATCTCACCGTGCTCGAAAGCTTTACCGCGCCGCACGGCCCGCTGGCGCCATGGCGCACGAAGCTCGCGCCGCTGATCGCCGAGCGACGCGAGCGTCACCTCGAGGCGGCGGCCAAACTTGCCGCCCGACTTTTCGCCGAGAAGCCGAAGGCATTTCGTGCGCGCATCGGCGCCTTGTGGGATGCGCGGGAGGAAAGCCTTCATCCGCGCGGATAGCGGCTCCAGGTGAAAACGCGCGATACGCCATAATTCCAGATCGCGCCGATGATCGCGCCGGCCAGTCCTGCCAGCCACCAGTTTGGAACCACCGAAAACACATGGATCGCGATGCCGGCATTGATGACGGCGCCGATCGAGCAGGCCAAGCAGAACGACAGCAGGCCCCAAAGCATGGACCAGCCACGCAGCCGCTTGTCGCGATAGGTAATCAGATTGTTGAGGAAGAAGTTGCTGGTCATCGCGGCCACAAGCGCCCCGATCTGCGCGTGGACGAACGGCAAGCCGGCAACATGAAGTAAATACAGCGCCGCCAGATGGACGACGATCCCGGTGCCGCCCACCAGCCCGAACATGACGAAGCGAACCGGAATCCAGCGCCCGACCAGCTTGTCCAGTATGAGGACGCCGAAATGCCACGCTGCCGTCGTGTCGAGCTTGCTCGAACCCTGCTGGCGATCGACGAACGAGTAAGGCAACTCGGCAAAGCGCAGCGGCACCGGCGAGGACGCCATGATGTCGAAAAGAATCTTGAAGCCGAGTTGCGACAGGCGGCGCGACGCGCCCTCGAATGCAGGGCGCGTGATCATGAAGAAGCCGCTCATCGGATCGGCCAGCTCGACGTGAGAGAATTTCTGCGCGCACGTTACCGATAGCCGGCTGATCCTGCGGCGTCTCGAACAGTGCCACTGGTCGGTCGCGCCGCCGCCGACGTAACGGCTGGCGACCACCACATCAAGCGGCTCGGTCTTCAAGCGGAGCAGCATGGCCGGCAGCAAGCTTTCGTCATGTTGAAGATCGGCATCGATAACCGCCAGATAGGGGGCCGAAGACGCCAGGAAGCCCTCGACGCAGGCGCTGGAAAGCCCGCGGCGGCCGATGCGGTGGATGACGCGGACGCGCGGCTCCTGTTGCGCGATCGCATGCAAGGCGGCCACGGTGCCATCGGGGGAATCGTCATCGACGAAGATGACTTCCCAGGCGATGCCGGCAAGCGTGCGCTTCAATCGTTCGACCAGCAGACAGACATTGTCCCGCTCATTGAACGTCGGGACCACGACCGTGAGCTCGGCGGCGGTCATCTCCGAACAGGCTGGCCTCACGGCTCGGCCTTCAGGTTCATCCCGAGGGCGGCCTTCAGGGTGACGGCGGTGCGCCCGGCCCGGGTCAGGACGATGTCCGGCAGGCTCTGGGTGCTGTTGAAGTAGCGCCCGAGCGCGGTGATGCGGTCGGCATGACGCGACAGCAGCAGCGCATTTGTGCCGACGTAATCCTCTTTGTCATGGAGAAAGGCGAAGCCCCGCGGATCGCCGCACAGGCAAAGGACGGCGGCCTTGCCGCCGAGCGCGTAATTGATCTTGCCGGCTTCGATCCATTGACCGGCCGCGACGAAACCGTCGGCCGGCACGAGGTTGCGTTCGGCGACAAGGGCGGCCAGGTCGCGCCAATCGTAGAGGTCGAGGGTCGGATCTTTCTTGGAGACGATATAGCGGCTGGCCCAGCCGCTTTGCGCCTGCGTCGCGGCCACGGCGAGAAAGCCAAGCAACAACGCCGTCGTCGCGGCGGTCGCGTATTTGAGGATGCGCGCCTGAGGCGCGGCGAGCGCCGCGAGATCGCGGCCCAGCAGCGGAAAGGCAAACAGCCAGCCCGCCATCGCCCAGTGCGGCAGGATACGCGTGACGAAGGCCAGCACCAGAAAAACGCCGATCGCCGGCGCCGACAGCAGGAGGAAGAAGTTGTCGGCCGGTTGCCGGCCCGGCGATGCCTTGACGATCGCGACCAGAAGCGCGACCGCGATCCAGGGGATCAGATAGAGCACCTGCCCGCCGAGGCCCTGCAGCAGCCAGGTCACGTTCAGCGATTCCGGCCGCGCACGCACACCCTGGAACGCGAACGAAGCGAAGTCGTGGTTCACATTCCAGACGACGACGGGAGCGAAGATGACGGCGGCCAGCGCGATGCCGGCCCAGGGCTGCGGCCGGGCCAGCCAGAAACGATAGGCCTGCGACGTCAGAAGATAGAGGCCCGCGCCGGCGAAGAAGAAGATCGCGAGATACTTCGACAGCATGGCCAGCCCGCCGGCGGCGCCGGCGGCCAGCCACAGGAACCAGGCGGCACTTTCGTTCTCGGCCGTGAGGGCGCGGCGCGTGAGAATGGCGGCAAGCAGCAGGAAGAACATCAACGGCCCGTCGGGCAGCACCCAACTCGCCGTGCTGAGCGTGAAGACCGGGGCCAATGAGAATGCGATGACGGCCCACAAGCCCGCGCGCTCGCCGTAGGCCTCGGCCGTCAACGCGAACATCAGCCAGGTTGTGCCGGCGAACACCAGAATGAATGGCAGGCGCAGCGCGAGCGGGCTCTCGCCGAAAATTTTGGCCCAGCCGCCCACCAGCCACACGTGAAGCGGCGGATGATCGAAATAGCTCCAGTGGAATTGCCGGCTGATGCCGGCCATATAGCTTTCGTCGACGCCCAGGCCGACCGCATAAGCCAAGACGATACGAAGCAGAAATCCGGTGGCGATGATCAGAAGAACCGCTTGGGTCGCCGTCAGTTTTTTCGCCGGGAACAGCCTGTCCCATGACGAAACCTTGCGCGACGCGCTCCTCGTGAAGACCATATTACCCCGCTTCCCACTCACTCAATGGCAGAGGGAACTTTGAGCGGCAAGCAATTGCTTCGCTTTTTTATGGCTCATAAACACGGGATTGCGAGTGTGTGGCGATGGGACGCAGCGGGTGGCCGCCGCGCGCGGCACAAAGGAAAAGCCGCCGCGGATCCCCCACGGCGGCTTCCTTGTTTTTGGAGGGCAGCTCCAAAAACAAAACGGCCACCATCTCTGACGGCCGTTTTTCGATGACCAGATTCTTGTAGTGAGCGTGGCCGGGCATAGCAAGGCTTTCGGCCCGGGGGGCGATCACGTTTTTCATCCAGTTTTCCCCGTAAAATCAGTTATTTACGGAGACGCCGCCGGGTTCCATTACAGCCGGAATACGCGCTCCGCCGTGGTCTGGAAAAAGGCCTTCTTTTCCGTGTCACTGATAGGCAATGCATCCTGCGCGCGAACCTCGTCGTGGACGTACTGATACGGGTAGTCCATGGCGTACATCACGCGATCCATGCCGATGACCGACTGCGTGAAGCCGATCGCCGGCGCCCAGGGCATGCCGCTGGTCGTGTAATAGAAGTTGTCGCGCAGATATTCGCTGACCGGCTTCTTCAGCGGTTTGAGGAAATCGTAACGGCCCGACGAGACGGTGCCGCGGTGCATGTAGTCGAGGCGGAACAGCCAGAACGGCAGCGCCTCGCCCAGATGACCGAGGATCACGGTGAGATCTGGGTAGCGGTCGAACACACCCTTCACGATCAGCCGCAGCGCATGCAGTCCGGTTTCAACGGCGAAGCCGTAAAGCGCGCCGTCGAGACCCGACTCCAGGAACGGCTCGATCATCTTTTTCGACGGCGTGTTGGGGTGGAGATAGACCGGCACTTTGAGCGCAACCGCCGCCTCGAAAATCGGATAGAATTTCGGATCGTCGAGATATTCGCCGAGGGTGTGCGAGTTGATGATAACGCCCTTCATCCCGAGCTTGGTGACGGCGCGCTCGAGCTCCTTGGCGGCTTCCGCCGGATTCTGCGGCGCTACCGCGGCCAGCGCGGCGAAGCGCGTGGGATGCCGGCGCACGGCGTCGGCCGCCTGATCGTTCGCCAGCCTGGCCATCGCCACGGCGGCGTCGGGTTTGAGCACCTGCACGCCCGGCGACGTCAGTGACAATATCTGCATGTCGATGCCGGCCGAATCCATGTCGGCCAAACGACGGTCGCCCAGATCCTGCAGGCGCTCGCTGACATTGCGCGCGCGTTCGCTCGGGTGGCCGAGATAATAGCCGATCAAACTGTTGAAGCCTGGATCGTCAACCGATCCCGATGCGACCAGCTCGCGATACATGCGGTGGAGTTCGGGCGGAACAAAAGCTTCTTCGGTCGCGATACGGCGATAGCCTTTGGCGGGCCCGACAGGCGAAACGGTCGACATGCTTGAACACTCCCGGTCTTGCGAGGTCGTGGAGTGTAGGAGCATTCCTCGGCTGAGGTCGAGCGCCGCAGAGCGAATGACGCAGAGAGATCGCGGGGCGCTTGCCCACGCCACGGAACAGCGGGCCGCCCACCCATCCGACCTGTCTTCCTCGCACGCGCCCTTGCATCGACCGCAATTCAACGATGAAATGGCTGGATCAAAAAGAAAGTCACCGGGAGGATGCCTATGCGACGGATCGCGTGTGCCGTGTCGGCTGCGTTGCTTGCCGCTTTTTCGTTGATCGGAATTTCGCAACCGACGCTCGCCTACCCGGACCGGCCGATCCGGTTGATCGTCGTGTTCCCGCCTGGCGGCAGCAGCGACTCCATGGCCCGCATCGTGCAGAACTTCGTGGAGAAGCAGCTTGGACAATCGATCGTCATCGAGAACCGCCCCGGCGCCGGCGGCGCGATCGGGCTCGAGGCGCTGAAGAAGGCGGAGCCGGATGGCTATACGATTGCGATGGCGGGCGCCGGCGCACTGGTGACCGATGTCGAGTCACGGCTCGCCAGTTACGACCCGCGCAAGGACTTCACGCCGATTACCGGCATCGGCTCCTCGCCATTCCTGTTGGCGGCAGCCAACTCGTTCGGCGACAAGTCATTGAAGGAGGTCATCGAACTCGGCAAGAAGCGCGGCACCGGCATCATCGCGCACGGCGGCAATGGCACGCTGATGCATCTCACCGCCGAGATGTTCAACCAACGTGCGGGCACGCAATTCGATCTTCTGCCGTCGCGCGGCATGGCGCCGGTGTTGAACGATCTCATGGGCGGTCATATCCCGCTCGGCATTCTCGATCCGCCGACAGCCAAGGGCGCGATCGATGGCGGTCAAATCAAGATCGTCGCCATCACGTCGAAGGATCGCTTCAGCATTCTTCCGAATATCCCGACGATGGCCGAAGCCGGCCTGCCCGGCTTCGAGGCTACCGGCTGGTTCGGCATTGTGGCGCCGCGCGGCCTGCCGGAGAACATCACCAGCAAACTCAATGCGGCCTTTGTCGCGGCGCTGAAGGATCCGGCCATTGCCGACAAGATCCGTTCGCTCGGCAGCGAACCGATGCCAATGACGTCGGCTCAGTTCCGCACCTATATCGATGCGGAAATCGACAAATGGGCGGCGGTAAGCAAGGCGGCCGGTCAACCCGCCAAGTGATGCCGGCGAGCGACGCCGCCAACCGCCCGGCGCATCCAGGTGAATAACGCGCGCCGCTCGCAAGGAGAGCGGCCGCCTCGCGCCTCCCCGTCCAGGCAACAAAAAACCCTCCGCGCGAACGCGGAGGGTTTTTCTGAATGATCATCGTTTGAAGAAGTCTTCGTTTTTTGCAGGACTGGCAGCGACCTACTCTTCCGAGCCTTGAGACTCAGTACCATTGGCGCTGGGGAGTTTTACGGCCGAGTTCGAGATGGGATCGGGTACAGGCCCCCCGCTAAGACCACCAGTCCGGCGAAAAACGAAGTGAAGCAAACTGTGTTTCTAATAAACGTCAATCCGTAGCCACGACACTTCGCTTTGAGCGAAGCGCGTGAGCATTGGAAATGAGAGCAATCAAGCCAATCGAGCTATTAGTACCGGTAAGCTACACGCATTACTGCGCTTCCACACCCGGCCTATCAACGTGGTGGTCTACCACGGCTCTCAAGGGAGAACTCGTTTCGAGGTGGGTTTCTCGCTTAGATGCCTTCAGCGATTATCCCGTCCGTACATAGCTACGCTGCATTGCGGCTGGCGCCACAACAGCTCCACCAGAGGTACGTTCATCCCGGTCCTCTCGTACTAGGGACAAATCCTCTCAATTCTCCTACACCCACGGCAGATAGGGACCGAACTGTCTCACGACGTTCTGAACCCAACTCACGTACCACTTTAATTGGCGAACAGCCAAACCCTTGGGACCTGCTCCAGCCCCAGGATGTGATGAGTCGACATCGAGGTGCCAAACGATGCCGTCGATATGGACTCTTGGGCATCATCAGCCTGTTATCCCCGGCGTACCTTTTATCCGTTGAGCGATGGCCCTTCCACACGGGACCACCGGATCACTAT
>Ga0182747_1002705_pt1 | contig 12267 bp, 12 predicted proteins | sample eDN3rd30CBELigBY_FD_128526 | JGI IMG/M metagenome (GOLD analysis project Ga0182747, IMG submission 128526) | Enriched backyard soil microbial communities from Emeryville, California, USA - eDNA 3rd pass 30_C BE-Lig BY (version 2) (version 2) | ecosystem: Environmental > Terrestrial > Soil >...
ACTAGCCTATAGTAGAAACATGTCATCAGCCAGAAAGTGAGTGAGGATGGAAGTATCGGTGAGAAGGTGGCAAGTAGCATCCTGGGTAATGGTCGTCCTGGTCGCCACGGGGACGTTCATGTCAGCCGGCGCCCAACGTCCCGACCCGCATACATGGATTACGGGATCGTCCGCAGCAACGGCGGAGGCATCTGACGCCGGATGCGATCTCGTACGGGGCTACGCCCGTGGGCTCGACAGCGCATTCAACGACTCGCCTGTCTTCAGCGAATTCCTGCTCGATCCCGCTGCCGACTTCGGCGATTACACGTCCGCCGAGGCTGAAGATATCATCCGTGATGGCAACGCATTGATCGAGTCGCTGCAACAGCTCGATGTTCCTCCCCCGTACAATGATGCGCACGAAGCGTTCATCCAGATCGTGCAATATGAACTCGACGAAGTCCGTTTCCTTTCGGTGGATACCAGTATCGTGCCGGATATTGCAGCCTATGAATCAGCGTTTGACACGGTCACGGAAGGCGAACTGGAACTCGCGCGGGCTTGTCCGGCGGCGGTCGATGCTGTTGGCGGGTTTATCATTCTGAATCCTGATACGCAGGAGTCCCCGGCGAGCCCCGATGATGTACCTGAATAGAAATGATCGGGAGCCAGGCTATACCTTTACAGCAAAGTGAGTCCATCTGCACAGGAGCAAGACGCGAATTATGAGCGATACTCCGCACAGCACCGAAGCACGGGCACGCAAGCGCGCAAAAGATATGCGGGCTTTCATGCAACATCTTGGAACGTTTTTGTCGGTCGGGATGTTCTTCCTGATCCTGAACCTGATTACGGACCACGAAAACCTCTGGTTCTTCTGGCCGCTGTTGCCGTGGAGCATTGGTCTTGCCATCCATGGCTGGAATGTCTTCTTCGCGGATCGATGGTTCAACGATCAATGGGAAGAGCGCCAGGTCCAGAAGCATCTTGCCCGGGAAGAGCGCACGTCCGCAGCTGGTGAGGACAACGCAAACGCCCATCAGGATATTTCCCAGCTAATGGCTCGTGCATCGGGGTTGATCGATACGATGCGGGCGAGCGCCCGCCAAATCCGTGGTGCGGATGCCCGGCGCGAGGCGCTGGACGCCTGCGCCGCATCCGATCAGGTGTTGGCGGCGATCAATGACCACCCGGAAGAGTTGCCATTGGCCAGGGATTTCGTGAATCGTTTCCTGGAACCCGCTTCCCAGGTCGTGACTGACTATTCCCGATTATCGAACCGCAATGTGCCTTCCGCGAAAGTGACCCTGGAGCAGGTGGAGCAGCATGATTTGCCGCTGATCACCCGCAAGGCCAACGAACTGTACGATCGGCTCCACCGTGGGACGTTGATTGATCTCGAAGTCGCCCGCGAAATGCTGACGCTGGATATGGCGGATGCCTCGGTGCCCGAACCGGAGAGCGAGCGGTAGTCAGGGCTCTCCTTCAGGTCATTTCGCCTGCCCTGGCGAGCCAGCGGCGAATCCTGTCCATCATATGCCCGGTGGAAGCGTGGGCCTCTGCCTGATCCTGTTCCCTGGATGGCCAGAATTCGTCAAGGATCGCAGCAATCACGAGGACCGCTGGCACGGCCAGCAGCACGCCGAGTATGCCTTTCCATTCCAGCCCCACGAGAAGCGCACCGAGGACCACCACCGAGGGTAGACCAACTGCTTCTCCGATAAACCGGGGCGCGAGGATGTGCGATTCAATGTTGATCAAGAGGATGTAAAGCAGGACGACGCCGAGAGCGTGGGGCAGCCCGAGGGATAGTGCGATCCCGACGGCGAGGACAAGAGTCACGGCTCCCCCTAGATAGGGGATCACCTCCAGCGTGGCCGCGGTGAGCCCGAGCGATGTGGCATAGGGAATTCCCAGTAACCAAAGTCCGATTCCGAACGCGACACCAAAGGTGATGGCGACGAAAATCTGGCCACGCACCCAGCCACCGATCCTGCGATGGATATCTCCGGAAATCTTGAGCAGACGCGCGTGGGCTGGTTCCGTCATGAACCTGGCGGTGAAGCGGGCTCCCGCGGAGGGGTTCATGGCCAGCATGAAGGTGATCACCAGCATCGCGAATATCAGGACCGCGGCATGACTGATTTCCAGCGTCACCGATGTCAGTTGCGTTGCTACGGAACCGATGTTGTCGGAGATACGGGCGGCGATCTGTTCGATGTTGAGATGACTGCTCAGATTGATACGGGCCCCATGCCGGTTAAGGAAGTCCTGGATTTGCGATTCATAGGTGGACAGGTCGTCCTGGAAGGAAGAGACCTCGTCCGTCACCAGAGGAACCAGCACGGCGACGACGGCCACGAGGATGCCCAGGATGATCGCAAAGAGTGTGAGAATGCTGAGCCATCGTGGCATGCCCCGTGATTCAAGTTGGGTCGCGGGCATATCGATAGCCGTCGCCAGGAGGATCGCGCCGGCGAACAGCAAGACGCTGCTGGTGAGTTCGCGCAGGATAAAAACCACCAGCCAAATCCCGACGACCAGCGCGATCGTGCGAGGTGAGATAACGACGGTCAGGCTCGCGCCAGCTTTGGTGGTCACCGGTTCATCTGTGCGGATTGGAGGCTGATGGGATTCAGTCTCTGGCATGTTATGCGTTCCTTATACGCAATCCGGATGATTGGTAAGCGGTGGCGTAGGGGCGGTCGGCCGTTAGGCTCGCCGCCCATCGGCGCCGCAGGCGTCGATCACCGGAAACAACGGTGAAGTGTTCATCCGGATTCCGTATTACGAGTAAATCACGAGAGACATGCGCGACACAAACCCGGGGGCATGAACCTCACGCGGAAGGGGTCAGGACAATGCTGTCCTGACCCCTTTATTCAGCAAGCGCTTATGCCCTAGCTCACTGGTGTCGCAACCGGTTCTTGCTCAACCATCGGCTCGACCAGATAGACCTTGACATTCGTATTGTCATCGTCGCTTTCGAGGATCGCGATGCCGGAGAATCCGGAATCGTTCAATGGGCGCAGACCGATGATGATCTTGTCGTCCACCTTGACGCCACCGATCTCACCACAGGCGATGTAGTTCTGGATTTGCTCGTTGCTCTCGTGGATATTGACCGAATAGGATTCCGCCAGGAGGTCATCAAGGCTCATCTCAACGTCGGTTTCGGAATACAACACGCGAGGCGCGGTGAGGACACCTTGAGGTTCATTGGCGTTGTCGTCATCATCGTCATTGAGACGAGGTTCGATATTGTTCAACGGTTGTGCCGGATTGGGGTCGAGGTCATCGCAGGTTCCGGAATGGATATGCGCCGGGTGTGATACGTCGGGTGTGGCATCGTCGTCCTGGGCCAGGACAGCGTTGGCACCGCCAAACACCAGCGTACCTGCAAGGATGGCCGTCATCGATAACGATCTGAGCGATTGGGAACCAAACATGAAGTATCTCCTCCTCAAAATAAAAACGTTACCTGCCCGCGAGGCAGGAACATCACCCCGTTCAGTGCCTGCAGCATCTGGATATGGGGCGTTCCGGGAGGTAAAACGCAGGACGTATGCCACGTTGCCATTGTTTCCTTCGCGGTATTGGGTGACGATGGCAGCAGCGTCGTCGGCAAGGGATATCGGTGAGTATGAGAGATAGCCTGAAATCAGGGGTTTCCAGGTTCTCGATGGACGCGTTGATAGTGAATCCGCCGTGATGGATTCGGTTGAGGAGACAAGGCTATGACACACGCCCGCATGGCGTTCATGAGTGAGGCGCTCGGCAAGCAGATTGCTTATAACGTGCTCTTGCCGGACACCGGTGAAGGTCCCTTCCCGGTTCTTTTCCAGCTTCATGGCCTGTCGGATGATTGCAACGCCTGGCTGGATCGTTCCAATATCGTTCGCCATGTCGCCCGCTATCCCCTGGTCGTGGTGTTCCCGGATGGTGGCACAAGCGCTTACCTGAACTGGAAGGATGCGGGCCGGTTGGGACGCGCCAGGTATGAGGGTCTAATCGTGGAAGACATTTCCTCACACCTGAAACGTCATTTGCACGTTACCGATGGTCCGTGGGCCATTGGCGGGCTCTCGATGGGAGGCTGGGGAGCCTTGCATTTGGGAATGAAATATCCGGAACGCTTCGCGTCGATTTGGGCGCACTCGTCCAAGCTTGACTGGAGTGATTCGGACCTGGATACCCGAATGCTGGTCAGCCCCGAAGATCTTGACCTGCCCGCCCGCGCCGAACGCTTGCTCGCTGACGGACCCGTTCCGGTGATCTCCTTCGACTGCGGGGTCGATGACCGCTTGATCGGCGAGAACCGTGCTTTTCATCATCACCTGCAAGAGATTGGTCTGGAGCATCATTACGCGGAACATCCCGGCGACCACACGTGGGATTATTGGGACGATCATGTGCGGGAGGCCCTGGAGCAGCATGCGCGGGTGCTCGACATCACGGTTGGTCAATAACGATTGAGCCGGATTCCCGCCAACCTCATCCCGTGCGCGAGATGCATGACTTGCGTTGCTGTTTTTGGAGATATCCTTGATGCCCAATGCCGTCGTCAGTATTCGAAACCTTGTGAAACGATTTGGCGGCGGCATTGCTGTCAATGGGATCAGTCTGGATGTGCCTGGCGGCGCTTTTGTGACCCTTCTTGGTCCTTCCGGATGTGGCAAGACCACGACGCTTCGCATGATCGGCGGGTTCGAGCAACCCGACAGCGGGCAGATCTTCATCAGAGGTGAGGATGTGGGGAAGCAACCGCCATACGCGCGGGAGACATCCACGGTCTTCCAGAATTATGCGCTCTTCCCTCACATGAGCGTCGCGGACAATATCGGATTCGGCTTGCAGGAACGCAAGGTACCGAAGACGGAGATCAGGAGCCGGGTTCTCGAGATGTTGCGGCTCATTGAGTTGCCCCAGGTGGCGGACCGCAAGCCGGGGCAACTCTCCGGTGGGCAACAGCAACGCGTGGCATTGGCCCGATCCCTGGTCACGCAGCCAACGGTGTTATTGCTTGATGAGCCCCTGGGCGCGTTGGACCTCAGACTCCGCAAGCAGATGCAGACCGAATTGAAGCGGATTCAGCAACAGGTGGGGATCACATTTATCTATGTCACCCACGATCAGGAGGAAGCACTGACCATGTCTGACCGGATCGTGGTCATGAATGAAGGCAGGATCGAACAGGAAGGGAGTGCGGAGGAGATCTTTGCGCAACCGCAGACCCGCTTTGTCGCCAGCTTCATGGGGGCGCAAAATATCCTGAATGCCAGCATCATCGGTCGAGACCCGATATCCACCCGACTTGCGCTCGCATTACGGGAGGTCACGTTGCCGGTGGCATTGCCCGTGGCCGCCAACAGCGCTTCCGTGGTGATAAGGCCTGAAAAGGTCAGGCTTGGCGTGACAACAGGTTGGCACGGCCGGATCAGGGAGCGTGTCTACAAGGGGACATTCATGTCCTATCTCGTCGAGATGGATGATGGCACCGGGATCAGCGCGGACATCGCACACGATGATGCTTCTCATCGCTACCAGGTGGGCGATGAATTGCTGCTTAACTTCCGTCCGGAAGACATCGTCGTGATTCCCGATCAGGGTATGGGTGCATAGGCTGGAAGCGATGCTCGCCCCGTGTCAACAGGATGGATGCTGGTTGGGATTCCATGCGAGCGGGCCGACTCGCTCAACCTTCGTGATCCATGACGCAGTGGGCTCCGGCATCTTGTCGAGGAAGACCACGAGGTTCCACCGCGTCAGGTCATCGAGAAAGGCGATCGACGGCACGAGCATCGCCTGGGCCCGGGTGCTATGGCGAATTTGGGTAGCAAGGCTACGCGTCATCAATTTGTCTCGAAATGCCGTAGGTGCATCGGGGATATGGAGTTGCCTGATGATTTCGGGATTGCTCAGGTCGAGAACGGCATCAAATCGAAATTGCAACCGATATACATCCCGGGTTGCAGGTTTAAGCGCATCGGTGTCGAACGAAACAGGAAACCGCCTGCCCCACTCGGCGATCGCCACGCCTATATCACCGGCGAAGTAGAGGGCTGGTTGCCCCGGCGCGTTCCACCGGTTATCGGGGAATTGACCCGCATACGAGAAGTCAAGGATATCCCTGTTACTTTCGGCATTGATATGACGATAGCCGCCGCCGATCCACGACGTCACCAGGTCGTCGATCATGTGCCGATGTACCCTTCATATGCGCCGGCAAACTCGCCGAAAACAGCTTCACCTTCGCCTGCTTCGATCAGGTCCAGTCCGGATCGATTCTTGAAGACAGGTTGGGGTTGGGTCATGACGATCTGGAGACCTTCCGGCGTGAAGACCTCTTTCCCTAATGAAACGACCCGATCAAGCTCCACCAGTACACCGCGTACCCAGCGGTTCGAGGGCAACTGATTCTGATCTTCCCAGCGCTGGATGGTGCGGGCACTGACATCCAGCAGGCGCCCCATTCGTTCTCGTGAGATTCCGAGCGTTTCCCTGAGTTCCGCGACACTGAGGGTTTCCGGTTCGCGATTGCTTGAGGTGCGGACGTATTGTGATGTCGCCATGATGTCCTCCTGTTCCGTGACAAATGTCCGGACATATTGATGATATCACAACCGGAAAGGTATTGGTGATCAGGAAAATGGGTATACCCACAGAGCTCCGCTTTAATAAATAGGTAGTGTTGCGGATGCTTTTGATCTCCCTGCGCCTCATGATGATTTGGGAGCAAGAGACAATCTTGCGGGGATATCATCGGTCCATCAACTCTTCACAGGGAACGATGGTATTGGGAAGAGCAAGTGGATGCAGAATCCGCGTACCGCACGAATCAGTTCCTACCTCAGGCAGCGAATTACCCGGCGTCGCGCGCTTCAGGGGCTTGGTGGTGGCCTGGCGGCCAGTGTGACGGCGGGTGTACCTGTCGTTCACCAGATGGCGGAAACAGCTTCCGGGCGAGAGGAGGCGTCCCGGCAGCGGGAATTTGTGCTCACCGCCAGCGAATTCGACTGGGAGTTGATGCCGGGTATGCCGATCCGCGCCTGGGGATACAACGGTCAGGTGCCAGGTCCGGAGATCCGCGTTAGGGAAGGTGACCAGGTACGTATCGTCCTGCGCAATGCATTGTCCGTGCCGACCACGGCTCACTGGCATGGTGTGTTTGTGCGGCCCGAGATGGATGGCCCGGTCGGATTGAATCAGGCGCCGGTCTTGCCCGGTGAGGAATTCGTCTACGAATTCGAGGCCAAACCCTCCGGGACGCGCTGGTATCACTCGCATGCGGATTCCCAGCTTCAGGTGCCGATGGGGCTGTATGGCCCACTTATTATTGAACCGCAAACTCCGTCCCGCCCTTATACGTACGACCGCGACATCACGCTCATCCTCGGTGAATGGGACGCGGAGCTCACCCCGGACGTCGCCGCTGGACTCACGCATCGGGGTGCGGGCGATGAAATGATGCGTGGTGGTGAGTTGGGGGCAGATATGTTCCTGCTCAATGGGAAGGTGCATGGCGCGGTCCCGCCGTTACAGATCCGGAAAGGCGAGCGAATGCTCATCCGGCTGATCAATGCCGGGCATATGGTCCATCCCATTCATATTCACGGGCACTCGTTCAGGATTGTGGCGACGGACGGCAACCCGGTGCCATTGGGGATGGAATGGACAAAAGATACGGTGCTTGTGGGACCCGGTGAGCGTTACGATCTGGAGCTGGTTGGGAATAACCCGGGTGTCTGGATGCTCCATTGCCATATGGAACATCACATGGCGAACGGGATGATGACAACGCTGCAGTACGAAGGCTATGAACCTACGGGTCCCATTGGTGATTTGGCCGAACTGGCTCCTCCACCCATGACTCACAACCATGATCACGAGCAGGCCACCCCGGAAGCAACATTTTCCCGGGCCACGCCGGAGGCAGAGAACGGAGCCGCCGTGATCAGTATGGTCGACGACCGCTTCGTGCCATCGGAGCTTGAGATTCCGGTCGGGTCCACGGTGACCTGGGTCAACGACGGAGCCAATATGCACAGTGTCGCGGCTTTTGACGGGTCGTTCGATTCGGGGGCAATCGAGACGGGCGAATCGTTCTCCTACACCTTTGATGAACCGGGGACATGCAAGTTCCTGTGTGAGCATCACGCCCTGCATGGAATGGTCGGAAAGATCGTGGTCACATCGTCACCATGAAGGGAGGGGTGTTTCTGTCGATTGCGGTTGTACAGTCGGTTGCTGAAAGGATGGAGAACGTGAGTAAGGAACAATTGCCTGCCCTGCACAAGGGAGCGTCGTCGCTTTTCGCCACGCATATCACGCGTCGAAAATTGATGGGGATTATCGCTGCCACCGGCGTGACAACAGGTCTGTCGCCGGTGCTGGGCGGCCTGGCTGCGGCGCAAGATGGCACGCCGGCTGCCGAGCCGGTTCCCGGACCTCGTGACGATGGCACCAACCTCTGGAAGGTAGTTGTCGGTGGTATGGATATGGAGACCGGGACCGATCTTCAGGCATTCTTCCCCGGCGAGATTACCGTGAATGCGGGTGATGCTGTCTACTTTGCCTTTTCACCCATGGGGATGCCCGGCTTCCATACCGTCACCTTTACCTCAGGTGAACCCGTACCTCCGCTTCAGGTTCCCGATATTGTTGAAGGCACTCCCGTTGCCTCGCCAGAGGGGCCGCCGCGATTGATTGTCAATCCCGAGGTGGCCTGGCCTGATGGCCGTGATTCGTATGATGGCACCGGACTCCTGAATTCTGGTATCGATGTTTTCCGGGCGGACGCCGGGCCTTACGTCGTGACATTTACAACACCGGGTACGTATGACTACCAATGCGTTCCCCACGCTTCGGTGATGAAGGCCAGGATCATCGTGCAGGAAGCTGGTGCCGAGCTGCCCAACGATCAGGCTGCATACGATGCGCAGGCAGCCGATGAGAGGGCTGCCCTGATCGAAGAAGGGCAGGCGGCGATTGCTGCCTACGGCGAGGGAACATCTACACCCTCGGCGGATGGTGCGAGCACAACCTGGGATGTTGCCGCTGGGGTTGGTGGAGAGAGCCAGGCGCGCGGAATGATCTTTGCGCCGAAGGAGTTGACGATCAAGGTGGGTGATACGGTGCGCTGGACCAACCTGACGGTTGGCGAACCGCACACAGTGACCTTCCTCGGTGGTGACGAGCAGCCAACGGATTCGATCCTGGAGCCGCAGCCCGCGGGCCCACCGAAGCTGGTACAGAATTACCAGACCTTCCTGCCATCCGGTGATCCGGAATTTGACGGGAATGGCTATCGGAATTCCGGATTCATGGGTCTACCTCCCGAAATTAACGAGATGATGGGGTTGGTGGGAGATACCTGGGAACTGACATTCACGGCGGCAGGGGAGTATCCGTATTATTGCGTCCTGCATGCCAGTGGTCCGGATGCGACATCAGGCATGGTCGGGAAGGTGATTGTCACCGAGTAATAGAGCCGATTGCAGAAATGGTGACACGACGAATCGTTCGTAGCGAACGGGTCGCTTGCGCTTTTCGCCCATGGGATGGGCTCACCCACCGACTTGAACGCCACCTGCGCCGTAGGAATCAGGCGGTTGTGGCGTTCAATGTCCTCTTGGTGCTCCTGAGAAACACGGTAGTAGAGCGCATCGCAGGTGTGTTGACAGGGATGCGTCTCGTGCAGCGTACGGGAGGTCACCCGCGCCCTTCAGGTAGGGGACGACCGCGTGTCGTCCCGATCGGCGCCGAAGGTGCCGATAACCCGGTTGCCCTTCTCGCAGCCCATACTTCCGCCCAAATCCAGGCAACTCGCATGCGACCCAACGTCATCTCGAGCGGCGCCAGGAGATGCTTGCGTCTCCTGTTTGCTCAATCCTGATGCTGGTGACAGGCTTCGTCAATCATCCTGAAAACGACTGTAATCAGGGGGCATCCTCAACCTTCGTCCTCTTCGGCCTTGGGTCGGGAGCCACTCAGGTAGCGCCAGCGGGTGACAGGATCGGTGACGGCACGAGCCCAGGTTGCCACCAGATTCAGCGAGAGTGCCGTAAGCAGGATGATCAATCCGGGGAAGGTGACCAGCCACCAGGCAGTAACGATGTACGCTCGCCCCTGTGCCAGCATCAGGCCCCACGATGATTCCGGCGGCTGAATCCCCAGACCCAGGAAGCTGAGCGATGCTTCGGTCAGGATCATGGTGGCCACTTCGAGCGTGAGCAGGACAAGCAGCGGTGACAGCAGGTTCGGCATGATGTGCCGAAACAGGATGCGATGATCCGGACAGCCGAGCGTGCGAGCGGCTTCGACGAACACTTCCTCGCGTAACGAAAGCACCAGGCTGCGGGTGATCCGGGCATAGACCATCCAGCGCGTAACCGCGAGGACGAGGATCACCTTCCACATCCCGGGACCTAGTACGTAAAGCACCAGCAGGGCCGTCATCAGCGACGGAAACCCCATTTGCGTGTCCACCAGCCGCATGATGATGTCGTCGACAAAACCGCGATAATAGCCCGCGATCAGGCCGAGGACGATCCCGACTACTCCCGAGAAGATGGCGCCGGCAAAGCCGACTGCCAGCGAAATGCGGGCTCCATAGAGCAGCCGCGTCAGGAGATCGCGTCCGAGCTGGTCCGTACCAAGGATGTGCGGGATAGCTCCGCCATTCACATCCGCGGTCATTGGTGGCTGATTGCGCAACATGAGGCTTTGCGCTTCCGGGGCAAAGGGTGACACCAACGGGGCGAAGAGGGCACAAAAGATCATGAGGATCAGGAAAATGGCGGAGAACAGGGTGACCTTGTCGTGCAAAAGCGCACGGGCGTAGATCCGGGCCGGATGTTCGCGAGCAGGTAATCCTGTGTCCGACACGGGCAGGGTGACACGTGCTGCAGGAGCGCTATCCGCCGTGCTCATGAGAATCGTACCCTTGGATCAAGGAAGGAATAGGCGAGATCGACCAGCAGGTTGACGGTCACAATCATGACGGCAATCGTGATCACGGAGGCTTCAATTAAAGGTAAGTCACGCCGTTCAATCGCCTGAATCAGGAGGATACCAACGCCGGGCCAGCCAAACAGGGTCTCGATCACCACCGCTCCATTGAGGAGGACGGAGGCCTCATCACCGGCCAGCGTCAGGACGGGAACGAAGCCGTTCTTGAGTGCATGCGAGAAGATGACCGTGCGTTCTTTCAGGCCCTTGGCACGCGCGGTTGTCATATAGGGTTTCGACATTTCGTCGATCATGGCACTCCGCACCACCTGGCTGATACGGCCCATAGGCCGCATGGCGAGCGCCAGTGCGGGCAGGATGACATAGTTCAGGCCACCATATCCCGAGGTGGGCATCCAGCCGAGTTTCACCGCGAAGAGCAGGATCAGCATCAGGCCGAGCCAGAAATCGGCGGTGGAAACGCCACCAAGGGAGACCACGGTGACGAACCTGTCGGCAATGGATCGGGGTCGCACCGCAGACACAATACCGAGAATTACCGCCAGGGGAAAGGCGATCAGGAGCGTAATCCCCGCCAGATACAAGGTTGCGGGAATGCGGTCCAGCACAATCGGTAAGGCGGGAACGCGCTGCCAGAGTGAATCACCAAAATCGCCCTGGAACAGGTTGGCCATATAGCGACCGAATTGTTCGATCAAGGGGTCATTGAGGCCGAGGGTTTCCCGAAGCGCCTGGACCTGTTCTTCCGTCGCTTCCGGTCGGAGCATGAGGCGCGCCGGATCCCCCAGAATATGGGTGACAAAGAAGACAACGATTGCCAGGCTCAACAGGATCACAAGCGAATGGGCAAATCGGCGAATCATATAACGAGCGATGTCAATGCCCTCCCGAATAACCCCCGATATGGACCGCTATGGCTTCCTGGAGGGTACTTTGCCTCTCCCGAAAGCCACAGCGGTCCGTGACTCCGTGATCCGTTGGCTAGTCGAGTGTCATCTCCTTCAGCAGGATGAAGCCGTCAAGGCGGGGCTCCCACGTGAGTTCGGCTGCCAGGCCATAGTTCAACGGCATGTGAATGATGGGGATTGATCCGTAATCGTCGTAGTACATTTTCGTGACCGCAGCCAGGGCCTCCTGCCGCTCATCACCGATGAGCGGGATCGCGGCGTCGAGTGCTTCATCCAGTGCTGGGTTGCAGTACGTTGAGGAGCCGCCATCACAGCTGTAATAGGCCTGAGCCGTACTGCTGACGTCCATGATCTCGTTCCCATGCGGGTTCGTGGCGATCCAGCCGCGGTCTTCCGGCACATCAGC
>Ga0182747_1002707_pt1 | contig 12259 bp, 10 predicted proteins | sample eDN3rd30CBELigBY_FD_128526 | JGI IMG/M metagenome (GOLD analysis project Ga0182747, IMG submission 128526) | Enriched backyard soil microbial communities from Emeryville, California, USA - eDNA 3rd pass 30_C BE-Lig BY (version 2) (version 2) | ecosystem: Environmental > Terrestrial > Soil >...
ATCTTCAAGCGATTCGTTTTTTCTAACGACAGTTTTTGACATCTCTCTTTCCCTCCCTCCGAACACACGTCAATACACAATCAACATATGTTAGTTGTGTACTAAAGAATTATATCGTATTGTTCAAAATCAGTCAATAGCATTTTAAAAATTAATAACTGGAATCAGAAATTAGTCCATTCATTATCGCTACACCAGAACTTGCACCGATTCGAGTTGCTCCGGCTTCGATCATTTTTTGCATATCTTCCAGACTTCTGACACCACCTGATGCTTTCACACCGATTTCTGGACCTACTGTTTTTCTCATTAAGGCAACATCTTCTGCTGTTGCTCCACCAGTTGAAAATCCAGTTGAAGTTTTAACAAAGTCTGCACCAGCTTCTACTGATAATTCGCAAGCTTTTACTTTTTCTTCATCTGTCAGAAGAGAAGTTTCAATAATGACTTTTACTAAAGTACCATTTGCAGCAGTAACTACTGCTTTGATATCTTCGAGGACAAGATCATAATTCCCATCTTTCAATGCCCCGATATTGATGACCATATCGATTTCCCCCGCACCGTTTTCAATCGCATTAGTTGTTTCAAATGCTTTAACCTGAGGAGTTGTTGCTCCTAATGGGAATCCAATAACCGTACAAACTTTCACATTTGAACCAGCTAGTATTTCACTTGAATTTTTAACCCATGTTGGATTCACACATACAGAAGCAAATTCGTATTTTAATGCTTCTTGACAAATTTTATCAATTTGAGCTTTTGTAGTTTCTGCTTTTAATAATGTATGATCGATCATTGCAGCGTAATTTTGAGTCATAAAAATTACTCCTTTTTCATTAGTTGTCCGTACCTCTTCCATAATACCATTAAAGTAAATTATTGTGAAAGATAATTTCAAAGCAGTACAGATTATATGGTTACTTTACCTTGCTTTGATTTTTTTATACAACTAGAAACCTCGCTTGACAACATAAAAACGACAGAACTATTTCTAGTCCTGTCGTTGATCTTGAACCTTATTATTGAACTTGTTCTTCTAATACCCGTACAAATTGGCCTTCACAATATGGATAGCCTGCTTTTTCTACTTTAACTTTAACAAGTTTGCCAATCATTTCATCTGAACCTTCAAATACAACACGCAGATAATTGTCAGTGTAACCTACGATTAGATTTTTTTGATCGGATTCTTTGTAATGTTCTTCCGGAATGACTTCAAGCACTTCACCTTCAAAGCGAGAAGCATACTCTTTTGCCAATTGGTCGTTTAGAGTCAGCAAACGGTGCACACGTTCATTTTTAACATCTTCATCAACTTGGTCTTCCATTCTTGCTGCTGGTGTACCAGTTCGTTTGGAGTATGGGAATACATGAAGCTCCGCAAATTGATGTTTTGCAATGAAATTAAATGTTTCCATAAATTCTTCTTCTGTTTCACCCGGGAATCCAACGATTACATCCGAAGTAATGGCCAGGTCAGGTAAAGCTTCATTTAAGCGTTCCAGACGTTCTGCGAAGAAATCCATTGTATATTTACGACGCATACGTTTTAATACTGTATCAGATCCAGATTGAATCGGAATATGCAGATGGCGTACAACGATATTTGAATTTTTTAGCACTTCAATTACTTCGTCAGTTAATTGAGAAGCTTCTATTGAAGAAATACGCAAACGTTTTAAGCCTTTTACATTTTCCTCAAGGTCACGAAGCAGTTGCGCTAAGTTGTAATCTTTGAAATCTTGTCCATATCCGCCTGTGTGAATCCCTGTTAACACGATTTCAAGGTAACCAGCATCAACCAATTGCTGCGCTTGACGAATTACCTCCTGTGGATCGCGAGAACGCATTAATCCGCGAGCCCAAGGGATAATACAGAATGTACAAAAGTTATTGCACCCTTCTTGGATTTTTAAAGATGCACGAGTACGGTCTGTAAAATATGGCACGTCCAGCTCTTCATATACACGATTTTTCATAATGTTTCCAACCGCATTAATCGGTTGGCGTTCTACTTTATATTGTTCAATATAGCCTAACATTTTTTGGCGATCTTGCGTTCCTACAACGATATCTACTCCTGGAATTGCCATAATTTCTGCAGGAGAAGTTTGAGCATAGCAACCAGTAACACAAATTACCGCATCCGGATTCTGTCGAACAGCTCGTCGAATTACCTGACGCGATTTTTTATCTCCTGTATTTGTTACCGTACATGTATTTATTACATAAACGTCTGCTTTATGATCAAACTCAGTACGTTCATATCCTTCTTCTTTAAAAAGCTGCCAAATACTTTCCGTTTCATAATGGTTTACTTTACAGCCTAAAGTATGAAAAGCCACCGTTGACACTGGCTAGCACCTCTTTCATTCAAATTCATATGATATAGCAGATAAGGCATATAAGGGCGCTGTTTCTGCTCGTAATATTCTTGGTCCCAGAGACATTGTTTCAGCTCCAGCTTCTAATAAGCTTTTTGCTTCATTTCTGGAAATACCACCTTCAGGACCGAAAATTAATAAAATCGACTTCGATTCATTATCATACACTTTTTTCAGTTTATCTGCAAATCTAGTGCGATTTTCTTTCTTTGCATCCTCTTCGTCTGCAATAAATACCGCATCATAGTTAGAAGCGATATTCAGCAATTGTTTAAAAGCTATGGGATTGATAACAGCTGGGACATGGGTTCTATGGGATTGTTCAGCCGCTTCCTGAGCGATTTTTTGTAACCGTTCAGTTTTTTTCTCGCCTTTTTTTTCATCCCATTTAACAATCGAACGTTCCGCACTAAAAGGAATTAAAGCATGCATGCCAAGCTCAGTTCCCTTCTGGGTAATTAACTCGAGCTTATCCCCTTTTGGCAATCCGCAAGCGATATCAACTTTTATCGGCATTTCAGGAGAAGGAATCGTATTGCCTGTTTGTTTAACAACTACTTCTTGTCCAATCGAACTAATTTCACATATATAAGCTGTATCGGCATGAACAACTACAAGTTGATCGCCGCTTTCCATGCGCATAACTTTGGAAATATGGCGGGCATTTTCTCCTGTAATTATTGTTTCGTTTGATTCATTAAAGGGTTCATGTACAAAATATCGTTGCATTATGTACCTCCGTTTTTTATAAAAAGAAGTCAAAAATGACAAAGAGCTGCCCCGGATTCTTGGGACAACTCCTTTCCTTGTTTATGGTCGTCTTGCAATGATGGCTACCCAATCCTCCATCATTAACACTTCCTCAATCACAAAACCTGATTTAACCAATGCTTTTTTAACATCATCTTTTTTCGCACTAATTATACCAGAAGTTACATATAGTCCACCAGGTTTTACAATTGAAAAGGCATCATCTGTAAAAGTCATTATAATTTCGGCTAAGATATTGGCTACAACCACATCTGCCGGCTCAGTAACCGTATCAAGCAAATTGCCTTGATGTACTTCGGCAACATCTTGTACTTTATTATGTACAATATTTTCGAATGCAGATTTAACTGCGACAGCATCTAAATCCAGGGCATGTACCTTCTCGGCACCAAGCATTGCTGCTGCTATTGCCAGTACACCAGAGCCCGTCCCTACATCTACTACCGAATCTTTTGCATTTACTACTTTTTCTAAGGCTTGTAAACACATTACTGTTGTAGGATGTGTTCCTGTACCAAATGCCATGCCAGGATCCAGCTCAATAATCAGCTCATCAGTGTTGACCGGTGTATATTCTTCCCAAGTAGGCACAATCGTAAATCTTTCTGATATTTTTACTGGATGATAGTATTGCTTCCAAGCCGTTGCCCAATCTTCTTCATGCACCTCGGACATAGAGAAAACATTTTCCCCCAGATTGATATCAAAATTTTCGAGATTGGCGATTGCAAGCTTAATTTCTTCAACAGTTTCTGCTAAAAAGCTAGTTGCTGGTAAGTACGCTTTGACGATTACCCCACTTGTCGGAAAATCATTTGGGTTCAAGTCATAAATTTCTCCAAATTGATCTACTCTTTCTTTCTCCATTTCTGTTGAATCTTCAATGACAACACCGCTTGCGCCAGCTTCATGATAAATATTTGAAATTGCTTCAACCGCTTCGTTTGTTGTTAAAACCGACAATTCTGTCCATTTCACTTGCAATCAGCTCCTCTAAAATTTTGTTTCCAAGGTTCACTAAATCTTAAGCGCCCAAAAATAATCGGACGCTTAAAGTGTAATTATTCACCTTTAAATGTCTTTTTGATTTTATCAAATAATGAACTGCTATGTTCTTCTGGGATGTCGCCACTAATTTCTGCAAAATCACGCAGTAGTTGTTTTTGTTTTTCGGTTAATTTTGTTGGTGTCATCACTTTAACAATGACATATTGATGTCCCGTGCCGTAGCCATGAACGTTCTTAACCCCTTTATCCTTGATGCGGAATTGAGCACCTGATTGTGTCCCTGCCGGAATTTTAAGTTTTACTTTCCCATGGATTGTCGGTACTTCGATTTCATCTCCAAGAGCAGCCTGCGGGAATGTTAATTTTAACTCATAATAAATATCATCGCCATCGCGCTCAAAGTATTCGTGGTTTTTCACATTGAACACGATATATAAATCCCCTGCCGGTCCGCCGTTTATACCTGGCTCGCCTTGGCCGGAAACTCGCAATTGTTGGCCATCGTCTACACCTGCTGGAATCGAAACTTTGATTTTTTTACGTTTTTGGACTGAACCAGTGCCGTGGCAAGTATTACATTTTTCCGGAATAATTTTACCAGTACCATGACAAGTATTACATGTGCGACGATTTACCATACGTCCAAATGGCGTTTCAACCGCTTGGTTTACTTGGCCTGCCCCGTTACATGTTGTACATGTTTTAGCACTTGTTCCTGGTTTCGCACCAGATCCATCACAAGTGTCACATGTCTCTTCTTTCGGAATTTCAATTTCCGTTTGTTTACCGAATACTGCATCCTCGAAGGAAATATTCATACGGTACTGAAGGTCATCTCCTTTTCTTGGAGCATTTGGGTCAGATCGACGTCCGCCGCCTCCAAAGAATGAGCTGAAGATATCTTCAAACCCGCCAAAGCCTGAACCGCCGAAACCGCCAAAACCTCCTTGGTTAGGTCCTTCATGACCGAATTGATCATATTGTGAACGCTTTGTATCATCGCTCAACACTTCATAAGCTTCTGCAATCTCTTTAAACTTCTCGTCTGCACCAGCTTCTTTATTGATATCTGGATGATATTGCTTTGAAAGTTTGCGATAGGCTTTCTTTATTTCATCTTTGCTTGCACTTTTACTAACGCCAAGCACTTCATAGTAATCGCGTTTACTCATCGGTCACACTCCGCTCTTTTTCATAACGTATATTTTAACATGTTCGAATAATACTGTATATGAAGTTTGATTTTATTTAGCCAACTTTTAATTTTGAACTCTTAATGTAAATTATTTGGAACTTTAGAGTTTAAAATTGACGGATCTTCTAATTTCCATAACAGTGAAAAAGTCAAAGTCCGTTTGTTTCGGCTTTGACTTTTTCTCATTTCATCTTTAAATCATGATAGACTTATTTATCGTCTTTTACTTCTTCAAAGTCAGCATCTACAACGCCGTCATCTTTTTTATCTGGACCAGCTTCTGCTTCACCTTGCGCAGCTTGTGCAGCCGCTGCAGCTTGCTCGTAAACTTTCATTACTAAGGGTTGCAATACACCTTCCAGTTTTTCTTTAGAAGATTTAATGCCTTCGATTTCACCAGCTTCTAATGCTTTTTTCAATTCTTCTTTCGCATCTTCAACTGATTTTTTCTCATCTTCTGTAATTTGCTCACCAAGGTCAGAAATTGTTTTATCAACTTGGAATACTAATTGGTCAGCTTCGTTGCGAAGTTCGGCTTCTTCTTTGCGTTTAGCATCTGCTTCAGCATTTGCTTCAGCTTCTTTTACCATACGTTCGATATCATCATCTGTTAAACCAGAATCAGATTGGATAACGATTGTTTGTTCTTTTTGAGTTCCTAGATCTTTCGCTTTTACAGATACAATACCATTTTTATCAATATCGAATGTTACTTCGATTTGAGGTACACCGCGTGGTGCTGGTGGAATATCCGCTAATTGGAAACGGCCTAAAGTTTTGTTGTCAGCAGCCATTGGACGTTCACCCTGTAATACGTGAATATCTACAGCAGGTTGGTTATCTGCAGCTGTCGAGAAAGTTTGAGATTTGGAAGTTGGGATTGTTGTGTTGCGTTCGATCAGTTTCGTAAATACGCCACCCATTGTTTCAATACCAAGTGAAAGTGGAGTTACGTCCAGTAACACGATATCTTTCACATCACCAGTTAGTACTCCACCTTGAACAGCAGCACCCATCGCTACTACTTCGTCAGGGTTAACTCCACGGTGTGGATCTTGGTTTGTTTCTTTTTTCACTGCATCTTGTACTGCCGGGATACGAGTTGATCCACCAACAAGAATTACTTTATCTAAATCAGATGCATTCAAACCAGCATCTTTAAGTGCTTGACGAGTAGGGACAATAGTACGTTCTACTAAATCGCGAGTGATTTCATCAAATTTTGCACGAGTCAGGTTCACTTCCAAGTGAAGCGGGCCATCTGCTCCAGCAGTGATGAATGGTAATGAAATTTGAGTAGAAGTCACACCTGATAAGTCTTTTTTCGCTTTTTCAGCTGCATCCTTTAAACGTTGCATGGCCATTTTATCTTTTGATAAATCAACACCGTTTTCTTTTTTGAATTCGTCTACTAAATAGTCGATAACTTTTTGGTCGAAGTCGTCCCCACCAAGTTTGTTATCACCTGCAGTTGCAAGCACTTCGAATACACCGTCACCCAATTCAAGGATTGACACGTCGAAAGTACCGCCGCCAAGGTCGAATACTAAGATTTTTTGGTCTTGATCTTGTTTATCTAAACCATATGCAAGCGCAGCTGCTGTTGGTTCGTTAATAATACGTTCTACTTCAAGACCAGCAATTTTACCAGCATCTTTAGTTGCTTGACGCTGTGCATCATTGAAGTAAGCCGGCACTGTGATAACAGCTTTTGTAACTGCTTCGCCTAAATAATCTTCTGCATAGCCTTTTAAGTATTGTAAAATCATAGCTGATACTTCTTGAGGTGTATATTCTTTACCTTCCACAGTTACTTTTTCTGAAGTACCCATTTTAGATTTAATCGATAAAATTGTATTAGGGTTTGTAATTGATTGGCGTTTTGCCACTTCCCCAACTTGTTTTTCACCGTTTTTAAATGAAACCGCTGAAGGAGTTGTACGGTTACCTTCTGGATTTGGAATTACTTTTGGTTCGCCGCCTTCTAGGACTGCTACACAAGAGTTTGTTGTACCTAAGTCAATACCAATAATTTTGCTCATTTTAAATTTTGCCTCCTAATTATTTAAAACACGTAATTAGTGTTTTTCACATATGAAATTTGAATTATTCGTTTACTGAAACCATAGATGGCCGTAATACGCGGTCTTTTAACTTATAACCTTTTTGAAGCTCTTTTAACACAATGCCAGTTTCCTTTTCAGAATCTGATTCTTGCATTACCGCTTGATGAACATTCGGGTCAAAAGCTTCACCTTCTGCAGGGATTAGCTCTAATCCTTCTTGTTTTGTTGCATCAATCAACGTTTTGTGAACCATTTCAATCCCTTTATAAAGAGAAACAGCGTCTTCTGAAGTTACTTCTACTTGTAATGCACGCTCTAAGTTGTCAATTACAGGCAAAAGTTCTGTCAGCAGCTTTTGAGCACGATATTTTTCAGCTGCTTCACGATCTAATTGCGTGCGACGTCGCATATTATCGAAGTCAGCACGTAGACGCAGGTAACGGCTTTCTTCTTCTTGCAGTTTTGCTTCAAGCTCTGCAATTTTAGAAGTTAATTGCTCATTTGCAGATAATTCTGCTTGCTCTTCATTTTGCTCATTATCTGTGCTGTTAGTTGCTTCTTCAGTTGTTTGTTCATTTACTTCTTCTAGTTGTTCTTTGTTTTCCGTCGTCTCAGACACAAATGTTTCCTCCTTATAACCCATCGTTTACTTTATTTGATAGTGCACTTGAAAGCCCACTTCGCATCACATCAAGCAGCGACACAACACGTTGATAATCCATTCTTTTAGGACCGATAATTGCAATCGAACCCTCTTGATCATTACCGACTGAGTACGTTGCTGTGATTACACTTAAATCATCCATTACGATATGATTGTTTTCAGAACCAATTCGTATATGAATGCCTGTATCTTCAGGATGGAACAAAGAAATAACCTGGCTTTCCTTTTCCATCATTTCCATAAGTGCCCGAACTTTATTTAAATCGTGGAACTCTGGCTGATTAAGCATATTCGTTTTTCCGCCAAAATAAATCTTGCCTTCATTTTGGAAGGTAGCAATATTCCTTAATGACTGGATAAAAGAATCCGCTGTGTGGACATGCTGCCTTAAAACATTGAAAGTTTCCAATTCAAGCCTGCTTTGTAGCTCTAATAATGAAACACCCACTAAACGTTCATTTAGAATATTGACCGTTTTTTCAATATCAGAAGGAACGAATCCCTGTGGGAGTGTAATTGTTCGATTTTCGACATGTCCATTATCCGTAACAATGATTGCTACTGCAGTATGTTCCGATAAAGGGACAATTTGAAATCTCTTTACGCGATGTTTACTTACATTAGGTCCAAGCAAAATCGTTGTATAAGAAGTTAAATCAGACAAAATGTTAGCAGATTCACGAATTACTTGTTCCATCTCTACAATTTGATTTTTATAAATTGATTGAAATAAGCCAATTTCACGAGCAGACATCGAGATCGGTTGCAGCAGATGATCTACATAAAATCGATAACCCTTTTCGGAAGGTACTCGACCTGAAGACGTATGAGTTTTTTCGATAAACCCAAGCTCTTCTAAATCGGCCATCTCGTTGCGGATTGTCGCTGGACTAGAAGTAATCCATTCTTTCTTTGAAATTTGGCGTGATCCTACTGGTTGAGCTGAAGTAACAAAATCATCAACGATTACTTGCAATATTTGTAATTGTCGATTCGTTAACATTGCCATCACCTCTGTTAGCACTCGTTAGTAAGGAGTGCTAATACTATTATTAAATTATCAAATCTCCAATATGATGTCAACGGAATCGCTCTATTCTCCCAATAAAAATTGCTGAAAGATTTCATTTCCAACAAAGCGACCCTTTCGACTTAGTCTGACACCTTTTTCATCTTCAAAAAGCAGACCTTCATTCACCAGTTTAGTGATTTTATTTTCATATAGCTCTTTCATAGGAAGACCCATTTTCCTTTCAAATTCTTCAAACAGCACCCCTTCGTTTTTTCGCAAACCTAGAAACATTTGCTCTTCGCATTTTTCTTCTTTTGTTACTTCATGTTTATGAAGGATAGGTTGTTCATTATTTTTGATGGATTCAATATATTTTTTGATCGGTCCATGATTTGAATAGCGATTCCCTAAAAGATACCCGTGGGCACCCGCACCAAAACCCGCATATTCATCATTATCCCAATAGATTTTATTATGTGTTGATATATGTCCTTCTATCGCAAAATTACTAATTTCGTATTGTTTCTTTGCTTTTTCTTCCATTCGGCGCATCAATAAATCATACATATCCGCCTCTAAATCTTCAGTAGGCAAATTAAGCTTGCCTTTGGCATACTGAATGTAGAAAATGGTTTTTGGTTCAACGATTAATGAGTAAGCTGAGTAATGAGGAAGATTTAACGCCAGAGCCTTTTCAAGAGTGTCTTCCCATTGCTCCATAGTTTGACCTGGAAGACCATACATAAGATCAATGCTTAAGTTGTCGAAGCCGACTTTTTTAGCTTGTTTAATCGTTTCAAATACATGTTCATTTGAATGGGTGCGCCCTATTTTTTCCAGCAGCTTTTGATCAAAGGATTGTACACCCATGCTCAAACGATTTACCCCCCCATTTATTAACGCCTCTAATTTATCCATCGATAATTCATCCGGATTTGCTTCTGAACTAAACTCCACAAGCTGCTCTGTTGGGAGGAAATTATTAATATGCTGTAAAAGCCTTGTAATTTGTTCTGCTGAAAGTGCAGTCGGCGTCCCGCCACCAAGATAGATTGTTTCAATATTTTGAAATTGTTCCGGTGTTTTTCGAACGGCCATTTCAATTTCCTTACCGACTGCTTCTATATATTCGTCCACTGGTTGATTTTTAAAATAGACTTTATTGAAGTCGCAATAATTACAAATTTGATGACAGAAAGGAATATGTATGTAGACACCTCGAGCCATTAAAATCCCTTCTTTCTTAAGAAATATCATATTTCTCTATTGTACCCTTTCATCATAAAAATTCAATTTTATGCTACTAAATTATTTGAATAACGGATGATGTACAAAATATGGATAGGTTCTGAGAAATTAAAAAAGAGATCTGATGAATGATCAGACCCCCCAAAATTAAATGGCAATATTTATTTGCTGTTTATAAAGATCTACAAAAAGTTCGATAGCTGAGTAATTTGAAAACTTCGTTGTAAAACTAATCGCTTCTTCTTTTGTTTTAAAAGATAGTGCACTCATTTCCTTAACAAACTCATATCTCCCATTTTGCAATGAAATTAAGTAAACTCTCACTACAGGATTATATGATCTTTCCTTATCCAAATTATCTCCTGCCAGCAAGACACCAACACTTACATCTTTTTCATTCACAATTGTTGATAGTGCAACTAATTCATCATACTCAAACCATTCAGGAATTTCTACCTGTACTATATTATTCATCTATCACACATCTCCTTCGCTGTTTTTCATATGAAGCTTAAATATCTGATATGAATACCAATATTTCACAAACAAAAGCAAATTGATTAGATTTAATAGACAAATTGTACTACGATATTCTGATTTCATAAAGAGCAATAATTAAACGATTTTTTTGACTACTTTGAAATATATGAAATATTGTTGCAATAAAAAACAGATTATCCCCTGAAAAGAAAATAATCTGTTGCTTTGGAAATATTTAGCTATTAAATATGGCAATTCTGCATATTTTTGTTATTAAAATCCATATTAACATATATAAGGGAATTTATATACATTTTTAAAAATTATAATTTGATATGGGTTTTAATGCAACTTAAGGTTGCAGTGATAACAAAATTTTGTTATTTATATTCGATTTGAGGAATTCTTCCCGATTAAAACCTAGATTTATAATCATTAGGTCAACCCATACAAATTGCTCAACATGCACTGCCTTCGTTTGAAAATGCATTCACACAATGTTGCAATTTTGAAAAGAAACATCCACCTAAACCTTTTCTTCCAAATAAAAGAAGCCGATTTGCATAAAACTACGCGGCAAATCGGCTTCTTGCTCAATTAACGCTTAGCTTGAGCAATTATTTTTTATTATTATTATCATCCATTTTCAGTACGGCCATGAAAGCTTCTTGGGGAACTTCAACCGAACCTACTTGTTTCATGCGTTTTTTACCTTCTTTTTGTTTATCCAGAAGTTTACGTTTACGGGAAATGTCACCGCCGTAACATTTTGCAAGTACGTTTTTACGCATCGCTTTAATTGTTGAACGTGCCACAATTTTTTGCCCGATTGCCGCTTGAATCGGCACTTCGAATTGTTGGCGCGGAATTAGTTCTTTTAATTTCTCAACAATTACTTTTCCGCGCTCATATGCAAAGTCGCGGTGTACGATAAAGCTTAATGCATCGACTTGTTCAGCATTTAAAAGAATATCCATTTTCACAAGCTTGGATGGTTTATAGCCAATTAACTCGTAGTCAAATGAAGCATAGCCTTTCGTACTTGATTTTAAGTAATCAAAGAAATCGTAGACAATTTCAGATAATGGCATTTCATAAATAATGCTTACACGGCTCGTATCGATATAATCCATCGTCATGAAATTACCGCGTTTCATTTGGCAAAGCTCCATTACTGCTCCAACATAATCATTCGGCACCATGATTGTCGCTTTTACATACGGTTCTTCGATGCGATCAATTTTTTGGGGATCAGGCATCATTGATGGGTTATCGACTTTAATTAGCTCACCATCTGTTAAATGTACATCGTAAATTACGGAAGGAGCTGTTGTAATTAAGTCAATATTAAATTCGCGTTCAATACGTTCTTGAATGATTTCCATATGAAGAAGTCCCAAGAAACCGCAACGGAAACCAAATCCTAAT
>Ga0182747_1002710_pt1 | contig 12251 bp, 15 predicted proteins | sample eDN3rd30CBELigBY_FD_128526 | JGI IMG/M metagenome (GOLD analysis project Ga0182747, IMG submission 128526) | Enriched backyard soil microbial communities from Emeryville, California, USA - eDNA 3rd pass 30_C BE-Lig BY (version 2) (version 2) | ecosystem: Environmental > Terrestrial > Soil >...
GTTTTAATCTCAAAATACTCTCTTTTAATTGGTTTTTGGAAAACATGAACTTGATCATTATCGATAATACCAAGATATCCAAACCCAAATGAGTTAAAGCCTTGAATATTAGATGCATGTTCTTTTTTTACATAACGTGCTGCAAATATTCGTTCATTAAAAACAACCACTGTTCCAGCATTCCTTAAATCATCGGAACAAGCACAATAAATGGCATGACGTAAATTAATATATACATCGCTTCCTAAATCTTCTGGAGAGCGTTGTGATCCTGTCACTACCACAGTTCTGGAATCATTAATTGTTAAATCAAGAAAATAAGAAGTTTCTTCCATCGTATCTGTTCCATGTGTGACAACTACACCTGAAACCGAATCATCCTTAAAATAGTCTTCAATCTTATTCTTCAATAGCAATAAGTCATCAAAGGTAATATGAATACTAGCCTTCTGAAAAACTGATTCAACAACTACTTCGATGTCCTTTGGCAAATTACACATACTTGCCAATTCTTCACCAGTTATCGCTCCTGAGGCCAATTTTCCCGATTCTTTATTTGTCTTGCTTGCAATAGTCCCACCAGTCGTTAATAAAACTACCTTTTTCATTATTTAGCCACCCTTTTTGCATCATTTTCGATAATTGAGCGTGCGATTGCTTCTCCGTGAAATCTGCCATTTTCAATAAAAATTTCATTCGCATTATTTCCAGCAGCAATTACACCTGCAATATATATTCCCTCTACATTTGTCTCCATCGAATCCGGACTAAAGAATGGCCTTCCAGATTCTTCATCAATTTTTACACCCATATTTTTTAAAAATTGGTGGTCTGGATGGTATCCAGTCATGGCAAATACAAAATCATTGGGTATTGTATTATCTTCAGCGTCTTTTGTATAAATAACTTGATTCTCTGTTATTTCTTTAACGCGGGCGTTAAATTCCATTAAAATGGTTCCTGTTCGAACTAACGATTCAAACTCAGGGAGAATCCAAGGCTTAATACTTGGTGAATATTTATCACCACGGTATAAAACGGTCACTCTCGCACCTGCTTTTACAAGTTCTATGGCCGCATCCACACTTGAATTTTTTCCGCCGACCACACAAACATCCTTATCAAAATATGGATGGGCCTCTTTAAAATAGTGGAATACCTTTGGTAAATTTTCGCCCGGAACATTCATATAGTTTGGATGATCATAATAACCTGTTGCGATGATTACATGGCGTGCACAATACGTATTTTTATTAGTAAAGATTTGAAACATTTCATCCTTTTTAAGAACTTTATTCACTTGTTCGAAAGAGTTTATACGCAGCTGTTTTCGTTTAGCGACTTCTCGATAATAGACAAGTGCTTGATTTCTTTTTGGTTTATAACTCTCAGTAATAAACGGCACTTCCCCAATTTCTAACTTTTCTGCCGTGCTAAAAAATGTTTGATGGGTTGGATAGTGATAAATGGAATTTACCACATTTCCTTTTTCAATGATTAATGGCTCTTTTCCTTTATCCTGAATGGCAATGGCTGCTGCCAATCCGCAGGGTCCACCACCAACAATTATGATATCTTCTATTTGCATCATAGGTACACTCCTTAATACAATCACATGGATGACAAAAAAACTCCTATCGTCTATGATAGGAGTTTTTTAACTATGTTTCAATGGTTAAGTATTATATTTAGCAGCAGCTCGTTATTATATCCAGCCTCTAAAGCGGCTCGCTTCTGCCATTTTTCTAACCCCCACCATATATGCAGATAAACGCATATCTACTCGACGGGTTTGGGCAGTATCGTAAATATTATTAAAGGATTTTACCATTACTTTTTCAAGCTTTTCTTCCACTTCTTCTTCCGACCAATAGTAGCCTTGGTTATTTTGAACCCACTCAAAATAAGAAACCGTTACACCGCCTGCTGAAGCTAAAACATCTGGTACAAGGAGAATACCACGTTCAGTTAAAATCTCCGTTGCTTCGAGTGTCGTTGGACCATTTGCTGCTTCAACAACGATGCTCGCACGAATATTGTGAGCATTTTCTTCAGTAATTTGATTTTCTATTGCGGCTGGTACGAGAATATCGCACTCAAGTTCTAGCAATTCTTTATTAGTTATTGTGTTATTAAATAATTTTGTAACAGTTCCGAAGCTATCTCGTCTATCTAATAGATAATCAATATCTAGTCCATCTGGATCATGCAAGGCGCCATAAGCATCGGAAATCCCAATGACTTTTGCTCCTGCATCATGCATAAATTTAGCTAAAAAGCTTCCCGCATTACCAAAACCTTGGATAACAACACGTGCATCCTCAATTTGGATACCTTTCTTCTTTGCAGCCTCTTGGATACAGATTGTCACACCTTTTGCAGTTGCTGATTCACGCCCATGCGACCCACCTAGAACAAGCGGCTTCCCTGTAATAAAACCAGGTGAATTAAATTCATCTATTCGACTATATTCATCCATCATCCATGCCATGATTTGAGAATTAGTAAATACGTCTGGTGCTGGAATATCTTTCGTTGGTCCTACAATTTGACTAATGGCTCTAACGTAACCTCGGCTTAATCTCTCAAGCTCTCTAAAGGACATATCTCGAGGGTCACAAACGATACCGCCTTTACCACCACCGTACGGCAGGTCAACAATTCCACATTTCAAGCTCATCCAAATTGAAAGGGCTTTCACTTCCGTTTCTGTTACACCTGGATGGAAACGAATCCCACCCTTTGTTGGCCCCACTGCATCATTATGTTGTGCACGGTAACCAGTAAAGATTTTTATGGAACCATCATCCATTCTAATTGGAATTTTAACTGTCATTAAACGTAATGGCTCTTTCAAGAGCTCGTATACCTCTTCAGGATAACCTAACTTTTCAAGGGCCTTATGTATAACTGTTTGTGTCGATTTCAACACATCATGCTTTTCCTCTTGATTAGTCTTTTCATTTTCTCTTTCGGCTACCATTTGTAATCCTCCCTAAAAAAATGCTACGAATGTTGTCATCTTTCAGACACAAGTATACACCTTTCATACATTTATGCAAGAAGAAAAGTATAAAAAAAGTCCAATTATGTAAACGCTGCCATTGGCATTTTTATATGCAATGGCTAAATATTATTGCGCAATATCATTTTCCAATTTAAGGGCGGTGGCGCCCTTTTTTTATCTATAAAAACAATTAATTCTACTTAAAAAAATGAAGAATGGTTTCCACCGCTTGTTGTTCGATTATTCGCTTACCGTACTCAGCTAGAACATATGGACTAAGTATAGATGCATTGCCAAATTCGGATAAAACGCAGGCAGCTTTAATATTTTTTTCCGATTCTAAGTTATCCATTATTAAATAGTAGCGGTTGTTCCAAACATAAAGACTCCCGCCGAAAATACTCACAGTGGACAGTCTTTTGGCAAGGCTGATAATATCTTCAAATTCATCAAACTCATACAAGAGGTCCTCATAGCCTTCAACTCTTACTTGCATCTCGATAAAACCATCATACAAAATTTCATCATCTTCTATCACATCATCAACGGTAATAATCAATATCATCCCTTGAGCTTGGAGGGAGAACACCTCTACCGCAACAGAACCTTGAATATCAACATCAAATTCCTCACTTGCCTCTTCCAGCATATCATGGAAAAGCTGATTCCATTTAATGGAGTCCTTCCAAATATCTTCTTTGGAGAGTCCTCTGTCAAATAAATCATCAGAGGTTAGAAAAATCTTTATTTTATTGGCTGTTAAGCGTTCTAAGCGCATGATTTTGCCCCCTGCCGTGACATAACTCTTGTTTTCAGTGTATGCCCCAGGGGTCTGTTGGTGAATTGTCTATATTTATCCTTCGATTACAGAATTCCCATTTAGTGTAATCAGGTGACATTCAGCCGGTGCACCTAACCGGAGTGGAATGGAAGTCGTACCATAACCATTACTTATAAGTAGGACCGTATTATCCAGCTTTTTTATTTTTCCCCGCTCATGGGGGCTATATCCTAAAATATGAATTTGCCCTCCGTGTGTATGTCCGCTTAACACCAAACGTATTTTATGCTCTGGAAGAATCTTGTCTGTAATATTAGGATAATGACTGGCTAATATCTTAAACCCACTTTCTTCCGCATCTAATAAGGCCAAATCTAGGCGATCTCGTTCTTGGTTTAAATCATCTACACCTAGTAAACAAAATTTTTCTCCTTTAACAGATTCAAAGGTAACTGCTGTATTAGCTAATACTTTTATACCCAATTCCAGGAGAATGGCATCCAATTTATGATAATCCACTTCATAATCATTGTTTCCCCAAACAAAATAAACTGGGCCAATTTGTTTTAATTTCCTCAAGTTTGCCTTTACTTTTTCAAAAGATACACCTTTTTCAGTTAAATCACCACCGATCACAACAATATCCGCTTTCCCCATAACTGGATTTATCACCTTATCAGAGATTGTTCGCCTATGTATATCGGAAATAAAAAAAATAGAAATGCTGCCAAGTGATTTAGGAAAGTCAGGAAAGCTGAATTCATGTTCTATGATATTATTTAAAAAAGCTTCTCGTAACATATATATAAGAAGGCATCCACCCAGGATGAACAAGAATACTAATGTTATAACCATTTCTCTTTTCCCCATTTCTTAACTAACGTTCAATGGAAATCATACCATAAAAAAGACTTAAACTAAAAAATGCAATCGTCTGCACCAAACCTAAATAAAAGAGAAGGCAAAAAACAATCAGAAGATATAGATACTCAATGAGAAGGTCAACACCAATTACTTTTCGTTTTTGCCAAGCTATTTTTGTGCCAACGATAAGTTCTGATAGGACTCTCCCAGTTAAGAGAAATCCGATAAAAAAAACTAACGTGGCTGCAAAAAATTTTAAGGGATTTACGACAAGACTTATAAAGAAATCAGATAAGGCAAAAGGTTGTGGTATTGAAATCCATTTGATGAGTATATACCCACATATAAAAATTACAAAATACTTAATCACTTTAATGAACATAAAAACCCCTCCCATACAATGTATGAGAAGGATTTAAAAACTTACCTACTGCTAGTTAATCATCTTCTTGGATGCTCAATATTCTGAAGCCATGGTCTTCCAGCCTCTTGGTGAATTTATCGATATTGTCTTTCTTCTCTATCTTCATAACGATTCTCCGGACAAGTTTATCTGTTTCATCGAAAGTTACCAGAGAAATAATATGCTCGTGGAATTGATGTGCAATTTCAGACAGGCGTGCGATTCGTCCTTCGGTTTCAACGGATGTAAAGGCAATCCTTACACCTGGACGATTCACCCCAAATGCACTTTCGAAAGAACTAATGACATCAGAGCGCGTAACTACACCAAGGAAGTTTTTGTTAGCATCAACAACTGCTAATAAAGGAAAATCCTTTAAATCAAGAAGTGTTTTCTCAAATAATTCTCCACCTTCTAGAAACTTATCATGATGTGTAGCAATATCTTTTACAAAAGTTTGGGATAAATACTCATTCTTTTGTTTATCAGACTGAAAATAGCTCATATAAATGTTGTATCTTGTCGCCACTCCTACGTATTTATCTCCACTTAAAACCGGAAGTCCATCAATCTGATATTTTTCCAAACTTTCTAAAGCGTCTTTAAGTGTAGTATTTTCCTGGACAGTAAAACATTCATGCTTTGGAATCATTATATTTTTTACGAACAAATCCATCACCTCGAAATATAATCATGCATTATTTAGTATACTTCTATAAAGCTTGGAAAAAACCCTTTTGCATTTAAGATTATGTCATAGAAAAAGGATTATTTCATATTATTAACTGATGTTGAATAAAGGGAGGACTATTATGAATACACATTTCAAAACCTTTCATCCGTATGTGAGTCCCTTTGACCCTTGTCCGCCGATTCTTGAAAAAGCATACTCTACCCCACCAAATTTATATATGGGATTTCAACCACCAAACCTGGAACAATTTACACCACTTGAGGCACTTAGAGCCGGTACACTCTGGAAAGCATTCTATGATCCATGGTTTAGTCCACTGGAGCCTGGCAAAGGAGGATTACCCCAATGAAACAAGTTCCTGCCGAGTACTACCAATTAATGGAACAACTACAAGCTGTTGACTTTGTCTTAGTCGAACTAACCCTATATTTGGATACTCATAATGATGATCTTGAAGCCATCAATCAATTCAATCATTACGCAAAAGAAAGAAAACGCCTTAAAAAAGCATTCGAAAGCCAATTTGGACCTCTTTTGCAATTTGGTAATAGTTACTCAAGTTATCCATGGAATTGGGACGATACCCCTTGGCCATGGCAAGTCTAAAATCCGAAGCGCCCGTATTATTTTTTGAGGAGGGATTGGTGTAAATGTGGATTTACGAAAAGAAATTACAATATCCTGTTCGCGTCAGCACTTGTAATCCAAGATTGGCTAAATATTTAATTGAGCAATATGGCGGTGCAGATGGGGAATTGTCTGCAGCACTACGATATTTAAACCAAAGATATTCCATTCCTGACAAAGTAATCGGACTTCTGACAGATATAGGAACAGAGGAATTTGCACACCTTGAAATGATTGCCACCATGGTTTATAAGCTAACAAAGGATGCAACACCAGAACAAATAAAAGCGGCAGGGATTGAGGATCACTACGTAAACCATGACAAAGGTTTGTTTTACCATAATGCTGCTGGAGTGCCATGGACAGCAGCATTTATCCAAACAAAAGGGGATCCTATTGCAGATCTTTACGAAGACATTGCAGCAGAAGAAAAAGCCAGAGCTACCTATCAATGGATTATTAATATGAGTGATGATACAGATTTAAATGATGGTCTACGGTTCTTAAGAGAACGAGAGATTATTCATTCACAGCGCTTCCGTGAAGCCGTGGAAATATTAAAAGACGAACAAGGCAAAAAGAAAATATTTTAACTAAAAAGTGGAAGCTCCTCTAGGCGCTGGAGCTGGATTCAAAAGAAATAAGAAGCAGTTTTGTCCTGCTTCTTATTTTTTTTCATGGTATAGATTAATGTCATATTTTGTTTTCATCATTTCAAAGACAATATGGCGGTTTTTCCATTCTTCTTCTTTTTTCCAGTAATCTTTACTTCGGTCAACAATTTCACAGCGTAATTCATGGTACTCTTTTTCTGCTTTGTCTTTTTTCTCTTTCAATAAGTTCATGGTTCCATACATGCCCACACAAAAGACTAATAGTGTTAAATTATTCGAATCATTAACAAAAGCTGAAAACATCGCAGCAAAGGAATAGGAATAAATGCTGGCAACTGTTAAATATAAATAGACAAAAAAACTTGCGGCCAATATAATTGTTCCCCAGATTGAAAGGATATGCCGCTTTTTAAACCGATCAAACTTTTCTTTCCTTTTTCTCACATTTTCAAGCGCTTGTTTGGTTGCTTGATCCGTATTTTCAAGTAATTGGATTGGAGAATCCATTTTATCACCCTCCATTTCTATATATATACATATGAACTTGTCCTTTCTATTATGATTTCTTCATGAAAAAACCGATCACTAAGGGATCGGCTAATTGTTTTTCGGTATTTTCAAGACCTGACCTGCATTTACTTGCTTACTCCGAAGATGATTGGCTTTCATAATGATGTCCATCCCCTTGGGAGATTGGTAGTACTTTAAGGCTATTCTATAAAGATTTTCGTTTCGTTTAACTGTATGCGTTACAGTAGACTTTATTTGTGATCCTCTCGAAGTTCCTGTTGTTTTTTTTAAGGGTTTTTTAGTTTCAGAATGTTTTACCTCGTTGCTAGTTTGTTTTGTTTCATTATTAGCAGGATTCGTTTCCTTTGATTGATCAAAATCCTCGGTTATTGTTTCTTCTTCGTCATTTGACGTTTCTAAATTAATGGTTTCATATCCAACAGAATCCTCGGTGGTATTTGGAACTCCATTAACTTTTTTAGCTCCATCACGGTACGAAATTACACTAAAAATAATAATCGGCAGGAGAATAAAGAACAAAACTAATAAACGGATGACTGGGTATTTTAGCTTCCACTTTGTTTTTTTCTTCTTTCTCCGATGGATATGCTCACGAGGCGGCAAGTCATCCTTGGCGTCCACTTTCTCATTAATTTTTTCTATACGTTGTTTCAAACGTTCCGCCTGGTCCCTGTATGGTTCTTCGCTATTCATAGCCGCACTCCTCCCCGTGGGTCTTCTCTAGTTGGACTTTTACATTTTATATAAACACCTAATAAAAAATCAATAACAAAATGCATAACAATTGTAACCGCTAAATTATTGGTCCATTCAAAAATTACACCAATCAAAAAGCTTAATATAACAATATTTACAAATAAAAACCAATTAAAAAGATATCGATAGTGAATAATTGCAAAAATAATGCTCGCAAAAACCAATCCTACTTTTGTTTGTATGATTCCTCTAAACAATAATTCCTCACTAAACGCTACAAAAAAAGCAATCAGTATGATGTGAAAAAAGTTTCTATTTTTAAAGACTCTTTCATTTAACCCCCCGTCATCATAAAAGGAGGAAGGCAGCCATTTCATTAAAAGAACATCTAACATCACAATGATTACTCCCGCAGGAATCCCAATTATAAAAATGTTAGAGTCATCCAAAATTATATTTTCTAAATAGGAGAAATGGTCAAAAAATATAAACCCCAATAGTAACGAGATGACACAGAGAATGATTTGTGTCATATACAGATGAAAAAGCAAATCTCTATCCGTTAATCCATTTATTAATTCAAAATACTTCTTTTTCATTCCCTCAACTCACTATTGATTAGAATTTTGGCAAGTAATTCTTTCCAGTTTTGTTCCGTTTTTCTCACCAAAGGTAAATCACTAGAATGACTTGTTTGGTAGTCGATTATTTGAAGTCCGCATATGTCACAGCATTTGTTTACCTTGTTTAATAGTGTTTCATCAAAATATTGTAAAATATTTTGACGTCTGCATAATCTAGATTCAGCCCATTTTTTCATTCGATAAATATTATTCTTTTTAATTGCTAATCTTTCCAGAACAAACTCTTTAATGATGTTTCTTAATTGTTTAATACTTATTGTTTCAAGAGAAGTATTTATTACAAAGTCCTCAACAATCCGCCATTGAATTTCCGAGAAACCGCCAAGATCCATTAAATTGATATCTAAAGTCATCTTCCCATCTATTAACATCCGTTTCTCGTCCAGTTTATTAAACAACCAGTCTATTTGCTGCTCAGATGGTAATTCACTCTCCGCAAGTTGAATCGGCAGTTGTTCATCCCCAGGCGTATATAAAAGGATGGCAATACTAGGTTTGCCATCTCGACCAGCCCTTCCAATTTCTTGGAGATACGATTCTATTTGCATCGGCATATGATAATGAATAACAAACCGGATATTGTCCTTATTTATTCCCATGCCAAAGGCACTTGTGGCACATATAACATCTAATTGTCCATACACAAACTGCTGTTGAATCAGTATTCTAGTGGATTGGTCCAAACCGCTATGATAGGCCATCGCTCGGCAGATTCCTTTATCTGATAACAAGGAAGCCATTTGTTCCGCCATTTTTTTACTTGAAAAATAAATAATCCCAGGCTTTTGCAAATTGGCAACAAGCTCACAGACAACCCCTTGCTTTTCGCGGAATTCTAATAATTCTTTAACATAAAAACCGATATTTGGCCTGTCAATTGTGGACTCTATTTTTTTAATTTCATCCAAATCAAGTGAACGAATGATGTCCTCTCTTACCTTTTTGGTAGCAGTTGCAGTCAGCGCAAGTGTGAGTGGATCGCCAAACTTTTTTCTAATTTCACCTAGTTTTGAATAATCTGGCCGAAAGTCAAATCCCCATTGGGAAATACAATGAGCTTCATCGACTACAAACAATGAAACTGTAAGTTCTTGTAGTTTGCGAAGGATAAAAGGAACCATTAACATTTCAGGTGAGATGAAGATATACTTATACTGTTTCAATTGATGAAGTGCATTTTTCCTTTCATCTGCACTAAGAAAGGAGTTTAACGCAATGACTCTCTTTTCACCAAATTTCTTAAAATGTTCCACTTGGTCTTGCATCAGTGAGAGGAGTGGCGATACTATTAAAATTTGCCCCTTTAACATTAGCCCTGGCAGTTGGTAACACAATGATTTTCCTGTTCCTGTCGGAAGCATAGCCAATGTATGATGGCCAGACAAAATTGATGTGATTACCTCTTTTTGTCCAGTCTTAAAACTTGGATAACCAAAATGTTCTATTAATACTTTTTCTAGTTCCATTATCTATCACCATATTTCGCCAATACTAGTCTTATTTGAAAATATGTCGCGGTTACAATCTTTTCTCGAATTAACTTTAACTGTTTAGTTGCTATTTGGTGTGAAATTTCTAAAATCTTATTTTGTAATTCTTTATCTACGTAAGTATCGATGGAGAAATTCTCCATATTTAGGGCTAATTCAACCAGATGGTCTTCTATTGTACTTAATTTTAAGTGCCTTATATTTGCAATCATATCAAGTGTATATCCTTGATTTAATAATCTTTGTGTTTTCCTGGTAGATAACGTTAATTCATCATTTTTCATTAGACCTTTAATTAAAAAAGGCAAAATTTTAAACTTATAACCATCTTCCTCAATTTTTCGCAATAAATAATGAAGTGTATTTGTAAAACCAATTTGGTAGTCGTGAAAATTTATATTTAACTGTTTGGCTGCTTGAAGAGGGGTCAAGCCAATTTGTTGAAAACCTGTTAACCGAATTACTAAGATGGCAGGGTCAAACCCGTTTCCCGCGTCAAGACAATCTTCTAATTCTGAATAAAAAATTGTCCCCATTTCCATCCTAGGCAGATTCATACTTTTTAGAGCGGATTTTAACCAAGTATGAACTTCTTTGTTTTTTTGGATGGGAGTATATCTTGTTTCTCCGAACATTAAATTGGATATCACCTGTACTAATAGGGACAATCTTTCCCAAAATAAGGAGGTCATTTGATGATAGTTCCAGCCATGAATATACTTCGGCAGTTGAGTTTTTTCTAGAAGCTCTTTTCCAAGAAGCGTAACTTTAAATCGTTGTTCTCCGATATTTTTTACCCACTTTTTTTCACTCATCGATTGAATTATTTCTTCAAAAGATTCTCTGGATAATTGCTCATAAATCCCAAAAAAACTTTTCAACGAAAATAAATGGGCATCTTGGATAGTTTGCGATGACTTTTTTCCATTAAGAAGGTGATAGACCGAATAAATGGTCCGTTCCTTATTTAATTGTTTTATACTATAAAGAATGATGGATTCAATTTGGAGCATACGAACCTCCCATCACTTATTTCGCACATATTCGACCAAAAACACCATTTTCTCTCTTTATTCTACCATGAAATAAAGGATCTTGATGCCCAAAAATGTGGAAGATTTAGCAAAACACTTGGATAAACTAAAGTGATAAAGGCATTTTTCTATTGAAAAGTTGACGATACAGTTTTACAATAGATATGAGTTATCCGTTTTCATATTAATAATGGAAATGAGTCTTATTTTTTTAATTTACTGGGAGGTTTTTTTCATGGCAAAGTACACAATTGTTGATAAGGAAACATGCATTGCATGTGGAGCTTGCGGCGCGGCAGCACCAGATATCTATGATTACGATGATGAAGGTATCGCATACGTAACACTTGATGATAATGAAGGAATTGTTGAAATTCCTGATGTATTAATCGATGACATGATGGATGCTTTCGAAGGCTGTCCTACTGATTCCATTAAAGTAGCTGACGAAGCTTTTGATGGCAATCCAACTAAATTTGAGTAATATTTAGGATAATACGTTTAAGCTACTGCCTCTCTCCTATTTTAGGTGAGGGGCCTTTATTTTTGTTTACAAAATAAAACAGGAGGAATGATTCCCCCTGTCCTTTAGCTACTTAGGCGCTTTTAATAGTAGTAAATTTATTGATCCATGCTTGCATCCGTATGAACAGAAGCATGAAGATGATGGACATCATGACTCCTTTTAAAAGGTTAAATGGTAAGATTGCTGGCAATACTAAATTCCTCATATCTGGAAAGCCCATTAGAACAGTATATGCAGGTAAAATTACCAAGTAGTTTAAAATACTCATCATAACTGCCATGATTGCCGTACCAAAAATTAATGCTAGCGTCATACCTTTTCTAGTCTTAAGTCTATTATA
>Ga0182747_1002716_pt1 | contig 12234 bp, 9 predicted proteins | sample eDN3rd30CBELigBY_FD_128526 | JGI IMG/M metagenome (GOLD analysis project Ga0182747, IMG submission 128526) | Enriched backyard soil microbial communities from Emeryville, California, USA - eDNA 3rd pass 30_C BE-Lig BY (version 2) (version 2) | ecosystem: Environmental > Terrestrial > Soil >...
AGTGAGGTGGAATGCAAAAGTGAATGAAAAAGAGCAGCTCGTTCTTCAAACGATTAAGAACAACCCTTTTTTATCACAACAAGAAATGGCGGAAGCATTAAAAATGTCGCGGCCAGCGCTTGCCAATATTATTTCTGGGCTGACGAAAAAAGGAGAGATTATTGGACGGGCCTATGTGCTCCCTGAGCGAAATTCTATTTTTACGATTGGCGGAGCAAATGTTGACCGTAAATTTCACATAGATGGACGTGTACAATATGGAACTTCCAATCCTTCCACCGTTACAGAAAGTGTAGGAGGCGTTGCAAGGAATATAGCCGAAAATTTAGGCCGCTTTGGAAACGAAGTCAAGCTTATAACTCTCTTAGGGCAAGATCAAGGGGCCAAGTTCATTGAAAAAGAAAGCCAGGCATTCATGGGCCTTGATTATGTCGAAGTAATGCCTGATTTGAAAACCGGGTCTTATAGCGCAGTATTGGACACGAATGGTGAATTAATACTTGCTATGGCGGATATGTCTATCTATGATTCTTTATTGCCTGCTGTGCTAAAGAAACACGAGGCGCTTTTAAGTAATGCCAAGTGTATTATTATCGATCTCAACTGTCCAAAAGAAACTGTGGAGTATTTACAAAACCTTGCATGTCTGAGAGGTATTCCGTTGGCGATTATTCCAGTATCATCGCCAAAAATAAAAAATATGCCGGATGATTTAGTGGGGGTAACGTATTTCATATGCAATCGAGATGAGGCTGAGGCGTATCTCAATATTCGTGTTCTCAACGATCAAGACTATAACACGGCGGTTAAGCTCCTCATAGAAAAAGGGGCCAGCAATGTTATCTTAACATTAGGTGATCAAGGTGCCATTGTTGGAAATATGGAAGGCGTATCTTATTTTGAAGCAGAAAAAGCGAATGAAATTATTGATGTAACAGGGGCCGGAGATGCTTTTGTTGGCGGATTTCTGCACGGTGTGTTAAATGAAGAGCCTTTTATGAGTGCAGTTAAGTTTGGCCAGTATAATGCCGCTAGAACACTGCAGTCAGATAAAACGGTCAGACAAAATATTTCAGCAGAAGAACTAAACAATTGGAGGAACAATTAACATGGAAAAATACTTATCTTATTCACAAGAAGTGCTGGATGCAAAAGAAAAAGGGCTACCGATTGTTGCACTAGAATCAACAATTATTTCTCATGGGATGCCTTATCCTCAAAATGTTCAAACAGCTCGCGAAGTTGAACAGATTATTCGTGATAATGGAGCAGTGCCGGCAACTATCGCGATTATTGATGGGAAAATTAAAATCGGTTTAACAGATGAAGAGCTTGAAATGTTCGGCAACGCGTCCAATGTAGCAAAAACTTCTAGACGCGACATGGGTTACTTATTAGCAACGAAAAAACTTGGAGCTACAACTGTAGCAGCGACAATGATTGCTGCCGAACTTGCGGGAATCGAGCTGTTCGTTACAGGCGGTATTGGAGGAGTGCATAGAGGAGCAGAGACAACAATGGATATCTCAGCTGACTTAGAAGAACTTTCTCAAACGAATGTAGCCGTTGTATGCGCAGGAGCAAAATCGATTCTAGATATCGGATTGACTCTTGAATACCTTGAAACAAAAGGGGTTCCGGTTGTAGGATTTGGTACAGATGTGCTTCCGGCATTCTATACAAGAGAAAGTGAATTCTCAGTGAACTTCCGCTCGGATTCAGCGAAAGAAATAGCAGATATGATGAGAGCTAAATGGGATCTAGGCTTACAAGGCGGGGCGGTTATCGCCAATCCAATACCGGAAGGCGATGCACTAGATGCAGGCTTTATCAACGGTATTATTGAGAGAGCTTTAGTTGAAGCAGATGAAAAAGGGGTTAAAGGAAAAGACGTAACTCCATTCCTTCTTGGAAAAGTAAAAGAGTTAACGGAAGGAACATCATTAGTAGCAAATATTGCTCTTGTAAAAAATAATGCAAGAGTTGGAGCGGCAATCGCTGTAGCATTAAATAAAAATAACTAAAACCAGTTTAATAAAAAAAGAAGTTTCCAATGCGCAAGATTTAAGTCTTGCGTTTGGAAACTTTTTTAGTACACATTCATTTACTTAAAGAATCTCTCCTCAAATTATAAGTGAGAAGCGACAATCATCAAGAAGATGGAGACATTCATTTTTAAGGTCTTTATTTTCTTAATGTACCAAGCTCTGAAACAATGGCCTGCATTTCACTTGGACTGAATGTGTTTCGTTTCATAACCATTTCGTAAAGATACAATATATCTTCATAATGTTCATCTGTGAAATGTTCTGATTTCATAGCGTCAACATTTACCATTCGTAGTTTTTCTTTAATTTGTTCAATCATGTAAAACACATTTTCTTTTGATGGTTTAGTTAAATCCATTTTGTCCCCACCCTTTCAAATTATACATTTAATCATTCCATTCAATGCCCTTCTTTGTCAATAACATTTGTCACTCTTAGAAGTATTCCTTTTTGGGTATAGAAATAAAGAATATTTCTTATTTCATAAAAATGCAAGGAAGGTGAGTGGCTAAAATTCTTGGCGATAACTGAAGAATTTTAATAAAATGGAGGAGAAGAAAAAATTCCCATCGTAAATTTTGTTTTAACTTTTGTCAGGAGGTATATAGATGAGTGAGAGTAAATTATTAAAATCCGTTGTTAGCTTTGCAATTGCAGGAGCAGTTATTAGTATGTTTGACCGTAAAACGAGAGAACATACAATAGAGACAACAAAAAAAGTAAAGGATAGGGTTGTGTATTACGCGAAAAATCGTGATGAGCTAAAGCAGGCTATTGAACAAAAAGTAGAAGCAGCACAAAAAATATATGTCAATGCTTCAGAAAATATTAATACAATCGTAAGTAAAATTGAAGAGGTAAAAGAAATACCAGAAAATGTTCAAAATATAGTTAAAGAGACAAAGAGCGAATTGAACAAACCTGAAAAGTTCTAAAAGTCGAGGGGAAGTGGGCTAGATTTGAGTGAAGAGAAAAAATTTCAAAATAATAATGGAGTACTAACTTTAGTAAAATCCTTTGTAGACCCAGATGAGTCCAAAATTGATATAACAACCGGAAAAGGCTTTGTTCAAGATCTGTTTGTGCGTATGAAGGATGTAGACATGTCGGGCATGGGAGCTCAATTAGCATACTTCTTCTTATTATCATTTTTTCCTTTATTAATTTTCATTGTGACACTATTGCCTTATTTAGATTTAGATCAAGAATATGTATTCGATTTTATACAAACGATGGTTCCGGCAGAAGTGTTCTTATTGACCCAAGGAACGTTAACAGAAATATTAACGACCCATAATGGGGGCGGATTACTTTCAATAGGGGTTCTAGGTACAATCTGGTCGGCTTCAAGGGGAGTAAATGCCCTAATTAAAACGTTAAATGGAGCGTATGAAACAGATCCAAAGTCTGGCTTGATTAATCGAGGGTGGTCATTAGTCTTTACCATCGCGCTTGTTGTGGTTATCTTAATTGTTTTATTTATTTCGATATTTGGCCACCAGTTTGCTTATAATTTATTTAATTATTTAGGGGTAGAAGAGTCATTCGCTGACTTCTGGGAAAAGGTAAGATGGATTCTCCCTCCAGCGTTAATCTTTATCGTTTTAAGTTTAATGTACTGGATTATTCCTAATACAGATCCGAGACTGCGTGTGGTAAGTGTTTTACCAGGAGCGGTATTTTCTACAGTGGCATGGGTCGTGTTGATTTATGGGTTTTCATATTACGTCAATAACTTTGGCAACTACGCATCCACCTATGGAAGTATCGCCGGGGTCATCATCCTCATGCTTTGGCTGTATTTCACTGGGATGATTCTAATTTTCGGCGGCTTGCTAAACGCATCCATGCATAAAAGAAGTCTAGTAAAAAAAGGATTCAAAGAATAAAAAAGCTTCCCTAAATTGTGTAGGAATTGTGTAGGGATCTGGTCCATATTATATTCTGGATTGTTCAGGGAGCAGGTTCAAAAAAAGAGCTTTTGCAATTAATGCAAAAGCTCTTTTCTTTAAGATTTCAGCATGCGTAATCCATTTAGTATGACTAGGATGGTGCTGCCTTCATGGCCGATGACACCGAAGGGTAAATCAACGGCCTGCAGAAAGTTCGAAATGATAAGTAAAGCAATCACCGCAATGGAAAAGATGATATTTTGTTTGACGATTCTTTGCATTTTCTTCGATAAAGAAACCGCATAAGCAATTTTGGATAAATCATTTTTCATCAACACAACATCTGCTGTCTCCAGTGCAACATCCGTACCGCCGCCCATTGCAATGCCGACTGTTGCAGTTGCTAGAGCGGGTGCATCGTTAATCCCATCACCGACCATTCCAACATTTTTATAGTTATTTAGGTATTCTTTAATATGATTTACTTTCGTTTCAGGTAGACATTCTGCAATATATTCATTTACACCAGCTTCTGCTGCAATGGTTTTCGCTGTTTTATCATTATCGCCTGTCAGCATAGCGACATGTATGCCTAGCTCCTTTAATAGCTTCACCGCTTGTTTTGCTTCATCACGAACGGTATCTTTTAGGGCAACAAGCGCTGCAATGCCTTCAGTGTCCCTTAGAAAAATGACGGTTTTTCCTTCTTCGGCCAGTTTCTCTGCTGCACGATTCGCAAATTTGGCGGCTTCCTCCTTGCCGACAAAATCAGGTTTCCCAACAAGGTAAGTGACATTTTGAATACTTGCTTGTAGTCCCCACCCAGGAACATCCTCAATTTCGATTCCTTGAGTTGTTTGAATATCGTTTTCTTTAGCATATTTTGCAATTGCTTGTGCTAATGGATGATTCGATTGAGATTCGATGGAAGCTAATATAGCGATCGTTTCTCTTTGATTTAAACTTTCTCTAACGATTACATCCGTTACAATCGGTGTACCGACAGTTAGCGTACCTGTTTTATCTACTGCCAATAATTTTAAAACGCTTAAATGTTCTAGATGGACGCCGCCTTTGAAGAGAATCCCATTTCTGGCGCCGTTTGAAATAGCAGCTAATGTTGCCGGCATAATTGAAGCCACCAACGCACAAGGCGATGCAACTACCAATAAAACCATCGCTCTATAAAAGGTTGTCGTCCAGTCCCATCCAAGTAAATAGTGGGGAAGAAAAAGCATTAACAGTACCGTCAATAAGACAAATTTTACATAAGTACCTTCAAAGCGTTCGATGAATTGCTGAGAAGGGGATTTCTCGCTTTGTGCCGATTGGACAAGGGTAATGATTTTCTGGAATAAAGATTCCGAATTTGGTTTCGTCATCTTGACTGTCAATGTCCCGTTTAAGTTCACTGTACCAGCATAGACAGCCTCTCCCATTTCTTTTGTAACGGGCATTGATTCACCACTAATGGCCGATTCATCAATGGATGAGGTACCTTTAAAAATTTGTCCGTCAACAGGAATTCTTTCACCTGGTTTAATTAATAAATGATCTCCAACGTCCAATGTTGAGACCGCGACCTTTATCGGTTCAAATCCGCCTCGTACTAACCATGCTTCTTCGGGCTGTAAATTCATTAATGAAGAGATTTCCCGGTGACTTTTGTTCATGGCATAGGTTTCAAGAGCACCACTTAGTGCAAAGATAAATATAAGGATAGCTCCTTCTGTCCAATAGCCAATAATAGCAGAACCAATCGCAGCTAAGATCATCAATAATTCGACATTCAAGTTTTTATTTTCGATGGTATCCAGAATACCTTCTTTTGCCTTTGCATAACCACCAACGACAAAAGCGGTAAGGTAGGCGATAACCGATGCGGTGTTTAAACCAGTGGATTCCATTCGCCAGGCAAATAGAATGATAAAACCTGACACAATAGCGGCAATCAGTTCGCCGTGTTCTTTTACTTTCTCAATTAAGAAATCATTTTCTCGATTAGAGTGTTTCATACAATCCTCCTTTTGATAATGAATATCACTATCAAGATAGTAATAACTATTGGAATTGATAATAGTTTTCATTTATTTTATAAGTGTTGAGATAATTATTATTAATTTATAATGATTATAATATAGAGGGTTTGAATTGTAAATCGAATACAATTCTTTTTATGTAAATGGCGAAAAAAGTGTTATATGGAGGAGGGGAGAATTGCTCATTGGGAAATAAAAAAACCTGTAAGAATCAGAGATTCTTACAGGTTTTAATTTGAATGGATTCTATTAGAATACTCGTTCAGCGAATTGCGATAATTTTTCTAATGAAGATTTTTCAACATCTGCGTGCAATGAATTGCCGTGTGAGTCCATTGTTACGACAGCAGTGAAGTCTTCAACAGATAAATGCCACATTGCTTCAGGAATTCCGAACTCTTGCAGATCAACACCATCTACGCTTTTAATGCAGTCTGCATAGTACTGTGCAGCACCACCGATTGCATTTAAGTAAACGCCGCCGTGTTCTTTTAGAGCAGCAAGAGTTTTTGGCCCCATGCCACCTTTACCGATTACAGCGCGAATACCGAATTTCTTCATGATATCCCCTTGGTATGGCTCCTCACGAATCGAAGTAGTTGGTCCAGCAGCTTTTACTGTCCAATTGCCTTCTTCGTCTTTTGCCATAACTGGGCCACAGTGGTAGATGACTTGTCCGTTTAAGTCTACTGGTGCATCGTGGCTCATTAAGTGATGGTGGATTGCGTCACGGCCAGTGTAAATACGACCATTGATTTTAACAACGTCACCAACTTTAAGTTCGCGAATTTGCTCTTCAGTAATTGGAGCAGTTAATTCAACCACTTTATTTTCTGATTTTGTTTCAGTTTTTGGCTCATCGCGGAAAGTGATTTTTTCACCTTCTTGGTAATGCCAGTTTGTGATTTCTCCTGAATTTACATCGATGTCGATTGCCATACGACGGTAAGCCCAGCAGTTATAAGCTACTGAAACGTAGAATGAAGCCGGGATACGGTGCATAACGCCAATTTTACAGCCAAGTAAAGTTGCTTCACCGCCGAAGCCCATTGTACCGATACCGAATGTATTCGCTTTCTCAACGATGTATTCTTCTAATTTGGCTAAATCTTCATTTGGATTTACGTCATCAACGTGTCGGAATAATTGTTCTTTGGCTAAATCGTAACCGGAAGAACGATCTCCACCAATACCTACACCGATGAATCCAGCAGAACAGCCTTGTCCTTGTGATTGCCATACAGAGTGTAAAATACATTTACGGATACCATCTAAGTCACGACCGGCACGGCCAAGACCTTCTAATTCGCATGGTAAGCTGTATTGTATGTTTTTGTTTTCACAGCCGCCGCCTTTAAGAATTAATTTTACTTCAATGTAGTCTTTTTCCCATTGTTCAAATTTAACAACCGGAACACCATCACCTAAGTTATCGCCACTGTTTTTGCCAGTTAATGAATCAACTGAGTTTGGACGTAATTTCGCATCCTTTGTAGCTTGTACAACTGCATTTTTAATCGCAGCTTTAATTTCCAGCTGGTTTACGCCAACCGGAGTTTTTACTTTAAAAGTTGGTAGACCAGTATCTTGGCAGATTGGTGATACATTATCTTCTGCCATCACGATATTATTCGCAATAGTGTCTAAGCTCATTGCAGCACGAGTGCCTGCGTTTTCAGCATCTTTTGCTTTTTTAATTGCACGACGAACATCTTTTGGCAAGTTCGTTGAAGTTTCGCTTACTAAGTCATAAAGACTTTTCTCCAGTGTTTGTAAATAAGAAGTTGCTACTTGAGACATGGATATTCCCCCCAGAATATTTTGATTTCCATCACTTATTATACCTTTTTAATTTCATGAAAAAAAGAGTCATAGAAATTAATCGCATCGATGATAGTTAATATAGAAAAGAGATGCCTTCATAGCGATAGCTGGAGGCACCTCTTTTTGGATTATTCGTTTGTAAGTTCGTTTCGGTTATTGAATTGGTCCATTTTATCTTCCACATCATCAAGCATTTGAATCAGTCTGTCAATATCTTCAACATCAGCAGTTTCAGGATCAATGGCGTCTAATACCTCAACAAAAATTTGAAGGCGTTCTTTTAAGTAATTCACTTGTTTGTTTTTATCTGTAATAGAGTTTGACATGATTACACCTCTTTCGTCAAAACCATCATAGCGAATTTATAAATAGAGTTCAAATAATATGTGAAAATAAGTAGATAGGACAAACGTATTAATTATAAAAATCGTAAATCTGAATATTTACAATTTTCAATAAATGTGATAAATTAAATATAATAAATCGAAGGGAGATGGTCGAAAAAATGATACTCACTCTACAAAAAAGAAGGAGGGAGTTTAAACTAGTTTTCGGCTGTCGGTTATAGCCGTTATGACGTTTATGCAAGTAAATATGGAGGAAATTGAACTGTAAACCCTAGCGTCCAACAAATGTTGAACTGCTAGGGTTTTTAATTTACAAAATAGTAAAGCTATTTTCAAATTGATGTGTTAACATAGTACGGGATTATCAACGAGTTTTATGTTGGAGGGCGTACATGATAGCAACAACTAACTATGAAAAACGAAGATTTTGGACATTAATCATTATTGTTTCGATTTCAGGATTTTCACAAGGGATGCTTTTGCCCCTTATATCTGTCATCTTCGAAACGGATGGAGTCTCGGCTACTTTAAATGGTTTAAATGCAACGGGATTATACATAGGTACTTTATTGATTTCACCTTTTATCGAACAGCCTTTAAGGAAGTTCGGCTATAAACCTATCATTATGGTCGGTGGCGCAATCGTATTTTGTTCATTATTATTGTTTCCTTTTTGGCAAAACGTCATGTTTTGGTTTGTGTTACGTTTGCTGATCGGGATTGGAGATCATTGTCTTCATTTCGCTACGCAAACATGGTTAACAACTTCTGCTCCAGAAGGAAATTTAGGAAAGAGTATGTCCATTTATGGACTGTCGTTCGGTGTAGGATTTGCTGTGGGGCCATTAATGGTAAACTTAGTTAAAATTTCGGAATCGTTGCCGTTTATAGTTTCCTCATTGCTTTGTTTAATAGCTTGGTCGTTTGTCTTCTTTATTCAAAACGAAAAGCCGGAAGCTCTAAGAGGAGATAGCACTGAAACGAACAGCTTTACACGCTATAAGCTATCATTTAAGTATGCATGGGTAGCTTTTTTACCGTCATTCGTTTATGGGGTGCTAGAAACATCATTGAATGCGCTATTTCCCGTTTATGCCCTTCGCAAAGATTTTGATGTATCAATGGTTTCAATCATTTTAGCAGCATTCTCCATAGGGGCTATTATTACTCAAATTCCGATTGGAATCATCGGGGATAAAATTGGCAGAAGAAATGTTATATTGATCGGAATTTTAAGTGGTGCTGTATTATTCGCCCTGGGCAGTGGGCTTGAGCATTCAGAAGTTTTGGTAATGTGTACTTTCTTATTGGCGGGAATGTTCCTTGGCTCATTGTTTTCATTGGGAATTACCTATATGGCGGATTTAACCCCAAAGGAATTACTGCCGACGGGGAACCTTCTTTGTGGGATATTCTTCAGTTTAGGCAGTTTAACAGGACCCTTTATTGGTGGACTTTACTTGCAGTTAGTAGATACAGTAAGCTTTTTAGTGTTTATTTCGGTTATGCTATTTATTATATATTTCATCATTCTCTTCTTAGGGAAACGTACGAAGAAAATGGAGTTAAGTTGAAAGCAGGGATAACTTTCCTGCTTTTTTTATTGGTGAAAATTAGTTTATAGGGGATGAAGCTCTATTCAAGCGGTGTAAAGGCGTGAGAAGTGCATCATAAGGAGGATGAAGCCCTTTTCAGAGGGGGCAGTAGTGTGAGAAGTGCATCATAAGGAGGATGAAGTCCTTTTCAGAGGGGACAGTAGGGTGAGAAGTGCATCATAAGGAGGATGAAGTCCTTTTCAGAGGGGGCAGTAGGGTGAGAAGTGCATCATAATTCAAATGAAGCACGCATTCTTTCATTCCATGGAGTATTTACCATTATGAACTCAAAACAAAAAAGCCTTGCACGAGTAATGTTCCGTGCAAGGCTTTTAAATCGATTTTAATTATCAGAATTGTTTAGGGACCTGGTCCATTAAGACAATCTGTTTCTGTAGTCCTCATACCCGAATTGGCGGATGACTTTTACGCCTTCTTCTTCGTTGTATAGACAGATGCTTGGTAGGTTAACACCGTTGAACATGTGTGTTTTTACCATTGTATAGTGTGCCATATCTGTGAATACAATTTTGTCTCCAGCTTTTAAAGGTGCATCGAATGAATAGTCACCGATTACATCTCCAGCTAGACAAGTCATACCACCTAGGCGATATGTGTAAGGTTTGTCATTTGGTGTGCTTGCACCAATGATTTGTGGACGGTAAGGCATTTCTAATACGTCCGGCATATGGCATGTCGCAGAAGTATCTAGAATCGCGATTTCCATTCCATTTTTCACAACATCAAGTACAGTTGTTACTAAGTAGCCAGAGTTTAAAGCGATTGCTTCACCTGGCTCTAAAATAACTTTAACATCATACTTATCTTGCATGTAGTTAATCAATGTAACAAGCTTATCCACATCGTAATCTTCACGAGTAATGTGATGGCCGCCTCCGAAGTTGATCCATTTCATTTGATGCAAGTACTCGCCGTATTTTTCTTCAAAGTGAACTAAAATACGTTCAAGCACATCTGAACCTTGTTCGCACATTGCATGGAAGTGAATCCCTTCCACACCATCAAGCTCATCGGGACGGAATGAATCCACAGGAATACCTAAGCGTGAATTGATGTAGCATGGATCATATAATGGAGTTTCCACTTCTGAATAGCCAGGATTTACACGTAAACCGATAGATACGTGTTTACCTTCAACACTTTGTACTTTTTCTTTGTACTTGTGCAATTGGTCAAAAGAGTTGAACACAATATGATCTACATATTTTAAATACTCATCAATTTCATACTCAGAGTATGCTGGTGCATAAGCATGCACTTCTTTGCCGAATTCCTCGTATCCAAGACGAGCTTCAAATAAAGAGCTTGAAGTAATCCCTTTTAAGTAATTGCGTGCCATTGGGAATGTTGAAAACATTGAGAACCCTTTAAGGGCAAGCAAAATATCACAGCCTGTACGATCTTGTACAGACTTTAAAATTTCCAAGTTACGTAAGAGCAAGCGCTCGTCCACTACATAACTAGGAGACGGCGCTGCTTTCCAATCGATTGCTTTCATTTACTTTGCCTCTTTTTCGTCAAAGTTAAGATCAATCAGTTCAGGATTAAAGCTTTCTTGCCATGGAAGACCCCATTTATTTAAAGCTTCCATGAATGGGTCTGGATTGAACTCTTCTACATTGTATACGCCTGGTTTTTGCCATGTACCATTCATCACAAGCATTGCACCGATCATGGCAGGTACACCTGTTGTGTATGAAATTGCTTGAGAGCCAACTTCACGGTAGCACTCTTCATGGTCACAAACGTTGTAAACATAGTAAGTTTTCTCTTCGCCATCTTTAATGCCACGAGCGATGATCCCGATATTTGTTTTACCTTTTGTACGTGGTCCAAGAGAAGCTGGATCTGGTAAAACAGCTTTTAAGAATTGTAATGGCTGAATCATTTGACCTTCGTATTCGATCGGTTCAATTGATGTCATACCAACATTTTCAAGTACATTTAAGTGAGTAATATATTTTTGCGAGAATGTCATCCAAAAACGAATTTGCTTGATTCCCGTGATGTTTTTCGCTAAAGATTCTAATTCTTCATGATATAGAAGGTACATATCTTTAGGTCCGATTTCTGGGAAGTTATAAACCTCTTTATGTTCAAGTGGTTCAGTTTCTACCCATTCGCCTTCTTTCCAGTAACGTCCGTTAGCTGTGATCTCGCGGATGTTGATTTCTGGGTTGAAGTTTGTTGCGAAAGGATAACCGTGGTCACCGGCATTTGCATCTAAAATATCGATGTAATGAATTTCATCGAAGTAATGTTTTAATGCGTATGCAGAGAATACACCTGTTACACCTGGGTCAAATCCGCTTCCCAGTAAAGCTGTCAATCCAGCTTTTTCGAATTTCTCTTTGTAAGCCCATTGCCATTTATATTCAAACTTAGCTGTTTCAGGTGGCTCGTAGTTTGCTGTATCAACGTAATGCACACCTGTAGCTAAACATGCATCCATAATTGTTAAATCTTGA
>Ga0182747_1002717_pt1 | contig 12234 bp, 12 predicted proteins | sample eDN3rd30CBELigBY_FD_128526 | JGI IMG/M metagenome (GOLD analysis project Ga0182747, IMG submission 128526) | Enriched backyard soil microbial communities from Emeryville, California, USA - eDNA 3rd pass 30_C BE-Lig BY (version 2) (version 2) | ecosystem: Environmental > Terrestrial > Soil >...
ATCGTGAAGGTCAGCACGACGCTCGGCGCCGCCGTCGACGTGGCGAAGGTGGCGTTGGTGGCCGTGCCCTTCACCCACGAGGAACCGCCGCCGCCGCCGCCGGCACCCTTGCAGCCGGTGTTGTTGTTCTGGCCCTGCTTGCCGCCGGCGTAGCCGCCGCCGCCGCCGCCGCCGACGACGCTGACGCCGAAGCCGTCGAGTGCACCGGTGGACGGGGCGTTGCCGCCGTCGCTGGTCGGGCTGTCGGTGTTGACGCCGCCGGCACCGCCGAGGGCGCTGCTGCTGCTACTACCGGAATCGCCGCCCTGGCCGCCGTTGGCGCCGCTGGGGCCGAAGCCGCCGTTGCCGCTGGCGTTGCTGCCGGTACCGGCGTTGCCGCCCGAGCCCGACGGCGTGCCGGCGCAGTTGCTGACGCCGCCGCCACCGCCGCCACCGGCGACGACGAGCTCGGTGCCCGCGCCGGCCGCGCAGTCAGCGCCGAGGCAGGCGCCGGAGGCGGCACCGCCGCCGCCGCCGCCCGCACCGGTTTGGAGGAGGACGATCGAACCGGCGCCGGTGTTGCCGCCGTAGGCCCAGCCGGGGGCGTTCGTGCTGGTGGCCCCGCCGTTTTGGCCGTTGGCGCCGTCGCAGCCCACGACGGCGGAGAAGGTCTGGCCGCCGGAGGCGGCGAAGGTGCCGAACGCCTGGCCGCCGTTGCCGCCGGCGCGCTTGGCGCTCGATGCCTGGGAGCCGCTCTGGCCGCCCTTGCCCCCGACGGCGGTGATGCTGACCGAGGTGGTGTTGGCGGGAGCCGTGGTGGACTGGGCCGTGCCGCACGCGGTGCCAGGTGACCAGCTCTGCGTCGTGATGACGGGCGGCGCCGTGGTGGTCGGCGTCGGCTTCGTCGTGGTGGTGGTGGTGGCCGGCGCTGTGGTGGTCGTGTGGTGGCGCCGGGCTTGGTGGTGGTCGTGGTGGTCGGCGCCGTCGTCGTCGTGGTCGACGTCGTGGTGGCGACCGCCTCGATGGTGGTGCTGGTCAGCGTCGTGAGCGGGGTGGTGGCGTCGCACGAGATGTTGATCGAGCCCGCGGCCGTCAGGGTGTAGGCGGCGCTTTGGCGGAAGGTCGTCTTGATGGTGCCGCCCGCGGCGCCCGTGGCCTTCAGGTTGAACTTGAGCGTCGGGTTCACGAACGAGGCGCCGTTCGCGATGGGCCCGGGCACGGTCAGCTTGACGGTGGTGCCGCTGATGGAGGTGGAGTAGGCGCCGAGGGTGCCGCTGCCGCCGCTGGCCGAGGCCGAGCCGGCCACGATCGAGGCGTTGCTCGGCACGTTGAACGTGGTGACCATGTTCTTGATCTCGGCACCGTCGGCCTTGCCGGCGGGGCCGGACGGGGCGAGGGTCACCTGGAAGGTGCCGCCCGCCTCGATCGTGGCCGCGGCTGTGGTCGAGAGGCTCGACGTCTGGTTGCCGCCGAGGCCGCAGGAGAGCCCCTGGCTCACCACGGCGGCGCTGGCCGGCGTGCTCCCGGTGGTGGCGATCGCCAACCCGGCAGCTGCGGCGGCTGTCGCCAACAGGATGGAACGGACAGAGCGTCGTTTCATTGCGTGCAGGTCCCCTTGGTGTTGTCGTCGCGTGGACCGCCTGGATCCCCGAGCCACGCCATCGAGTTGAAAGTCTGACACACCGTCAGAAAAGAGTCGAATGTTCCCTCGGTTCTTCGCTGGCGCTGCCGAACAGCACCTCCCGGCACCCCCCCCGCACTCAGAGGGGGGCGGCGGTCGGTGCCGGAGCCGGCACGGTACCGTCCGGGGCATGGCTCCGACCGGTCGTCCCGCGATCGCCACCGCTCCGGTCACCGCTGGTTGGATCGACGCGGCGGTGATCGCCGGGGGCGCCGAGCTGGTGGCCCCCGAGGCGGCGACCGCCGTGGTCTGGACCCAGGCAGACGATCCCGACGGCCTCGCGGCGCTTCTCGCCGCCAACCCTCAGATCGACTGGGTGCAGCTGCCGTGGGCGGGGATCGAGCCGTACGTCCCGCTGCTCGGCCGCGATCGCACGTGGACCTGCGCGAAGGGCGTCTACGCCGACCCGGTGGCCGAGCACGCGCTGGCCCTCCTGCTCGCTGGCTTCCGCCACCTCCACGCCTACGCCCGCGCCGGCGCCTGGACCGAGCAGGTCGGGCGCAACCTCCTCGGCGCGTCGGTGACGATCTTCGGCGGCGGCGGCATCGCCGAGTCGCTCGTTCGCCTGCTCGTGCCGTTCCGCTGCACGATCACCGTCGTCCGCAACACGCCGGCTCCGATCGGTGGCGTCGAGCGCGTGCTCGGGCCCGACGACCGGATGGCCGCCCTCGCCGGTGCCGACGCGGTCGTGCTGGCCCTCCCGCTCCTGCCCAGCACCGAGGGCCTCATCGGGCCCGAGGAGCTGGCGGCGATGGAGTCCCACGCTTGGCTCGTGAACGTGGCCCGCGGCGCACACGTCCAGACCGATGCGCTCGTCGACGCGCTGCGGACCGGGGCCGTCGGCGGTGCCGCCCTCGACGTGACCGACCCGGAGCCGCTTCCCGCCGGCCACCCCCTCTGGTCGTTGCCGAACGCGGTCATCACCCCGCACACCGGCAACACGAAGGCGATGGCCCGCCCGCTGCTCGGCGCCCGCATCACCGAGAACGTGCGGCGCTACGCGGCGGGGGAGCCGCTCATCGGCCTCGTCGACGTCGACGCCGGGTACTGACGGCAGGCAGGGACCACCAGACGTAGGGTCCTCGCCCATGGACTTCCGACGCCACGACATCGAGGACCTGGCCGGGCAGGTGCGATCGGGCGGCCTGTCGTCACGAGAGCTGACCCAGCACGCGCTCGACCGCATCGACGCCACCAACCACGAGGTCGGCGCGTTCGTCGCCGTCGACGCCGAGCGGGCGCTGGCCGAGGCCGCCGACATCGACGCCCGGGTCGCCTCGGGCGACGAGCTCGGCCCCCTCGCCGGCGTGCCCATCGGGGTGAAAGACACCGAAGACGCCATCGGCTTCCGCACCACCAAGGGCTCCCTCCTCTTCGCCGGGAGCGAGGTGGCGACGGCCGACTCCGTTCTCGTCGACCGCCTCCGCCAGGCCGGGTGCGTCATCGTCGGCAAGGTCAACACCCCCGAGCTGGCGTGGAAGGCCGACACCGACAACCGGGTGTTCGGGCGCACCGGCAACCCCTGGTCGCTCGAGCGGTCCGCGGGCGGGTCGTCCGGTGGCAGCTCGGCGGCGGTGGCCGCCGGCATGGTCCCCTTGGCGACCGGCTCCGACGGCGGCGGTTCGCTGCGGATCCCGGGCTCGCTCTGCGGTCTCACCACCATGAAGCCGTCGCTCGGGCGCGTCCCCGCGGGCGGCCCGACCCCGCCGGGATGGGCCGACCTCTCGAGCAAGGGCGTCCTCGTCCACACCGCCAAGGAGAGCGCCTACGTCCTCGATGCCGTGATCGGTCCCGACCCGACCGACATCCGAGCGCTCCCGATGCCCGACGAGTCCTGGCGCGACGCCGTCGAGAACCTCCACGCACCGCGCAGGGTCGTGTGGTCGCCGACGCTCGGCTACGCCGTGCTCGACCCGGAGATCCGCGAGGTCTGCGAGGCCGCTGTCCGCAAGCTCGAGGCGCGCGGCACCGAGGTGATCGTGATCGACGACGTCTTCGACGAGGACTCGGCCGTCCCGTGGCTGATGCTGTCGCTCACCGCCAACCTCCGGGTGGTCGAGGGCGCCGTCACCGCCGGCCACGGCTCCTGGGACGACCTCGACCCGGCCCTGCGCTCGATGCTCGAGTGGGCGAAGGCGACCGCGAGCCCCACCACCGCACTCGAATCGTCGGACACGGCCCACCACCTGAACCTGCGCCTGGTCGAGCTGTTCCACCAGGCACCGCTCTTGCTGACGCCCACCGTCGCCGGCCACACGCCGGTGGGCGCCGACGACGGCACCGTCGACGGCGTCCAAGACATCGCATGGGTTCGCTACACGTACCCCTTCAACCTCACCCGCTCGCCCGCGGGATCGGTCTGCGCCGGCTTCACCGCTGACGGGATGCCCGTCGGCCTCCAGGTCGTCGGCCCCCAGCACGCGGATGTCGCCGTCCTCCGCCTCCTCGCCCTCCTCGAGGAGACGATCGACCTCGATCACCGCTGCCCCTACGAACCCGGGAGGCTCGGAGCGGGGGGAGCGGATCGGATGTGAGCAGGTCGGAGGGGCTGCGCTAGGGTCCATCCCCCGAACACGGGCGTATAGCTCAGCTGGCTAGAGCACTGCCTTCACACGGCAGGGGTCACAGGTTCAAGTCCTGTTACGCCCACCACAGGATCAGAGGCCCCTTCCAGGGGCCTCTGACGCGCCGGGGCCTCCGTCAGCGGGGGAGCGGCTCGCGGCGGCCATCGGCGTGGTGGCGTTCGGCCCGGACGATCGGGGTGAGGTCGCTCAGGCCGCCGACGATGGTCACCTCGGCCGGCTTGCGGTCCAAGAAGCGGGTGATCGACACGAAGGTGTCTCGGCCCTTGGTCGCCTTCGTGGTGCGCGCCAGGGCACTGGTGCTCTGCGCGGACAGCTCGATCTGGTGCTGCTCTTGCTCGAGCAGGCGCAGCGGCGAGAACGCGATGACGTCTTGGGCCCCCTCGCTCGCGACGTACTTGTCGAGGACCTTGTGCATCGCCGCTCGGTCGGCGAACAGGTACACCCGGCGGTTCAGCTCCCGGATCCACTCCGAGACGCCGAACCCCGGGTCGAGGGCCTTGGCCAGGTCGGCCCGCAGGAGCGGGGCTTGATCGCGCAGCACCACCTCGACGCCGTCGACGCTGAGGCGCACCGACTCGGCTCGCGGGGCCTCGTGGAGCTCTGCTCGCCGTCGCTCGTCGACGTCGGCGGCATCGATCAGCTGGGCGGCGGTACGGAGCCCGGTCTCCCGGATGCGGTCCCACGCGCCGGCGGGGGCGACGTGCCAGAGAGCAGGGCAGCGGGCGAGGAACTGATCGGGAGTCACCGTGCACGCTCGCACGTGGGGACCGGTCCTGGCGAGTCCGGGCCCGGCTGGATCAGGTGGCGGGGTCGTGGTGCCGGGTGCTGCGGCCGGCGCGCTTGGCGTCGTAGAGCGCGTCGTCGGCCCGGGCCACGGTGGCGTCGACGGGTTCGTCGGGCCGCGACCGGGCGCAGCCGGCGCTCGCGCCGACGGCCACGGTGCGGCCGTCGACGTCGAGCGGCTCGCTCACCGCGGCGACGATGCGGGCGGCCAGCGATTCGAGGTCGTCGTCGTCGCTGCGGCGGATGGCGACGACGAACTCGTCGCCGCCCAGCCGTGCGACCAGCGCCGCGGGCCCGGCGGTGGCACCGAGGCGGTCGGCCGCGCCGGCCAGCACGCGATCGCCGACCGCGTGGCCGAGGGAGTCGTTGACCGGCTTGAACCGGTCGAGGTCGACGTAGACCACGCCGAACGCCTGGCCCCGCTCGGACCAACCCCCGACCACGTCGAAGAAGCGCTGGCGGTTCGCCACGCCGGTGAGGCCGTCCACGTGGGCGAGGTGCTCGAGCTGGGCGAGGTCGCGGCGCCGGTCGAGCGCGAGCAGCACGGCCTGGCGGGGGCGGCGGACGAGCGCCTCGAGCACGATGGGCGCCATCGCCTCGGTCGGCGTCCAGTCGACGAGCAGGGCCGGTCGGTCAGCGCCCGGGTCGGTCACGGGGATGGCCACGCAGGCGGCTCGGCCCAGCGATCGGGCCGTGGTGCGCAGCGGTTCGGGCAGCTCGCCCACGGCCATCGAGCAGGGCTCGCCAGTCGCCAGCACCGTCGCCCACGGCGTGCCCGGGGTCAGGTCGAGCCCGCCGTCGACGGTCGCCCCGGCCAGGGCCGGGTCGAGCAGCCCGGCAACGCACCGGTGGCCCTCGTCGTCGAACGCGATGAGCAGGTCGCCGTCCTCGCTGTTGCTCAACCCGACCGCGAGCGCTTCGAGGCACTGCTGGAACGCGATGCCCGACGAGATGGCGGTGAGGAAGTGCCAGTGCGCCTCCTGGAGCTCGTTGTCCCGGACGGTCACCACGGTGACCGGTCCCGGGCCGTCGGGCGGCGGTGGCAGGTCGATGGCGCCGGGTCCCAGCTCCAGGTAGCGCCAGGTGCCGTCGCCCTGGCGGACCCGCAGCAGCCCGGGTCGGGGACGGGCACCGCCGCTCACCCCGGTCATCGCCGCCGCCGCCCGCTCCAGGTCGCTGGGGTGGACCAGGTCGATGACGCTGGTGCCGACGAGCGCTTCGACGGTGGTGCCGAGCAGCCGGGCCGAGGCCGGGTTGGCGTAGATCACCGTGCCGGAGCGGTCGAGGGCGGCGAGGGCCTCGGCCCCGCCGTGGACCAGGGCACCGACCCAGGTCGGCCACGGCGTCGGAGGAGCGGTCACCGCGGGGACCTTACGTGTGGTGGCCCCGGCGTGCCCCCACCGAATGCCACGCTGCGAAGCGGCGGGGGCACGATCCGAGCGTAGGCCGTGGCGGTGGATCAGGCGGCGGGGCGGCCGCCGACGAGCCGCTCCTGCCAGTCGTTCGGGTCGAGCTCGACCGGCGCGTGGCGGTCGAGGAAGTCCAGCAGGACCTCGGTGAAGCGCTGGGGCTCCTCCACGTGGGGGAAGTGCCCCGAGTGCTCGAACACCACCAGCTCGCTGCCGGGCATGGCCTCGTGCGCGTCGTGGGCGTGGCTGACGGGGATGATCTTGTCGTTCTCGCCCCACACGATCAGGGTGGGCAGCAGCTCGGCGAGGTAGAGCCGGTCGTGGGCGCTCACCGACTGCCCGCCGAGATCGATGACCGCACGCAGCGTCTTGACGAAGGCTTGGCGCGTCTCGGGGTCGGTGAGCGACGCGTAGCCGCGCCACTCCTCTTCGACGTGGGGCGCTCGTACGCCGAGCGCACCCAGCTTGCGTCGGACCGCATCGCCCGCGTCCCGCACGAAGCCGGGGAACAGCACCGGCATGACGTACTCGACGCCCGGCAGGGTGAGCGCTCGCAGGATCCACGAGACCTCGGGGCCGAGCCCGCCGCTGTTCACGAGGACCAGGCGCTCGCACCGCTCGGGATGCTGGTAGGCGAACTGCATGGCGATGCCGCCGCCCAGCGACTGGCCGACGATCGTCGCCCGCTCGACCCGCAGCGCCACCAGCAGGTCGCGCAGGCCGCTGGCGAACGCGCCGAGCGAGTAGTCGTGGCGCGGCTTGGCGGACCGGCCGTGGCCGAGGAGGTCCGGGGCGATGACGGTGTGGTCCCGGCTCAGCGCCGGACCGACGCCGCGCCACGTGGCGGAGCTGCCGGCCATCCCGTGGATGAGCAGCAGGACCGGCGCGCCGTCCGCGATCTCGGGACCACCGAAGCGGTACGCGACCTCGTGGCCGTGGATGGTGGTGGAACGCTTCTCGAGGGCAGGCACCCCCGTACGCTACGTGGCGGTGCCCGGCCCCCGGTGGGTCGAGTCCGAGATGGCGGCGCCGCGTGCCAGACCGCACCGCGACGGCGACGTGCGACGATGGTCGCCATGCCCGTACCTCCCCCGGCTCCTGGGGCCTCGTTCGCCAGCGACAACGCCGCTGGCGTGTCCCCGTCGGTCATGGATGCCCTCGTCGCCGCCAACACCGGCCCGGCCCTCGCCTACGGCGACGACCGGTGGACCGCCCAGGCCGTCGACGAGCTGCGCGACCTGTTCGGTGCCCCCGTCGAGGTGGTGTGGTGCTGGGGCGGCACCGGGGCGAACGTCGTCGGCCTGTCCGCGCTGCTCCAGGGCTGGCAGTCGGTCATCGCCACCGACACCGCCCACATCGTCGTCGACGAGGCCGGGGCGCCCGTCCGCTTCTCGGGGTCGACCATCACCCCGGTCCCGCACGTCGACGGCAAGCTCACCATCGCCGCCGTCGAGCCGTTCGTCGGGTGGCAGGGCGTCGAGCACCACGTGCAGCCGCGGGTGCTGTCGGTCAGCCAGGTCACCGAGATGGGCACGTGCTACACGGCCGACGAGCTCGGCGCGTTGGGCGCCTTCGCCCACGAGCACGGGATGCTCCTCCACGTCGACGGCGCCCGCATCGCCAACGCCGTCGCCGCGAGCGGCGGTGACATCCGGCCGATGATCGTGGAGACCGGCGTCGACGTGCTCACGTTCGGCCTCACCAAGAACGGGGCCATGTACGGCGAGGCCGTCGTGTTCCTCCAGCCGGAGCTGGCGGCCAACGCCCGCTCGGTCCGCAAGCAGGCCGGGCAGCTCCCGTCGAAGGCCCGGTTCGTGGCCGCCCAGGCCTCGGCCCTGCTGCACGACGGGCTCTGGCTCGCCAACGCCGCCCACGCCAACGAGATGGCGGCGCTCCTCGCCTCGCTGGTCGCCGACATCCCTGGCGTCGAGGTGCCGGTCGCGCCGCAGGCCAACGCCGTGTTCGCCCGCATCCCCTGGGACCGCTTCGCCGAGCTCCAGGCCTGGTCGTTCTTCTGGGAGTGGGATCCCGCCGACTCGCTCGTGCGCTGGATGACGTCGTTCACCACCACCACCGACGACGTCCGCACCTTCGCCGCCGGCGTCCGGGCGATCCTGGCCGCCGGTCCCGCTGCGGTCCCGTCGGGCGATCACCCATGAGCGCCACCCGGACCGTCGAGATCGTCGACGACATGATCCGCCTCGGTCAGCTCCTCCAGCTCGCCGGCTGGGCCGAAGGCGGCGCCGAGGCCAAGCACCTCATCGCCGACGGCGAGGCCAAGGTCAACGGCGAGGTCGAGCGCCGCCGCGGCCGCCAGCTCCACGCCGGCGACACCGTCGAGCTCTTCGGCGAGCAGGTCCAGATCACCACGACCGCCTGACCGCCCCCCACCCTCGTGTCGAACTTTTCGTGAAGTTGGGGCCAGGACCACCAGAATCACGAAAAGTTCGTGGGGGGGGGGAGGGGACGGGGGCCGGGGGCGGGGGCGGGGAGTCAGGCGTCGGCGAGCTTGGCGACGACGGGGGCGAAGGCGTCCATGGCGTCGAGGCTGAGGCCGATGCTGGCGATGCCGTGGCGCTCGCGGCGGGCGAGGAGGTCCGCCGCGACCTCGTCGACCGAGCCGCACAGGGCGTGGGGCGACTCGAGGGCGTCGGCGGGGGAGATCCCGAGGGCGGGGGCGAGCATCTCGGCCGTGCCCTGGCGGTCGTCGCTGATCAGGGCGATGTGGATGCGGGTGTGCAGCTCGATCTGGTCGAAGCGGTCACCGGCCGCCTCGCGGATCCAGCCGATCTTGCGATCGGTGGCCGCCGCGGTGGCGTCGGGCCCGGCCGAGGCGTCGATCACGCCGTTGGGGAGCTTGGGGTTGAGGCCGATGATGTCGGCGTGGCGCCCCGCCACCTCCAGCACCTTCCGCCCGCCGCCGCCCACCATCAGCGGCAGCGGCTGCTGGAGCGGCTTGGGCGAGCCGCTCAGCCCGGTGATCTCGTAGAACTCGCCGGAGAACGTGCACGGCCCCTCGGAGAGCAGCCCCCTCACGACGGCGATGGCCTCCTCCAGCCGGGCGATGCGGACGGACGGCTTGTCCATCGAGATGCCGGCGGCCAGGTAGTCCGACGTCATCCACCCGGCGCCCATGCCCAGCTCGAAGCGGCCGTCGCTCAAGATGTCGAGCGTGGCCGCCTCCTTGGCGAGGACGGCGGGGTGGCGGTAGTCGTTGCAGAACAGCAGGGCGCCGATGCGGAGGTCGGTCGTCGCGTCGGCCGCCGCCATGAGGGCGGCGACGGGGGAGAGCTGGTCGTCGAGGTGGTCCGACACGGTGAGGCGGTGGTACCCGAGGTCCTCGACCTTCTGGGCCAGCTCCCGCCAGCGGGCGGCGGTGATGCCGGGCGGCGAGGAGCACTGGACGCCGAAGCGGAACGGGGGCAGGGAAGCGGTCACGGGTCTCATCGTGGGTCAGCGGGCGGGACAGATCGGGGATCCGACCCGCGGCCGGCCCGGTTGGTTGCACGCGCGCCTCGATCGCGGCCCGGTGCGGGACCACTGCGGTACCGTCCCTCGGTCGCCGGCCCAGGGGAGCGCACGTGGACGACATCGACCTGACGGACCTGGACCTGTTCGCCGACGGGTTCCCGCACGACGTGTTCGCCCGCCACCGGGCCGAGGCGCCGGTGTTCTGGCACGAGCCCACCGACCACACCCCCGACGGCGAGGGCTTCTGGTCGGTGGCCACCCACGCCGAGGTGCTGGCGGTGCTGCACGATCCGGCCACGTTCTCGTCGGAGACCGGCGGCGACCGGACGGGCGGCGGGACGCTCCTCCAGGACCTCGACGTGGCCGGGCTCGTCCTCAACATGATGGACGACCCCCGCCACAACCGGATCCGCCGCCTGGTGTCCACCGGCCTCACGCCGAAGCGGATCCTGCGCCTGGAGGACGAGCTCCGCCGCCGCACCGCCGTCCTGCTCGACGCCGTGGACGACATGTCGGGGCCGTCGGTCGAGATCGTCGGGACGGTGGCGTCGGAGCTGCCGATGCAGGCCATCTGCATCCTGCTCGGCGTGCCCGAGGGCGACCGCCACGACCTGTGGGAGGCCGTGGAGTCCGGCTTCGACATCCGCGACGGCGACGAGGGGTTCGGCCAGGTGGCCGACACCGCGGCCGATGCCCAGGGCCGGCTGCTCACCTACGGCGCCGAGCTGATCGAGCTGAAGCGGGCCGATCCCGGCGACGACCTGCTGTCGGTGGTGGTCCAGGCCACCCTCCCCGACGAGGACCCGCCGCAGCTGACCGAGCTGGAGCTGTGGTCCTTCTTCGCCCTGCTGTTCGCTGCTGGGTCCGAGACCACGCGCAACGCCATCGCCGGCGGCCTGCTCGCCCTCGCCCAGCACCCGGACCAGATGGCCGCGCTGCGAGCCGACCGGTCGCTCCTGCCGACGGCGATCGAAGAGGCGCTGCGGTGGACGACCCCGTCGCCCTCCAAGCGGCGCACCGCCACGGTGGCATGCGAGCTGGGCGGCCATGGCGTCGCACCAGGAGACAAGGTCTTGGTCTGGGAGGGCTCGGCCAACCGCGACGAGCGGGTCTTCGACGGCGCAGACCGCTTCGACATCACCCGCGACCCGAACCCGCACCTCGCCTTCGGCCACGGCGTCCACCACTGCCTCGGGGCCAGCCTCGCCCGCCTCGAGATGCGCATCGTGCTCGGCGCCCTGCTCGACCGCTACGACACGATCGAGCAGGCATCGGATCCCGAGTGGACCCGGAGCAACCGCCACACCGGCCTCCGCCGCCTCGACCTCACCCTCGCCTGATCGACGCCGAGAAGCCAGCGGCTACGGAAGGGCGTAGGCGGGGACGGTGGAGGTCTCGGGGTCGAGGTGGTCGAGCCAGTGCTCGAGGCCGGCGGGGTCCACCAACTGGTCGGGGTGGTGGCCCGGGAGGGCGGAGACCACCATCACCGGCAGGGCCACGAAGACGAAGCTGAGCGACCAGCTGACGAGCCGGAACCAGGCGGCGGGGGAGAAGAGGCGGCGCTCGGACCACAGCATCGTGACCGAGCCGACCAGGGACCCGATCGAGAGGACCAGCGCCGCGATCCACATCGCCCACACGTAGCGGACGCGCCCGCCGCCGGACGCCTGGTAGACGTCGAACGCCACCCGCTTGTGCTCGACCTCCTCGGCCAGGTGCCAGAGGAACATGGTGGCGGCGGTGGGCTCGGCGTCGCGCAGGAGCCCCATGCGCTTGTCGACCCAGCGGGCCGAGACGAACGCGATGGTCTCGAACCCGGCTGCGAACGCCAGGCCGAACCGGGTCGACCGCTTGCGAAGCTTGGCGAACATCCAGGCCAGGCCCCGGTCGACGGTCGCCAGCCCGGGGTACCGGGCGATGAGCAGGTCGTTGAACCGGCGGTGCTGGGCGTGGTGCTGCGCCTCCTGGGTCAGGTACGCCTGCGCCTGGGAGGCGAGCGCCGGATCGGCTACGAGGCCCTCGCCCAGGGCGGCTCGGGTGGTGGCGACGACGTAGGGCTCGGCGTGGGGCATGAGCATCGAGACCGAGTTGGCGGCGATGGCCAGCTCGGGGGTGCGGGGCGTCCACACGGGCTCGAAGTCGTCGGGCCACTCGAAGCGGACACGCCGAACGGCAAGGGGCTCAGACACCGGTACCCATCGGCAGCACGGCACCGATCGGGAGGATCGCTGGGATGGGACCCGTGTCGTGCCCGCCGCAACGGTCAGACGGGCTGGGCCGCTCGCTGGCGGCGGTGGTCGCGGACGCCGGCGATGGCGGCGGCCAG
>Ga0182747_1002718_pt1 | contig 12227 bp, 13 predicted proteins | sample eDN3rd30CBELigBY_FD_128526 | JGI IMG/M metagenome (GOLD analysis project Ga0182747, IMG submission 128526) | Enriched backyard soil microbial communities from Emeryville, California, USA - eDNA 3rd pass 30_C BE-Lig BY (version 2) (version 2) | ecosystem: Environmental > Terrestrial > Soil >...
CAGGACCCTCAACTCGTCGACAGCATCGTGCCAGGCAACCAGAATCTGGGTGCGGGCTCGGCTTCGGTGCTCGTGCCGGATGCCCATCCGGCCGCCGCCGCCGTCAAGGCCGACGGCGGGCCGATCGACGTGGTGGACACCTCGCCGACGACCGGCGTCGAAACCTTCGGAGCGGTCTCGAACAACGCCCAGGATCCAGAGGCCGCGCGTGCGTTCTATGAATTCCTGCTGACCGAGGAAGGCCAGAGCACGCTCAACGGGAGCACGGCGTCCTCAGTGCTCGGTGCTGTGGGCAAGACGACGAAGCTACCGGACGGCTACATCGCTCTCGGTGACATCTATCCCAAGGCCGAAGCGAACCGCAAGAAACTCCTGACGGCCCTCGGCCTGAACTGACGACGCGATGACGACGTGGGACTGAATGAAGCGCCAGTCCCATGTCGTCATCGCGTTTACCCGTTCAGGCAGTGACAGTAGGCGCGGAAGTGTGCTGTAGGGCCGGCAAGCCGGTAGCGGCTGCGGCGCGGACGTGCTTGGAGCACATCAGACACGCCTGATCGGCGTCGCGGGCGACGATGGCCGCCGCGAGCCCGCGCAGTTCCTCAGCCGATTCGGCTGGGCGCCCCGGCTGCGACAGTGAACGTGCTCGAAGAACTTGAACCCGAGCCTGGAGCCCGGTGAGCAGCTGCCACAAAGCTGGACTCCCAGCGCCACGGCCGAGGACGGCGTAGATCTCGTCCTTGCCCTTGAGCATGTCGATCACATCGGAGGCAGTCACCGCAACGGTGGCGTATCGCTCGACGGCGTCGACGAGCTGCTGGACCGTCTCATCGTCGGCGCGTTCGATGAAGCGACGCACGACGAGTTCTTCGATCGCGACCCGTGCCGCGTACAGATCCGCGGCATCGCTGGCGCTGATCGTGGCCACAACGGCACCGCGCTGCGGGATCACCTCGACGAGACCCTCACTCTCGAGCTCACGCAGCGCTTCTCGCACTGTGGTTCGCGACACCCCGAGGCGTTCGATGAGCTCACGCTCGACGAGACGCTCGCCCTCGGGCAACGAGAACGACAAAATCGCGTTGCGCAAGAGCTCAGCTGCCTGGGCCCTCAACGGGGCGGCAGTCCTCTGGCGGACGGCTGGCACGGTCCAGGTGGATACCGGTCGGCTGCGCACCATGTGGATCTTCTCCTCTGATTACCCCTGTGATGTAGGCCTTCGACGGCCAAAGCCATCGTACTGCATGACAATCATCTTGCACGGAATCGACATATCGTCATACAATCCTTGAGATAAATAACTGACAGTCACGCGGCGATTCGAGTTTCGGCTCGGGCCGCAGCGCCGAGGAGAGTGCCGGTGTTTGGTTCACCACGACGAGCGGTTCGAGTTGCCATCATTGGCGCAGGCTTCGGGGGGATTGCGACAGCGGTCAAACTGAAGCAACGCACCTCGGCATCTTTCGTCATCTTCGAGAAGTCCGCCGACATCGCAGGTACCTGGAACGACAACCGTTATCCGGGCTGCGAAGTCGACATCCACTCGCACGCATACAGTTTCTCGTTCTACAAGTACGACTGGCCACGCACGCATGCACGTCAACCAGAACTCTTCGAGTACGCGCAGAAGATCGTCGACCACTTCGGCCTGCGTGAGCACATCAGGCTGAACACCGAGGTCGAGCAGGCCCGCTGGGACGACACGCTCCAGCAGTACGTCGTGACGACCGGCGAGGGGCAGGAACAGCTCTTCGATGTCGTCGTCTCCGCCGTCGGCCTGCTGAGTGTGCCCAAGTACCCCGACTGGCCCGGCCTGGCGGACTTCGCGGGCACGTCGTTCCATACCTCGCGCTGGGAGAACCACGACCTGGCAGGGAAGCGTGTCGCCGTTGTGGGGACCGGATCGACAGCCGCGCAGGTCGTACCGGGCATTGCCGATGAGGTCCGGAGTCTTCTCGTATTCCAGCGCGAGCCCGGATGGATCGAGCCCAAACAGGAGCGATCCTTCACCCCCTTCGAACGCTGGTTGTACCGCCGAGTGCCAGGCGCGCAAAAAGCTCACCGCGCCTGGCTGTTCTACCAGAACACCGCACGCGTTCGGGGCTTCGACGTGAACAGTTCTATGCAGACGCGGATGCGAGAGAAGTGCCTGCACTTCATCGAGTCGTCGATCGACGATCCGGATGTGCGCTCCGCCGTCACGCCGACGTACCCATGGGGCTGTAAGCGGCCCATCCTGGCCTCGACTTTCTACCGCACGTTGAATCGCAAGAACGTCAGGTTGGTACCCCACGCAGTCACCTCGGTCACCTCGGACGGGCTGGTGGACGCAACCGGAGAGAAGCACTCGGTCGACGTACTCATCTTGAGCACAGGGTTCCAGCCCACCCGCTTCCTCGCGGGCCTGGACATCAAGGGGCGCGACGGTCTGAGCCTGCACGAAGCGTGGAAGGCACGCGCGGCGGCGTTCCTAGGTATCACGGTCCCGGACTTCCCGAACTTCTTCATCCTCTATGGGCCGAACACCAACGGCGGATTGTCGATCATCGCCCAACTGGAACGCCAGGCCGAGGTCGTCATCCGATCAGTGCGGTGGCTGGAGCGGCACGATGGCTACATCGACACCACCGCCGAAGCGCAGCGCCGCTACGTCGAATGGATCGACAAGCGCCTCGAAGGCAAGGCGTCTGCCATGGAGGCGAGCTGCCACAACTATTACCACACACCCGACGGCAAAAACGTCACCCAGTGGCCAGGCTCTCATGTGCTGTATTTGGCAATGACCAAACTCGTGTCCCGGCGAGGCCTCCGGCGTGTTGCGAGCCCACGCCGGGCCCGGGTCTGAACGGATGACTCCTGGTCGGTCGTCGGTCTACCGTGCAGTCGGAGTCACCGCCTCGCGGGCTCTGCTGAAGGCGGCGCGACCACCGGGTGGACCAGAAGTCGCCCGCGTCCTTGACCTGCAGATCCCCGCATTGGTGCCGGTAGCGTCACGCATCTACGACCCGGACCCCGGACAACGGTTGCCGGTGCTGCTCTGGGTCCACGGCGGCGGCTGGTGCCTGGGTGATCTGGACTCCTCCGACCGGATCGCTCGGGAACTGGCCGTACGGACTGGATCGCTCACTGTCGTCGTCGATTACCGGCTTGCGCCAGAGGCGCCGTACCCGAACGGCATCAACGATGTGGAGGCGGCAATCACCTGGCTCATCAGTCATGCCGACGACATCGGAGGCGACTGTACGGATATCACCGCCGCAGGGGAGAGCGCCGGTGCCAATCTCGTCATAGGTGTATGTTTACGGATCGCCCCTGAAGCACAACCGACTCGTCAGGTGCTCGTAGTCCCTGTGGTCGACCTGGACCCACGACGGGCCAGCATGACGGCCGACCCAGACCCCCGGATGCCTGTCGAGGATCTGCACTGGTTCGCCGACCAGTACCTACAGGAATCAGGCGACCCTTGCGATGCTCGCTTCAACCCGCTGGTCGCATCGAACCTCGCGAGTCTGCCATCGACCATCATGGTGACCGCGGGCGGTGATCCACTGCACGACGGCGGCGTGGAGTTGGCAGCGGCTCTCGACCAGGCGGGCGTGGCGATCGAACACATCGACTACCCCGACGCACGCCACGGATTCTTCAGCAGTGATGAGGCCGACGGCCGATCGTTGCTGACCCTCCTGTCTCAACGGCTAGTCGCGCTGCGCAGTTGAACCGTCAGGCTCGCGCAGGCCCCGTAAAGGTGCGGTCGGGCTTCGCGGCGAGGTACCTAAAACCACCGCCGGCTGTCGGGCGCACGCGGCCCGGGTTCGACCCGGGGAAGTGCGCCGCAAACAGCAGATCATCGGGACCAAGATCCGACAAGAGCGCCCGGCGAGCCGTCGCAGCCTGCTCGTACTCAACGCAGTAGTCAGTGCTCCATTCGGGGAAAGCCAGCTGCACCGCATGGTGGACCATGTCACCAACGAACACCGCCCGCGCGCCATCGGACTCGACCTCGATACACACGTTGCCAGGGGTATGCCCTGGCCGCTCGACGACACGGACGCCCTCGGCAACCTCATAGTCGCCGGTGGTGGTGGTGAGTACACCAGCTTCGCGCAGTGGCAAGATGCTGTCCTGCAAGTAGTTGCCCAGCCGATCCAGGTCGCCTTGGGCGCCCGGGCCGGTCCAGTAATCGATCTCAGCGGCGGCCACGAAGTGCTCCGCCCGAGGGAAGGCCGGCACCCAGACGTCTCCGTCACGACGCGTTGCGTTACCAACGTGGTCGACGTGCAGATGAGTGAAGAGAACGGTGTCGATGTCGCTCTCGGCGATGCCGAGTGGACCAAGCAACCCAGTCCAGTCGTCGTGTCGCGAGTCGAACTCCGGATTGGGCCTGGTCTTCGCATCTCCGACCCCAGCATCGACGATGATCGTTCGATCGCCGGCACGCACCAGGAAGCCACCCATGTCGATGACCAGCTGTTCCCCGGCGACATACGGCTCCTGCCAATACCAGGCGGACCGGTCGAGCGGCCAGTCAGCAGCATCGGGGAAGAAGCGTTCGATGTCGACGCGGTAGTGGAACTGTACGAGCGGCACCACGCTGATCGATCCGACGCGAAACTCGTGCAGGGGCTCGCGGTCAAGGCGCGGTCGCGAGGTCGCGGAGGTGGCCGACGACGGGCGCTCGGCATCTTGCATTGTCAACTCCATCACCTTAGATTGTCAGACAGTCAGACATTACTCCATACATCGGCGATCCCGAGAGGACGTCATCTCGTGCCAGAACGGCTACCGCGACTGCTGCCCCAAGCCCTTAGCCCCGACCAAACGGCGATCTATGCCAAGTTCACGACGGGCCCGAGGGCCGCACCGCGTGACGGCTTCTCGCTGGTCCATCCCGATGGCGGCCTCATCGGTCCGCCCAACTCCTGGCTCCTCAGTCCTCCGCTCGGCTCCGCCCTTGAGCAGCTCGGGGGCGCGGTGCGGTTCCACCTGACACTGCCGTCCCGGATCCGAGAGCTCGCGATCCTGGCCGTTGGCGTGGCCTGCCACAGCCCGTTCGAGGTCGAGACCCATCTCGGAGCGGCTCGATCCGCAGGGGTCGACGACGAGGCGATCGCCGCCGTGCTGGCTGGTCGAGAGCCCCAATTTGACGATGACGCAGAACGGACCGCTCACGACGTGACTCAGGCGATCCTCCGCCGCCACGGCCTCGACGACGACCTGTATGCGACTGCTGTCGAGAGCCTCGGCGAACGCGGGCTCTTCGAGCTCGTCACGCTGGTCGCATACTACGAGCTTGTCGCGACTCAGCTCGAAGTCTTCGGCACCGCAGAAGACACGGCCGGAGTCTCGGCGTGAGCGAGGTCGACCGGGGGACCGGTGCCTCGCCTGATGACGACAACTCCGCTGCCAGCCTCCGCCGCGCGTTCGAGGCCGATGGGCTGACCTGGGACGAAACCTGGAGAACAATCGCCGACCTCGATCCCCAGTTCGCCGAGGCGTATAGAAACCTGCGGGCGGTGCCGTGGCGTCGAACCTCGCTCAGCACGAAGTTCAAGTGCCTCGTAGAACTGACCGTCAGCGCCGCGGCAACCCACTTGCATCTGCCGCAGATCGGACCGGCGCTTAGCCAAGCGCTGGAAGCGGGCGCAACACCGGCAGAGGTGCTCGAAGTCCTCGAACTCAGCGCGACCGTCGGAATCCACGCGATGAACATCGGCGTTCCGCTACTTGTCGAAGTGCTCGAGGAGCGCGGTCGAACCGGGCCCTCCCCACTCAACGAGCACCAGGAAGACCTCAAGCGCACCTTTACCGAGACCCGCGGCTACTGGCACGCCTTCTGGGACGAGATGCTCGAGCTGGATCCACAGATGTTCGAGGCCTACGTCGAGTTCTCCAGTGTGCCCTGGCGCACAGGGACACTGAGCCCCGCGGAGAAGGAACTGATCTACATCTCCTACGACGTCGCCGCGACGCATCTCTACGTGCCGGGAACCAAACTGCACATCCGTAACGCCCTCGATCACGGCGCGACCGTCGAGCAGGTGCTCGAAGTGATGGAGCTGGCATCGCTACTGGGCATTCATGGAGTCACTGCTACGGTCCCGCTGTTGCTGGATGAACGACGCCGTCGCGATCCGGGGGCATGGACAGATGACACCGTCTGATTGTATGATCGTATTGTGAAATACAGGATCGGGTCGCTCAGACCGAGCCGACATGACTGAGCCGGTCGTCGAAGAACGCGACGCAGCGCCAACCTGGGAAGTCACCATCGCGACTTACGGCCGACGGCACACGACGCGTAGCGACGTCTTCCTCAACCATGGCCTCTACGGCGAGGCCGACGCGGCGATCGGGATGGACTATTTCATCTGGGTGCTGCGCCGGGGATCTCAGAGCGTCGTCGTCGATACCGGGTTCTCGCCCGAAGGTGGCGTTGCTCGGGGCCGCGACATGCTCGCGCACCCACGCGATCTGTGGGAGCAGCTAGAAGTTGACCCAGCCGACGGTCCGCCGGTCATCGTGACGCATGCGCACTACGACCACATCGGCAACCTCAGCACTTTCTCCCGCTCACCGGTTGTCGTGGCCCGGCGCGAGGTTGAGTTCTGGACCGGGCCGCTGTGGGACCGTCGCCTGTTCAACCATTCAGTCGACCGGTCCTCGCTCGAGGACCTGCGCTCCGTCGTCGCCGACGGTCGTGCCGTGCTCTTCGACGGAGTCCACGCGGTCGCACCCGGCGTTACCGTGATCGAGGTCGGGGGGCACACCCCGGGCCAGTCGATGGTTCAGGTCGACACCACCGACGGCCGGGTCCTGTTGACGAGCGACGCCATGCATTACTACGAGGAACTCGACCGAGAAATGCCGTTCTCGTCAGTCGTGGACCTGGCTGGCATGTACGCCGGATTCACCACGATCAAGAACCTACGGGCAAGCGGCGCGGTCAAGCACGTCGTCTCGGGTCATGACCCGACCACCGTCGCCCGCTTCGCCCCGGACTTCACGCCGGGGCAAACCATCGCCACCATCGGCCGGAGGAATCCATGAAGGGTATTGAAGGGAAGGTCGCCGTCGTCACCGGCGCGGGGAGGGGACTCGGAGAGGCATCGGCACGTCGACTCGCTGAACTGGGCGCACACGTCGTGGTCGTGGACATCGACGAAGACGCGGCGACTGCCGTTGCGAAGAGCCTCGCGACACCAGGCCTGCCTGTGCGAGCCGACGTGTCGGTCGAAGCCGAGGTGATCGGCTACCACGCGGCGGCGACCGAGGCCTACGGCCGAGTCGATCTGCATCACCTCAACGCCGGGGTGTTCGGAACCTTCGACGCACTCCCTGACCTTTCGGTGGACGACTTCGAGCGGGTGATGCGGATCAATGTCATCGGACAGTTCCTGGGACTGCGGGAGGCATTCCGGCAGTTCCGGATCCGACAAGCCTCGGGCACCATCGTCGTCACAGCATCGATCGCCGGCCTCACTGGCAGTGCCGACCTACTGCCGTATCAGACCTCCAAGCATGCCGTCAACGGTCTGATCCACGGCGCCGCCGTCTATGGCGGGCCGCTGGGCATCCGCGTCAACGGCGTCGCACCCGGCATCGTCCCCACCGAGTTGTTCGCCGGACCGGATGCCGACCATGGCGGCGGGAAGTCCGACATGGAGCAACGCGCCTCCACCACGCCTCTGAGAAGAGCCGGGTCAGCCCAGGAGATCGCCGATGTGGCCGCCTACCTGCTGAGTGATGAGTCTACGTATGTCACCGGCCAGATCCTGTCCGCCGATGGCGGCGCAAGCATCGTCAACACGGTCAGACCCTCAGGCGGTGCAGGCCGCTGGGATCCCCGCGACATCGACACGATGACCTATCAGAACGGGGAACGACAATGACAAGTACCACAGTCGGTTTCATCGGGCTCGGCAACATGGGCGGCCGGATGACGCGCTGCCTCGTCACGGCTGGACGAACGGTGATCGGCTATGACGTCGTTGCCGGTGCCGCACAGGATGTCGGGGCCATCGCCGCACAGCACCCCGCCGAGGTCGCCGCTCGCAGCGATATCGTCCTGCTGTCGCTGCCAGATAGTCGCGTCGTCGAGAGCGTTATGCTCGGCGACGACGGAGTGCTGCCGCAGCTGCGTGAGGGACAGATCGTCGTGGACCTCAGCACCGCCGCGCCCACCTCGACACGCAAGTTGCACGCCCAAGTGGCCGAGCTGGGTGCCGAGTACCTCGATGCCGGGATTTCAGGTGGGGCCGCTGCAGCGGACAAGGGAGCCTTGACTCTCATGGTCGGCGGGGACGCGGTCGCCCTGCAGCGCGTCCGCCCGGTCATCGAGGACTTCTCCGCGGCGATCTTCCACGTCGGTACAGCCGGCGCGGGCCACGCGACGAAGCTGCTGAACAACTTCCTCAACGCCGTTGCTTTGGCATCCACGGCCGAGGTCATGGTTGCGGCACGCAAGGAGGGTCTCGATCTCGCCACGGTCATCGATGTGCTCAACGCGAGTTCGGGCGTCAACTTCGCCACGCTCAACCGATTCCCCCACATCATTCGGGGCGACTACCTAGAAGGCGGGCTGACGAACACGCTCATGATGAAGGACATCACGCTCTACACCGAATACGTCAGCGAGCTTGGCGTCGCGAGCCTCAACGCATCCGGCCCGCTCGCAAGTTTCGGCCTCGCCCGCGCTCTCGGCTACGCCGATCGGATCAGCAACACCGTCGTCGACGCAATCGGCGACGTCTCAGGCGGCGTCCGTGTCGCCGATCAGGAGCAGAAGGAGAGCGCATGAGGATCATCCGGCCGGCCGAACAGGCCGGGATGTCAGGCAAACAAGGTTCTCGATTCACTGGAATCGCTTTCCCGCATCTCACCATGAGCCAGGACGGTGTCACGGTGAACACGGTGAACTTCACCCCTGGCGCACGAACCTACTGGCACGCGCACGAACAAGGCCAGATCCTGCAGGTCGTGGCCGGTCGAGGAATCGTCGGCCTGCGAGACGGCAGCCATGAGGTCATCTGCGCCGGGGACACGATATGGACGCCCCCGGGCGAGGACCACTGGCACGGCGCCGCTCAGGACTCCTACCTGACCCACATCGCGATCTCGCTCGGGGCCACACAGTGGGCTGAAGCAGTCGAGGAGCACCTTTACGCCACCACACCGACAGGAGCAGGACGATGACCGATACCAGCACACGCGACGGCTCGGACCCCAGTCGCTTCGAGGCGGGGATGGCCGCGCGGCGAGAGGTTCTGGGAGCCGCGCACGTTGAGGCATCGATGGCGAAAGTCACCGAGTTCTCACGCCCCGTGCAGGAACTCGTCACCGAGTACTGCTGGGGCACGATCTGGACACGCGATGGACTGGATCGCCGGACCCGGAGCCTGCTCAACCTGGCGACATTGACGGCGTTGAACCGCAACCACGAGCTCGGCGTGCACGTGCGCGGCGCAATCACTAACGGCGCCACCCCGGCCGAGATCCAGGAGGTACTGCTGCAAGCCGCGATCTACGTCGGCGTTCCGGCAGCGCTGGAATCATTCCGGGTAGCCGAGCGGATCCTGACAGAGGTGGGTGCCCTGGATGTCTGAGACCGAGCCCGGCACCCGAGTCGGTTTCATCGGTCTGGGCAATATGGGCCGCCCAATGGCACAGCAGCTGTCAGCCGCTGGCTACGAGGTGCGCGGATTCGATGTCGACCCCGCAGCACGAGCCACGCTGGAGGCACAGGGCATCGCAACCGCCGACTCGGTGAACGGCGTGGTCGCCGATGCTGAGGTGGTCATCCTGATGCTGCCGAGCTCCGCGATCGTGCGCCAGGTCCTCGATCAAATCGTCCGTGATGCCGGCACCCCGGACTCGCCGATGATCGTCGACATGGGCTCGAGCGACCCTCTGGTGACCCAGACCCTAGGCGCTGAATTGCGCGAACGCGGCTATGCGCTCATCGACGCGCCTGTCTCCGGCGGCGTGAGCGGGGCGCAGGCCGGGACGCTGACGATCATGGTCGGTGGAGCGACAGGAGACGTCGAACGAGTTCGGTCGGTCCTGACCACGATGGGACGACCGACGCATGTCGGACCGGTCGGCTCGGGCCACGCCGTCAAGGCTCTCAACAATCTGCTCTCAGCCACGCACCTATGGATCAGCAGTGAAGCCGTGCTCGCGGGCGAGCGCTTCGGTATCGACCCGCAGATGTTTCTCGACGTCGTCAATAGCTCGAGCGGCCGCAGCGGATCGACGGAGCAAAAGTGGCCCAGGTTCGTGCTTCCGGACACCTTCGACTCAGGGTTCAGTCTCGCGCTCATGGTCAAGGACATGAAGATTGCGACGGATCTGTGTCAACAGCTCGGGATCGGTACGTCGCTGGGTGAGGAGGCGGTCAAGCGCTGGAGCGAGGCGAGTACGGGCTTGCCGGAGAACGCTGACCATACCGAGATCGTTCGATGGCTGCGTACAAGCGCTTCACACAAGCAGCCCGCCACGTGATGGCAGCCGGGACGCCAGATGGGTCATCGACGCTCTCGCCGTTGTCCATCGAGCAGTGGGCGATGCTGGACCGACTGCACCCGGAGTTCGCTGAGGCGGCGCGACGTCATGTCGGCGTCGTTGCACGAAGCTCTGAGCTGGAACCGAAGGTCAAAGCGTTCGTCGCACTTGTCGTGGACGCGGCCGTCACTCACCTGCATGGTCCGGGCATCGACCGGCACATCCGAGCAGCCCTGGAATGCGGCGCCACGGAGGCCGAGATCGTCGAGGTCGTGGAGTGCGCGTCGACGCTGAGCATCCACGCGCTGAACTTCGGTCTGCCGATCCTCCTCGACGTATTGAGGGAGCGGGCTGGCGACGGGTCGGTCCTAGCCACAGACGATGACGAGCGCCGGCGCGTCCTGCGCGAGGACTTCACTCGGCGCCGCGGCTACTGGAACCAGACCTGGGACGAGTTGTTGCAACTCGCGCCGGACTTCTTCGCCAGCTATACCGACCTGTCGTCGGTTCCCTGGGACGAAGGACATCTTCCGCCGTTGACGAAGGAACTGCTGTACATCGCCTTCGATACATCCGCTACCCACCTGTATGCCGTCGGTCTGCGTCTGCATATCGAGAATGCCTTCGAACTCGGTGCGACCGCCGCCCAGATCGTCGAGGTGATGAAGATTGCAAGCTTGATCGGTCTGCGAGCAGCCGGCGAGGGGGCCAGCGCGCTGGAACGACAGCGACCGAGCACCGCGTGAGCTTCGCTCCGAGAACCCGCCGCACGGGCACGCTCACCGGGCCACGGCCGCGGGGTTCGCTGCGCCTGATCACAGACCGCGATTTCGGGTCGTTCTTCTGGGGCAAGCTCGTCGCGGCCGCGGGCGTGTGGGCACAGAGCGTCGCCGCGACGATCGTCGTCTACCACGAGACGCGATCTGTCGTTGTGGTGAGCGTCGTGAGCGTCGCTCAGTTCGCCCCTCAGCTATTGCTCGCCCCCGCAGCGGGGGCATGGACCGACCGGGGCGACGTCATCCGGCAATTACTCGCCGGTCGGGTCATCTGCTTCAGCGGATCCGCGCTGCTGGCAGCCTCGTTCCTGATCGACTTCTCCTCGATCGGAGTCGTCCTCGCGGTTCTTGCGTGTTCGCTGATGGTTGGTATCGGGTTCGTCGTAGGAGGGCCAGCGATGCAGTCGGTCATCCCCGACCTCGTCTCGCCAGCCGAACTTCCCACCGCCATGACGCTCAATACGATGCCGATGACCATGGCACGCATTATCGGGCCGGCGATCGGCGCGTTCTCGGTCGAGACGTGGGGACCGGCAGTGAGTTTCATGCTGGCCGCCCTGAGTCATCTCACGTTCTTATGCCTCATTCTGCTGATTCGGATGCCCGCAGCCAAGCCAGCGGTCGGCTACCCCCAGGGCATGCGTGCTGGGCTTTCATACATCCGGCACCATGGCGTGATTCTCGCGATGCTCATCGCAACCGGATGCCTTGCCGCCGGGTCCGAGCCGTCCCTCACGCTGGCTCCCTCCTTAGCCGAGGCGCTCGGCGGATCGACGCGCACCGTGGGAATGCTGACGCTGACCTTCGGGTGCGGAGCGTTCTTCGCGCTCGTGTTCGCTCCGCTGTTCCGCCGGCTGCTCGGCGAGTCGCGGACCGCACAACTCGGCTTGCTCCTACTCGGCCTCGGCATGGGGTTGAGCGCCGTCTCGGGAACCCCTTGGCAGGCTTTCG
>Ga0182747_1002719_pt1 | contig 12225 bp, 12 predicted proteins | sample eDN3rd30CBELigBY_FD_128526 | JGI IMG/M metagenome (GOLD analysis project Ga0182747, IMG submission 128526) | Enriched backyard soil microbial communities from Emeryville, California, USA - eDNA 3rd pass 30_C BE-Lig BY (version 2) (version 2) | ecosystem: Environmental > Terrestrial > Soil >...
CCGCCGGCATCGGCTACGCGCTGACGCCGCCCATCGCGGTGACGGCCGACATGCACGCCCAGCGCCTGGCCAGCCTGCCGCTGGCCAACCCCATCCTCAACCAGGGCAGCCTGCAGGTCCTGAGCCGCGCCGGCCGGCACATCTCGCCCGCCGCGCGCGAGCTGCTGGACCACATCGTGCGCGGCATCGGCGCCCCCGCCGCCCCGCCCGCTGATACGGTCGAGTAAGGCGAATCTGCATCTGTTTTCCCGACAAGCCGCGGCCTACAGTGCCCGCATCCGCCACGACGCCAGGAGAATAAACATGCTCGGTTTCTTGCGCACGGTCAAATCCGTGCTGTGGGGATTCTTCGGCGTACGCCGCGGCAAGGGCTACGATGCCGACATCGCCAACAACAAACCGGCTCCGCTCATCCTGACCGGCCTGCTGATGGCGCTTTGCCTGGTCGTCATCCTGGTTTTGGTCGCCCGCTGGGCCGTGAACGCCGCGTTGTAAATTCGATTGCAGCAGATATGGGGTTGAAAAATATCGGCCTAGCCCCCGCGAGGACAGCAAGCACGCAAAACGCACGCCGCGCGGGAGCTTGTCCGTTGGACGACAATCTCCGCAAAAATGGCCGGCCCGCCGCCGGGCCGCCCCAAGGCGGGCCAGCCCCCTCGGGGGGCAGCAAGCGCGCGTAGCGCGCGCAGCGTGGGGGCACTCATTACTTTATTACCAGAATGACTTAGACGGTCGCGGCGGCTGCCTGTTACGGTTATGAATCCCCTCCCTGGCGCTTTGCGCCTAGCGACCGCAGGGGCTTCAGACCGAGAAGACTTCAAGGGCAGTGACATGTACGTGTATGACCCCGTCGACCAGCAGCTCGTCGAGCAGCGCGTGGCGCAGTTCGCCGACCAGACCCGCCGCTTTCTCGACGGCCAGCTGACCGAAGACGAATTCCGCGTTCTGCGGTTGCAGAATGGCCTGTATATCCAGCGCCATGCGCCGATGCTGCGCGTGGCCATCCCCTACGGCATGCTGGCCTCGCGACAGCTGCGCACGCTGGCGCACATCGCGCGCAAGTGGGATCGCGGCTACGGCCATTTCAGCACCCGCCAGAACATCCAGTTCAACTGGCCCAAGCTCGAAAACGTGCCGGACATCCTGGCGGAGCTGGCCACGGTCCAGATGCACGCCATCCAGACCAGCGGCAACTGCATCCGCAACACCACCACCGACCACTTCGCCGGCGTCGCGCCGGACGAGCTCGTGGATCCGCTGATCTGGTGCGAGATCATCCGCCAGTGGTCCACGCTGCATCCCGAATTCGCGTTCCTGCCCCGCAAGTTCAAGATCGCCGTCAGCGGCGCCGTGCAGGACCGCGCCGCGGTCGGCGTGCACGACATCGGCCTGCAGGCGGTGGAGCGCGACGGCAAGCTGGGCTTCCGCGTCTGGGTGGGCGGCGGCCTGGGCCGCACGCCCATCGTGGGCAAGCTGATCAACCCCTTCGTCGAATGGCAGGACCTGCTGACCTATCTGCAGGCCGCGCTGCGGGTCTACAACCTGCATGGCCGCCGCGACAACAAGTACAAGGCGCGCATCAAGATCCTGGTGAAGGACCTGACGCCGGAAGTCTACGCGCAACAGGTCGACGAACAGTGGCAGCTCATCAAGGGCGGGCCCGACACCATCACCCAGGAATTCGTGGACACCATCAAGGCCCGCTTCGTCTGGCCGCAGTACGATGCCGCGGCCGCGCAGGACGCGGACAATACCGCCGCGCTGGCCGCCGCCGACCCGCGCTTCGCCCGCTGGCTGCGCACCAACGTGCATCCGCACAAGGTGCCGGGCTACGCCGCCGTCACCGTGTCGCTCAAGGCCACCGGCGTGCCGCCGGGCGACGTCACCGCCGACCAGATGGATGCGGTCGCCGACCTGGCCGACAACTACGGCTTCGGCGAATTGCGCGTCTCGCACGAGCAGAACCTGATCCTGGCCGACGTCCGCCGCGCGCGCCTGCACGACCTCTGGACCGCGCTGGAAGGCCTGAACCTGGCGACGCCCAACATCGGCCTGCTGACCAACATCATCGCCTGTCCGGGCGGAGACTTCTGCGCGCTGGCCAATGCCGTCTCCATTCCCGTGGCCGAAGCCATCCAGCGCCAGTTCGACAACCTCGACTACCTGTTCGAGATCGGCGAACTGGACCTGAACATCTCGGGCTGCATCAATTCCTGCGGCCATCACCACGTCGGCCACATTGGCATCCTGGGCGTCGACAAGGCCGGCGAGGAGTGGTACCAGGTCACGATCGGCGGCCGTCAGAACGGCGCGGCCAAGCCCCTGCCCGACATCGAATCGACGCGCGGCGGCGGCGCCGCGATCGGCCGCATCATCGGCCCCTCGTTCGCGCGCGAACAGGTCGCCGGCGTGGTCGACCGCCTGATCCGCACCTACCTGGGCCTGCGCGACAGCGAGGAAGAGCGCTTCATCGACGTGGTGGACCGCGTCGGCATCGACCCCTTCAAGCAGGACGTCTATTCGGACCCCGCCTTCGCCAAACCCACGCAGACCGCGGAGCCCGCCCATGCCTGACATCTACGCCCACGACGCCCCCGGCCCCCACCTGATCCGCGGGGGCCGGCTGGAAGCCGACGCGTCGCGCCTCTTCACGCCCGAGCCCGAAGTGGCCGCGGAAGGCCAGGTACCCGGCGACGAGCCGGGCTGGATCGTGCCGCTGTCCACCTGGAAGACCTCGCACGCCACGCTGCGCCGCCATCGCCACCCCGTCGCGATCCTGCTTGAGCCCGACGCCGACCTGCGCGACTTGGCCAATGCGGATGGCGCGCTGGATCCCGCCGGCATCGCCTTCATCGCCGTGGACTTCCCGGTCTACACCGACGGCCGCGGCTACTCGCTCGCGCAGCTGCTACGCACGCGCTACGGCTGGCAGGGCGAGCTGCGCGCGGTCGGCGACGTGATGATCGACACCATCCACTACCAGGCGCGCGTCGGCTTCGACAGCTTCCTGGTCAAGCCCGGGCATGATCCGCACAAGGCCCTGGAGGCCTTCAAGACGTTCACGGTGCACTACCAGAAAACCTACCGCGCGCCAGTGCCGGCGGCCGCCTAATCCGGCTCCCGCCAGAACATGGGAACGGGCGCCAGCTGCGCCCGGATCAAGTCGGCGATGCTGCGCTGGCGCGGCGCCTGCATGCGGCTGATCAGGCTGGACACGCTGACGGCCAGGCGCGGATAGCCTTCGGCATCGCATAGCGCCACCCCCACCCCCAGCACCCCCGGCACCGCGGCGTTGCCCACCACGGACCAGCCGCGCCCACGCGTGTTCTCCACCAGGCGGCGCATCTGGGCCACCGTCATGCCTCCGTAGGCTCGCAGCGCCTGCTCGTTCTGCGCCATCACTTCCTCGGCTTCGTCCGGCGGCAGCGCCGCCAGCAGCGCCAGCCCGGCCGCGCCCACGCCCAGCGGCTGGCGATGCCCCACCGTCACCGCCAGCACCTGCACGGGGTAGTTCCCCACTTCCCGGTGCAGGCATAGCGAATCGTTCCCCGCCCGGCAGATGAGGAAGGCCGAATCGCCGCTCACGTCGCTGATCTGGCGCAGCACCGGCCGCAGGCCGCGCACCGCCTGGGCATGCGGATCGCCGGCCATCATCACGCCCAGCTCCGCCACGCGCCAGCGCGGCGCCTCCGATTCGCGCAGCGCGTAGCCCTCCTGCACCAGCACGTCCAGGTAGCGATAGACCGTGGACCGCTGCATGCCCGCCGCGCGGGCGATGTCGACGACGTGCATCCCCGCCGCGCCGGCCTGGCGCAACACCCCCAGCACGCGCAGCCCGCGGCGCAATACCCGCGGCCCCGCCCCTTCCGATTCAGGCTTGTTCAATTTTTGGACACGTTGCATTGATGAGGGCTCTATCAAAGCCCAATATGAATCCGGGCAGACGAAGAGCTGTCCAAATATTAGACAAAACAGGACGGAGACAACAATGAAGACTTTCAGCAAGCGGTGGGCCCGGGCGGCGGCCCTGGCCACGGTCCTCGCGGCCCCTGCCCTGGCGGCCAAACCCTATCCGGAGCGTCCCGTGACGCTGGTCGTCGGCTATGCCGCCGGCGGCGCCACCGATATCGTCGCGCGGTTGGTGGCGAAGTCGCTGTCGGAAGAACTGGGCCAGACCTTCGTGGTCGAGAACAAGACGGGCGCCAATAGCAACATCGGCGCGGAAATCGTCTCGCGCGCGGCGCCGGACGGCTATACGCTGTACGTGGGCTCGATCGCCAACACGATCAACCGCACGCTCTACAGCCAGCTCAACTACGACTTCGTGAAGGGGTTCGAGCCCGTCGGGCTGCTGGCAACCATTCCGAACATCCTGGTGGTCAATCCCAAGCTGCCGGTCAAGACGGTGCAGGAATACATCGCCTACGCGAAGAAGAATCCTGGCAAGCTGACCTGCGCCTCGTCCGGCAGCGGTTCCTCCATCCACCTGTCGTGCGAACTGTTCAAGATGCAGACCGGCACCGACATCCTGCACGTGCCCTACCGCGGCAGCGGCCCGGCCGTGGCCGACCTGCTGGGCGGCCAGGTGGACTCCATGTTCGACAACCTGCCCTCCTCCCTGCCGCACGTGCAGGCAGGCAAGCTGCGCGCCATCGGCGTGACCTCGCCCCAGCGCCTGGATGCCGCTCCCGATACGCCCACGCTGGCGGAGTCCGGCCTGCCCGGCTTCGACGTGGAATCCTGGTTCGGCCTGGTGGCGCCCGCGGGCACCCCCAAGCCGGTCATCGACCGCCTCAACCAGGCTCTGAACAAGGCGCTGGCCAGCCCGGCGCTGCAGGCCTCGTACAAGCAATCCGGCTTCTACGCCCCGCAACCGCCCAACTCGCCCGAATCGTTCGGCAAGAAGATCGCCAGCGAGATCGACAAATGGGGCGCGGTCGTCAAGAACGCCAACCTCAAAGCCAACTAGATCCTGTCCACGCTTAAAGGAGCACAGGTGTACCCGATCGATTTCTTCTTCCGCGCCGCCGAGCAGCATCCCGACCGGATCGCGCTGGACGGCCCCGAGGGCCAGGTCACGTACGCGCGGCTGGCCGCCGACACGCGCGCGCTGGCCGCGGCGCTGCAAGACCTGGACCCCGCGCCGCAGACGCGCGTGGCCATCTGCGCCGGCAACTCGGCGCGGCACATCCTGGCGCTGCTGGCCGTGCTGGCCAGCGGCAAGGTGTGGGTGCCTCTGAACTACCGCAGCACCGAGCGCGAGATCGGGCGCATCCTGGACGCCACGGAGCCGTCCATCGTCATCGTCGACGGCGCGGGCGCGCCGCTGGCCCCCGAATCCGGGGCGCCGGCGGGCCGGCGGCACATCCACCTGGACGACGCCTCGGCCCCGCTGGCCCTGGACGCGCTGCTGGCCCGCCATGCCGGCACCGCGCCGCGGCGCCATGCCCTGCCGCGCGACGCCACCCAGGCCATCAAGTTCACCGGCGGCACCACCGGGCTGCCCAAGGGCGTGATGCAGCCCTACCATGCCTGGAACGCCGGCATCATCAACCAGATCGCCAGCTGGGAGCTCACGCAGGACGACCGCTACGTCGTCGCCGCGCCCATCACGCACGGCACCGGCACCTATCTGCTGCCGGTGCTGGCCCGCGGCGGCACCCATCTGCTGCTCGACGCCGTCAATCCGGCCAGCATCACGGCCGCCTTCCGCGAACGCGGCGGCACGCTGAGCTTCATGCCGCCCACGCTGATCTACATGATCATGGCGCAGCCCGGCGTCTCGCGCGCCGACTTTCCGCGCCTGCGCAACCTGATCTACGGCGGCGCCCCCATGCCCGTGGAGAAGATCGACAAGGCGCGCGCCTTCTTCGGCCCGGTGCTGGGCACCACCTACGGGCAGACCGAGGCGCCGCAGATCGTCACCGTGCTGCGCCCCGCCGACCTCGAAGCGCCGGAGAACCGCGCCGCGGTCGGACGCGTCACCTGGCTGTCCGACCTGGCCATCATGGGCCCGGACGGCGCGCTGCTGCCCCGCGGCGAGATCGGCGAGGTGGTCGTGCAGGGCGACCTGGTGATGTCGGGCTACTGGCGGCTGCCGGAAAAAACCGCCGAGACGATCGTGGACGGCTGGCTGCACACCGGCGACACGGGGCTGGTCGACGCGCGCGGCTATCTGTTCCTGAAGGACCGCTTGCGCGACGTGATCATCACCGGCGGCTTCAACATCTATCCCGTGGACGTCGAGAATGCCCTGTCCGCGCATCCCGCCGTGTACGAATGTTCAGTCTTCGGGCTGCCCGACGAAAAATGGGGCGAGGCCGTGCACGCCGCCGTCCAGTTCCATCCCGGCGCGAGCGCCGGCGAAGACGAGCTCAAGGCGCACGTGCGCGGCCTGCTCGGCCCCGTCGCCACGCCCAAGCAATTCCACATCCACGACAGCCTGCCGCGCTCCAGCGTGGGCAAGGTATTGAAGAACGCCGTGCGCGACGCGGCTCAGAAGGAAACATCATGAAAACGCCCGAAACCCGCCTCTGCGCCCATCACCTCACCGGCATGTCGTACCGCGACGTGGACCTGGTCGAGGACCTGATCGGCAAGAAGACCTTCACCGAAGTCATGATCATGCAGATCCTGGGCCGCGAGGCGCGCCCCGTCGACCTGCGCATCGTCGACGCGGTGCTCGTCACCCTGATGGAGCACGGCATGACGCCCAGCGCCATCGCCACCCGCCTGATCTACATGAGCGCGCCGGAAAACCTGCAGGGCGCGGTCGCCTCGGGCCTGATGGCGGTGGGCAGCCAGTTCGTGGGCACCATGGAAAACTGCTCGCGCCTGCTGGACCGCATCCGCCAGGCGGCGGACGAGGAGGCCGAGGCGCTGGCGATCGCCCGCGAATTCCGCGCATCGCGCCAGGCCCTGCCCGGCTTCGGCCATCACCTGCACAAGCCCGACGACCCGCGCTCGATCAAGCTGCTGGCGCTGGCCGAAGCCGAGCCGGAGCTGAAGGGCGATTCGATCAAGGCGCTGCGGCTGCTGGCGTCGGCGATCGACGCGACCTACGGCAGACACATCACCATCAACGCCACCGGCGCCGTGGCGGCGCTGCTGAGCGAGATCGGCGTGCCCACCGACCTGATGCGCGGCTTCGCAGTAATCTCGCGCGCGGCCGGCCTGGTGTCCCACGTGGCGGAAGAACAGCAAAGCCCGTCCGGCCGCTACATCTGGGAAACCATCGATCACGCCATCCCCTACGTGGGCGCGGGCAAGTCGCACCAGGACGACGGCCAGTCATGACGGCCGGCCACGAACCCCGGCTGGCGGGCAAGGTCGTGCTGGTGGCCGGGGCCGGCTCCTCGGCCGCCGGCTGGAGCATCGGCAAGGCCAGCTGCGTGACGATGGCGCGCCAGGGCGCCGCCATCGTCGCGCTGGACTCCCAACTGGAAGCCGCCGAGGACGCGGCTCATGAGGTCGAAAAGGCCGGCGGCAGCGCCCTGCCCGTGCAGGCGGACGTGGCCGATCCCGCGGCCATGCAGGCCGCGGTGGACGCCGCCCTGCGCCGCTACGGACGCATCGACGTGCTGCAGGCGAATGCCGGCATCGGCAAAGTGGGTGGCCCGGAGGACATCTCGCTGGAAGACTGGGACCGCATCCAGCAGGTGAACGTGTCCAGCCTGCTCATCGCCACGCGGCTGCTGGCGCCGCTCATGCGCGAACAGGGCGGCGGGGCCATCGTGACCGTGTCGTCCGTGGCCGGCATCCGCTACACCGGTTATCCGCACCTGGCATACAGCGTGAGCAAGGCGGCCGTAATCCACTTCGCGCGCATGGCCGCACAGCAATACGCCGCCGACCGCATCCGCGTGAACACGGTGATTCCCGGCCTGATCGACACGCCGCGCGTGGCGAAGAACGTCGCGCGCATGTTCGATGCCGATGCCCGGGCCGCCAGCGCGGCGCGCGACCGGCAGGTGCCGATGGGCCGCATGGGCACGCCTTGGGAAGTGGCGAACGCCGTGGCGTTCCTGGCCTCGGACGAGGCGTCCTACATCACGGGCACGGAGTTGCTCGTGGATGGGGGGCTGACGGGGAAATATGCGTGATGGGTTTCGCGCGTTTGATGCGGGAGTTCTTGCGGGCGCGCTCTTGCGCTGCCCCCTCCTACTTCATGCCTTCCCAGTGCGGGCCGGGCACCACGATATCGAAGAGCTCCAGCACGCGCGCCACGGTGTGGTCCACCATCTCGTCGATGGAGGCCGGGCGGTGGTAGAACGCCGGCAGCGGCGGAAACACGATGCCGCCCATTTCGGTCACGGCCGTCATGTTGCGCAGGTGCGCCAGGTTGAAAGGCGTTTCGCGCACCATCAGGACCAGGCGCCGGCGTTCCTTGAGGGTTACGTCGGCGGCGCGGGTGATCAGGTTGTCCGAAAGGCCGTGCGCCACGGCCGCCAGCGTGCGCATGGAGCATGGCACGATCACCATGCCGGCGGTCTGGAACGCGCCGCTGGCAAGGGTGGCGCCCACGTCGCGCACGCTGTGCACGTGGTCCGCCAGCGCGTAGACATCATGGCGGCTGACGTCCAGCTCGTGCTTGATGTTCAGCACGCCGGACGCCGACACCACCAGATGCGTCTCCACATCGTCCACGCCGCGCAGCGCTTGCAGCATGCGCACCGCGTAGAGCGCCCCGGTGGCGCCCGTGATGCCGATGACCAGTCGCCGCATGGACCGCTCAGGCCATGGCGCCGGATTGTTCCAGCAGGGTCTTCAGTTCGCCGGAGTCATTCATCTCGTTCATGATGTCCGAGCCGCCGACGAACTCGCCGCCCACGTACAGCTGCGGGATGGTGGGCCAGTTGGAGAATTCCTTGATGCCCTGGCGGACTTCGTCGTCCTCCAGCACATTGACGGTGACCAGCTTCTTCACGCCACAGCCCTTCAGGATCTGGATGGCCTTGCCGGAAAAGCCGCATTGCGGGAACTGGGCGGTGCCCTTCATGAACAGCACGACGGGGTGCTGGGTCACGGTTTCGCGGATGAATTCTTGAACGTCGCTCATGGTGGTCTCTCGGACAGGCGTAGGGAATACGCCAATTATAGGTACAGCGGCAAAAAGCGCCCCGGATACCCCGGGCCGCGCTCCGGGAATCGGCCTGCGGGCCCCTCAACATGGTGTCTGACACCCGCGGGAGCCCCCTCAGCCTGCGCCGGCGTCCCCAGGGAGGATCAGACACCCGGGACGGACGCGGGCCCCTCGCTGGGGCCCGGCGCTCCCCCGGGAAGCCGGCCGCCGGAGATCCGCTCGATGCCGGCCAGGTCCCGCCGGCTGTGGACGCCGTCGAACCCGGCTTGCGCCAGCAGGTCGCGCACCGCCTCGGCCTGGTCCCAGCCGTGCTCCATCCACAGGGCGCCGCCCCGCTTCAGGTGGCGGCCCGCGCCCCGCGCGATGCGGGCCAGGTCTTCCAGCCCGCCCGCGCCGTCGGTCAGCGCGCCGCGTGGCTCGAAGCGCACGTCGCCCTGGTCCAGGTGCGGATCGTCGCTGGCCACATAGGGCGGGTTGGACACGATCAGGTCGAAGCCCTCGCCCGCGGGCACGGCTTCGTACCAACTGCCCTCGACCAGGCGGACGGAGGCCGCCAGATCCCAGGCGTTGGCGGCCGCCACGGCCAGCGCGGCGGCGCTGACGTCGGAAGCCATCACCCGCGCATCGCGGCGCGCCAGGGCGATGGAAATCGCGATCGCCCCGCTGCCCGTGCCCAGGTCCAGCACTGCGGGCGCGGCCAGGCCCGCCAGGCATTCCAGCGCGGTCTCGACCAGCACCTCGGTATCCGGGCGCGGGATCAGCACGTCGGGCGTGACGCGGAAGCGGTGCCCCATGAACTCGCGATGGCCCAGCAGATAGGCCATGGGTTCGCCCGACAGGCGCCGCTGCGCCAGCGATTCGTAGCCGGCGGCCACCTCGGGCAGCAGCGGGTCGGTGTCATGCGCCAGCAGCCAGGCGCGCGGCTTGCCCAGCACGTGCTCCAGCAGCATGCGCACTTCCAGCCGGGGCAGGCGCGCGTCGAGCAGCAAGGTCTTGAGCTGGGGCGGCGTCATGGCGCAAGCCCGTTCAAATGTCGTCGCCCAGGGCCGCCAGCTGCTCGGCCTGGTGCTCGGCGATCAGCGCGCCGGTCAATTCCTCAAGGTCGCCTTCCATGATCTGCTGCAGCTTGTACAGCGTCAGGTTGATGCGGTGGTCGGTCACGCGGCCCTGCGGGAAGTTGTAGGTGCGGATGCGCTCGGAGCGGTCGCCCGAGCCGATCAGGCTCTTGCGCTCGGCCGCTTCCTTGCTCTGCCGCTCGCGGATTTCCTTGTCTTTCAGGCGCGCGGCCAGCACCTGCATGGCCTTGTCCTTGTTGCGGTGCTGGGAACGGTCGTCCTGGCATTCCACCACCAGCCCGGTCGGCAAGTGGGTGATGCGCACCGCCGAATCGGTCTTGTTGATGTGCTGCCCGCCCGCGCCGCTGGCGCGGAACGTATCGATCCGCAGGTCGTTCGGGTTGATGACGATGTCCGACATTTCGTCGGCTTCCGCCATGATGGCCACGGTGCAGGCCGAGGTGTGGATGCGGCCCTGCGCCTCGGTGGCGGGAACGCGCTGCACCCGGTGCGCGCCGGACTCGAACTTCAGGCGGCCGTAGGCGCCGTCGCCGTCGATGCGCGCGATCACTTCCTTGTAGCCGCCCAGCTCCGACGCGCTTTCCGACATCAGCTCGACGCGCCACCCGCGCTGTTCCGCGTACCGCGAGTACATGCGCAGCAGGTCGCCGGAGAACAGCGCGCTCTCGTCGCCGCCCGTGCCCGCGCGGATTTCCAGGAACACGCTGCGCCCGTCGTTGGGGTCGCGCGGCAGCAACAGCAGCTGCAACGCGGCTTCCAGTTCTTCCAGCTTGGCGCGCCCGCCCTTGATCTCCTCCTCGGCCATGGACTTCAGGTCCGGATCCGACAGCATCTCCTGGGCGGTGGCCAGATCCTCCTCGGTGCGGGCGAAGGCCGTGAAGGCCTCTACCACGGGTTCCAGTTCGGCGCGCTCGCGCGAGAGCTTGCGGAAACGCTCCATATCGGACGCGGTCTCCGGTTCGGCGAGCAGGGCGTCGACCTCGATGAGGCGGTGGCACAGATGCTCCAGCCGGCTGCGCATGGAAGATTTCATGGGGAATGACCAAAAAGAAAAGCGGGAAAGCGGGCGCCCAAAAGACGAACGCCCGCCGAGAGGGCGGGACGTGGGGCAGCGTCGCTAACGGCGGGAGTCGCGGCCGGGGAACAGGCGCGGCATCCAGGCAAGCAGTTGCTTGCGGTCGTCGCCTTCGCTGCGGTTCAGCGCCGCCAGCGGGCCATGCAGGTATTTCTGCGTCAGGCCATGGGCCAGCTGCTCAAGCACGGCCTCGGGCGATTCGCCCCGCGCCAGCAGCTTGCGGGCGCGTTCCAGTTCGGCGGCGCGGACGTCCTCGGCGGCCTGGTGCAGGTCGCGGATGACGGGAACCACTTCGCGGGATTGCATCCAGTGCATGAAGCCCTGGACGCGGGTTTCGATGATGGCCTCGGCCTGCACCACGGCGGCGCGGCGCGCGTCCGTGCCGGTCTGCACCAGGCGGCCGAGGTCGTCCACCGAATACAGATACACGTCGTCCAGGCGGCCGACTTCGGGTTCGATGTCGCGCGGGACGGCCAGGTCGATCATGACCATCGGACGGTGGCGGCGCAGGCGCGTGGCCCGCTCCACCATCCCCAGGCCGAGGATGGGCAGGGAGCTTGCCGTACAGGACACGACCACGTCGAACTCGGACAGGCGGTCGGTCAGGTCGGACAGCTTCATGGTGCTGGCCGAAAAACGGTTGGCGAGGATCTCGGCGCGCTCGGCCGTGCGGTTGGCCACCACCATGCTGCGCGGACGCTGCGCGGCGAAGTGCGTGGCGCACAATTCGATCATTTCGCCCGCGCCGATGAACAGCGTGCGGGCCTGGTCCAGATTGCCGAACACGCGTTCGGCCAGGCGGACGGCGGCGGCGGCCATGGACACCGACTGCGCGCCGATGGCGGTCTGCGACCGCACTTCCTTGGCCACCGAGAAGGTGCGCTGGAACATCTGGTGCAGCAGGGTGCCAAGCGAACCGGCTTCACCGGCCGCACGCTGTTCATCGGCGCGGGCGAAATGATCGAATTGTGCGCCACGCACTTCGCCGCGCA
>Ga0182747_1002722_pt1 | contig 12215 bp, 9 predicted proteins | sample eDN3rd30CBELigBY_FD_128526 | JGI IMG/M metagenome (GOLD analysis project Ga0182747, IMG submission 128526) | Enriched backyard soil microbial communities from Emeryville, California, USA - eDNA 3rd pass 30_C BE-Lig BY (version 2) (version 2) | ecosystem: Environmental > Terrestrial > Soil >...
AGCAGGATCTCGGTCGAAACGTCCGAGCCGAGCTGGGGGCTGGTCAAAAGACCCAGCGCAATGTCGATCTGCCCGGTTCGCAGAGCCGGCAGCAGATTGTCCATGGTCCCTTCGCGCAGGGAAACCGTGGTATTCTCGGTTTCACTTTCCAGCCGGGCAATGAAGCGCGGGATCAATGTCACCGCGGTCGCTGGCAGCGTGCCGATCGACACGTGGCTGTAGCCAGCGCCGATCAACTCGTTCAATTCCCGCTCGGCCAGTTCGATCCGCAACAGCACCCGGCGGGCGTGGCGGATCAGGCAGGCCCCCACCTGCGTCGCGACCAGCCCGTTCTTGGAGCGCCGGAACAACGGGGTGCCCAGCCCCGCCTCGAGGCCGGAAAGCGCCTTGGAGACGGCCGGCTGCGTCAGGTTGAGATAGGTGGCCGCCCGGATAACGCTGTGATGGTCGTCAATCGCGATCAGCAGGCGCATATGCCGGATCGTCAGGCTGTTTTTCATGAACAGGTTGATACTGGCCATAGTCTTGCGTCCCTGTCGGTCGAGGAAATTTGCCCGAAGGTGAGAGCGCGGCGGCCCTCTGTCAACTTGAAGTCACAATCGGGCGCAGGAATCAAAACTTTCGGTTATATTACCGGCCTCCATACTCATTTGACTTGATGCCGGTCGGACCCAAGCTGCGGCGCTGCAGTATTGGAGACTGACGATGAGCGAACCCTCCGCGGGCGCGATGCAGCGCATCACGACCGCAATGAACATCCTTGTCCGGCGCTATATGCCCGACCCTTTCGTGCTGGCCGTGATATTGCTGGCGCTGGTCTTTGTCGCGGGCGTCGCGCTGACCCCGACCACGCCCTCCGAGATGGTGACACATTTCGGCACCGGGGTATGGTCGCTTCTGGGCTTTGCGATGCAATTGTCGCTGGTGGTCGTCACCGGCTCGACACTGGGCGAGACCCCGGTGATCAAGCGCGGAGTGCATCGGCTTGCCGCGATCCCGTCCTCTCCGACCGGGGCCGTGGTTTTCGTCACGCTGCTGACGGCGGCCATAGCCCTCGTGAACTGGGGCGTCGGACTGGTCGTCGGCGTAATCTGCGCGCGCGAGGTGGCGCGCCGGATCGAGGGCGCGCATTTCCCCCTGCTGATCGCCGCGACCTATGCGGGCTACACCCTCTGGTCGGCGGGGATGTCGTCCTCCATCCCGCTGACGCTGAACACGCCCGGCCATCCGCTTGAGGCCATGACCGGCCTCATCCCGATCACCCAGACGCTCCTGTCGCCCTGGAACCTGATTCTGGCCGCAGCCCTGCTGATTACGCATGTCCTGACCGCGCGGGCGATGGTTCCTGCGCGAAACCAAGCGACGGGCCTGCCCGAAGCCGCCGCAAACGAGACCGAGACTGTTGCAGCCCCCACCGCCACAGAGGGCAGCACCCCCGCCGAATGGCTGGAGCGAAGCCGCATCCTCAGCATCGGTGCCGGACTGCTCGGCCTCGTCTTCGTCCTGCGCGCGCTGTGGGACGGGGGGCTGAACGCGCTGAACCTCAATGCGCTGAACCTGCTGGTCCTCAGCCTGGGCCTGATCCTCTCGCCCGGCCTCTTGTCCTATCTGCGCTCGGCGGAAAGGACGGCGACCTCGGTGCTGCCGATCCTGATCATCTATCCGTTCTATGCCGCGGTCGCGACCATGATCACCGCCTCGGGTCTGGGCGATCTGGTGACGCAGGGCCTTGCCCGCGTGGCCAGCGCCGAGACCCTGCCGCTTATCACCTTTCTGACCGCAGGCCTGATCAACATCGTGATTCCCGCCGATGGCGGCCATCTGGTCCTGCAAGGGCCGATCTTCTTTGCACTGGCCGACCAGCAAGGGGTTCCGGTGGGGCTGGTCACGACCGCAATGACGATCGGGGCCAACTGGACGAACCTGCTGCAACCGTTCTGGGCGCTGCCCTTGCTGGCCCTCGCGGGCCTCGGCATACGCGACATCATGGGGTACTGCCTGATTCTTCTTGTGACCAGCGGCATCGTCGCCAGCGTGGTTCTGCTGGCCTTCGGGCAGGTTCTTTAGCCGATATCCCTGCCGCCGTCCGGGGTTCCCGGATCAGGCGGCGGGCTTCCGATGATTGTGCAGGACCGGATTGCCCCGGAAACATTACCCGAAGTTATATTCCCCGGGGATGATCGTCATTTGACTTGCCGGTTTCCTGCCATCACCTTCCCCGGCGGTGAGGAGTACACCGTCATGACGCATCGCGACGAAGCCCTGAGGAGGGGCTTGCCGCGAAGCCCGACGCGCGCAATGACGTCGTCGATCAGATGATGGTGGGCAGCCGCAGCCGACCAACGGCCGGAAACCGGTCTAGAAGTGAGAAAGCGATGCGCAAGATATTCAATCCCAAAGTCCTCCAGCTCGGCTATGTGTCCCTTTTCACGCCCGATATCGCGCGTGCCCAGGCTCACTATGAGGAGGGAATCGGCCTGAGCGCGATAGACAAGGGAGCGGATGGAGAGCTTTTCCTGTCGGTCGGCTATGAGCACCATAACGTGGTTCTTCATCCCGGCAATGACAGGGCGATCGCCAATATCGGCTTTCAGCTGAAGCCTGACATCGACCTCGGCGATTTCGCGAAGGATGCCGAGGCTTTCGGCCTCAAGGGCAAGGTCAAGACCGACAGCCAGCCCGGCATCGCCTCACTGGTCGAAATCGAATTGCCGGGCGACCTGCGCTTGCAGTTCTACAACGACATTGCCGCGCCTGCCCCCGGGTTCAAGGGCATCGGGGCCGCGCCGCTCCGCCTGGGCCATGTCGCGATGATGAACACCGAGGGCGATGCGCTCGAGAAGTTCTTCGTCGATTTCCTTGGCTTCTGGTTCACCGACCAGTTCGGGGACTTCTTCAATTTCTATACCTGCAACCGGGAACATCACGTCATCAACATCGTGAAGGGAACCACGAACCGGTATCACCACATCGCCTTCGAGTTGAGGGGCAGCCCCTCCCATGCCATGGCCGCCGATTGGCTGCGGCGGCGCGGCGTCAAGCAGGAATGGGGCCCGGCCCGTCACCCCGCGGGGCATAATTTTGCCGGATACCACCGGGATCCCGACGGCGTGATGATCGAGCTTTATACCGAAATGGACGTGTTCATTCCCGAGCTGAACATGTTCGAGCCGCGCCCCTGGCACGAATTCTATCCGATGGTGCCCAGGGATTGGAACGGGAACGATCTGAACGCCTGGGGCGCAGAGTTCATTTGCCGGCTTGAGTGAGCCGACCTGACCCTTCTTCCCGCGCGAATGCGGGAAGAAGGGACGTCCGGGCCAAGGCGCCCCGATTTGCGCGCCTCGAACGGCAGGAACATCGCTATTCTAGCCGGCGCTGACAGCATTAGGCCCGCGATTGCGGGCCTATGATGGCGGATGATTCCGCTACCTGATCCCGAGGCAGCCCGGCATCATCCAGCCTGCGCCAGAATGGCCCGCGCCCTGATACGCACCGGTTCATCGACCATCGCGCCATCGACCGATACCGCGCCATCGCCCGAGGCCAGAACGCGCCGCGCCCAGTCGATCTGGTCCTCTGTCGGCGCGAAGGCGTTCCTGACCTCGGCAACCTGCTTGGGATGGATGCACAGCTTGCCCGTCATTCCCATCGCGCGGGCATGGGCCGCGTCGCCCCGGATGACCGACAGGTCGTCAAGCTGCACCGTCACCCCGTCGATCGGCCCGGCAATGCCCGCCAGGCGCGAGGCCAGCACCAGCTCGGACCGTGCTGGCAGCAGCACCTCGCGCAGATGCTCGCAACCGAGATCGGCGCAGAAGTCGATCGAGCCGAAGGCCAGCCGCTCCACACCCTCCGCGGCGGCAATCGCGCGTGCCTGCGCAAGGCCAAGGCCGGATTCGATCAGCGCGATGACCGGCTTGCCGGTCGCAGCGGCGACGGCGCTGCAAATGGCCGCATCCTCGGCCTTGGGCAAGATCACGGCAGCGACGGGCAACCCGGCCACAGCCGCCACATCGGCATCATGCCACGGCGTGCCCTGCGCATTGACCCGGACCAGCACCGGCAGATCGGTGAAATCGGCGGCCAGCGCGGCGCGGGCCGCCGCCTTGGCGTCCTGGGGCACCGCGTCCTCCAGATCCAGGATCACGGCATCGGTGCCGGATGCGGCGGCCTTGGCGAAACGCTCGGGACGGTTGGCCGGAACGAAGAGCGGCGCGCGGATATGGGCTACCATGAGGCGCGCGCCTCCATCGCGACGGGGCCGTCGACGCGGGAGGTCCAGAGGCGCAGGCCCTCGCCATCCTCCTCGGCGTTGAGGGTGAAATCGGCGATATCGAAAAGCGGCGAGAGCGAGCGGAAGTCGAACTGCACCGGCCGCGTTCCGCGCAGCCTTTCGGCAAGCTGGACCAGCATCGTGGCCTGCATCGGCCCGTGAACGATCAGGCCGGGATAGCCTTCCTCGCCAGTCACATAGGGGGCGTCGTAATGGATACGGTGGCCGTTGAAGGTCAGGGCGGAATAGCGAAACAGCAGCGCCGCCGAGGGATTGACCGTCACCCGATGCGTCCCGGGGGCAGCCGCTTCCGGCGTCTTTTTCGGACCGCCCGGCGCATCGATGCCGCGATAGACGATATCCTGCCTTTCCTCGATCACCAGCCGACCCGCGCTCTCGATGCGATGGTCGACGGTGACAAAGCACAGCGTACCGGTCCGCCCCTCTTTCATCGTCACGTCGCGGATGGTCGAATGGCGCGTCACGCGCTCGCCCACGCGGATGTCGTCGTGGAAGGTCAGGGCGCCGCCCGCCCACATGCGGCGCGGCAGCGGCACCGGCGGCAGGAAGCCGCCCCGCGCCGGATGGCCATCGACCCCCAATCCGCTGGTCGGAGCGGCCGGGGGCGCGACGCAAAGATGGATCATGGCGGGTGCGACGTCACCGTCCCGTGCCTCGCCTTCCTGATCGAAAGTGGCCTTGAAGCGTTCGACCATTGCATCGGTGACGAGCTCCGACTTGACCTCGCCGCGTCCGATCCACTGGCGCAGATGTTCGATATCCAGACCGCTCATGCGCTTTCCTTCACTTTCGGCAGGGCCGGGACGGCCCCGTAGCTGCGCGGCTCGCCGACGAAGACGGCACCCGGCGCGGGATAGCTAACCTCGCCATTCGGGGTGTCAACGGTGATGCGGCGCAGTTGGGAATGATCCGACAGGCCGGCCATGTCATTGACCGAGGCAAAGGCCACATCCGCCGCGATCAGGCATTCGGTCGCCTCGGCTGCGGTCATGGAGGCGAAGGCCAAGGCCACCGCTGCATCCGTTTCCGCGCGGTTCTGCACGCGCGCCACATTGGTCGCGAAGCGCGGGTCACGGGCCATTTCGGGTTTCCGCATGAAGATTTCTGCGAATTTGGCAAACTCCCGGTCGCTCTGGACCGAGATCAGGATCTGGTTGCCATCCTTGCAGGTGAAGACGCTGTAGGGCGAGATCGAGGGATGCGCCAGCCCGAGGCGGCGGGGCGTCTTGCCCCCCTCGTGATTGAGCAAGGGGACCGTCAGCCAGTCGGCCATCACGTCGAACATCGAGATCTGGATATTCGCGCCCTTGCCGTCGATCCCGCGCCGGATCAGCGCCTCGAGGATCGCGGCATGGGCCGTGGCGCCGGTGGCGATATCGACCAGCGACACACCAACGCGCGAGGGTTCATCCGGGCCGCCGGTGATCGAGCAGAGGCCAGATTCCGCCTGGATCAGCAGGTCATAGGCCTTGCGCTCGGCCATCGGCCCCGCCTCGCCATAGCCCGAGATCGAGCAGGTGATCAGCCGCGGGTAATCGGCCGCCAGCCGGTCGAAGCCGAAGCCCAGACGGCCAAGCGCGCCGGGCTTCAGGTTCTGGACCAGCACATCCGCACCTTCCAGCAGGCGGGCCAGCTCGGCCTTGTGATCCGGCCGGCTGAGATCCAGCGCGACGCTTTCCTTGCCCCGGTTCAGCCAGACGAAATAGCTGGCCTGCCCCTTCGCCACGGCATCATAGCCGCGCGCGAAGTCGCCCTCGGGCCGCTCGATCTTGATGACGCGGGCACCGGCATCGGCAAGGCGCGAGGTCGCGAAGGGCGCGGCCACCGCCTGCTCGATCGCAATGACGGTCAGTCCTTCCAACGGCAGCACACCCATCAGAAACTCCGCGGCAGGCCAAGCACATGCTCGGCGACATAGGAAAGGATGAGGTTGGTCGAGATCGGCGCCACCTGATAGAGCCGCGTTTCGCGGAACTTGCGCTCGACATCGTATTCGCAGGCAAAGCCGAAGCCGCCGTGGAATTGCAGGCAGGCATTCGCGGCCTCCCACGAGGCCTTGGCGGCCAGGTATTTCGCCATATTGGCCTGCGCGCCGCAGTTTTCATGCGCGTCATAAAGCCGGCAGGCCTCGAAGCGCATCAGGTTCGCCGCCTCGACCTCGATATAGGCTTCGGCGATCGGGAACTGCACGCCCTGATTCTGGCCGATCGGGCGGCCAAAGACCACGCGCTCGCCGACATACTTGGTCACGCGGTCGACGAACCAATAGCCGTCGCCGATGCATTCGGCGGCAATCAGCGTGCGCTCGGCGTTGAGCCCGGTCAGGATATACTTGAACCCCTGCCCTTCCTCGCCGATCAAGTTCTCGGCCGGGATTTCGAGATTGTCGAAGAACAGCTCGTTCGTCTCGTGGTTGACCATGTTCAGGATCGGGCGCACCTGCATGCCCTGCTTCATGGCCTCCTTGACGTCGACGAGGAAGATGGACAGCCCCTCGGTCTTCTTCTTGACCTCCGCCAAGGGCGTGGTGCGGGCCAGAAGGATCATCAGGTCGGAATGCTGGACGCGACTGATCCAGACCTTCTGGCCGTTGATGACATAGCGGTCGCCCTTCCTGACCGCAGTTGTCTTGATCTTGGTCGTGTCGGTGCCGGTCGTGGGCTCGGTCACACCCATCGATTGCAGGCGCAACTCGCCCGAGGCGATCCGGGGCAGGTATTTCCGGCGCTGCTCCTCGGACCCGTGACGGATCAGCGTGTTCATGTTGTACATCTGCCCGTGGCAGGCGCCCGAATTGCCGCCCGCGCGGTTGATCTCTTCCATGATCACGCTGGCCTCGGTCAGGCCAAGGCCCGAGCCGCCATATTCCTCGGGGATCAGCGCGGCCATCCAGCCCGCCTTGGTCAGCGCATCGACGAATTCCTCGGGATAGGCGCGGGCCTCGTCGATCTTGCGGTGATATTCGTCAGGAAATTCGGCGCAGAGCGCCCGAACGGCGTCGCGGATATCCTGAAACTGGTCTGTGACTTTCTGAAGCATGACAACCTCCCGGCCCTTGGTCAGGTGCCAAGGTGTCGGAGCCGGGGGGATATATCAAATATATGTTGTCGATGCCCCGCAGACAAAAATGTTATACTGCGTAGACCCCGCCCCTGTCGCGGTCCGTCACGCCAGATGGCGGCGGACCGACGGCGTGTCGCGCAAACCGCCCAGCAGGCCCAGCCAGTCTGGGCCGCTGCCGCCGTTCGAAACCGGTCCGGTCAGAGACATGAACTTCAGGGCGATGGCCGCGTCATCGGGGAATGTCTCCGGCTCGCCCGAGGGGTCGGGGATACGAAGTTGCGTCACCTTGCCTTGCGCCGTCACCTCCAGCGTGGCGCCAAAGGGATGGCGCAGACCTTCCAGCGAGACGTCCCGAAAGACCTCGACCCGGTCCGCCAGCGCATCGGCCTTCGGATCGCCGAGCAGGTCGTAATCATCCCATCCGAACCGGCCCCGCAGCAGCGCGACAGCGGCGGCGAAGGGCATCGAGAACTGGCCCTCGACGATGCTGCGCGCGCGCCTCTTCTCGTCCAGAGGCGCGCCGACCAGCGCGATGCCGTTCCGATGCAGGCCGACGCGCATATGATCAATGTCATCCGCGGACCAGCCATGTTCGCGCTGCAACCGCAAAAGCCCGTCGACGGCGGCATGGGTATAGCGGCAGGCGGGATAAGGCTTGACCCCGATGCGCAGCGTTTCCCAGACCGTGCCCAGACCCGAAGTGGCACGCTCGGCGACAACGCCGTCGCTGTAGCCCTTCAGGAAGCCATGCGTGCCCTCCAGCGCCTCGGCGGCCCCAAGAAACCCCTCGCTGGCCAAAGTGGCGGCGATGAGGCCCTTCATCGAGGCCTCGCCGACCTGATAACGCTTGTTCCATGCCCCGTTCTGCAGGAATTGCAACGAGCCGGAGGCCTGGCTTGCCGCCACCCCGAAGGCGGAAACCATCTGCTCGGGCGTCAGCCCCATCAACCGCCCGGCCGCAGCCGCGGCACCGAATGTCCCCGCCGTGGCGGTCGGGTGAAAGCCGCGCGCATAATGCGCCGTCGGGTCCAGCGCCATGCCGACACGGCAGCACACCTCAAAGCCCACTACGATCGCCGCCAGCAGGTCGGCACCCGAGGCATCGACCAGCTCCGCCGCCGCCAGAGCGGCGGGGATGACCGGCGCGCTGGGATGCAGGGAACTGTCGGCATGGGTATCGTCGAAATCCAGCGAATGGCCAAAGGCGCCGTTCAGAAGGGCCGCCGCGCCCGCCCCGAAACGGCGCGAAAGGCCGAGGACGGTGCAAGGCCCTTCGCCCGCAAGCCCAAGCTTCTCCAGCATCGCCAGAATGGCGGGAGTGGAATCGGAATCCGTCGCCGCCCGGATGACAGATCCGGCGAAATCTGTGGTCAGGGCCAGGGCGCGCGATGTCACCTCGGCGGGAATTTCCGCGGTATCCGTCAGCGCGCTGAACTCCGCCAGTCTTTGTGTGATTGCCATGAAATCCCTCCCGCTGCTCGGCCCAGAGATGCGGCGACTTGTGGTCCCTTGTCCAATAGGGCTTTGGATAGCCTGCCATAACATTTCGATATATTGAGGGCAGCAACCCTCTATTTGATGTTCGCCCCAGATCATGCTTGGATGACAGGCCACCGGAAGACCAGATGACCGAACCCACTTTCGCCAATACCGCCGGACGCGGTCACATGCGCCGCGCTCGACTTCTCCGGGAGGCGCGAGGGTGATCGACCTTCGCCAGCTTCGCTACTTCGTCGCCATTGTCGAGCAGGGCTCGCTGTCCCGCGCCGCTGCCTTCCTGCATGTCGCCCAGCCCGCGCTGTCGCTGCATGTGCGGAACATGGAGGCGGATCTGGGAACGGCGCTGCTGTTTCGAACCCCTCGCGGCGTCGAGCCGACCGAGGCGGGCATGATCCTGCTGCGCCACGCCCGGACCATCCTCGACCAGCTGACCGTCGCGGAAGAGGAAATCCGTGAGCATCAGAACGACCCCGAGGGCGAGGTCCGCCTGGGGGTGCCGGGCACGATCGGCCAGATCCTCGCGGTGCCGCTGATCAAGGCGGTTCGCCTGCGCTATCCCAAGATCAAGCTTCGCATTGCCGAGGCGATGAGCGGCTTCATCCTTGAATGGATGCGGGAGGGACGGGTCGATCTCGCCGTCCTCTACGGCCAGGCCGACGAGCATGGCATCAGGACCGAACGGTTGCTCGAAGAACGGCTGCGCTTCTTCGGTCCCGCTGCCAGCCTGTGTTCCGCCGATCTGCCACCGGCGGGGGGCGATCTGACCTTTGGCCGGGTCGCCGAACTTCCCCTGATCCTGCCCGGCCGGGGCCACGGGCTGCGCGATCTTCTCAACCGTCATGCCGAGGCGATCAATGGCGGGTTGAATACCACCATCGACGTGGATTCCTATGGCAACATCAAGTCGCTGGTCGAGGCGGGGCTGGGCTACTCCGTTCTTCCCGAGAGCGCGATTGCCGCGGAAACCGCCGAGGACCGGCTGCGCAGTTGGACGATCACCGACCCCCGGATCGTCAGAACCATCCATCTGGCGCATTCCGCCAGCCGCCCGATGACCAACGCCGTGTCGGTGGTGCTGGCCCTGACCCGTGAAACGCTGCGCGATCTGGCAAGCACCGGGCAATGGGTCGGGGCAGAGGTCAGCAAGGACGAATAGCCGTTCGCTCGGGACGGCAAGCTGATGGCCGCCGGGATCGTCGCCAGGGCGGATTTCGCCAGAAAAACCCATGCGCCCGCATCTGGCCATCACCCGGCGCGCGCGTTCCCCCTCGTCGGCGGTTGCGCGCGCATCACGGGGTTGTTGGGGAACCGTGTTTCGCGGCTGCCGGTTTTTCGCTCAGCAATTCGCCCAACGGCAAAAAGGAACCACTATGCGCCGAATTATCCACAACACGACCGCGATTGCGGCCTGTCTTTCCCTTCTGGCGCCCCATGCCGTTCTTGCACAATCGGGAGAGGCCGGGCAGGCCCCGCAGGACCAGCAACAACCCCAAGCCGCAGACCAGCAGGCCCAGCAGCCCGTCGAAACGCAGGCCGAGCAGGCCCCGCAGCAGCAGCCCGAAGCTCAAGCCGCGGCCTGTGCCGACGGCTCGGCGCCGCCCTGTGCCGAGGCTGCCCCCGCCGCCCAGGCAGAGCCCAGCCCTGAGGTGGTGGAACAGGAAGCCGCCCCCGCCGCGACCCCAGAGGTGCAGGCAGATCCGCAACTCGCACCAGCGGCACCGGCCGAGGAAAGCAGCGCACCCGCCGCAGCCGACGCCGCCCCGACCGAGCCGCCGCTGGCCGAACCCGCGGACACGGCCCAACCCAAACCTCGGAAAGCGGCGAAGGACGCCCCGAGCGCAGCCCCGGCAGAGGCCACCGCGCCCGTCGAACAGGCCGAACCGCAACCGATGACGGCCGAGGAGCCGGTGGAAGGCACAGCGCAGCAGGTTCAGGAAGACACCAAGGCCCCTGCCCCCAAAGCCGCCCCGACCGACGATGGCCTTGCCGATGCGCTGGCCAAGGAAGCTGATAAGGCCGCATCGCCCGCGCCTGCGGAGAAACCCGAGGATGCCGGGGCCACAACGCCGCCCGCTGCCGAATCTGCTCCTCTGGCGCAGGAAAATGCCGGTCAGGCCGGTGGCAAGGCCGCTCCGCAGGGCAAAACCGCGACCGATGCGGATGCGCTGGCCGAGAAGAACGGCGAGGCCGCGACTACCCCCGAGGAACCCGCGCCAGTTGCAACCACCCCCGCCGAGCCTGCCCCGCTGACCCAGGAAAATGCCGGTAAGACCGGTGATGAGGCCGCGCCGCAGGGCGAACCCTCGACCGATGCGGATGCACTGGCCAAGGCGCTGGCCGAGAAGAACGGCGAAACCGCGACTACCCCCGAGGAACCAGCGCCAGTTGCAACCACCCCCGCCGAGCCTGCCCCGCTGACCCAGGAAAATGCCGGTCAGACCGGTGATGAGGCCGCGCCGCAGGGCGAACCCTCGACCGATGCGGATGCACTGGCCAAGGCGCTGGCCGAGAAAAACGGCGAAACTGCGGCTACCCCCGAGGAACCCGCGCCAGCCGCAACCGCCCCGCAAGCCGGTCAGCCCGCCCAGCCGGTGGCCGAGGCCCCCGCCCCGGAACAGGGCGCGAAGGAAACCGAGGCTGCGAAGGAAGCAGCCGCGGCCGAGGAGGTCGCCCCGGTTGCCGCTCTGAGCGAAGAGGGCGGCGGCGAAGTAACCGAGGAACAGGTCACCGAGGATAACAGCCGCTCCTCGGCCGAGGATTTCGCGACCGACCTGCGCAATGCGATGACTGCCGCCACCGGCCAGCCGCGCGAGGCCGCGCGCGACAAGGACGACGACAAGAGCGATCTGGCCAAGGCGCTGCTCTTCGGTCTTGGCGGCGTCGCCGTCGGGTCGATGCTGAACAACAACCGGCAGGTGACGCTCAGCACCCCCGACCGGGTCGTCGTCACGCGCGATGACGGCAGCCAGCAGGTCATCAAGGACGAGGTGGCCCTGCTGCGCCAGCCCGGATCGACCGTCGCGACCGAGAATTACGCCGACGGCTCGTCGCGCACGATCGTCACCCGCGCGGATGGCAGCAAGATCGTCACCATTCGGGACGCCGATCTCAGGGTCTTGCGGCGCAACCTCGTCTCGGCCGACGGCACCACGGTCCAGTTGATCGACGACACGGTGCGGGTCGATCCGGTGGATATCGCGAGCCTGCCCGCGCCGGCGGCGGGAACCCGGATCACGCCCGGCCAGACCAATGAGGAGGAGTTGCGCGCCGCCCTCTTCCGTGAATCCGATGCCGGCCGCCGCTTCACCTTGTCCCAGATCAGGAACATTGCGCAGGTCCGCGCCCTTGCCGCGCC
>Ga0182747_1002725_pt1 | contig 12213 bp, 10 predicted proteins | sample eDN3rd30CBELigBY_FD_128526 | JGI IMG/M metagenome (GOLD analysis project Ga0182747, IMG submission 128526) | Enriched backyard soil microbial communities from Emeryville, California, USA - eDNA 3rd pass 30_C BE-Lig BY (version 2) (version 2) | ecosystem: Environmental > Terrestrial > Soil >...
ATTTATCGTTCATGAAGGAACAGGAGCAGAATTTAGTGCAGACCCTGCCCAAATTTGGTCGCATAAATGGAATGCGCTAAGTGCTTCATATTATGGAAAGTATTATGAAACAGGGAAACCTGCAGCTGATTTAAACCAAGATGGCGTTGAAACCGATGAAGAGTGGACTACTTGGTATTCAAAGTTTGTTAAAGACCACACTTTTGACGGTGTTTATGTAGATAATTACAATATCCAGCCGGAAATCGGTGGAAACGTTGCCGGATACAATGAAGCAACCGGCGGTTATGACGAAGCATCGAAAACAGGGCCATTCCCTGGACAGCCTGGTGTATTTGCCCATGAATTTGGACATGCCTTAGGTCTTCCAGATTTCTATGATACGGTTTACACATCTGAGGGTGTTGGTAACTACTCGATGATGGCAGGCGGTTCTTGGATGAGATATCCAGATGCCGCTGCATATTCTGGTAACTCTCCAGTCCACTTTGATCCATATTCAAAAATCTTCCTTGGCTGGGCTACCCCAAAAGAAGTAACGCCTGTTGATGGTGTTCAAACGATTACATTGCCTCCAGTCAATGCTGCAAGCTCCACAAATGGAATTGTGAAAATGGAAGTACCTGGATCAAACGGTACAGAATATTTCTTATTTGAAAATGTACAGCAACAAGGATTTAACAAAGGGTTAATTCGTGAGGGTGCAGACGCTCATGGACTAGTAGCTTGGCATGTCGATGAAAATGTTCTATCACTCTATCAAACTGCTGGCTTCCGTCCTAATAATGTGGAAAACTGGATGAATAAGCGCTTCCAGTTTAATCAATCACAAACAGCGAGCAATGGCGATGTTGTAACACACTACGGATTATCTATCCTACAAGCGGATGGTAAGTATGAGCTTGAAAAGAATGTGAACCGTGGAAATGCCGGTGACTTCTTTAAGACAGGCAGCAATCTTACTCCTGTTTCCGGGAATGTTCATACTGGTTCCTACTATTTCTGGAAAGGCTACAGCTCGACACCTGCCGATTCCGGCATCCATGTAACCGATATTAAAGAAAACAAGGATGGCTCAATTACAGCAAAATTCTTCTATAACTTTAATGAATCTAGTAAGTAAAAGTCAGCCCGGGTTCTTTTGGAACTCGGGTTTTAATTTTTCCCTTAATTCCACTTTTGGGAAATTGTGATAAAATATGACTTAAAAATATAGAACCATGAAAGTGGTGTGAAAATTGCAGCTATCGATAACGGTTAGAGGACCAGGGGCTGAATTTGTTTCTTACCTTTTGGCCAAGAATCCAGACAATCCCTATGAACGTGGAGAAAAAGGTTTAACCGTCCGCCTGGTTTATCCGACTTTTTCTAGCGAAGAAGTACAGTTCATCATTTTTGTAAAAACAGACCCGATTGACTTAGTCAAGAACTCTCCTGATTTATTTGATATTACCCATTACATAAACGACCGCGAGTTTGCGGCTAGCAGTATTTTTGTTACTTCGATTCGAAAAGCATTGGGGACTGCCTTAAATGGGAAACCGAAGGAGGAATATTCCTCATGGGTCGAACATCCATTTGACATGGAATTATCTTTTGGTCCGGTGGCCACGGATTTAAGCAACCGTGAGCTGGAAGCGTTATTTGCACCAATGGGTTATGCAGTCAAGATTGAATATGGGGAAAGTTTTATCCGTGAAAAAAGCTCAGCAAGGTTTATCACCCTTTCAGGGAAACAAACCCTTCAGAATACACTCAAACAACTTTCGATTCTGATTCCGGTTATCGATAACTATAAACATTATTTTATTGACGAACGAGAACTAGAGAAATTTGACCGATACGGTGAAGGCTGGTTAGAGAACCACCCACATAAGTCGTTGATTTTAAATCGTTCTTTAAGGTTCCAAAAGATGATTTCACAGTCAAAGTTCTATGAAAAAGAAACGAAAAAAGAGGAGGGAAACGAGCCGCCGAAAATACGTTTAAATGATCTTCGCTACGAAGCGATTATTAAATATGTTGAAGCTTTGACCAAAAAACAAACCATTGTTGACTTAGGTGCTGGGGAAGGAAAGTTATCAGTTAAGTTAGGATTTATTGAAGGGGTGCAGGAAATTCTTTCAGTCGAGCCATCGAATCGAGCGCGGTTAAAGGCATTAGACCGATTTGATCAAGCAAAAGAAAAACGTGGATTTGTGGAGCCTCAGTTATTAGCAGGTTCGCTATTTTATTATGATGAACACCTTCTCAACAAAGATGTCATGATTCTTTGTGAAGTGATTGAACATATTGATGAATATCGGTTACCAAGGGTATTTGACACGATATTTAAAGACTATCGACCAGAAGTGTTGATCGTGACCACACCAAATCAAGAATATAATGAGGTTTATGATATGGATGAGGCAATGAGACATCATGATCACCGCTTTGAATGGACAAGGGCAGAGTTTAAGGGGAAATGTGAAACTTGGGCAAGTTCCTATCCTTATCAAGTACATTTTCATGGGATTGGAGAAGAACATCCGACTTTTGGTCAACCGACCCAGATGGCTATTTTTTCAAGAGAGGAGGGGCAATCATGACCAAAATCCACTTACCCTATGCAGGCATTGTCCTTTTTGTCGGACCTTCGAATAGCGGCAAAACCACGTTATTAAACCGACTGGTCCATGAAAAGAAGATTCTAGCTTCGGAAGTTGTCAGTTCTGATCAATTCCGGGTGCTCGTCAGTGATGTAGAATTTATCACCTGGAATCAGCGTCCAAAGGATGAAGCGGATGCCTTATTTGATGAATACTACCGGATTTCAAATGAAGCATTTGATGCGATGGAATATTTAATTGGGAAGCGGTGCCGTTTAAATAAACTAACGATAATTGATGCGACACACTTAAAAGAAGAGGATCGTGAGCGTTATCTTCGTCTAGGTAAGAAATATCATGTCCCCGTCATCGCGATTGTGTTAAATGTAACGGAAAAAGAAATCCTTTCTCGTGATAAGGAGCGGGATTTTCCACGCGGGAAGAATCGGCTCAAACAACAATACCAGCACTTCAAGCGAACGCTTAGGTTTATTAAGAAGGAAGGCTTCCACCGGACCTATATTTTAGATGAACCGGAACTTGAGGCTTTGGATATAGGGCGACTTGCGAATCCTTTATTCATCGATGTGGGTCATGGCATTGATTTTATTGGGGATATTCATGGCTGTTTTGAAGAGTTTATCGAATTGATAACTAAGCTGGGCTATGAGGAAAACGAGGAGGGCTTGTTCCATCATCCTGAGGGAAGGAGAATCCTTTCACTTGGTGATGTAATGAGCCGTGGACCAAGGTCGCTGGAAACTATGCAATTTTTCAAAAAACATGTAGATGCTGGAATTGCCTACATGATAGATAGTAACCATGGCTGGAAAATTGCCCGCTGGCTGGATGGACGAAAGGTGAACCTGGCACATGGTGATGAGAAAGTCGAAGCTGAATTTCTTGAGTATGAGCGCGAATTAGGTAAAGAAGCTACTGAGCAATTAAGAGCAGATTTAAAGGAACTTCTCCTTGCTTCGAAATCGCATTTGGTTATCCAAAAAAATGGTGTAAACGTGGCGGTCGCAACACATGCAGGCATAAGAGATGGGTATATTGGCAAACAATCGCAGCGCATTTCTGATTTTTGCCGGTACGGAGATTCAGAGGGGATTGATGAAAATGGCAAGCCGCGGCGAAAAGACTGGACCATTGATCACAGATCACAAGAATTAATTATTTGGGGTCATGATCCAAAGCCGCAGCCACTATTGGTAAATAACACACTTAACATTGACCAAGGAGTGGTATTTGGCGGGAGGCTAACCGCCTATCGTTTTCCAGAAAAACAGTTTGTTTCTGTGGCCGCTAAACAGGATTATGCTAATGTTCCTGACAACCCAATTAAGGAATGGGAACAAATGCGGCTTGCCCCTCCTAATTTAGGTAAGTTAATTAATGGGTTCTCGGTGTTAACCGAACAGTATGGGGAGATCGCTATTCATAAGGATGTGGCCAAATCCGCCTTGGACGACTTTTCTCATTACACCCTGCCGCTTGAGGAGATTGTCTATTTACCGCCGACAATGAGCCCAACTCCGAAACCTTCGAATTTAGCGGGATACTTAGAGCACCCGCAAGAAGCGTTTGACTACTATCAGGCAAATGGCATTGATACGATGATTGTGGAGAAAAAACATATGGGCAGCCGCGGCATTTTGCTTCTTTTTAAACATAAGGAAGCAGCCAAAGAGTATATCGGCAGAGAAACATTAGGTTCGATTTATACGCGGACTGGCCGGGCCTTTTTCAAAAAAGAGCTGGAGGCACAAATTTTACAAACTCTGCATGCCGATTTAAAAAGTTATTTTGAAACATACAACACAGATTTTGTCCTGATGGATGCTGAGATTCTGCCTTGGAATCTAAAAGCAAAAGAACTAATCGTGAATCAATATGCACATGTGGGCGAAATGGCGTTGCTCGATCGCAATAAATTAAAGGAACAACTGGAGAAAGCCGCTGCTAACGGCAAGGATGTGGCCAGTTGGCTCTCGGAAACGGATGAAAAGATTCACAATGCAAAAGTGTTTAACGATGTGTATCCAAAGTATTGCTGGGACACAGAAGGGTTAGCGGGAATCCAAATTGCTCCTTTTCACACACTAGCCCATAGCAATGAAACATTTTTCGATAAACCACACACCTGGCATATGGAGAAAAATAAAGAATTCAGTGTCCTTTCTGATTTGTTTATGGAAACGGAATATCGGCTGGTGAATGATGAGGACTCCTTGAAAGCTGCGATTGCTTGGTGGGAAGAAATGACGGAAGCGGGTCATGAAGGCTTTGTTGTTAAACCGAAAGTCTTTGTGGCCCGTCATAAAGGTAAGCTGGTACAACCGGCTATTAAAGTCAGAGGCCGCAAGTATTTGCATATTATCTACGGCATCGATTACTTACAACCAGAGAATCTGTCCCGGCTAAAGCAGCGAAATGCTGGTAAGAAACAACGCAATGCCTTAAAGGAATTTTCCTTAGGTGTGGAAGCAGTCAAGCGCTTTGTTGGGAGGGAGTCATTGGAGCGTTACCATGAATGTGTGTTTGGAGTTCTAGCGTTGGAATCGGATCCAATTGATCCACGATTATAGGTACAAAAGGGCGAACTTGTCTATTGCAAGTTCGCTTTTTCTATGTAATAACTTAACATCTCATGCCCATATGATAGTAAAAAAGGAGTGTGAGAACATGGCTGTTCATATTGTGGCTGCTGGTGAAAATTTATGGAAGATTTCCACAAAGTATGGTGTTGCGACCCAAACGATTGTCGCACTGAATGGATTGCCATCATCTAATGCACTCACTCCAGGACTTGCATTATATCTCCCGGATCATCTGCCTCCACTTCACGCGTATCGAATTAAAGCCGGCGATCATATCTGGAAAATAGCTAAGCAATTTAACAGTCATCCGGCAGACATTCTGGCCGCAAATCCCGGTTTGAATCCAACTCAATTGTTAATAGGTCAAATCATCAATGTGCCATCTCCGATGAAATCGGATCTTACGACACTTGGATTTTTAGTACCTTCCTCCGTAGCTGCAAATCTGGCAACCTTGAATTCTATTGCGGGGCAACTTACTTATTTGGCAGTGGTCGCTTATTCTTTTACAAAGGAGGGATATGCCTTTAATATGGTCGAGGATTCAGCCATAGTTGCTAGAAGCAATCAATTGAAGGTCGTCCCATTGATGATGATTAGAAATTTGGTGGGAACTGATTTTAGTGCGGAGTTGGCTGGAAGGGTGCTCGAAAATCCAACATATCGTGCCAATTTAGTGGCAAGTATTGTGAATTTAACGAAACAACGTGGGTTTGGCGGCGTTAGTATTGACTTTGAATTTATTCCTCCTGCACGACGGAATGACTTTATATTGTTTCTTACGGCATTAAAAAGGAGTTTAGGACAATTGATATTACATGTAAATGTTCATGCGAAAACAGCTGATATACCGACAAATCGAATTATCGGTGCATACGATTATGCTGGGATTGGTAATGTAGTTGATTTAATTGCCGTGATGACAATGGATTATGGTTACCCTGGAGGACCTCCTGATCCAATTGCCCCGATTCCGTGGCTGGAGCAAGTCATTCAATACTCACTTACGCAGATTAATCCTCGTAAGTTACAAATCGCGTTGGCGTTGTATGGGTATGACAAGGTTGTTGGGACGAATCAAACACGTGCCCTATCTGTAAATGCTGCACAAAATCAAGCGATTGCTGTTGGCGAACCGATTGAATTTGATGCTACAGCGAAAGCACCATGGTATCGCTACTGGCCTGGTGGGAAGGAACATATCGTTTGGTTTGAAGATATTCGCAGTTATATAGAAAAGTATAACTTAATGGGTATTTATCGATTAGCGGGCACGACTTTTTGGCAAATTAGCTTACCGGCACCTCAGAATTGGGCATATCTTAGAAAAAATTTTAATGTGGTGAGGAGAATGGTGTAAAATTACACTGCGATTGGTGAGGGAATTTGCTTTTGTATAATTTTAAGGTGGTTTTGTACAATTTTGGGATAGTTTTGTGGAAATTTTACTGCCTTTTGTACAAAAAATTGAATGTTTTGTACCATTTTCAAAGGGTTTAGTACAATTAGACATATTCTGGAAATCTAATGGTTGTCCTATTAAAAAGGGCATTGATGATATTATTTGTTTTTTTCGGACAAACTTTTAGGAAAAAGGAAAGGCTGGAAGCAAAGCTTGAGCAAAAGATTTAAATATTACATTCTTATTTTAATATTGATGATTCCATCTTCAATAAAAGTAAATGCCATGTATAGTCACGAAAAAATGGTCCAACAGATGGATCAACTAATCAATAACGAGCCAGCATTAAAGGGGGCCATTGCTGGGGTTAGTATCCGTTCTGCTGAAGATGGAAAAATCATCTATTCCCATCAAGGCGATGTCCGCTTAAGACCCGCTTCGAACATGAAGCTATTAACTGCTGCTGCCGCCCTGCATATCCTTGGCGAAGATTACACGTTCACGACGGAGATATATACAGATGGCGCCTTGAAAAAGAAAACTCTCAACGGAAATCTCTATTTAAAAGGGAAGGGCGACCCAACATTATTGAAATCCGATTTTGATCAAATAGCTGTTGAAATCAAAAAACACGGCATCAAAAAAATAAACGGAAATATCGTCGGAGATGATACCTGGTATGATGGTGTCCGCTATTCACTCGACCTGCCCTGGAGCGATGAAACCACCCATTATGGGGCACAGATTTCGGCACTAACAGCATCACCAACCCAAGACTTTGATGCTGGATCGGTCAAAGTTGTCGTCCAACCTGCAACGAAAAAAGGTGACAAGCCAATCATAAAACTGACCCCGAAAACCAATTATCTAAAAATCGTCAATCACGCCGTCACCGGTGCAGAGGAAGGTAAAAAGAATATCACGGTCGAGCGGGTACACGCAAAAAATGCCATCACCATCAAAGGAACAATCCCAATCAAGGCAAAACCGGAACAGGACTGGATTGGTGTCTGGGATCCAACAAAATATGCCATGTCCCTATTAAAACAATCGTTAACAGAACACGGAATTCAAGTGACTGGAAAACTAAAAACAGGAACGGTGCCTGACACCGCAAAAATGTTTACAACCTATCATTCGATACCATTATCTGAACTAATGGTTCCTTTTATGAAACTGAGCAACAACGTCCATGCGGAAATTTTAATGAAGGAAATGGGCAAGGTTGTGAAGGGGAAAGGGAGTTGGGAAAACGGATTGAAAGTATTAAATTCCGAATTAGTCAAATTTGGGGTTAACCCCAAAACAATGGTACTTAGAGATGGGTCCGGTGTTTCGCATGTCAATCTGATTCCAGCAAACCAACTAACACAACTGTTGTTTGCCGTGCAGAAAGAAAAGTGGTTTTCGAGCTATCTTCAGTCATTACCAGTCGCTGGGGCACCTGGAAAGATGGAAGGCGGGACCTTAAGAAATCGCTTAAAAGATCCTCTTGTCCGAGGAAGGGTAAAGGCAAAAACAGGAACCATCTCTACGGTGAGTTCTATATCAGGATACATAAAAACGAAAAGTGGACAAACTTTAATCTTTTCGATTCTATTAAATAATTTACTTGAAGATACTAAAGGGAAAAAGGTAGAGGATGGTATGCTAACTATAATAGCCAATCAATAATTAACCTAATTCGAATAGAATAGTCATGCTCAACAAACCCTATATGTAAAAAGTACGGATGGAGACTCAATGATGATCTATGGCAGTCATGTTAGCATTAGAAACGGATATTTAGGAGCAGCAAAACAAGCGGTTGCAAACGATGCATCCGCTTTTCAATATTTTCCGAAAAACCCGAGAAGCCTTTCCATCAAGGATTTCGACCGAGAAGATGCGAAAAACTGTAAACAATTTTGCAAATCGCATCAACTTCAATCGATTGCTCATACACCATATTCCACAAGTTTAACACCTTCCGAGGACAAGCGGAAATTAACAATCGCTTCCCTTTTAAATGATTTAGAAATTGCCAATGCCTGTGGGTCCATTGGGGTCGTGGTCCATTATGGAAGCCAAATTAGCCAAACTGATCCACTAGCAAGTTATCATTTAATGCTTGCGATGTTAAATGGAGTTCTCAGTCAGTGGGATGGAGACTGTTTGATACTGTTAGAGAATAATGCTGGTACAAAAGGAGCTTTAGGAACAACCTTTGAGGAACTGGTCCAAATTAGAAATCTATGTGATTATCCGGAAAAGATTGGTTATTGCCTCGATACCTGCCATGCTTTTGCGAGCGGCCTTTGGACAGGGGAAAATTCAGGTGATCTGCTCGAAAAAGGGGAAAGTTTAGGATACTATGCCGAGTTAAAGGCCATTCATTTAAATAACTCGAAATACCCAACAGGCTCAAAGAAAGATCGGCACGCAAACATTTTCCACACGAATGGCCTGATCCAAGCCCAGCAATTAATGGAACTAATTACATCACCTGTTTTTAAGGGAATCCCCTTAGTCCTAGAAACTCCTGATGATGAAGGTATGACTCATAGAGAAGAAATTGAAATGCTCAAGCAAAAGTGGGGGTAATAATTTCTTGAAAATTTGAAGTATTAATTTTACTATAAATATAATGATAAATAGTTATTCCGTGGGAGAGCAAAAAAATATGAATAAAAAACAAGGACAGCTTCTTTCTGAACGTTTTGAAGTAGCTTTTAACCAAGTACACGATGCGTTGCGGGATATCGTTCAAATAAATGATGATAGATTCGTCGTCCTCGTGAAGGTTGGCGCAAAAAAATATCAAATGATTGAAACGTATAAAAAAGACTTAGAGCAATATGCTCGGCTTCGGAACGCCATTGTGCACGAGAAAATGGAAATTGGCTTTTATATTGCGGAGCCTAATGCAAAGGTCGTTTCTCATATTGAAAAAATCGCTAATGTGTTTAACCGACCTAATTATGCACTATCGATTGCTACGAAGAAAGTGGTGTTCTTTGATTATCATGACAGTATCTTAAAAGTAACCGCCGCAATTAAACAGTATGGTTATTCTAAGTTTCCAGTCTATAAAAACAAAAAATGTATGGGCTTACTTACCTCAAGTTCAATAGTGAAATGGATGGCACAAAATCTGGAGAGTGGTCTAGTTAATTTTGCCGATATCCAAGTGGCAGAAATCATGAACTATGAGAAAGAATATCCATTAGAAATAGTTTCCAAAGAGATTAATATCTTTGAGATTGAAAATATTTTTGAAAAAGCACATAAGAAAAAACGAAAGATCGAAGGTGTAATCATCACTGAGAATGGGAAAATGGATGAGGCACCACTGGGTATGATTACCCCATGGGATTTAATACAAATAGATTACACAGTAGAGTAATCTTCTCTCGCTTTAGATCAATAAATTCAATCGAAATGGGAAAAACTAGTGTAGATGGTATTCTTTCAAAAGGGAAGGGTGTATTTATGCGAAATTACCGATTTCTCATCAATGAGCAATTTCAAGCGAACAGTATAGCGGAAGATTTAAGAGTGCAAATGGAAGTCAATCGGTTCAATGATGTTAATATTTTGTCTGTCGACAATCGAAATGAAATCCTTGTCCAAGTGTTTGAATCAAACGAGGCAGCTAATGAAACCGTTGAAACCTTTATGCAGGATTATCAAAAAGGGATCATTATGGAATAACAGTTAAGGTTCTCCTTAAAAGGGAGAGCTTTTATTTATCGGCTGTGTTACCCCTTCAATGATCGGATCGAAAAGGTTACAATCAATCAACTAGAAATGAGCAATTACGAGCACACCGGCAGGTATGCTCGTGCAACTTAGCTTAAAATTCAAACTCACTTAATTGATCCATATGCGAGGCAATCATGGCGATGATGGTGGTTGCTTCTTCTTTGCTAAAAATAAAATGGGATTCATCTTTAATTAATTCATCATCAGTTGTCCAGATTCGATTAACACGTTTGAGGACACCGTCACCAGTGGCTTGAACCAATCCGAATTGATAGGTGACTTCGACTTCATCTTCATGTTTAAAGGCTGTTACCTCCGGTGTAGACCAATCTACATCAATTTCCTCAAAGATGTCGTCACTGTTGACTTGTTCCGCTTCGTAATACTCTTCTTCGTCGTCATCATCCACATAAACGGTTTCAATCTCACCATCATCCTCATCATAGACCTCGGAAGTCTGAAGATAGACCCCATCATCTGTATAATGGTCATCGCCGTTCATATAATCATGCAGACTGGCGTGAACTTCCTCGATAATGTCCTCTATATCTGAAAGGATGACCTTCGCCGTATGTCCGGTGTCCACATCGAAGGTATCGATGTAAAATTCCTCGTTTTGAGGATCAAAGAACAATGAGCAGAAATAATCACGCTCCAACTCTTCCGTATCAACATCTGCGGTATCGACATAAAACTCAATCCTCGGATGTTTGGCAGCTCTTTCAACGGTCATTTGACCAACCTGATCATATTCTTCACAAATAGATTCCAGGTGTTCTTGCAGTTCTCCACATACTCTGTCAAACCATTCTAACGACATCAAACATCCCATCCTTTCTATGTTAACCCGAGGTTATTATTACCAAATTTGAACGATTTATTCTTTTCTTATAATTTGAATGTATATTCTTCTTCAGCCACTGCTTTTACTCTCTTTCACAAAATGGAACGACGATTTTGTCGCTTGCTACATTGTCCCTTTAACCGGTTGATGATCAACTACTTGAGGCATTATTTTTTGCATATCCTAAAGTGACCCATTTAACAATCCCCAAACTATTTCAGTGAGCATCATGAATTGGATTTCACTCTCCTTGTGGTACTATATAACTTATCAGAAGAAATGGAGGTGCCGAAATGAAAATTGAAGTTTGGTCTGATTATGTATGTCCGTTTTGTTATATAGGAAAACGCCGATTAGAATTAGCTTTGGATCAATTTCCTCACAAGGATCAAGTAGAAGTAGAATTCAAAAGTTTTGAGCTTGACCCAAATTCGCCTAAAAAGATTGATCAAAGTATTCATGAGGTGTTGGCACATAAATACGGGATGAGTTTGGAGCAAGCGAAACAAGCGAATCAGGGGGTCGGTCAGCAGGCAGCCACTGTTGGCTTGACGTTTAATTTTGATGAAATGAAGCCAACGAATACATTTGATGCCCACCGTTTGGCCAAATTTGCAGAAACACAAGGAAAAGAAGCGCTCGTCTCAGAAAAACTTCTCCGTGCCTATTTTACAGAGTCGAAGCATATTGGGGAAATTGAAACACTTGCAGATATTGCTGAAGCAGCAGGTTTAAATCGACAAGAAGTATTGAATGTCTTAAATGATAAAAATGCGTTTGCGGTTGATGTCCGCAATGATGAATCCCTTGCCCAGCAGTATGGTGTTCGCGGGGTACCGTACTTTGTCATTAATCAAAAATATGCAATTTCAGGTGCCCAACCTACAGAAACCTTTATCGGAGCGTTGCAAAAAGTTTGGGAAGAAGAGTCACCGGTTCCAGTTCTGCAAGATCTTTCAACCGAGGAAGATGTTAGTTGTGCGGATGGCAATTGTGTTATTCCAGAGAAAAAGTAGAGATTGTTTCATAAAT
>Ga0182747_1002728_pt1 | contig 12207 bp, 12 predicted proteins | sample eDN3rd30CBELigBY_FD_128526 | JGI IMG/M metagenome (GOLD analysis project Ga0182747, IMG submission 128526) | Enriched backyard soil microbial communities from Emeryville, California, USA - eDNA 3rd pass 30_C BE-Lig BY (version 2) (version 2) | ecosystem: Environmental > Terrestrial > Soil >...
CGCAAGGTCGCGGACATCCCCGTGCGGGTGGACGTGGTTGACGTATTCCGCAAGCCCATCGACCTGATGCCGCACCTGGATGACCTGATCGCCGCGCGCCCGAGGCTGGTGTGGCTGCAGACCGGCATCCGCAACGACGCCTTCGCCGCACGCCTGCTGGCGGCCGGCATCGACGTGGTGCAGGACGAATGCCTGATGGTGGAACACCGCCGCTGGCGCAGCTCGCGGTAGGCAGCGGCGCGCGGCGGAACGCACGGCGATCGTGTCGTTCGCCAGTCCTGATCGCAGCCTTTGCCCGACCTCCCGCCACGGCCCTCGTGCCATCCAGCACGTTCGCCCTGCGCGCACTGCGCCGTGCGAAACGGCGATCCTGCCGTTCTGCCTCCAGTCATCGGGGAAGAGACGAAAAGAGGCGGGGAACCCCTCAGAACCACTCCAGCAGCGAAATCCCCAACCCGATGTAGGTCGACCGGTGGTTGTAGTCGATCAGGCTCTCGCCATAGCCGTCGAACACCTGCACGTGCCCGCGCAGCGTGTTGTGGATCGGGAACCCCCAATCGAACCCGATCGCCCCGTGCGAGCGGTCGCCTCCGCGCAGCGAGTGCCGCGCCATCAGCGACAGCTCGTGCCCGCCGATGGTGTGCACGATGGTCACGTCGCCGCGCCCCATGTAATCCTCGATGTCCGGGTTGTCGTCGTCGCTGCCGTCGGAAACGCGGATCCAGGGACGGAACGTCACTGCCCAGTTGTCGCGGTCCAGGCCGACGTTGAACATCACCCGGTTCCAGCTGCGTGACAGCGGATCGGCGCGGCCGTTGGACTGGTGGTTGATGCCGACCGCCGCCATCCGCCCCTTCCAGCCGCCGAGGCTGTAGTTGTTGCGGAACACCAGCAGGATTTCCGGTTCGTAGTTGGTCTCGCGGAAGGGGCGCGAGGCTTCGCCGTTGTAGACCTGCCAGCGCGAACTCTGGGTGTAGCCCATCCAGACGTCGCCGTTGTCTCCGAACAGGTTTTCCCAGGCCTTGGTCTTGAAGCTGATCTGGAACTTGGCCTCGATCGCGTCCAGCACCTGCGGCTCGGTCGCGGTGTTGCGTGGATTGGGCGAGTGCGGCAGCTCGTTCTGGTCGCTGCTCCAGAAGGCCGGCAGCAGGTAGACAGGCTTGTAGGCACGGAAGTTGAAGGTGCCGAGCTTGGAATCCCTGGCCAGCTCCCAGCGGCTGTCGAGCAGCGAGCCCTTGCCGGCATTGGCGATGGCGTCCTCGGGCTCGGAGGCGAACAGGTCGCTGGCGGCGCTGCGTGCACGGTCGCCACGCGTCGCTGCGGCGGCCTCGGCCTCGCTCGCGGCCTCGCGGTTCTGGCGTGCGAGTTCCGCGGCGGCGTCGGCCATGGCCGGGTTGCGGCTGTGGCGCCCGGCCACGCGGTCGTAGCAGGCGAGCCGGTCGGCATCGACCTCGACCAGCGCGCATGCATCGATGTTGCCGGCTGCCGGTGTGCCTGCTGATTGCGCGATGGCAGGGCCTGCCGCCGCGGCCAGGCCAAGGGGGAACAGTGCGAGGGCGGCGCGTGAAGGCGTCATGGCGCGTCCTTGTCGTGGTCGAGCATGTTGCCCGAGGATGCAGCGTCCGCGCGTTGCGCATCGGCGAGCTGGTCGTCGATGTCGCGGTTGACCGATGTGTCGACGCTCGCGCCGTGCGCCGGCTCGACCGGCGACGTGGGAGCGGCCGGATTTTCGGATTCGCGCGAAAGGACGACGTGGTAGACGGTGCGCGGCGGCTGGATGCCGGCGCGCGCAAACGCGGACTTGACCAGGCGGATCGCCTCGCCGCGCACCTTGCCCAGGTCGCTGCTGCGCTGGTCGACCCAGCCGAAGAACTGCAGCTCGATGCCCGCGGGCGAGTTCTGGACCACGGTCCACGATGGCGCCGGGTCGTCCAGGACGCCGTCGATGCGCGAGTACGCATCCAGCGCCAGCGCCTGCGCCTGGCGGATCGAATGCGCGGCGTCCATGGTGGCCCTGAAATCGAAGCGCCGCCTCGGGTTCTGCGAGAAGTTGAGCATTACCGACTTGAATACCAGCGCGTTGGGCAATTGCAGCTGGTTGCCGTCCAGCGTCATCAGGATGGTCGCGCGCGAGGTCAGCGCCACCACCTTGCCCTCGTAGCTGTCGATGCGGATGTGCTCGCCCGGCGAGAACGGCTTGCGCACGCTCAGCAGCACGCCGGCGATGTAGTTTTCGGCGATGTCCTTGAAGGCAAAGCCCAGCGCCAGCCCGACCACGCCGGCCGAGCCGAGCACGGCGCCGACCATCGTCGACAGGCCGAGCAGGTTCAGCGCCAGCAACACGCCGATGATGGTGATCGTGATCCGCACGGAGCGCCGGATCAGGCCGTCCATGTACGGGTTTTCGGTCCGCAGGCGCAGGATCCGCAGGTTGCGCGACAGCACGCCGCCGGCCCATGCGGCCAGCAACACGATCCCGATCGCCACGACCAGCAACGGCGCGCGGGCCGCGATCGCGACCAGCTTGCCGGTGACCTGCTTCCATGCGGCATGGAAGTGGGCACCCAGGCTGTCGTCGACTTCGACGTTGTTGACCACCGTGGCCACGCCGGGCGTCTGCGTGGCGATCTCGCCGGCCTCCTTCCTGTGCGTTGGCTGCAGGACGCGGCCGTCGAGTTCCGCGACGCCATCGTCGACGCTGGCGGTCACGTCCTTGAGGTCCTCATCCGTGCCGAGCTTTGCCTGCAGTCGGCGGCTGGCGGCCGCATCGCCGCCGGCGACTGGCGAAGTGGTTGCATCGGCGCCGGCGGCTGCGCCGGCTTGCGATCCGGCTTCTTGCGCGGATTGCAGCGTGGCAAGCGCGGGCGACGAAGCTGCCAGCAGCAGGCAGGCGGTCAGGGCGACGAGTTGCAGGAGGAAGCGGGTCACGGGCGGTTGCACATTCTGCGATGGAGGGAGGCTTGCGTTGGTCGTCGTGGGGCGGGGACGGGATGACTGCGTGAAGCCAGGCAGCCGTATCCCGCCTTCATTGGGCGGCGCGACGCGGCCAATGTCGCAATGACAGCTGTCTTGCCGCGTGAAAGGTCAGGCGTACCAGGCCCATGCGAACAGCACGAACATCGTGCACGCCAGGCCGAGCTTGAGCACGATGCCGAAGACGATCCCCATCCAGGTGCCGAAGCCGACCCTGGTCGCCTGGCTGACGCTCGCGCTGTTCATTGCGCGTCCGTGCCAGAGCTCGCCGAGCAGGGCACCGGCGAAGGGGCCGACGAACAGGCCGAACGGCGGGACGATGAACAGACCGACCACCGTACCGAGCACTGCGCCCACCACCGCCTTGCGACTGGCGCCGACGCGTTTGGCTCCTGCCGCGGTGGCCCAGAAATCGATCAGCAGCGACAGCGCGGTCAGCACGCCGAGCACCAGCAGCCACCACCACTCCACGCGCTCGAAGCCATCGGTCCAGGCTGCCAGCAGCATGCCGGCGAACACCAGCGGCAAGCCGGGCAGGGCGGGCAGGACGATGCCGGCCAGGCCGACCACGACCATCAGGGCAGCGAGCACGTACCACAGGGCATGCAGGTCCATTGGATTTCCTTTGGTGGCGCGGAGTGTCGGCAGGGAGTTCCACGGCGTCCGGGGCGGTGCCGTGCGCGCGGTTGCATTCTCACAAATGCGCGGTTGGTGCGCCACGCATGTGCCGCTGCGGGGACAGCAATCGGCCGGGTGCCGTGTCCGGCCCTCGCGCCGGTACGAAAAAAGGCCCGCCATCCGGCGGGCCTTCGTCGTCATGACGCCTGTGATCGCTCAGCGCAGCACGGCACGGCCGCCGTTGATGCGGACATAGGAGCCTTCGCGGATTCCGGCCAGGTCGCTCTGCTGCACGGTGCGCAGGTTGCCGTCCTCCATGCGCACCGTGACCCGGTACGTGGTGCCTTGCTGGACGTTGTTCTGGATCGCGTTGCCGGCGACCGCGCCGCCTACCGCGCCGGCGACCGCGGCGATGTTCTGGTTGCCCTTGCTGCCGCCGGTCTTGTCCGAGATCTCGTGGCCGGCGACCGCGCCGACGATGCCGCCGAGGACCGCACCGGTTGCGTTGGGGACGTTCTGGCCGCGGGCGACGGCCTCGATGCGCGTGACCGTGCCGCAGTCTGTACAAACGCGGCTGCCGTACGCGCCGCTGTTGCCGTACGACGGCGAGTTGCCGTAACCGCCGCCGTAACCCGGCGACGTGGCGCAGCCTGCGGTGGCAAGTGCGGCAATGAGGGCGGTGGCGCCGAGCAAGCGGATATTCATGCCGATCTCCTGTCGTGGGGGGATGAAGCGCATGGCTTCATGGCCACGAACAGTAGGCAGCGTGCCGTGAACGCATGATCAATCGACGCGTGCCACGCCGATGCAGCGTGATCCGCGTCAGAACGGGTTCATGTCGATCGCGGCGGGGCATGCGCTGCGCCGCGCATGCGCAGGGCCGTTTGCGGAACGCTCGCGCCGTGGCGCCCGCCGCCGCGGCAACAGGAGATCAGCCGCGGAAATCCTGGTGGCAGGCCTTGCAGGCTTCGCCGATCTTGGCGGTCGCCGCGCTGACGCCCGCGCAGTTGAGCGGTGGCGCGGCCAGGGTCGAGTCGAGCACCGCGCGCAGGTCGCTGGCGTGCTTGCTGAAGCGCGCATCCTCGCGCAGGTCGCCGAATGCGGGCTCGATGTCGTTGGCCACCGTGCGCAACGACTGCAGGTGCGGCAGGATGTCGGTGGCGCTGCAGCGGTTGGCCTCGGTGCTGGCCTTGAGCTGCGCCATGTGTGCCTGGAACAGGTCCATCGCCGCGACCGGATAGCGGTCCTGCCAGGTCTTCCTGGCCTCGACGGCGCGCAGGATCATCACCACGGCGATGGCGCCGATCGCCAGGCCGACCAGGAACACGAAGAGGTAGCGGCTGGCGGCGGAGGGCTTGGCCGGTGTTGCCGGATTGGCTTCGGGGGTGGTCGACATGGTGGGCTCCTCGTTGGCTGGGGCGACGATACCACGCAGCCGGCGCCGGTAAACTGTGCGGATGGATGCATCGTGGCAGGAACGCTTCTCCGGCATCGACCGTCTCTACGGTCGCGGCGCACTCGAGCGCCTGTCGGGATCGCGGGTGGCCGTCATCGGACTGGGCGGGGTCGGGTCGTGGGCAGTGGAAGCACTGGTGCGCAGCGGCGTCGGCTCGCTGACGCTGGTGGACGCCGACGACCTGTGCGTGTCCAACACGAATCGCCAGCTGCCGGCGCTGGAAGGCCAGTACGGCCGCGGCAAGGCCGACGCGATGGCCGAGCGCTGCCGCGCGATCAATCCGCAGGCCAAGGTCGATCCGGTGGCCAGCTTCCTTACGCCATCGAACATGGAGTCGCTGCTGGGCGAAGGCTTCGACGTGGTGCTCGATGCCTGCGACAGCTTCCGCAGCAAGGTCGAGATGATCGCCTGGTGCCGGCGACGCAAGCAGCCGATCGTGACGGTGGGTTCGGCCGGCGGCCGCATCGACCCGACCCTGGTGCGCGTGCGCGACCTGTCTAAGACCGAGCACGACGCGATGCTGGCCCTGATCCGGCGCAAGCTGCGCACCGAGTTCCGGTTCCCGACCGGGCCGAAGCGCTACTTCAGCGTGCCGGCGGTGTATTCGCTGGAGAACGTGCGCTATCCGCAGGCCGACGGCAGCGTGTGCGGCCTGCGTCCGCAGCTGGGCGCCGATGCCGCGCTCAAGCTCGACTGCGGCGCGGGACTGGGTGCCGCGACCCACATCACCGGGGCGTTCGCGTTTGCCGCGGCGGGCAAGGTGCTGGAACTGTTGCTCAGGAAACAGCCGGCCTCGTAGGAGCGCCCCATGGGCGCGACGGCCTTGCCCGGGAAAGCATCGAGCCCGTGGGGCACTCCTACCGTGGCGGCAGACCGAACAGGCGCTCGGCGTTCGCGGTGGTGGCTTCGGCGAGCTGTTCTGGCGCCATGCCGCGCAGTTCGGCGACGGTGTCGCAGACGCTGCGCAGCCGCGCCGGTTCGTTGCGTTCGCCGCGGATCGCGCTGTCGGGCTGGTCGGGCGCGTCGGTTTCCAGAAGCAGGTGTTCCAGCGGCATCTGCGCGACCAGTTGGCGCAGGCGATGCGCGCGCGCGTAGGTGACCGGGCCGCCGACGCCGAGCATGAAGCCCATGTCCCACAGCCGGGCGGCCTGCTGCGGGCTGCCCGACCAGCTATGCACCACGCCGCGCAGCGCATTGCCCGCACCTTGGGAGGAACTGCCGATCCGGCGGATCGATGCAATCACCGCGTCGACCGCGCGCCGCGCGTGCACGATCACCGGCAGCCCATGCTCGCGCGCCAGCACGAGCTGGGCATCGAAATAGCGCTGCTGCGCATCGTGGTCGAGGCCTTCGATGAAGTAGTCGAGTCCGCATTCGCCGATGGCCAGCGGGCGCTCGTGTTCGATCCACTCGCGCAGTCGCGGCAGGTGCTCCGGGCGGTGCTCGGCAAGGAACATCGGATGCAGCCCGTAGGCGGGAAACAGCCCCTCCGCACCGGCGCAGGTGTCGCGCAGTTTCGGCCAGCTGGCGGCATGGATCGCCGGCACGACCTGGCGGGCGACGCCAGCGGCGCGTGCGCGTGCAACCACGGCGTCGCGATCGCGATCGAACTCGGGCGCATCCAGGTGGCAGTGGCTGTCGACCAGCATCGCCGTCAGTCGCGATGGCCCGGCTGGCCGTCGATGGTGCCGCCGCGAGCGGGCTTGATGCGCTTCCAGTTGGCCAGCAGCAGGGTGCCCAGTCCAAGCAGCAGTTCGTCGACGAACGGAATCACGTCCGGCACCAGCATGTCGCCGACGAACAGGGCCGCCGTCAGCAGGAACAGCTTCGGATAGCTCAGCCGGCCGAACCAGCGCAGCAGCGGGGCGAGGAGGGGGTTTGGCATGGCGGGATTCCCGGAGGCCGGCGTGGGAGGCAACAGATGGGGGCTGACACGCTACCACCGGCCGTCGCGCGCCGCGGAATTCATCATGGCGTCAGTTTCAGTGGATCGCGAAGAAGCCCCGTTCAGGTGCCAGGTGCTGAAATTGCCGGGCATACGAGCGGGACATCCGCCATCAGGAGAGACTCATGAACAAGAACACCATCGCCATTGCCATTGCCGCACTGCTGGTGGGCGGCGTCTCGGTCGCCGCGTTCCAGCACGCGCGTGCGCCGGCCAACGAGGCTGGCCGCATCGACGCCGCGGCCGGCCTGGTCGACCAGGACACCGCGCTCGACGACGCGGCGGCGCTCGACAACAGCATCCCGGACAGCGGCCGCGTCGCCTACGCCGACGTGGTGGGCGTGAAGCCGGTCACCGAGAAGGAAAAGCTCTACGCCACGGTGATCGGCACCGATCCCGTGCGTGAAAGCTCCACCAGCTCGACTCCGCGCGAGGTCTGCAACGACGTCGTGGTGCAGGAGCGCCTGCCCGAGCGCGACGGCAATGTCGGCGGCACGGTGGCCGGTGCGGTCATCGGTGGCCTGATCGGCAACCAGGTCGGCGGCGGCAACGGCAAGAAGGCCGCGACCGCGGCGGGCGCCGTGGCCGGTGGCTTCGTCGGCAACCGCGTCGACCGCAACCACGTCGGCGGCAAGGTGGTCAATCGCACCGAACGCCAGTGCCATACCGTTACCGACACCTCCGAGTCGAGCCGCGTGGTCGGCTACAACGTGACCTACCGCAACCCGGACGGCACCACCGACACGATGCGCATGGGCAGCAAGCCGGGCAGCCGGATCTCGCTGGGCACGCAGGACAAGACCGTGGGTTATGACGTGACCTACCGCTACGACGGCGAGGAGCGCACCATCCGCATGGACCAGAAGCCGGGCGAGCGCCTGCCGGTGATCGATGGCCAGGTGGTGACGCAGACCGCTGCGGCGGCCGGCGACAACGGCCACGGGTAAGCATCCCGCGCTGGCTGGTGACGCAGATCAAGGGGGCCGGAGCGATCCGGCCCCTTCTTTTTGTCCCGGCACGCCGACAGGCCGCATCCTGGCCCGGACAACCGGCTAAAATGACGGTTTTTCCGGACGAAGAACCCGCCATGGCCCTGCACCCCTACGACCTCTACGACGTTCGCTCCCTGCTCAGCGAGGAGGAGCGCGCCGTCCAGGACACCGTGGCCCGGTTCACCGACGAGCGCGTGCTGCCGATCATCGGCGAATGCTTCGACCAGGGGCGCTTCCCGACCGAGCTGATCCCGGAAATCGCCGGCCTCGGCCTGCTCGGCGCGACCCTGCCCGAGGAGTACGGCGGCGCCGGCCTCAACGGCGTGAGCTACGGCCTGATCTGCCAGGAGCTCGAGCGCGGCGACAGCGGCCTGCGCAGCTTCGCCAGCGTGCAGTCGTCGCTGTGCATGTACCCGATCTTCGCCTACGGCACCGAGGAGCAGAAGCGGCGCTGGCTGCCCGACATGGCCGCCGGCAAGGTGATCGGCTGCTTCGGCCTGACCGAGCCGCACGGCGGTTCGGACCCGGCCAACATGAAGACGAATGCCAGGAAGGATGGCGGCGACTGGGTCATCAACGGCGGCAAGATGTGGATCACCAACGGCAACCTGGCCGACATCGCCATCGTCTGGGCACAGACCGACGACGGTATCCAGGGCTTTATCGTCGAGAAGGGCTTCGCCGGCTTCAGCGCGCAGGAGATCAAGCACAAGATGAGCCTGCGCGCGTCGGTGACCAGCGCGCTGTTCTTCGACAACGTGCGCGTGCCCGAGGCCAACCGCCTGCCGAACGTGAAGGGCCTGAAGGGGCCGCTCGGTTGCCTGACCCAGGCCCGCTACGGCATCACCTGGGGTCCGATCGGCGCCGCCATCGCCTGCCTTGACGAAGCGCTGAACTATTCGAAGGAGCGCATCCTGTTCGACCGCCCTGTGGCCGCGACCCAGAGCGCGCAGCTGAAGATGGCCGACTGGGCGCGCCGCATCACCGCCGCGCAGCTGCTGTCGCTGCAGCTCGGCCGCCTGAAGGATGCGGGCAGGATGCAGCCCACGCAGGTGTCGCTGGCGAAGTGGAACAACTGCCGCATGGCCATCGACATCGCGCGCGAGGCGCGCGACCTGCTCGGCGGCGCCGGCATCACCACCGAGCACTGCCCGATCCGCCATGCCCTGAACCTGGAATCGGTGATCACCTACGAGGGCACCGAAACCGTGCACCAGCTGGTGGTCGGCCGCGAACTGACCGGCATCAACGCGTTCTGACCTTGCCCGTGCCTCTGTAGGAGCGGCCTCTGCCGCGAGCTTTTCATGGGGGCGGAAGGCCCGCGAAAGCGCTTGCGGCCGAAGCCGTGCCCACCTTGTTCCGGGAGTCGCAAATGAGCGTGACCGACATCCGCATCGAAACCGAACGCCTGGTGCTGCGCCCGCCGAGGATCGAGGACTTCGACGGCTACGCCGAACTCCTCGGCGACGAGGAGGCGGCGCGCTACATCGGCGGACACATGGTGCGCGGCGCCGCGTGGCGCAAGTTCCTGCAGCAGCCGGGCGCGTGGCTGGTGCAGGGTTTCGGCATGTTCTCGGTGCTCGACAAGGCCAGCGGCGAGTGGCTCGGGCAGCTGGGTCCGTGGCGGCCGGAAGGGTGGCCGGGCAACGAGATCGGCTGGGCGTTCCGGCGCGCGGCGTGGGGCAACGGCTATGCGACCGAATCCGCGGTGGCCGCCATCGACTGGGCCTTCGACAACCTCGGCTGGGATGACGTGATCCACTGCATCGATCCGGCGAACCTGCCGTCGCAGGCACTGGCCCGGCGGCTGGGTTCGAGCAATCGCGGACCCGGCCGGATGCCGCCGCCGTACGAGGACCACCAGACCGAAATCTGGGGCCAGACCCGCGCGCAGTGGAACGCGCGAGGCGCGGGAGCGACGGCGTGATCACCGTCCACGGGTTCTCGTCCTCAGGCAATTGCCACAAGGTCAGGCTGCTGCTCGAGCAGCTTGGCCGCGACTACCGCTGGATCGAGGTCGACAGCTCGAAGGGCGAGACGCGCACGACCGGATTCCTGGCGAGGAACCCGAACGGCCGGGTGCCGGTCATCGAGCTCGACGACGGCCGCATCCTCGCCGAGTCCAACGCGATCCTTTGCTGGCTTGCCGAAGGCACGCCGTACCTGCCGGGTGATGCCTGGCAGCGCGCCCAGGCGCTGGCCTGGATGTTCTTCGAGCAGTACAGCCACGAGCCCTACATCGCGGTCGCCCGCTTCATCCGCGGCTGGACGCCGCCGGATTCGCCGCGCCGTGCAGCCGAACTGCCGCGCTGCCTGGAGCGCGGGCACGCGGCCCTGGCGGTGATGGAGCGCCACCTGGCCGGGCAAGCCTGGTTCACCGGCCACGACTATGGCGTCGCCGACATCGCGCTGTTCGCATACACCGACGTCGCCAGCGAGGGCGGCTTCGACCTTGGCAGCTACCCGGCGATCCGTGACTGGCTGGCGCGCGTGCGCGCGACGCCGGGGTTCGTCGCCATGCCGGCGCCAGAGGCAGGAGTTGCCGCGCGATTCGCGCGGATCGATTGAACGCGCAGGCCGGGGCTACGCCCCCGGCGCCCGGAAGCCCGGGCACGCGCAGCAGAATCCGCCGGGCGCGTAGGCCCGGCATACGGAAGACATCGTGACCGCACAATCCATCCCCGCCCGCATGCGCGGCCTCAACCGCGCCGAGATCTGCGACGTCAACTTCAGTGAATTCGTGCGCGACTGGAACGGCCGCGGCGACGCCAAGCCATCGCCCGGCGACGCCATTCTCGACGGCAGCGCGCTCGACGCGCGCGGCTTCCGCGAGCTGTTCGAGTCGCAGCTGGTCTCGCGCCACCTCGACCTGATGGCGCGCGTGCTGCGGGTGCAGAACAAGGTCTTCTACACCATCGGCTCCAGCGGCCACGAGGGCAACGCGATGGTGGCGCGGCTCACGCGACACACCGATCCGGCCTTCCTGCACTACCGCTCCGGCGGCTTCATGGCCGAGCGCTTCCGCAAGCTGCCGGGCATGGATCCGGTGATGGATTCGGCGCTGTCGTTCGCGGCGTCGAAGGAAGACCCCGCGTCCGGCGGCCGCCACAAGGTCTGGGGCAGCAAGCCGCTTTGGGTGCTGCCGCAGACGTCCACCATCGCCTCGCACCTGCCCAAGGCATTCGGCACCGCGGTGGCGATCGAGCAGGCGCGCCGCATCGGCCACCAGTTGCCGATTCCCGACGACAGCATCGCGATCTGCTCGTTCGGCGACGCGTCCAGCAACCACGCCACCGCGCAGACCGCGTTCAACGCCGCGGCCTGGACCGCCTACCAGAAGCTGCCGGCGCCGGTGCTGTTCGTGTGCGAGGACAACGGCATCGGCATTTCGGTGAAGACGCCGGATGGCTGGGTGGCGCGCAACTTCGCCGGCCGACCCGACCTGGACTACTTCGCCGCCGACGGCCTAGACCTCGCCGCGGGCTATGGCGACGTGCAGAAGGCGGTGGAACACTGCCGCCGCACCCGCCGCCCGACCTTCCTGCACCTGCGCACGACCCGGATCATGGGCCACGCCGGCACCGACTTCGAGATCGAATGGCGCTCGCTGGAAGAGCTGTGCGCGGTGGAGGCGACCGATCCGCTGCTGCGTTCGGCGGCGATCGCGCTCGAGTCCGGGCTGATGTCGAAGGACGAGGTGCTCGCGCTGTACGAGGAGACCAGGAAGAAGTGCTTCGCTGCCGCCGAGGATGCCGACCGCCGCCCGCGCCTGTCGTCGCTGGAGGAAGTGATGGCGCCGCTGGCGCCGTACTCGCCGAAGGCTGTGGCGATGGAAGCTGCGCGCGCCGATCACGGCCAGCGCCGCGAGGAGGTGTTCGGCGGCAAGGACAAGCTGCCCGAGAAGCAGGCGCCGCGGCACCTGGCGATCCAGATCAACAACGCGCTGCACGATCTGTTCGCCAAGTACCCCGAGACGCTGCTGTTCGGCGAGGACGTGGCGCAGAAGGGCGGCGTCTACACCGTCACCAAGGGCCTGCAGAAGGCCTTCGGCGCGCGCCGCGTGTTCAACACGCTGCTTGATGAAACCGTGATCCTCGGCCTGGCGCAGGGCTACGCCAACATGGGGATGCTGCCGCTGCCGGAGATCCAGTACCTGGCGTACTTCCACAACGCCTGCGACCAGATCCGCGGCGAGGCGGCGAGCCTGCAGTTCTTCAGCAACG
>Ga0182747_1002733_pt1 | contig 12192 bp, 11 predicted proteins | sample eDN3rd30CBELigBY_FD_128526 | JGI IMG/M metagenome (GOLD analysis project Ga0182747, IMG submission 128526) | Enriched backyard soil microbial communities from Emeryville, California, USA - eDNA 3rd pass 30_C BE-Lig BY (version 2) (version 2) | ecosystem: Environmental > Terrestrial > Soil >...
GCCGAGCTTCTCTTCGAAGAGTGCCGGGTCCCGGCGGCCAATCGCCTGCGCGGCGAAAATGAGGGCGTCGCCGTGGTGATGAGCGGCCTCGACCTCGAGCGCGCGATCATCTCGCCGATCATGCTCGGCATCTGCGAGCGGGCGCTCGAGCTGACGATCGAACATGCGAAGACGCGCGAGCAGTTCGGGCAGAAGATTGCCGGCTTCCAGATGATCCAGGCGAAGATCGCAGACATGTTCGTGTGGATCGAGACGATGCGCAGCTTCACCTATCAGGTGCTCGCCGAATGCGCTGCGATCGGCCATGGCGAGGGTGGTCGCGGACGCATCCATGCGCTCACCGCCGCCTCGGTCATGTACGCCGCCGAGACCGCGAACCGCGTCCTCAACGAGGCGGTGCAGATCCATGGCGGGACGGGATATATCTGGGAGAGCGAGATCAATCGCCTCTTCCGCTCGATCAAGCTGATGGAAATCGGGGCCGGGACGACCGAGGTCCGCAAGCTCATCATCGCGGCCGACCTCCTCAAATGAGCGGAGCCGACCTCGTCGCGCCGTCGCGCCTCGGCGCGACCCCGCATGTTCTTGCACCCGACCTCTTCGCGGGGCGGACCGTGCTCGTCTCGGGCGGCGGCAGCGGCATCGGCCTCGCCATCGCGTGGTTGTTCGGACGCCTCGGCACGCGCGTCGCGATCTGTGGCCGTTCGGCGGAGCGGCTCGATGCCGCGGCGAGCGAAATGGCAGGGTCGGGCATCGAGGTGCTGGCGCGCGCGGCCGACATAAGAGACGAGAGCGCGGTCGAAGGCCTTCATGCGGCGATCGGGGAGCGTTTCGGCGGTCTCGACATCCTCGTCAACAATGCCGGCGGCCAATATCCGCAGGCGGCCGCCGAGATAAGGCCCAAGGGCTGGCGCGCCGTCGTCGAGACCAACCTTACCGGAAGCTGGCTGATGATGCAGGCAGCGGCGAAGCGCTGGATCGATGCGGGACAGCCGGGCGCGATCGTCAACATCGTCGCGTCGAACGCCCGCGGCATGCCGGGCATCATCCACAGCAGCGCAGCGCGCGCCGGCGTGATCAACGCCAGCCGCACAGCAGCCGTCGAATGGGCGCCCCACCGGATTCGCGTCAACTGCGTCGCACCCGGTCTCATCGAAACCCCGGGGCTCGACGTCTATCCGGAAGAGGCACGGGCAGGCTTCGCCGACGCCAATCCGCAGCGACGCGCCGGCGATCCCTGGGAGGTGGCCCAGGCCGTGGCGTTTCTGGCGAGCCCGGCGGCGTCCTATGTGACCGGTGCGACCCTCGTTGTCGACGGCGGCGGCGCGCTGTCGGGCGAGCTCTGGACCCATCAACCCAGTCCCTATGATCAAGGAATATCATCGAAGTGAAGCTATCGGGCAAAAAGGCGCTCATCGTCGGCGCATCGAGCGGTATCAATCTCGCGGTGGCGCGGCGGCTGGGCGAGCATGGCGCGCGTCTCGTCGTCGCGAGCCGCACGCCCGAACGGATCGAGGCGGCCGCGGCGGCGCTTCGCGCGGAGGGGCTCGACGCGGTCGCCATGGCGGGAGACGTCCGCGACAGCGCCGCCATGGAGGCGGTTGCGGCGGACAGCGCACGACATCTCGGCGGGATCGACATCGTCGTCTCGGGCGCGGCGGGCAACTTCTTCGCATCGGCCGAGGATATGTCGGCGAACGGCTTCAGGACCGTGGTCGAGATCGATCTCATCGGCACGTTCAACGTCTTCAAGGCCTGCTTCGGTCACCTCAGCCGCCCCGGCGCCTCGCTCGTCGCCATTTCCGCGCCGCAGGCCCAGCGCGCGATGCGCAATCAGGCGCACGCTTGCGCGGCAAAGGCCGGGGTCGACATGCTCACCAAATGCCTCGCTCTCGAATGGGGCACGCACGGCATTCGCGTGAACGGGGTCTCGCCTGGCCCAATCGCCGATACCGAAGGGTTGAGCCGCCTGACCGCGGGGGACGATATGGCGGACCGCGTGCAGGCCGCCCTCGCGTTGCCGCACTTCGGGAAGGGCAGCGATGTCGGCGAGGCCGTAGCCTTTCTGTGCAGCGATGCCGCAGCCTATGTGACCGGGACGATCCTCGATTGCGACGGCGGAATGCGTCTTGGTGATCTCCCGGTGCCTTCGGGCGCACGGAGCTAGGCGATGCGGTTCGGCTTCGATTCGGTGCTGGTCGCCAATCGCGGGGAGATTGCCGCGCGCATCCTGAGGACCGTCAAGGCCGCCGGACTTCGCGCGCTTCTCGTGGCGCATGAGGTCGACGGGGAGACGCCGGCGATGCTGCTCGCGGACGATGTCCGCATGCTTTCCGGCGAGACGCCGGTCGCGGCTTTTCTCGATGGCGCACAAATTCTCGAAGCGGCTGCCTCGATGGGCGCAGGCGCCGTTCACCCGGGATATGGCTTCCTGTCCGAGAATGCAGCTTTCGCACGGGCCGTCGAAGCGGCGGGCATCGTCTGGATCGGTCCGGCCCCCGAGACGATCGATCTGATGGGCGACAAGGTGTCGGCACGGCGTTTCGTCGCCGATCGCGGCTTCCCGGTAGCACCGTCGGCGATCGAGGATGACGACCCGGCCAACTTCGCGGCCAATGCCCGGCTCGTCGGAACACCATTGCTCATCAAGCCCTCGGCGGGCGGGGGCGGGAAGGGGATGCGCATCGTCCGCGACCTGACGCTGCTGGAGGAAGAAATCGCGACGGCGCGCTCCGAGGGGGAACGCTATTTCGGGGACGGGCGCCTGTTCGTCGAGCGCTACATCGAAAACCCCCGCCATATCGAGGTTCAGGTCCTGGGCGATGGCCAGGGCAATGCGATCCATCTCTTCGAGCGCGAATGCTCGCTCCAGCGCCGCTTTCAGAAGATCGTCGAGGAAGCGCCGTCGCCGGCGCTGTCCGAGGCCGAGCGGAACGATATCTGCGAGGCAGCGGCGGGCATCGCGCGGGCCTGCGCCTACCGCGGCGCCGGCACCGTCGAGTTCATCTATGGGACCGGTTCCTTCTACTTTCTCGAGATGAACACGCGGCTCCAGGTCGAGCATCCGGTGACCGAGGCGATCACGGGGGTCGATCTCGTCGCCCAGCAACTCGCGATCGCATCGGGATCGCCGCTCCCTGCCGGGCAGGACGGTATCGTCAGGGCCGGGCATGCGATCGAGGCTCGCATCTATGCCGAGGATCCGGCAAGCGGTTTCGCGCCCACGACCGGCCCGGTCCTCAGGCTCGTACCGCCCGCGGGCGCGCGCTTCGATGCCGGGCTGCTCGAGGGCGGCCGCGTTCACGCGTCCTTCGACCCGATGATCGCGAAGCTCATTGTCCATGCAGCCGACCGGGAAGCGGCGCTCGCGGCCATGGACGATGCCCTTTCGCGCCTCACGCTTCTGGGGCTCACGACCAATATCGGCTATTTGCGCCGGCTGCTTGCCGATGCCGATGTCGCCGCAGGACGCATGCATACCGGGTTGATCGCGGAAAAGCCCGAGATCGCCGCCGCGCCGCCGCTTGGCGATGAAACGCGCGATGCCCTGACCGCGCTCGCTGCGCTGGTTGTCCCCGACGTGGCGCGGCGTCTCGACGCGGTTCCCGCGCTGCACGCGATGATGGGAAGGTGGCAGAACTGATGCAGGGCTATCTCGTTACCGGCGACACCGTCATTCCGCTCGCGCTCGAGAAGGGCCCCCGGCTCCCCGATGGCCGGCCGGTCCGGCTCGAGGAGGGCGTGCTGCATCTTGGCTCGCTCCGGCATCCGGTCCTTCATGCGATCGACGGCGATACGCTCTGGGTGCATCTCGACGGGCGCATCCATGCGCTCGCCTGGCACGATCCCGTCGATTTTCATGAGGCGGCAGCCTCGAGCAGCGGCGACAATATCGTCGCGGCGCCGATGCCGGGGCTTGTCGTTCGGCTGATTGCGGCCGACGGCACCGCCGTCGAAAAGGACGACGCACTTCTCGTCATCGAAAGCATGAAGCTCGAGACGACCTTGCGCGCTCCCGCCGCGGGAACGCTCTCTCTCCATGTGGCGGCCGGACAAGGCTTCGAGCGCGGCGCGCCGCTTGCCACCATCGCACCGAAGGATTGAACCCATGCGCCGCATCGAAAGCAGGGTTTCGACGGCTTCGGCCGAATTCCGGGCAAACAGCGCCCATCACCGCGCGCTCGCGGGCGAGCTCGCCGCGCGGCAGCGCGCCGCACGCGAGGATCGGCCCGCGCGCGATCGCGACCGCCTCGCCCGGCAAGGCAAGCTTGGCATCCGCGAACGGCTTGCCGCTCTGCTTGATCCCGGCACGCCCTTCCTCGAACTCTCGACGCTCGCTGCCGGCCGATCCTATGGGGGAGACGTGCCCGGCGCAGGTCAGCTCTGCGGAATAGGCATCGTCGGCGGCCGCGAGGTCATGATCCGCGCGGACGATCCCGCGGTCAAGGGCGGCGCCTGGTACCCCCATTCGGTCAAGAAGATCGTGCGCGCGCTCGATATCGCGATCGAGAACCGTCTCCCGGTCCTCCACATGTGCGACAGCGCGGGCGGCTTCCTGCCGCTGCAGGCGGAATTCTTCCCCGACCGCTATCATGCCGGGCGCATATTCCGGAACCAGTCGATCCTCTCGAAGCTCGGTGTGCCCCAGGTCGCAATTGTCATGGGGCATTGCACGGCAGGCGGCGCCTATATTCCGGCGCTGAGCGATTATTCGGTCATCGTTCGCGGGACCGGGGCGGTATTTCTCGGGGGGCCGCCACTGGTCAAGGCCGCGACCGGGGAGGTCGTCACCGTGGACGAACTCGGCGGCGCCGATATGCACACGAGTGTATCGGGTGTGGCGGACTATCCCGCCGCGTCCGAGGCGCACGGGATTGCGCTCGCGCGCGAGATCATGGCGTCGCTCTCGCCGCGCGAAAAGGTGCGGATCGACGAGACGGCGCCCGAGCCGCCCGCTTACGATCCCGAAGAGCTCTACGGGATCCTGCCGCGCGACAACCGCACCCAGTTCGACATGCGCGAGGTCATCGCACGCATCGTCGACGGCAGCCGCTTTCACGAATATCAGCCGGCGTTCGGTACGACGCTCATCTGCGGCTTCGCGCGGATATGGGGATATAAGGTCGGCATCCTCGCCAACAACGGCGTCCTCTTTTCCGAGAGCGCGCTCAAGGGGACGCACTTCATCCAGCTTTGCGACAAGGATCGCACGCCCTTGTTGTTCCTGCAGAATATCACCGGATTCATGGTCGGGAAGGAGTATGAGCGCGGCGGGATCACGAAGGACGGGGCGAAGATGATCATGGCGGTTTCGGGCGCGAGCGTGCCGAAGTTCACCGTCAACGCCAACGCAAGCTATGGCGCGGGAACCTATGGCATGGCCGGCCGCGCTTTCGACAGCCGGTTTCTCTTCTCGTGGCCGCACGCGCAGGTCGGCGTCATGGGGGCCGAGCAAGCGGCGAATGTGCTGACCGAGGTCAAGATGCGCCAGCTGGCGCGCGAGGACCGTACGCTCGATGATGCGGAAGCCGCCGCGATCCGCGATCCGATTCTGGCCGAATATGCCGACAAGGCGAGCGCCTGGCACGCGACCTCGGAACTATGGGATGACGGAATCCTCGATCCGGTCGCGACGCGAAACGCGCTCGGCATCGCCATCTCGGCGGCGCTCAACGCCCCGATCGCGGACCCAGCGCATTATGGCGTGTTCCGCATGTGATCAGCCTGCGCCCGGCACTTCGGGCGGAGGCGCGTCGCTGCTCAGCGGCTGAAAGGCGATCTTGAAGAACTGGATCCCGCGGTCGAGCATGGCCTGGTCGATATGCTCGAGGTGGCGCCCCAGATAGTCGAGCGACAGGCTGATCGACTCGTCGAGGAAGGCGCGGCCTTTCGGGGTCAGCGCAACCAGCTTTTCGCGGCCCGAGCTCGGATTCTCGATCTGTTTTACGAGTTCGAGCGGCGGCCGCGTCAGTTCGCGCAGCAGGTTGGAGACGCTCGAATTGCTGATTTCGAACCAGGCCGACAGCCGCTCTTCGATGAGTTTGCGGCGGAGCCAGCCATCCTTGTCGGCGCGCGAGTGAATCAGCCAGAGGATCGTGCCCTGTTTGCGCGAAATGCGCCCCTGACCCATCACGGTCTCGACGTCGATGCCGATCCGGTAGTGCATGGGGTAGTAGAAGGAGAGGAGATCGGCGAGGCTTGCCCGCCACTGATCGTCGGCCGCAGCGCTCGCGCTATTCGGCCCGTTTTTCGCGGATTTCTCCAGCTTGTCCTGCTTTCCCATGACGCTCCTCTCCCGCGGTGAGTGTGCCATCATTCGCAAAAACTCAACAGTGAAATTATTTGATTGTTCAATTCTTGCATTATTTTGATTCTGAAGTTAGCACCCTGTCAGCGGCGTGCCGGGAGGCGCGCACCATGCGAGGTCCGGCCAACGATGCCGGCGGGAAGGGAGAGACGATGCGAAGAGCGATCCGGGGTGCAAGTGCGTCCGTCATGACTGTTGCCCTCTTGGGGGCTGTGCCCGCGGTGGCACAGGAAGCGCCTGAGCAAGGCAGTGCAGATAATGACGAAATCATCGCGCCGGGCGAAATCATCGTCACCGCGCAGAAGAAATCGCAGCGCCTGCAGGATGTCCCGGTCTCGATCTCGGCGTTCGGCAGCGAGCAGCTGGAAGGCAGCGGCATCGTCAACCTGACCCAGATCGCGCCACGCGTTCCGGGCTTTTACGGCGGCAGTGCCGGCGCCACCCGTCCGCAGCTCTATATTCGGGGCATCGGGAGCCGGCAGTTCGACGCAGGCTCGGAGGCCTCGGTCGGAGTGTTCGTCGACGAAGTCTATCTCGGCCGCACCGCCGGCACGCTTGGAGCGCTCCGCGATATCGAGCGCATCGAGGTCCTCAAGGGGCCGCAGGGCACGCTTTATGGCCGCAATACGATCGGCGGCGCGATCAATGTCATTACCAAGGGGCCGACCGACAGTTTCGCGTTCGAGGCCGAGGCGGGGATCGGCAATTATGACGCCTATAATGTCTTCGGCGCCGTGTCGGGTCCGCTTCTGGGTGAGACGGTCAAGGGCCGGATCGCGGGCTGGCGTACCTTTTCCAAGGGCTATATGCGCAACCCCCAGACGGGCAATCACTCGCAGGGCGTCGACAATTATGGCGGCCGGCTGCGGCTCGATTTCGAGCCCGGACCGGACTTGCGTGTGAGCCTGATCGGCGAACTGCTGCGCGACGACGGCTTTTCCTTCTCGGGAAAGAACCAGGGCACGATCGTCAATCCGAACGCCATCTTCTTCGCGCGCGCCGGCGCCGTTCCCGTCACCACGCCGGGGCGCTATGTCGAGCGAACCGACCGCGACAATCTCCTCGACCGCAACGTCGAGACCTTCAGCGGCAAGATCGAATGGGACGTTGGCATCGGTACGCTGACCTCGATCACCGCATATCGCCATAATCGCGCGATCGACGACCGCGATTTCGACAATAGCTCGCTCGATGTGATCCAGCAGATCAGCGACGAGCGCAGCAAGCAGTTCACGCAGGAACTGCGCTTCGCTTCCGACCCGAGCGGCCCCCTGTCCTTCGGCGGCGCGGTCGACTGGATCATCGGCGGCTTCTATTATGACGACCGCAGCCGGCGCGTCGACACCTTCAATTTCGGGGCCGACAGCGTGAAGTTCGCGTTGACCGGCGGCCGGCAGACCGACGTCGCGGCGACCCGCTACCGGACGAAGAGCCTCGCGGCCTTCGCGCAGGCGACCGTGCACATCACCGACACGGTCGACCTGACGCTGGGCGGGCGCTACACCGAGGACGACAAGGATGCGGTCTCGAGCGGAACCACGACAGCACCCGGCATCCCGCTCGTTGCGGCGAACTTCACGACGGGGCAGGGCGGCAAGTTCAGCAATTTCGATCCGCGTGTGACCTTGTCCTATCAGCCGACGCGCGATCTCAATTTCTATGCAAGCTATAATCAGGGCTTCAAGTCGGGCGGCTTCCAATATGTGCCCTTCTCTGCGGCGCAGGCGAATGTCGTGTTTGAACCCGAAAGCCTCGATGCCTATGAGGTGGGCTTCAAGACGCAGCTTCTCGGGCGCCGCCTGACATTCAATGGCGCCGCCTATTATTACGACTATAAGGATCTGCAGGTGCTGCGCATCGTGGCCGTCCCCGGCGGCGGAGCGGCGACGCTGATCACCAATGCCGCGACGAGCGAAATCAAGGGCTTCGAACTTGAGCTTGTCGCCCGGCCTTCGGACCGCTTCGAGGCCAACCTCAGCTATGCCTATACCGATGCCAAATATAACAGCTTTCCCTTCAACGCGACGACCGACTTCTCTGGGACAAGGCTCGTTCGCGCGCCGGTCCACTCGGTCAATGCGGGGGCGCAGTGGACGATCCCGTTCGGCGGCGGCAATTCGCTGCAGCTGCGCGCCGACTATGCGCTGCTCAGCAAATTCTATTTCGAGCCGGGTGAAGGAAATGCGATCTATGGAACGACGACGCCGCTGACGGTGCAGCCTGGCTACGGCCTGCTCGATCTTCGGGCAACCGCGCGCATCGGCGATTTTCGCGTGAGTGCTTTCGTTTCGAACGCGACCGACAAATATTATCGCCGGACCGTATTGTCGATTCCGGGGCAACTCGTCGGCTATCCGGGTGCGCCGCGCACCTACGGCCTGACCATCGGTTGGTCCATGTAGAGGCCGGGGGCGGTGGGCGGTCAGCCCGCCGCCCCGGCTCGCTCGGCAGGTCCGGCCGGTGGTTCGCTATGCACACCGACAACCTGGGCCCAGTCGGATGCAAAGGCATAGAGCGGAGCGAAAGCGCCGATGAGCTCTTCGCCAACCGGGGTCAACCGGTAGCCGATACCCTTCTCGAGTGCGACGATCCGCGCCGCGCGAAGCGCGTCGAGGCGCGCCTGCAGCACCGTCGGCGAGATCGCCGTCGCGTCGCGAAGCGCGCGTGATGTGCGCGCACCCGCGCCGAGTTCCCAGAGCAACCGCAGGACCCAGCGCTGGCTGAGCAGATCGAGCAGCGCCATGATCGGCCGCTTGCCGTCGATCCGCGGTGGATTTTGCATCATCTTTCAGTCCATCCTTGCCACTTCGCTATCGTTTCAATAGCAATGTGCTGCTACCGATTCGATAGCGCATTGGAGATGATCATGGCAAGACTTGCGGCACTCGAGCCCCCTTATGCCGACGATATCGCGGCGGATTTTGCAGCCATCATGGGAAAGGGGAAGGAGCCGCTGACCTTGTTCACGACGCTTGCGGCAAGTCCCCGCGCCTGGCGCAAGTTTCGCGGGGGCGCGCTTCTCGATGGCCGGCTTCTCGGCCTGCGCGAGCGCGAGATCGTCATCGACCGTACCTGTGCCCGTACCGGCTGCGAATATGAATGGGGTGTCCATGTCGCCATTTTCGCGGACAAGGCGGGCCTGACCCACGAAGAGATCGCCTCGTTGCTCGCGGTCCCCGCGGACCTCTCCGCCTGGAGCGCGCGCGAGACGGCGCTGATCGCGGCCGTGGATGCGCTTCACGAAGGCTCGACGCTTTCCGGTGCGGAGTTTGCGGCACTGGAGGCGCATTATGATCGTGACCAGATCCTCGAGATCATCATGCTCGCCGGCTTCTATCGAACGGTTTCCTATCTTGCGAGCGGCCTCGACCTGGCGTTGGAGCCCGGCGCGGCACGTTTTTCCGATTATACGGGCTTCCGGGATTTCTGCGCGTAGCTTTCTCCTTGCAACACACCATGATTCTGTTCCAGGACCAAGTTGGTAAATCAGTTAACTTGATAGGGGCGGTGCGATGGGGCCATTGGCGGGATGCAGGGTTGTCGAAATGGCCGGCATCGGCCCTGCGCCCTTTTGCGGGATGTTGCTGGCCGATCTCGGGGCCGAGGTGATCCGCATCGATCGGACCGGAAAATCGGGTCTCGGGATCGATTTTCCGACGCGTTACGATCTCCTCGGACGCTCCAAGCGTTCGATCGCGATCGATCTGCAAAACATGCACGGTCTTGCCATCGCCCGCGCGCTCATCGGCCGGGCCGACATGGTGATCGAGGGCTTCCGCCCGGGCGTGATGGAGCGCCTCGGCCTCGGCCCGGAGACGTTCGAGGCCGAAGCGCCCGCGCTCGTCTATGGACGGATGACGGGCTGGGGTCAGGAGGGGCCGCTGGCGCAGAGCGCAGGTCATGACATCAACTATATCGCCATCACCGGAGCGCTTGATGCGATCGGGCGCGCGGGAGCGCCGCCAACGGTTCCGCTGAACCTCGTCGGCGATTTCGGCGGCGGCTCGCTCTATCTCGTGATCGGCATGCTGGCGGCCCTTACCCATGCCCGCGCGACCGGCAAGGGCCAAGTCGTCGATGGTGCGATCGTCGATGGCGTGAACCACCTCCTCACCATGCAATACGCCCTGACCCAGATGGGGGCCTGGAACGGCGCGCGGGGCACCAACCTGATCGATGGCGGTGCGCCCTTCTACGACAGCTACGGGACGGCCGATGGCCGCTATGTGGCGATCGGTCCGGTCGAACCGAAATTCTTCGCGATTCTCCTCGAGAAAATGGGGCTCGCCGACGCCGGGCTGCCGTCGCAGAACGATCGGAAGGCATGGCCCGAACTGCGGCGCCGGCTCGCCGAGGCTTTCGCGACGCGCACGCAGGCCGAATGGTGCGCGATCCTCGAGGGAAGCGACGCCTGCTTTGCGCCCGTCCTGTCGCTCGCCGAGGCGCGGGAGCATCCGCACAATCTGGCCCGCGGGGCGATCGCGGACGTTGGCGAAGTTGCTCAGCCCGCGCCGGCGCCGCGCTTCTCGGCAACCCCTGCCGGAGCGCCGCGGCCTCCGGTCGCGGCGGGTGCAGACACCGACGATATCCTTCGCGACTGGGGCATTCCCGAGGCCGAATGCGACGCCGGGCGAGCGGGTGGAGCCTTTGGCTGACGAACGCCGGCCGTGCGTTGAACTTGCCTCATCTTTGCTTCGGTATCGGGGCGCGTCGTTCGCGATATCTGCCCATAGGCTGCTTGAATTTTAATGAGGTTCGCTCATTTCTATTCGGTCGACAGCCCGAATGGGGAGGGGCATAAGAGCCTATGACCAGTGTCCAGCCCATCCGCGCTGCGCGGAGCCCCCGCCGCGGTCCGGCCAATCGCCTGCCGCCCGAGCGGCGCATCGCCGAAATTATCGCGGCAGCCCGCGCCTTGCTCGCAGAGCGCGGTTACGAGAATTGCGTGATCAGCGACATTGCCGAGCGGGCCGGCGTCGTCGAGGGAACGATCTACCGCTATTTCGAGAACAAGCGTGACCTTTTCGTCAAGGTCGCCGAGAGCTGGTTCGAGGAATTGCTCGGACAGCAGGAAGACGTGGTCCATGTGAGCGGCACCGAGGAACGGCTTCGCCGAACCATTCGCCGCGCGCTTTCGATCATTCGTCACGAACCCGCGCTCACGCGCTTCGTCCTGATGGAATTGAGACCCGATCCCGATTACAAGAATATGCGTCTTTATCGCCTCAACCGGGCGTTCGTCTCGGGCGTGATGGAGGTGCTGAAAGAAGCGATGGCGAAAGGCGAGATCGAGCCATCGATTTCGCTGTCATTGCTCCGTGACATGATCTTCGGCGCGATCGAGCACCAGACTTGGGCGTTCCTGCGCGAAGAGGGAAGCTTCTCGGTCGACGAAACGACCGACGGGATCACCGCGGTCATATTCCGGGGCATGCGGCCCATCGGTACCGCGGGTGCCGCGAGCGTGGACGATATGGATGCGCGGCTGGAACGGATCGAAGCGGCGCTAGGCCGGATCGAGGCGCGCTGAGCGCCGGCAGGCCCCAGGGCTGCCGGCGCTCGCGGACGGGCCTTTAGAAATTGAACCTGATTTCGCCGCCGATCACGCGGCCGCGGCCGAGCGGCGAGAAGGTCGGCAACGGACGCGGACCAGCCGCGCCGTCGCCCCCGAACGCCGCCGTGTCGGGAAGCACAGCGTCATTGCCATAGGTCGTCTCGTTCGTGAGGTTCTTCCCGTAAATGCTGAAGGTGATCGAACCATCGTCGAGCGTGTAGCTCAGATTGGCATCGAGCAGATCGACGGCCTTGTAGAAGCCGAGATTGTTATCGGTGTGGAACGCGGGGTCGCGGTGATTGAACGACACCCGCGCCGAGACGACGCCGGA
>Ga0182747_1002737_pt1 | contig 12182 bp, 8 predicted proteins | sample eDN3rd30CBELigBY_FD_128526 | JGI IMG/M metagenome (GOLD analysis project Ga0182747, IMG submission 128526) | Enriched backyard soil microbial communities from Emeryville, California, USA - eDNA 3rd pass 30_C BE-Lig BY (version 2) (version 2) | ecosystem: Environmental > Terrestrial > Soil >...
TCGATCAACGGCCAGAAGGGCCAGTACGGCCAGGCCAACTACGCCGCGGCCAAGGCCGGCATGCACGGCTTCACCATCTCGCTGGCGCAGGAAAACGCGCGCTTCGGCATCACCGTCAACACCGTCTCGCCGGGCTACATCGGCACCGACATGGTGATGGCCGTGCCCGAGGATGTCCGCAACAAGATCATCGCGCAGATCCCGACCGGCCGCCTGGGCAATCCGGACGAGATCGCCTACGCAGTGAGTTTCTTCATCCCCGACGAGGCGAGCTGGATCACCGGGGCGAACCTGTCGGCGAACGGCGGCCAGTACATGGGGTGGTGAGGGAGGCCGGGATTGAGGATTGGGGGTTCAGGAAAGCGGACAGCCATTGAAGGCAGGCAGCTGCTCCGTTCCGGCCTTCGCGGGCCGCGACGCACTCGCAAGGCCCGAATCCCCGCCGAATCCCGGCTCCTTGCAACCCGTGCTGCACTGCGCCATGCTGCAGGAACGCATTGTTTAGAGCCGTTGCTCCATGACCAAGACGCGCGTCATCAAGAAATATCCGAACCGTCGCCTCTACGACACCGATATTTCGAGCTACATCACCATCGAGGACGTCCGCCAGCTGATCGTCGACGGCGAAGACTTCGAAGTCCGGGATGCCAAGAGCGGCGAAGACCTCACCCGGCAGGTGCTGCTGCAGATCATCGCCGAGCACGAACAGAACGGGCAGCCGATGCTGTCGACGCAGATGCTGAGCCAGATCATCCGCCTGTACGGCGATTCGCTGCAGGGCTTCATGGGCACCTACCTCGACCGCTCGATGCAGACCTTCATGGAGCAGCAGGCGCAGTTCCGCCAGCAGATGGGCGGCGTGCTCGGGCAGACCCCGTGGTCGATGATGAACCAGCTCACCGAGCGCAACATGGAATTGTGGAAGGACTTCCAGGAAAACCTGGTCGCCGGGATGGGCCGCACCGCCCCCGGCGCGGCCCGGGACAAGGACGCCAAGCGCGGCAAGTAGCGGGGGACTCCAGTTGAACAAGCGCATCGCTGCCGTCACCGGCGGCATCGGCGGTCTCGGCACCGCGATCTGCAAATCACTGGCGGCGCAGGGCCGCACCGTGGTCGCCATCGACCTGGGCGACCGCGAGGAGCGCATCGAAGCCTTCGCCCGGGAAACCGCCGGCCTCGACATCCATTTCATCGCCGGCGACGTCTCCGATTTCGACGCCTGCGGCCGGCTGGTCGAAGGCATCGTCGCCGCGCACGGCTCGCTCGACATCCTGGTCAACGCCGCCGGCATCACCCGCGACACCACCCTGCGCAAGATGCAGCGGGCGCAGTGGGACGCGGTGCTGCGGGTCAACCTGGACGGCGTGTTCAACCTGTGCCGCCACGCCATCGACGACATGGCCGCGCGCGGCTTCGGCCGGATCGTCAACATCAGTTCGGTGAACGGGCAGACCGGCCAGTTCGGGCAGACCAACTACGCCGCGGCCAAGGCCGGGATGCACGGCTTCACCATGGCACTGGCGCGCGAAGTCGCGCGCAAGGGCGTGACCGTCAACTCGGTGTCGCCGGGTTATTGCGAAACCGCGCTGGTGATGGCGATGCCGGAGGAAATCCGCGCGCGCATCATCGACGACGTGCCGGTCGGGCGGCTCGGCCAGCCGGACGAAATCGCGCGCACCGTGGCCTTCCTGGCCGCCGACGACGCCGGTTTCATCACCGGCGCCAACATCCCGGTCAACGGCGGGATGTTCATGTCGTTCTGAAGACGCGGCAACCGCGGGTCGGGGCTACGCCCCGACGGCTGTTGTCCCGGACGCACACGCCGTGGCTGATACAAGAACCGTCGGGGATGCAACCCCAACCTACGGCGCGCCTACGGCACCACCGCCGGTGCAGAACCGCTTGCGGTACTCCTGCGCCTTGGGCATCAGCGCCCTGAGGTTCTGGATGCGGGTGCCCGAACTTGGGTGCGTGGACGCGAATTCCGGCGGCGCCTGTCCGCCACTGGCCTGGCCCATGCGCTCCCACAGGGGGATCGCCTCTTCCGGGTTGTAGCAGGCCGCGGCGGCGAGCATCAGGCCCATCTCGTCGGCCTGCGACTCCTGCTTGCGCGCATACGGCAACGAGCGCCCGTACCCGTACACCGCCATCGCCATCTGCAGCTGCTGCTGGTCCATGCCGCTCATCGCCCCGGCCATCTGCCCGAGCTGCGCCAGCTTCTGCTCGGTCATTCGCTGTGCGCCGTGGCGCAGCAGGGCGTGGGTGATCTCGTGGCCCATCACGATCGCCATCGCGTCGGCGTTCTGCGCCACCGGCACCAGGCCGGTGTAAACGGCCATCTTGCCGCCGGGCAGGCAGAACGCATTGGCCTGGTCGGACTGCAGCACGGTCACGTCCCAGTCGAACGAATCCTCGATGTGCTGGGCCTTCATTCCGTGCTCGGCCGCCAGCGCATCCTCGACCTCCGGGATCTTCACGATCAGCCGCTGCGCGATCTCGCGCACCTGCCGCGAGATCTGCGAGTCCGGGTCGACGGGGCTCTCCTGCGCGAGGATTTCCTGGTAGGCCTGCAGGCCCAGCGCCTTCTCGTCCTGCGGCGAGATGCCCTTGTCGATCAGCACGGTCTCGCCGGTCAGCGGGTCGGTCGAACGATTGGAGAAATAGTAATAGGCACCGTAGGCGATGAACGCCACGAGGATCAGCAGCCGCGGGCTGAAACCGAACCCGCGCCGCCCGCCCCGTGCCTGCCCTTCACCGAATGGATTCTGACGCATCTGCCTTTCTCCCTGCTGTTGCCGCTGTCGCTGCCGACGATCTAGATCTCGCGCACCACGCGGAAGCCGATGCGTCCGTTGGTGCTGTCCACCCCCGCCGGGGCCCGCCACGACGAGCGTGTCTGTTCCGGCGCACTGGCCCAGGAACCGCCGCGGACCACGCGTGTCCGGCAACCGGGGTTGAGCCAGGCCGAGCCGTCCACCGGCGCCCGCCGATAGCCATCATGCCAGCAGTCGGCGACCCACTCGCTCACGTTTCCTGCCAGCCCGCGCACGCCCCAGGGATTGGCGGCGAAACGCCCGGCCGGAGCCGGACCCCAGTACCCGTCGCCATAGCCCTTGAAGGCATTGTTCCAGTGCCGACCGGTGGGCGAGCGGTCGCGTTCACCGGTGAAGTTGCCTGCATCCCGGGGCGGTACGCCGTCGCCCCACGGATAGACCGATCGGCTGCCCGCGCGCAGCGCGTACTCGAACTCGGCCTCGCTGGGCAGGCGGTAGCGATTTCCGCTCTGCTCCGACAGCCAAGCCGCGTATGCCTCGGCATCCTGGGCGCTGACGTGCAGCACCGGCAGGTCCTCGTCGGCCGGGTTGCCGGCGTAATCGCTGCGCCAGTCGACGCCGCTGACGCGCGCGAAATTGCCGCTGCGTTCGTCATATGCCATCGAATAGCCGCGCCGTTGCGCGCGCGTCTTGCGGCCGGTGGCATTGATGAAGCGGCGATAGTCGCCCACCGTGACCTCGGTGATCGACATCGCAAAACCGCGGTCGAAGCGGATGGCGTGCTGCGGACTCTCGCTGTCCTCGGCGTGCACGTCGCCGGGCTCGGCGCCCATGCGGTAGCCGCCGTGCGGCACCACCACCATCTGCGGCCCGCGCGCGCCGTGCTTCAGGCCGTCGGTGAACTGCTGGCCGGGGCGGAACTGGCCGTAGTGCTCGGCCAGGTCGATGCGCTCGCGCAACTCCGCCGCCATCGGGTCGCCGGGCCTGGCGACCAGCAGGATCGCGGCAAGGTGGCGTCGCGCGGTCGCAATGCCATCCGGCTGCGCCAGCGCGGCGATGCCCAAGTCGCGCAGGCGCGCGATGCGGGCACCGCGCATGCGCTCGATGCGGGCGACCGCGTCGGGCACGGTGGGCATGTCCGGGCGGACTTTTGCCGCCACGTCCAGCCAGCGCTTCGCCGCGTCGAAGTCGCCCTGCTCCGCCGCGACCTCCGCGTTGCGGATCATTGCGCTTTCCGTCGCCGCCAAGCCCTGCACCGCCCGCGCCTGCCCGGGCCGCAGCGCCAGTGCCTCGCGGAACCGGGCCAACGCACCGGCGCCGTCCTCGCCAAGGCGACCGCCGGCCAGCGCGCGTTCGCCGTCGCGATTGAGTTCCCAGAGCGTGTCGGCCTGGTCGATCCTCTCGAGATAATCGACAACCGCCTCGTCGTCGCCGTCCGTGGCCCGCGCCACGGCCGCCATCTCGTGCGCCTCGCGCAGCGCCGCGATGTCGTCGTCCGCACGCGCCAGCGCGGCGTCGCCCCGGGCAATCACCGCCAGCAGCGCGCGCCGCAGGTCGGCCCGCACGCGCTTGTCGTCCGGCACCTGCTTCGACAGCACCAGCAGCAACGGGATCGCCGAATTCGCGTCCTCTGCCAGGTTCCCCGCCTCCAGCGCCGCCTCGGCGCGCTTGCGGGCATCCTCGACGCCGTCGGCCGGGACGTCGACCTCCGGCGGGCGCCAGGTCAGTGACTCGGAGATCGCATCGTCGCCGCTGATGGTGACGATGCCTTCGCGCGCCTGCGCCGCCTGCGCGGCCGGATCGTCACGCGCGGCGTCTCCCGGATTGCGCGTGCAACCCGCGAGCAGCAATGCCACCACCACGATCCTGAAAACTTCGCGCAAACCCTGCACCCGGCGGGATGGGCCGCCAGATTACGCCATCACCCCGGCTCCTGGCATGCCGGGGCGCGGAACCCGGCTTGCCGCGCATTTGCCGCTGGCCGCTCGCGACCGTTAGGCTGCGTGCATCACCCTTGAACCCAGATACCGTGCCGCACTGGATCACCGACCCCAGGGAACTGGACCACCGCATCGCGCGCCGCCCCCATCGCGTCGGGCTGGATACCGAATTCATCCGCGAACGCACCTACTGGCCGCAGTTGGCGCTGGTGCAGATCGCGCTGGACGACGACATCCTGCTGGTCGACACGCTCGCCCCCGGCATCACCGACTCACTGCGGCCGCTGCTTGCCGACGCAGCCGTGCTCAAGGTGATGCACAGCCCCAGCGAGGACCTGGTCGCGTTCAGGCATGCGTGCGGCGTGGTGCCGCAGCCGCTGTTCGATACCCAGGCCGCCGCGGCGCTGGCCGGCATCGCCGCCGGCATGGGTTACCAGCGACTGGTGCAGGACGCGCTGGGAGTCGCGCTCGCCAAGGGCGAGACCCGATCGGACTGGCTGCGCAGGCCGCTGTCGCCGTCGCAACTCGAGTACGCCGCCGATGACGTCCGCCACCTGTTCGCCCTGCACGACGCGCTCGACGCGCGCCTGCTCGGGCTGGGGCGCGAAGCCTGGCTGCAGGAGGATTGCGCGCGCATGGTGGCCAACGCCGAGCGCGACGACGGCGATCGCTGGCCGCACCTGTCGCTGCGCGCCGCCCAGTTCCTCGACGAAGCCGCACGCCATCGCCTGCTGCGGCTGCTGCGCTGGCGCGAAGCGCACGCGCGCCGCGCCGACCGTCCGCGCAGCTGGATCCTGGACAACGAACTGGCCGTGCTGCTGGCTCGCGAACCGGCTGGCAGCCTCGCTCAGCTGCAGCGCCAGCTCGACGCCCACCCCAAGGCGCCGCGCAAGCTGGCCGACGCGATCTGGCAGGCCCTGCAGACCCCGCTCGACGACGAGGCGCAGGCGCCGGAGCCGCGCAACGAGGATCGCGACAAGCAGGCGCTGCGTCGGCTGCAGGAAGCCACGGCGTCGCGCAGCGCCGACCTCGGGCTTCCCGACGGCGTGCTGGCCTCGCGACGCTGGCTCGAACAGCTGCTCGCTGCCGCCGAGAGCGGCAATCGCTGGCCGGGCCCGCTCTCAGGCTGGCGCCGAGCCGAACTCGAACCGGCGCTTGGCCCGATCCTGTCGCCAGGCGAAGGGGGTTCTGGCCTAGCGGCGGACACCTCCGTATAATCCGCAACCTCGTGGGGCGGTAGCTCAGCTGGGAGAGCGCCACGTTCGCATCGTGGAGGTCAGGGGTTCGATCCCCCTCCGCTCCACCACTCACGTAGACGTCCCTGGACGTACAACGAAGGCCGGCAAACCCTGAAGTCCAGGGCTTCCGGCCTTTTTTGTGCCTGCCGGCATCAGGAAGACGCCATCCGCATCCGTGGATGCGTGCATGGAGACGTCGGCTGCGCCATTCGGGCGCCCATGGTTCGGGGCCGTGGCCTGGATGCGCCCGTGCGCCGCCGCGAACCGGGCATCGCCGCCCGTCCCTTCGCGACCGGCTCCAGCTCAGCGCAGCGGGAAGTCGTACGCCGTCCGCGGGTCGGGTTCCGGGCGCAGCGTGTAGTGCCACCACTCGTCGGCGTAGTTGCCGAAGCCCTGCGCCTGCATCGCGTCGCGCAGCAGGTGGCGGTTGTGGCGCTGCGCGGCGGTCGCGTTCGGCGAGTCGGTATGCGCCAGTTCGCCGAAGTAGTCGAAGCCGGTGCCCATGTCGAGCGGCACGCAGTCATTGCCGCTGGCGTCGCACTGCATCACGGTCAGGTCGACGGTCGCCCCGCGGCTGTGACCGGAATGCTCGGCGATGTACCCGGGCATCAGCTGGCGCTTGTCCAGCGTCGGATAGAACTCCGCCTTGTTGCGTTGATCCTGCGCGTCGTGCACCCAGCGCGTGAAGTGCTGCACGGCCCGCACCGGGCGATAGCAATCGAAGACCTGCAGGCGCCGATGGCGCGTGCGCAGGCTCTTCTCCACGCGCTGCAGCGCCTCGGCCACCGGGCGCAGCAGGTAGCAGCGCGGCGCGTCATAGCCATCGATCGGCACGCCGACGAAGTTGTGGTGGCCGGCGTAGCGGATGTCGAGGCGGATGTCCGGCACCAGCGACTGGATGTCCACCATGCCGGCGGACTCGGCATCGGTTGCCGGCGACACCGTCGGTGGCGGCGTCGTCGCGCAGCCGGCGACGGCAAACAGCAGCGGGCACAGCAGGACGCGAATCCCGGACATCAGCCACCTCCGCGGCAATCGCCGACGCGCACGAAAGACAGGTCTTCGAAATCGCTGCTGAAATCAGCGTCCGGATCGATCTTCGACATCTTCAGCGTGGCTGGCGTCGACGTCGCCGGCCCGAACTCAAGCCACGGCTCGGTATCCGCGCCGCTGCCCCGCCATTGCACCAGCAGGCGGTCGCCTGACCGCATCACGTCGCCGACCATCAAGGGCGACTTGTCCGAAGCGAATCGCACGCCGTCGCCGGCCGGGCAGATCGCCACGTCGCCGAACCACGGGTCGCGGTACACGCCGATCCGGTCGCCCATGGCGGCCGCCGTGGCCGGTTGCCGCGACGAGGTATCGGGCACGGGCCGCTCTGCCTTCGCCACGCGCGCGTCGCGATCAAGCTCGTCGGCGTAGTGGGCCACGGTGCGCCGCTGCGCGGGCGCTGTGAACTGCTTCACCAGCACCTGGTTGAGCACGGTGCGCGCGTCGTCTGCGTCGGTGTTGATCAGGATCACGAAGCCGACGTGCGCCTGCGGCAGCAGCGTGACCGCCGAATACATGCCAGAAAGCGTGCCGGTATGCGACACCTTCTGGGTCCCGTCCACGTCGGCCAGGCGCCAGCCGTAACCGTACGCCGAGTAGTGGCTGTCGTCCCAGTCACGCATCCGCCGCGACAGCGGCATGATCGTCTGCGGCGACCACACTGCTTGGCGCTGCGCCGGCGACAGCCATGGCTTGCCGTCGACCAGTCCCGAGGTTTCCGGCTCCAGCCACATCGTCACCCAGGCGAGCATGTCGCGCAGGCTGCAGCGGATGCCTCCGGCAGCCATCATCGGCACGTTCGGAACCACCGCATCGTCTTCACCGGCAACCACGTTGCGGCCGTCGCGGCGCGCGTGCGGCTGGGCGACGTTGCCCACCGCATCGCGGTTCCATTCGCCCACCTGGCAGCGCGTCATGCCCAGCGGGCCGAACAGTTCCCGCCGCACAAGCGTTTCGTACGGCGCCCCTCCGGCGGCGGCCGCCACCTCGCCTGCCACGATGTACAGCGTGTTGTCGTAGGCGTAGCGCGAACGGAAGCTGTAGACCGGCTTGAGGTAGCGCAGGCCGTGGATCACGTCCGCGCGGCTGAAATGATTGGGCCCGGGCCACAGCATCAGGTCGCCGGCACCGGCGCCCAGGCCGCTGTTGTGGATCAGCAGGTCGCGCACCTGCATTTCGCGCGTGACCCACGGGTCGTACATGCGGAAGTCCGGCAGGTACTTCGTCACCGGATCGTCCCACTCGAGCTTTCCGGCATCGACCAGCCGCGCCAGCAGGCCGGTGGTCATCGCCTTGCTGTTGGAGGCGATCTTGAACAGCGTGTCGGCGTCGATCTTCACGCCGCCACCTGCCGCCAGCTCGCCGGTGGTGCGCGCGTAGACGACCTTGCCGTCCTCGACGATCCCGACCGCCAGCCCCGGCAGCTGGTAGCGGGCGACGGTCTCGTCGAACGCGCGGTCGACAGCCTGCGTGTCGACCTTTGCCCGCACCGGCTCCGCAGCGCGTGCCATCGCCGGCACGCAGAGCAGGCCGCAGGCCAGGGCGGGAAAAATCAGGCGTGCAAGCTTCATGGCATGGCATCCCTCGCCCGGCCGCGGCCATCCTGCCGCCTGACGCGGGCAAAAAGAAGGGCGGCCCGACGTGCGGGCCGCCCATGGGAGGAGATCAGAAGAAGTTCCAGGTCACGACCAGCTGCATGTAGCGCGGCGACTGCCAGGCCTTGGCTTCGCCGAAGTGCGGCATCTGTGTGCCGGGCAGGCTTTCGTAGCGGGAGTGCACGTTGATCTCGGTCTGCTTGTTGAGCAGGTTGTAGACCGAGAAGCGCGCCTTCAGGTCGATCCTGTCCGAAGGCAGCGTCCACATCACGCTGGCGCCCAGGTCGGTGACCCACGGCATGCGACCGAACGCACCCTTTGCGGTGTAGACCAGTTGCCGCGTGGTCCAGTCGTCGCAGCCGGACTCGCACAGCCAGCCCGATCCGCCGCCGCTGTATTCGCTCGGCCCGCCGGCGCTGCGGTTGTCGTCGGGCCAGCGCACGCCGAACGCGGTGATCGGGCCGCCGGACCGCGTGCTGAGCGTACCGCCCACGGTCCACATGTCGTTGAACTTGTAGCTGCCGCGGATCTTGATCTGGTGGCGGTAATCGTTGAACGTCGGGCCGAAGCGCTCGTTCACGGCCGGGTGGTCGTAGTACTGCACCAGGCTGGTGTCGTTATAGCCGGTATCCGAGTTCACCGGGCCTTCGATGTTGCCGTCCGACTTCGACCACAGGTAGCTGATGTTCAGCGCCCACTTGTCGTCCCACGCGCGATCGAGCTGGAATTCGACCGCCTTGTAGGTGCGCCTGGGCTTCTTGTAGCCCATGATCAGGCCGCTGCCCAGCGCCTTGTAACCGTCCTTGGAGTTGTCGAACGTCACCCAGTCATTGGTGTCGGGGCACCACAGGGTGTTCGTCTCGCCGGGGTTGAGGATCGGCCAGTCACCGGAATACCAGGGGCATCCTTCCACGTGGCGGATGCTGACGTCTTCCACTGCGCGCGTCATCTTGCGGTAGGTCGCATTCACGCCCCATGACCAGGCCTGGTTGAGCGCCTGCTGGAAGCCCAGGATGAACTCGTCCTGGAACACCTGCTTCAGGTCGCGCGCGACCGCCGTACGGACGTCATCGGGTGCGGGGGCGTTGCCTTCCGTATTCACCGGGCCGAGCTGGTCGCCGATGATCGGGTACAGGTACGGCGTGCCGAGGATCGGGTCGATCCGTTCTTCCCAGCCGTCCAGCACGTAGTACGTGTGCTCGTCGATGGTGCCGCCGCCGAAATAGTCGGTGAGCTTGTTGGTCAGCGGGATGTAGTAGCGGCCGGCGTTGCCGAACAGCTTGGTGGTGCCGTCGCCCTTGATGTCCCAGCTGAAGCCCACGCGCGGCGAGATCATGTCGCTGAAATCGGCCTTGGCGAAGGTGACGCCCGACGCGAGCGTGTTCTCGAACTTGTCCGCGCGCACGCCGATGTTCAGCAGCAGGTCGGGGGTGACGTTCCAGTTGTCCTCGATGTAGATGGCCTGCGCCTTGGTGCTGACGGGGGCACCGGTGACCTTGTAGCGGCCGTCGAGGTATGCGGTTACGCCAGCGGGGATGACCGTACCGTTGGGGAGCACCTGTGGCGCACCTGGATCATCCGGGTCGGGAACAACGCCCATCAACCTGTAGCGCATGCCGTCGCCCGGGAAAAGTGCAGAAGTCGTGGAGTCCATGACCTCATGGTCGGCGCCGAAACGCAGCAGGTGGTCACCCAGCGTCCATTCGAAGTCGAGGCGCGCGGCCTCCCGCTCGTCGTCCCGGTAACTGATGCCGCTGGTGCTCGGGGCACACCCCTCCCGAATGGTCTTCGGGCCGAAAATGGTCGTGTAGGTGGTGTCGCGATCCAGAATGCTGCAGTAGGGGTCCCACTGGCTGAAACTGTCGGAACTGCGCTTGTTCACGCCATACATCGCCTTGGCGACGAAGTTCTGGGTGAAGTTGCCGGTATAGGTCAACGACCAGTTGTCGCCGCCGGAGCCGGCGACGCTTCCTCCCTGCGCGGCACCCCGCGTGGCGGCATCCCAGTCGTAGTCGTACTTGAGCGTGTCCGATTCGGCCTTGTCGGAGAAGGCCAGCAGCGACAACAGGTGGTTGTCATTGATCTGCCAGTCGAGCTTGCCACCCCAGAAGTCGTTGTTGCTCTCGGTGTACCAGGCCTCCACCGTGTCGATGTCCCGCGGATTGCTGTCGCGCTGCTCGTACATGCCGAAGAAGAACAGGCGATCCTGGATGAGGGCACCCGATGCCCAGACATTGGCCTTGTAGAACGATCCACCGTCACGGCTGCTGCGATCGCGCTCGACGATATCGCCGTTGTCGTAGAACTGGTCCCTCGGGGACATCGACCAGGCCTTGGGCTCCATCGTGAACTCGACGCCCGCCTTGAAGTCGTTGGTGCCCGAGCGCGTCACGGCGTTGATCACGCCGCCGGTGCTGCGGCCGAACTCGGCCGAGTAGCCACCGGTCTTGACCTGGAATTCCTCGTAGAACCCGAAGGGCACCGACGAATAGCCCTGCCGGCGATACGGATCGGTGACGTTCAGGCCGTTGATGTAGATCACGTTCTCGGCCACTGAGGAGCCGCCGAAGTTCAGGCCACCGAAGCTGGCCGCGGAAGCCTGCACGCCCGGCGCCAGCAGCGCGACCGAGGCAAGGTTCTGGTCGACCGGCATCCGCGCGATCTCCTCGCGCCTGATGTTGGTCGCCGACTCGGTGGAACGCACGTCCACGCGGTTGATGACCCTGGAGCCGATCACCTGCACCGTGGCCAGGTCCACCGCACCGGCGCCGGTCAGGTTGACGGTCGTGGTGCCGCCGATGGAAACGCTGACCGGAACCGCCTCACCCGACCCCGTGGTCAGGGTGTAGTCGCCCGGCGGCAACTGGGCGATGCGATAGCTGCCGTCGCCGGCCACCGTCGCCGAACGCGTCAACCCCGTCGACGGATTGGTGATCGTCACCTGTTGGCCCGCCTCCGCGCGGCCTGCCACCGCGCCGGTCACGCTCTGCGCAAACACCGGCGCAGAAGCCATGGATGCAAGGCAGACCCCCATCGCCATGCAAAGCGCGCGTCTGCGCAGATTCCGCTCGTTGCTCATTTCCCTCTCCCCGTCGATGCTGTGGATGGCATTGTTGAAATCAGTGGTCTAGCGTGGCGCGTCCCTGCTTCGCCGGCAGGATCTGCCATTCGAAGTCGTAACCGGTCTGGTTGAAATACAGGTTGCCGCCGTCCCATTCGGCCTCGCCGCGCTGCGAGTCGATGTTGTCGGAACGGAAGTGCTTCTTCGGCGGCTGGAACGGCTGGTCCCAGTCCTGGTTGAAGGCGATCCGCCAGTTGTCCAGGCCGCCGAGGTAGAACCATTCCATCGATGGGTCGTTGCCGGTGCCCTTGTCGGCGGCAAGCCGGCCGGTGGTCACGTCCATCGGCACCCAGCCGTAGGGCGCGAGGTACACCTGCCCCCAGTCGTGGATGTTGCTGTAGTCGCCGTCGCTGAACACCATGCCCGACTGCCAGCGCGCCGGAATGCCGTTCATCCGCAGCAGGGTGATCAGCAGCAGCGTCTGCTGGCCGCAGTCGGCGTGGCCGGCGTGCAGGGCGTAGTCA
>Ga0182747_1002738_pt1 | contig 12181 bp, 11 predicted proteins | sample eDN3rd30CBELigBY_FD_128526 | JGI IMG/M metagenome (GOLD analysis project Ga0182747, IMG submission 128526) | Enriched backyard soil microbial communities from Emeryville, California, USA - eDNA 3rd pass 30_C BE-Lig BY (version 2) (version 2) | ecosystem: Environmental > Terrestrial > Soil >...
CGGATCGAGAACTTGTCTGCGGCGTAGAAGTTGAGCCCGGCATCCACGGCACCGGAGCCGATGCCGATCACTACCGCCGCCGGGATCATCGTCCAGAGGTTGGGGGTCAGGGCGTACACCGTCAACCCGAGCGTCACGAGCCCGGTGCTGATACCGAGCAGGTTCCCGACGCCAAACTTCTGCATCATGACGCCGCCGACGGCACCGGAGGTGAAATATCCGGCCGCACCGGCGATCAGGAGAAAGCTGAGATCGCCAAGGGGGCGGTCGAAGTCGAGGCGAATCAGCGGCCATGCCACACCCAGGACGGCATCTGGCAGACCGAGGCTGACGAAGGCAATGAAGACGAGCAGCACGAGGAAGGTGGACGAGGCCCGGCGAGAACGCATGGTGGGGATGCTCATGTTGGTGAAAGGGGACGGAAGGAGAGCCGAAGGCGGGGGTGCACCCGGCGCCGAATCGCGTATCCGGCACCGGGTGTGAGATGGAACTAGACGGAGATGGCACTATCGACGGTCAGTTTCCGGCCGACAGCCTGCGCCACGGCCGAAATCTTCGGCATCATGGTCGAGAATTGCTCGAAGGTCAGTGACTGTGCGCCATCGGACATGGCATGGTCCGGTGAAGGGTGCACCTCGATCATCAGGCCGTCGGCTCCGGCAGCAACGCCAGCCAGCGAGAGGCTCTCGACATAGGCACGCTTCCCGGCCGCATGGCTGGGATCGATGAAGACTGGCAGATGCGACATGCTTTGCAACACGGAAACGGAACTGACATCCAGTGTGTTGCGGGTGGCGGTCTCGTAGGTGCGGATGCCGCGTTCGCAGAGGATGACGTTGGGATTGCCCTGCGCCATCACATATTCGGCCGCCAGCAGCCATTCCTCGATCAGCATCGACAACCCGCGCTTGAGCATGACGGGTTTCTTTGCCTTGCCGACCTCCTCCAGCAAGAGATAGTTCTGCGAATTGCGGGCGCCGATCTGGAAGATGTCCGTATATTCTCCGACCACATCGACATCAGACGGCGTCATCACCTCGGTGATAATCTTCAACCCAGTCTCTTCCCGCGCCTTGGCAAGGATCTTTAGGCCCTCTTCACCGAGACCACGGAATTCATAGGGCGAGGTGCGGGGCTTGAATGCGCCGCCTCGTAGCACGGTGGCCCCGGCATTCCGCACGGCGCGGGCAGTGGCAAGTGTCTGCTCCTCGCTTTCGACGGAACACGGTCCAGCGATCACGGTGATTTCATCTCCGCCGATGCTGACGTCGCCAAGCCGGATCACCGTCTTGTGAGGGTGGAAATCCCAACCCGCCAGTTTGTATTTCTTGGAGATGCGGACGACCTGATCGACCCCGGGCAGGTTCTCGAACATCTCGTCCAGGGTTGGCGGCAAGGGCAGGCCGACGACACCGACGATCGTCCGCTCCTCACCGTCGATCAGGTGGGGGTGGAGACCCAGGTCCTTGACCCGGGTGACGACAGCATCCAGATTCTCACGCGGGGCGTCTGTTTTCATAACGATGATCATGATGGAATCCTCTCTGGTGGTATCTGTCCCTTATGAGACGAGGGACGGGGTAGGGATCGTCAAGGAACGGTCCGCCGCTTCGGCTATGGCGGCTACTTTTGGCATCAGGTGATCGAATTGCTCGAATGTAAGCGATTGTGCGCCATCCGACATCGCGTGATCCGGTGATGGGTGTACCTCGATCATCAGGCCGTCGGCGCCAGCAGCGATACCGGCCATCGAGAGTTTTTCGACATACTGGCGCTTGCCTGCGGCATGGCTCGGATCGATGAAGACCGGCAGGTGCGACATGCTCTGAATCACCGGGACAGCGCTGACATCGAGCGTGTTGCGGGTGGCGGTTTCATACGTGCGAATGCCGCGCTCGCAAAGGATGACATCTGGGTTTCCCTGCGCCATCACATACTCGGCGGCGAGTACCCATTCCTCGATCAACATCGACAACCCGCGTTTGAGCATCACCGGCTTTCTCGCCTTGCCGACTTCTTCCAGCAGGAGATAGTTCTGTGAATTGCGGGCGCCGATCTGGAAGATGTCGGTGTATTCGCCCACGGCGTCGACATCGGAAGGGGTCATCACCTCGGTGATGATCTTCAACCCGGTTTCTTCCCGCGCCTTGGCAAGGATCTTCAGGCCGTCTTCACCGAGACCGCGGAACTCGTAAGGTGAGGTGCGGGGTTTAAATGCACCGCCCCGAAGGACGGTTGCACCTGCTTTCCTGACCGCATGAGCGGTCGCGAGAGTCTGTTCCTCAGTCTCCACCGAGCATGGCCCGGCGATCACGGTGATCTCGTCGCCACCGATCTGGACATCGCCGATGGTGATGACGGTTTTTTGCGGATGGAAATCCCAGCTGCTGAGCTTGTATTTGCTGGTGATGCGGACGACCTGGTCGACCCCCGGCAGTTGTCGGAATTGCTCGTCAAGGGTGGGTGGGAGGGGAGTACCGACGACACCGACGATGGTGTGTTCTGCCCCTTGGCTGAGATGGGCCTGCAGCCCCAGCTTCTCGATCTGGCTGACGACAGTCTCGACATTACGGGTATCGACATCGTTCTTCATGACAATGATCATGGTTTTGCTCCCCGGAGACGCGTTAATCGACATGGACGTGAAGTGGCAAGGCGTGCGGCATATCTGCAAACACACGCTGCCGGACAGGTTGCGAAATGACGAGAAGGATTCCCGTGGATGATCAGCTTGTCGTTACGCCACGTCTAGACCGTGGTGGACGTAACCGGAACGGCGGCAACATCGGACGCATCCGGGGATGTCACCTGTTCACCGGTGATGCGGGCGACTTCCTCATCGGAAATGCCCCACTCCGGGCGAAGCTGTTTTGCTCCCTTGAGATAGACATGCCGGATTTCGGAGACCGAGCGGGTGGTGTTGACATGCACAAGCACGCGCACCGCCTTTTCGAGGGCACCGGGAACAGCCATCTCGTGAGAGCACATCATGGGGACTTCGGTCCAGCCAAAGGAGCGCGCAGCGGCGGCGGGAAACATTGCGGTGAGATCCGTGGTGGTGCTAAAGATGGCGCTGACAATGTCTTCGCTCTTGAGGTCATTGAGACCAATCAGCACTTCAACCAGTTCCTGGGTCGCTTCGAGGATGTCTTCCGCCGTGTTGGCGCCCGCAGTGGTTGCACCGCGAATACCGCGGCAGACGGTTGGCATCTCACCGTGAGAAGTCATGCGTTGCTATTCTCCGTATGCACGAAACTGAATGTCCGAGGCAGCACTGCCCACATTGCATCAATGCTACCGGAATCATACCAGTGAATGTGGGTAATGAACGTGAAGAATGCGTGAAAACAGATGCGGTTGAAGAGGAAACCTCCGCGCGGAGCCTGCAGAGGGCTTGTTGGGGGAAGTGTGCGGGTGAGTATGTAGTTATTGGCAACCGCCCTTTGGTGTTTCGATAATTCCAACTTCCATCGAACCTGGCACGTGTGACCAAATGTACGTTGATTTCGTGAGCAGACAAAAGATGACGTACTCACCCTTCTTTTGTCTGCTCACGAAATTAAATGCGACACGTTGGGGATTACTGTACGGGCGGAAGGATGACAGTGACTGATTAGTTGAACCTGGCAGGGGAGTAGGGTGCCAAATTGACACTTGGAGCTAATCCCAAGATGGTGTCTGCGACAGCGGCTCCGGACACCGGTCCGAGTTGCAGCCCTGATGGCCCATGGCCTGTGGCGATGAATACGTTTTCCATGGAAGGTAGCTGTCCGAGTATCGGAAGCGTGTCTCCACTTGAAGGTCTGAACCCAACGCGAATTTCTGAAAGGGTGGCGCTGGCCAGACCGGGGGCCACTCGGAGTGCTTGTTCCAGTTCTTGATGTACTCCCCCTGCGGTCATTCGATAATCGTACCCCGTTCCTTCCTCCCGGGTTGCACCCACGACGACCCGGTTGGTGGGAAATGCGAGGAGATAGTGATTGTGGAATCCATGGATGATGGACCAATTCGAGGTGTCAGTATCAGGTACTTCCAGATGGAGAATCTGTCCTCGCTGCGGTGCAATCGGCATGTCTATATCGAGACTCTGACCAAGTGCTGGCATCCACGCACCTCCTGCCAGGAGGAGGGACTCAAAACTAACCCGTTCGTTTCCAACCGAAAGGACGTTGAGCGGCCGTGATTGACTGGTGAGCGTTGCGAGGCCATTAATCTCTGTCGCCCCCCTTGAGATTGAGGCCCGGCGCAGGGCATCCCGAAATAACCTGCCATCAACGCGTGCTCCATCAGACATGTGCAAGGCGCCAGGAATTTCAGCCAGGGGAGGGAATGCAAATTTGGCCTCCGCTCCTGTCAGGGAAGAAATGTCACCAATGTTCCTGAAGCCTGCCGATTTTAGGTCTTCTGCGAACGTTCTGATTTCCGCCAGACGTGAATACTCTTCCTCGTTTTGGAAAACAAACAAGGTGCCTGGCGTAGCAAATCCCGAATTCGTCTCGCCATCCTCATTGAGTTCGGCGATAAGTTTCGGGTAGTAATCGACAGCAGCCTTGGATAACGGGTGTGATGCCCTGGGCATGCGAATACTGGAACCAGGGGAAATGATTCCGGCACCGGCGGCGGTTGCCTGTCCTTCGTGGGCGTTGTCAATAACAGCGACACGTTGACCCTTGCGCGCCAGGCGATACGCTGCAGTCCACCCGACAATTCCGCCACCAATGACTGCCGTATCAACTGTAACTGTCATGTGGATAACCTTTCTCAACGCCAGCCGGTACGCCGATCACACGTGCTCAAAACGATCGGGGGCATATGGAGATAGATCTATATCGGATGAACCGGTCAGGATGGTGTCCACAAGTGCCTTGGCACTGGCTGGGGCCAGGCTCATACCGCTTCGGCCATGACCCGTCATGAGATCCAACCCGCTTACGCCCGGCACGGGACCGATAATGGGGAGCAGGTCGATGGACATTGGGCGTAAACATCCCCAGGTTCGACCGATCTTTGCATCTTTCAACGAAGGCACGAGTTCCTGCATGAAGTGAAGATAGAGTTCGATCGTCTGGGGATTGACTGACTTGTCGTATCCTACGTTCTCAACCTCTGACCCAATAAGAACCTCACCATTGGCGAATTGGCGGGTACCGAGCTTCTCTGCCCGAAGAACCCGGCTCGTCATAGGGGGCTGAGGATTTGTGGCGAGCATATGGCCTTTGCCCGGGAAGACTGGTACGGCAAATCCCACTGTGGCCGCGAGCGAAGCCGTCCAGGCACCTGTGGCCAGAATCACCCGCTCGGCGGATATCGCCCCATGGCTGGTAGATATTCCCGAGACGCGACCGTTGGAGGTTTCGATGGCGGTGACCTTCACACCTTCGATATACATGGCCCCATGTGACTGAGCAGCCCGGAAGAAGGCGTTTGTTGTCTTGGTAGGCTGGATCTTTCCATCGCCAGGAAACCATGCCGCGGCCAGTACTTTTTTCGACAGAACGGGCTCCAACTCCTGCACTTCGGAGCCATACAGCATCTGGCCCTCAACCCCATTTTCACGTTGACGCGCGACAAGATTTTCGAACCCCACGATTTCCTCATCGGTAATGGCCAAACGAATGCGGCCGTCCATGACCAATTCGAAATCGTCTTCGAACGTCTGTGAGACTTCCTTATAAATGGCGACGGTGCCCTGCTGTAGTGCCATGATATTGGCCGGGTCGCCTCCGGACTCACCTATCATGCCTGCGTTGCCACTGGAGGCTTCCGCCGCCGGCCCCGTTCGATCGAGCAACAGGACATCGACGCCGCCCTTCGCCAGGTAATACGCAGTGGTCACCCCGGCGATGCCAGCGCCCACAACGATAACGTCAGCCTTTGCTGGTAATTCAATCGCGGTCATTTCATCTGCTCCTTCGGATCGAGGATATCTCGAAGCCAATCACCCAAAAAGTTGACACTCAGTACGGTTAGCATGATGGCGGCTCCCGGCATCACTGAAACCCACCACGCTGTAGAGATGTAATCGCGAGAGGCGTTAAGCATGCCTCCCCAACTGGGTGTTGGAGGTTGCACCCCCAGACCCAGAAAGCTCAGGCTTGATTCCAGCAGGATCATGGACGCCAGCCCGAATGTGACCAGAACGATGACCGGAGTTAAGACATTGGGAAGCAAATGCCTCAGGAGAATGCGGCTATTTGAGCAACCTGAGGCTTCTGCCGCCTGAATGAATTCCATTTCTTTCATGACAAGGACCTGGCCCCGTACGACGCGGGCGTACATGACCCAGCCTGAGATAGCGAGAACGATGATCAGGTTTGGAATGCTCGGGCTAAGGACCGAGACAATGACCATGGCCAGCAAAATAAACGGAAATGCAAGTTGGACATCAGCTATTCTCATAATGACGTCATCTACCCAGCGGCTTGAATATCCTGAAACAAGCCCCAGCAGTACGCCCACGGGTGCTGAGATGGCAACAGATGAGAATCCAATGATGAGTGATATTCGGGCGCCGTAAATGACCCGACTGAAGATGTCTCGCCCAAGAGCGTCCGTACCCATAAGGTAGAATCTTCCACTCTCTTCACCGAAGCCCAATGGAGGAGTGAGTCTCTCCGCCCGTTCCTGCCATTCGGGGTCGTAGGGGGCCACGAGGTGGGCAAAAACTGCCGCAATCATCATGGCAAGAAGGGTAATGATCCCGATGGCAGCGAGGCGGTGTGCAATCAGCGAGTGCGCGATACGCCGCCATCCTTTTGTTCTCGCCGTCGCTGTGGATGGCACCAAATCTTCTAGCGTTATGGAAGAAGTTGTTGCAGTATTCATCGGGCCCTCAGATCAGCTTCACACGCGGGTCAAGCAGCGCATAGAGGATATCCACCACGAGATTGATCAGCACAAACAAACAGGCAATTGTGAAAACAACTGCCTGAATCAATGGATAATCCCGGTTGAAGATGGCACCTACCGCGAGCTGCCCAACTCCTGGCCATGCAAAGACAGTTTCCGTGATCACGGCCCCTCCGAGCATCCCTCCTGCCTCGATACCAATGACGGTTACGACGGGTATCAGTGCATTGCGAAACGCGTGGCGAAAGAGCACGACGTTCTCTCTCAGACCTTTGGCTCGTGCAGTACGGACAAAATCCTGAGAGATAGATTCAATCATTTCCGATCTGACGAGGCGAGTGATCCGCGCGGTCGAGTAGAGGCCAAGGGTCAATGCTGGAAGAATGAGGTGATTGAATCCGCCGGACCCGGATGATGGGAGCAATTGAAGTTGTACGGAAACAATGAGGATAAGCAGGATGCCAAACCAGAAGACCGGCATTGACTGGCCGAACAGGGCGAAGAACATAGCCAGGCGATCCCAAAGGGTATTTCTTTTGACCGCGCTAATAATGCCAGCCGGAACAGCGACACAGATAGCGATGACGATGGCGGCGACCGAAAGCTGCACGGTCGCCGACAAACGTTCGAGAACGAGACCAAAGGCCGGTTCCCTGTAACGCAGGGAATTACCGAAGTCTCCCCGCACCGCGCCTGTTAGGAAGTCCCAAAACTGGATATACAGAGGGCGATCAAATCCCATCTGACTTCGAAGTTCTGCAACCGCTTCGGCACTGGCGTCCGGGGAGATCATCAATGCAGTTGGGTCCCCACTCAGCCGTATCACCATAAAGACGACGACGGTGACGCCAAGGACGACGAAGATCGATAGAAAGAGCCTTCGAAGAATGAATTCGATCAATGGATCCCTCCAGCCATGTCGCTATTTGAACGAGACCTCATAGGCGTGGAAATAGATGTCGGCGGGGTTTGGCTCCCAATCCACATCGTTCTGATAGCCATAGATGTCTGGTTCCTGATAGAGGAACAGCCAGGGAGCATCTTCCTGGAGGAATTCATTGGCTGCTGCCCCTGCCTCGATTCGTTTTTCTGGATCCACCTCTTGCATAAAGGCGTCAATCAAGGCGTCGGCTTCAGGGTTCCGGTAGTAATATCCTCTTCTTTGTGAATGGAGAAGCGTATCTACGTATCGACCAGATTCATGTGACGAGCCCCAGGGAAACAGGAAGAACTGGAATTCTGAATTGTGATATCGCTCGCTATGGACACTGGGATCCAGAATCTCCAGCTTTGCGGTGATGCCAACCTGGGAAAGGTCCTGGACGATCGCCTGGGCAACTTCCTCGAACTTCTGGGCTGATTGTTGGGCTGGCGCGACATTGAACCGGATTCAAATCCGTCCCCATATCCTGCATCCGAAAGGAGTTGGGAAGCCACGTCGGGGTCGTAGGTGTACGGCTCCATGTCCGGATCGAAACCCGGTGTGGAGGAAAAGAACACGCTGGGAAGCCTCGTTGCCCGCCCATCAAGCAAGTTGTCGATGATCGACGCAACGTCCACCGCGTGGTTGACTGCCTGTCTCACTTCCCGGCTCTTGAACGGCTCGGTATCGATGGTATCCATCTGGGCATAAACCCCTTGCCCGGGACGGGATCCGATTTGGAATTGGTCTCCGCCTTCAAATTCCGAGACCCGTTCCACATTAAAGGCGGCGACCCAGTCAACTTCTCCGTTCTGAAGCGCGGCTATTCGAGCTGAATCCTCCGGAATTGGCCTGTAGATCAACTCCTGGATCGCAGGAACCCCACGCCAGTGGTCCTGATAGGCTTCCATCCGAAGTTCAACGTCCTTCACCCACTCGATAAAGGTGAAGGGGCCAGTCCCGACTGGATTCTCGAGAAATCCGTCGTCGCCGACTTCTTCCAGATACTTGGGCGGAAGGATGGACAGGCCTCCATAAAGAATGCTCAGGAGCGCAGCATATGGCTCCAGGGTCACGACATCAACGGTGAGATCGTCAACCTTGGTGATTTTCTCAATGGGGCTCAGTCCTGAGGCGGAGGGTGAATCCAGCTCGGGTTTTCTGATTCGGTCAAGACTAAAGACCACTGCATCAGCAGTGAATGGCTCACCATTGTGGAATGTCACGCCTTCCCGGAGGTGAAATCGCCACGTCAGATCGTCAATATTCTCCCAGGATTCCGCAAGTAATCCTTCAAATTGGCCATCGCGGCCCATTTTGACCAGCGGCTCGTACAACTGGAAGTGAGCAACCTGTGATGTTGTGTCCGTTGTCAGATGCGGATCCATCGTTTGGACGTCAGCCTTATATGCATATGTGAAACTTCGGCCGTCTTGCGCATTGGCGGCCGAAGTCCCCTGGGTCACAATCTGGCTCGCCATCACGGTGGCAACAGAAGCTTTGACCAGGGATCGTCGGTTCATTGCATAGAGCGATTTTCCTGATGACAGAACGTTCATGACATGCCCTTTCTCGCCTGGCTAAAAGTCGAATCGATTGACTCCCCTTATTCCCCTCCCTTCTTGCTGCCGCAAGGATTTCATCCGTTAGAAGGTTTGAATGTCACGCGATCAAGTGCATCTGCTACTTCGCCACTGTTCAAATACTCAAAGAACGTCTGAATATCTCGCTGCAACAGGGAGACTGCTTCTGCAGAAGCACCCTGGCCAAGCAAATCGATGATCTGGTCATGCCGCGCCAGACCTTGCTGGGTAAAGGAATGCGTGAAGTCAAATCGATCACGTTGATAAAGGGCGACACGTACCCGACGAACCTTGTTGAACAGATCGTGCACAACGTCGACGAGAGAGCGATTTTTGTTCATTTCAACGAGGGTAAGGTGAAAGCGGTCGCTATTGTGGATGAATCCATGAAGGTCCAGTTGCTCGCAGGAATGCATGGCGAGATCATTCACTTCCCGGAGGAAGTCGAGTTGTTCCCTGTCGATGTCACTCGCGACCTGGCGAAAAGATGCCGGCTCGAGAATGAGACGGAGTTCGTACCAATCCCGAACGTCTGAAATATCCAGCGTTGTGACAACGCAACGTCGGTTCGGCTCCAGCGTGACCAAGCCATCTCTGGAGAGTCGTTGCAACGCTTCACGAACAGGACTTTTGCTAATCCCAAATCGTGTCGCCAATTGAATTTCGGAAAGCGGTGAGCCTGGCTGAATTTCCAGACTGATAATAGCGTCCTTGAGTTGCATATAGCATTGATCGGTTAACGTCGTGATCCTCATGGGAGTGATCGCAGAGGCGCGCTGCTCTTGCTCACGAACATGTCCCACGGTTGGCGTCATCCTTTCCTGAGTGTTAGAGATATCGATTCTTTCGGCTTCACCCATGTAGGGAGCACACTGTTTACCTTGCCCCAGACAATGAAGTTTTCTGCTATCGAAAGCGTTTGAGATATGATATTCCAAATGTAGGGAAAAGCAAGAGGCTGGGTAATATTTGGTCGGGGATTACCCTACATGATGATGCGATGTGGTTGCTCATCAGGGAGTTTGTGACCGGTGCCGGGGTTCAGCACGGCTTAATTCTTGGCAACCGCCATCTCTGGCAATGCCTCGATCACCTTTTCCTCTTCGCCGTTGCCGTTGATCCGTTTGCCCGGCTTCTCCATGTTGGCAAAGGCCAGGATCGGGAAGATGGCGACTGTGAGGACGGATCCGCCAATGATGGCGGTGGCGATGTCCTGAGGCACCTGGCCTCCTTCGATGAAGCGACCCATGAGCGTGGCGACCAATGGCAATTGGGTTGAGGCGACGAGTGCCAGCCGCCAGCGCATGGTTTGACCGAATGCACGGTAGCCGAGCAGGACGGGAAGTCCACGAACGACAAGGAAGGCAATGACGGTGAGTGGCACGATGATCATGGCGCGCGTGCTTCCAAAGAGTGTGTCGAGCTGGAAATCCGCACCGGTCATGACGAAGAATGCGGGGATGAAGACGCCGAAGCCGATGGCTTCCAGTTTGGTTTTCATCCATTCCATGACCTTGCGGGATTCGACGGTGCTGGCGACATCGCCGATTTGGCCGATGATGAAGCCGCCAGCAAATGCACCGAGCAGGACATCCAGGTCGAACCGGGCCGCCAGGTAGACCAGACCGACCAGCACCAGGATGGAGAGACGCACGGCGAACTGGGCGCTGGAATCGAGTGTTTCGATGGCAATACGCCGGATGTGGCTGTTCTCGTTTTGCCCGACAACGCGGCGAAAGAAGATCAGTGCCGCAGCGGAGACGGCGAAGAAGCCAATGATGGCGAGGGCGGTGACGAAGCCAGTACGGGAGCTGTTAAAGAGGAAAGCCAGGGCCAGAACTGGCAGAAACTCCCCGAGCGCGCCGATGGAAAGCACATTGTTGCCGAACGGGGTGGGGAGTTGGCCGCTGTCAGTAAGGATCGGCATCAAGGGGCCGAGGGCGGTGGTACAGATAGCAATGGCGACCAGATGGAAGCTGGAGATGAGACCGGCCTGCTGGAGTATGAAGCACAGGATTAACGCGAGGGCGAGAGAGAAGACCCAGCCTTTGAGCGCGTTCCGCAGCGGATCACCCTTGATACCTGCGTAGTCCACTTCGAATCCGGCGAGAAAGAAGAGAAAGATAACGCCAAACTCCTTGGCGATTTCCAGACCTTCGCTATGCTGGATCCAGCCGAGGATTTGTGGACCGAAGAGTATACCGATCAGAATTTCCAGGACCACAACGGGTACGGTGATTTTAGGGATGATATCGGCGAGGATGGGTGCGATGGTTGCGGCCACAATGATCCACAACAGGCCTTCGATCGTCGCTGCGCTCATACGGTCATTCCTGATCGATTTCCATTCGGTACTTCCGGCACCACCCAGACGGGTACCGGACAAGGTGACAACCCTACTGCAGCTGTCAAGGTGCATCGGAAAATCGTCACCGGCCACAAGACTGGCCGGTGACGATTTTCACCGTTTCCTTCAGGAAGAGCGCAGGAGCTACGCCGGGGTGACTGGGACATGTCCAGGTTGAACCGGTGCTATCCCTTCATCGAGCCGGCAAGCATGCCGCGAATGAAGAATTTCCCCAGCAGGATATAGATGATCGCGGTCGGCAGTGCCGCAATCACGGCGCCAGCCATCATGACATTCCAGCTGACGGAAAACGATCCGGAGAGATTGTTCAGCGCCACGGTGACGGGTTGGCGGGCTGGGTTGGTGATGACGGTAAGTCCGAACAGGAACTCGTTCCAGATGTTGGTGAACTGGAAGATACCCACGACGACGAAGGCGGGGATCGCGAGCGGGAGCATGATCTGCCGGAAAATCTGCACG
>Ga0182747_1002741_pt1 | contig 12166 bp, 19 predicted proteins | sample eDN3rd30CBELigBY_FD_128526 | JGI IMG/M metagenome (GOLD analysis project Ga0182747, IMG submission 128526) | Enriched backyard soil microbial communities from Emeryville, California, USA - eDNA 3rd pass 30_C BE-Lig BY (version 2) (version 2) | ecosystem: Environmental > Terrestrial > Soil >...
AAAGACCAAGAGGAATTCTATACACATACTCTGTTCCCCAATCATATTTTTTCTTTCTATATAACTGTATTGTTTTCGTATCGTTCCCTTCTTTAATGGTCAATCCGCAATTGAAACAAATCTTTTGAATCTTATCTGCATCGGAGAGACCGTTCTTTTTCAAATAAGAATATCCGACTAAACCAGCCATCAATGAAGTTGTTGCAATTTCGAACAGCATCACACCACCGCCTTTTAAGTATTTATTTATAAATAGTTGCATGGAAAACGAATGCTGAAATAGGTGCCGGAACCTTTACAAGGGTTGAACCCGTAAGATTCACTTACATATTCATACAGCGAATCGTTAAACGAACATAGAAAACGCATGTTGCCGCGACCTTGTTTCCGTATGTTTTTGTGAATTTGTAAATGTATATTGAGGGCGTGATTTGTCCTATAACTAAAAAGTTTAAAGGACAAGCAAAATTTTCATCGAATATAAAAAATAACGAGGTGATCAGAATGGAGACAAAATTAAAAAAGATACTTGATGAACGAGGATTGAAGCAGGGATTTATTGCGGAAAAAGCTGGTTTATCACGAGGTGCTTTTAGTTTAATTGTACGAGGGAAATCGATTCCTACATTACCAGCAGCACTGCGGATTGCTCGAGTATTAGATATAAGCGTTGAAGAATTATGGGGAGATTTAGTTGAGGAAAGTAAAGCCCCTACTCAAAACGAGTAGGAGCTTTTACTTCTTATAATAGTACGGGTGTCTTTTCGCTATCTCCTCATACGTCCCTGTATCCTCAATCTCGAACCCCATAGAATTGCAAAAGTCGTGTGTTAACGTGTAGATTTCATCCATGTTAACTACATCGTCTGGTTCCAGTCTCAAGCGACAATCCCAACAATGGATTTCAAGTAGTTTCTTCATATGTATCATCTCTCCTTTTCTGAATAATTCAGCGTTGGGGAGAGTAAATCCTTTGAGTTTGCAAATCTGACATAAAAAAAGCCCTTACTCAAAACGAGTAAGGGCTTTTTTGTTACTTCACACGCAATTTCTATCCGATTATAATTGTGTACTTGTCATCAAGCTTGTTCCATTTTTGAAGAGTATCAGTTGCATCAATAGACTTTTCTCTATACATAATGTGAATAAGGACACCCTACATCTAGGATTTCTTTTGGTACATTCACCATGATTCCCTCTTGAATCGTTAATACTTAAATTTGGTAATCAATTCTTTTAATTCTTCTGCCATAGAAGAAAGCATTTTAGCAGAGGCAGATATCTCTTCCATAGACGCCAATTGTTCCTCTGTTGAAGCGGCCACTTCTTCTGATGTTTCGGCATTTCCTTTTGCGATTCCAGCCATTTCATTTGCTGTCGCGGTTACCTCTTGTACACCCGCGGACATTTGCTGAGCCGTAGCGGATACTTCCTCCATTTGCGGTGTGATTTTTTTGACACTCTGAAGAATTTGGTCAAATTTCTCTATCGCATCATCGGAAACCTTAACACCGTCTTGTACTTGATCCGAAACTCTTTTCATAATATGAACGGAACTTTCTGTATCACTTTGAATACCTTGAATGAGTTCGAAGATTTGTTGTGCTGAGTGTTGGGACTGTTCTGCTAGCTTCCGCACTTCCTCTGCAACTACAGCAAAGCCTTTCCCTTGTTCTCCTGCCCTAGCTGCTTCTATTGCTGCGTTCAATGCAAGAAGATTCGTTTGATTGGCAATCTCCGTAATGACATCTAGAATGGACCCAATTTGTTGTGAACGTTCATTCAATGATTGGATCATGTTATCGGATTCAACAACTGACTCATGTATAGAATTCATTTGGTCTCTGGTATTTGCGACTGCTTTCCCTCCTTCTTCTGCCTGAATGGACGTATATTGGGAAAGTTCTAACACACTAGCAGAACTTTCTGCAATTTTGGATACGCCGATGGAAATCTCGGTCAATGCCTGTGCATTTCGATCAATGCCGCTCGTCTGTCTTTCTGCACTGCCGGCCACTTCTTGGATGGATTCGGCCACTAGTTCAGTAGCAACGCTCGTTTGCTCAGAATTGGCAGTTAATTGTTCTGATGAAGAAGCCACTTGTTCCGCGCTGAATTCCACTTGTTTAATCAAAGTACGCAGGCTTTCCTGCATGTCATTAAAAGCCTGTCCTAACTGTCCGATTTCATCAGTTGTTTGTACATCAATACGTTCTCTTAAGTCACCTCTGCTTACGGTAATTGCCTTGTCTTTTAAAATTTTGATAGGTTTGATTATGGATTTTATAATAAAGAACACTACTAAGGCACCTAGTATAATCGCAACAACAATTACTAATAATGTTCGATTGAATATCGGGGAAGCTGAATCAGAAATCTCTGACATATACATCGTTCCACCAATTTTCCAGCCCGTTGCTTCATTGGTCATAAAATTCATCTTCTTCTCTTTACCATTAAATTGATATTCAAACTGACCTGTCTTCTTTTCATATAGTTTATCCGCAAAAACCTGTTCAGCCTTTGTTCCCGGTTTTATAGTCGGATGGACTATGTACGTCTTTTGTTTATCTAAAAGAAGGGCATACCCCTCATGTCCAATCTTGACTTCATTAGCTAGTTTTTGAAGATACTTTAAATTTACACTAACCGCTATAACGCCAGAACCATCAGAGATTGCCTTTGAAACGGTAACGACCATATCATTGGTCCCGGCTGCTTGATAAGGAGGTGAAATCAACACCTCCCCTTTATTCTTCATTGCATCCTGATACCAAGGTCTTTCTCGTGGATCATAATCTGGATCCATGCTTACCGCTGGTTCTTGAATAAATAATCCATCTTTTTCTGTCCCTACAAAAATACTGGTAGCTTCCGGGTGAAGTATTGCATATTGTGCGAACTTCTGTCGTAATTTAGGGCTTCTTGTGCCGTTATACATATTTGAAGTAATATTTTCAGAAAAGTAATTAATGTCGTTTATTTTAGGTTTAATGGTATTATTGATGGTTGAATTTAATAGTACCAATTTCCCATCCGAGCTGTCCATCATCTCCTTTTCTACAGCAGTTTCGGCTGATGAGTACGCTAATAAACCAATACAGATGGAAGGAATAATGAGTATGAAAGCAAAAGAAATAATTAATTTCGAATGTAGATTTTTCATTTAAAATAGCCTCTTTCCGAATATAGACATAAAGTCATAAATGATAGCTTTTTCAAGTAAAATAAATCAATTTTATAGTATAATTTCATGATATAAATTACCTAATCAAATAGTACTATTGAAAAGTATACTAATTTTGAAAGAATGGTCAACAAATTTCGACTTATTTTTAAATTATTTTAAATTCGTTACACTAAGCATTTTCATTTATATATGAGAAAACAAATAAAAAATCAATTTCTTAATGTATAGAAAATCGATTTTTTTAACTTAAAATTATCGCTGGTACCTCTTATAGACAACGTAAAAAGCCCCTACTCATCGAGTAAGGGCTTTTGTCTTTACTTTACACGCAATTTTTCCTGGGTTGAACAAGTTTTTTCTTAAGGAAGATATTTATATAATCTCACAATCAAGACATTCTACTGCTGTAAAAAATTGTTGTTTATAAACAAAAAGGGATTATGAAGTTTAGTCAAATCCCTTTTTAGTTCACAAACACATGGCAAATAACAATTTTAACTTACAAGAAGGTGAAGAGAAGCATCGAATAAGTAACTAACTTGTTCAATCTGTTTCTCTCGACAACCTTATTATGGATGTTTTTATCTCTAATATTCTTCCAATATTTACAGTGTATCTGTTTCTATATAAAAGAAATTATAACACTTAAGGAGGTGAAGATATATGTCAAATCGTAGTGGTGGTCGTAACCAACTATTAGTACAGGGTGCAGAACAAGCACTTGAACAAATGAAGTATGAAATCGCTTCTGAATTTGGTGTACAACTTGGAGCAGATCAAACAGCTCGCGCAAACGGTTCAGTAGGTGGCGAGATTACAAAGCGTCTTGTTGCTACAGCTCAACAACAATTATCAGGACAATTTGGTACAACATCTCGTTAATAAATGGTAAGAACTATTAAAACAGAATATTTTTATATGGCTTAGACTACCTACTCATGTAGGTAGTCTTTCAGATGTCGGAAGGAAAAATTATTTACTTCACACGCAATTTTTGTCCAATTTGAATCTTATATTTGCTGTCAAGATTGTTCCAATCTTTAATTTTCGCAATAGTCGTATCATACTCTTTAGCAAGTTTTGATACCGTGTCACCTTTTTCAACAACATGATATTCCTTGTCATCAGCCTTCTTCTTTTTCAAATCGAATGCTTTAACAATCCCGTTTACATGACCTTGTGCAACATCTTCAATAAATGCAGCCTTTTTCAAAATGGCTGCTTCATCAGGATTGGAGATATAAAGATTTTCTGTCAGTAAAGCTGGCATATTCGTTGCTCTTAAAACTTGTAGATTCTTTTGTTGTAATCCACGGTCACTCACTCCATCTCCTTTGATTTCCTTCATGATTTCAGCATGGATAATTTTCTGATATTCTTTCAATTTCGCTGAAGCTTTCGTGTAAATATAATCTTCATAACCTGTTGATGTCTTAGAAGCTGAATTGATGTGAATAGACAAGAAGAAATCGGCTCCCCAAGCATCTGCTGCCTCTGCTCGTTCTGATAGCGTCGGATAAGTATCTCCTGTACGGCTCATTTTCACTTCTACATTTTCATATGCAGCTAATAGTTCCTTTACTCGTTTAGCAATCTTCAAAGTTAAATTCTTTTCGAGCAACCCGTTACCAACTGCTTCTGGATCTTTACCGCCGTGGCCCGGGTCAATAAAAATCTTAATTAGCCCCTGCTTTGATAACACGTTGACCATTATTTATTCTCCTTCCCCTTTTCATTTTCATCGAAAATAGCCAATGCTTTTTGCACTGGCTCTGGAATATTAATACCTAGTTTCGCACTGTTCTCACCAAGTGAAGCTACTTCATTTAAAATAAATAAGATTGCAACAGCATTCGGAATAACTCCACCGATTTTCAACCCTTGATGGTCTAGTACTAGATAGATAAGATTAGCCACAACAATCCATACCCACATCATGCCCTTTTTTATAATACCTTCATAGCCACGTTTGCTCGATATTTGCCCCCAATTCGCTGCCATACCTGTAATAAAATCAAATGTATTTAAGATTAAAAGTACGGTTAATAAGACGGACCATCCGCCAACTAACCATCCTATAAGTCCACCAATTGTAGCAATTGTAACTTGAAAAAAGTTCTCCATTCGTACACACCTGCTTTACATAAAAATAGCCCCGATTGGTTCGGAGCAACTAAGGTCATGATGTAATAAAAAAGGCAGCCAGTTTTGAAGGAAACTGACTGTCTTAATGAGTAAAAAGAAAACAATCATCGCAACATGAATGCTTTCTACATTGAATATAAAACACTAGCGATTTTTGTTGACGTGTAAATTACTTCATAATTTTGAATTTTTTAACTATTCTAAAAATAAAGCAAACCTGCTCAGCACAGAGCAACCAAGGTCATGATGTATAATAAAAAGCCGCCCGGATGGACGACTTGAAGTGTGAAAATATTAAATTTCGTTACCGCACAGTTTGATTATTCCTGAAACTAAATCTAAAACTAAAAGAAAAACGCTAGCCATTGAAAGACTAACGTTTAATTTCATTGCATTACAGGAGACAATTCATCAACTGTCGTGTTTTGTAATGAAGGTATTTCACATTCAAAATCCACCTTCAACCACCAATGAGGTGTGGATTTTTCGTTTATATAGATAACGCGAACTAACGGAATAGCTCCTTTCTCTAATAGAAAAAAGACAGCCTGGCTGTAAAAAGCAGGGACGTATCCTAAGTGATTCCCTTCTTGCGTATAGATACCCACCGCATTAGGGTCGTGATTATTTGTAGGTTCAGGCACCAATTTTACTGGACTATTAACCACAAGCCATGAAGGCCATTCTTCAGGCAGGTTTCGATGACGCATTCCATGCACAAAGAAACTAGAATGTAGTTTGCCATCGTCTTCAATACGCAACGGTTGTTCAAAAGAATACGTATCACTGGCCAAACGTCCTCGGGTTTGTTTAAGTAAGTCCACCTTTGTAAGAGTTTTCATCTAGACCTAAATCAGCTAGGATTGCTTTAAAATCCGAGCGATCTACTGAAGGTAGTCGGCGGTCAAACGCTGGGAAAAGCTTTTTTGAATGATAAACCTTATCTCGAAACGGGAAAGCCGGATGCAGCATATAGTTATTATTTAAAGCATCCTTCAGCTTTCTCTGTCCTGAATCAGTATAAGAAAACTCATAATGGTCATTGTAATGAGAAAGGATGCCTATATGATAATATAGACGACTTTTTTTATTTTGCCACACAACTAAAAGCGTATGAACTTTACTCATTTATTTCTTCCTCCTTTCCAATCCACTCTAAAATTTTCTTCCTGCGAAAAGGTATTATATTCACCTCAGATACAAGCGTACCGTCAATGCTGCGTGAATCCTTGAATTCTACATAGTTCACTTCTGCTGTGATTGAATCACCATTATCATCTGTAGCAACTTCAATCTCTTTCCTACCAAATGAAAGGTAGTCAGTTATGTCAGAGAAGGCGATTTTAATGTATTTATTCAGAACATCCATAGCATCAATGAATATACCGTTAGCCATTTCTGTTTTAATACGTTTGATTTCTTCCGCCACTCTAACATTACCTAACAGTCTCGGCCCTTGAACATGAGCTGTATCAGCCGAATACCCAGCCTTAATCGCCGATTGAGTAGCGTTGAAGGTTTTAACATAGTACATACAAAAAAGCCTTTGCTTATCGGTTAACCCTTCCGACTCTACAAGGCTCTCTATAATCTCACTATTAGGTTGCTTTGCATCCTCATTCAGGGTTGCAACCTTCTTTGGTTTGGTTGCATCCTTTTGGATTGCATCCCTTTCCCAACCTTCACGGCTTTTCCTGCTCTTCAACGTGCCTAGCTTTATATCATGCTTATCAGCCAAAGCCTTTAATGTAATGCTTGATGTTTCATACTCTTTTCTGATTTCTCCCCAGTTCACTTTACATCACACCTCATTCCCCCTAACAAATAAAAAAAGAACCCTCTACAGGTTCTCCTCTATCTCTTCCGCATCCTCATCTTCCGCCCTAACCCTTATCAACCGTACAACATCCCCACAACGTACCGAATAGACTTTTATTCCTTCGTACTCACAAATAAATTGCATGTCTATTGATATCTCCATGGACAACCTTCCATTTACATTATAATCCATAGAGGGTTTTACTTACTAATCACTGCTAAATATCTTTTCGTTTTTTAATTAAAGAAAAAACACTCACGAAAGGATACTTATGATAAATACTCTTCAAAAATATGTTCTACGTATTTGTCGAGTACGGTAGTTGTAAAAGAGAATTTCGGATAAAGTTGAGTGATTGCCGTTTTATTCGAGATATAGATTTCATCATAATATCTTGTTCCAACCTCTAGAATTTCTTCAACTGTAATCGAATCAGAATTTCTAATAAACTCTAATCCTGTTCCGCCTATTTCAATTTCTAAGAAAGATTTCGCATGAGGTCTAATTTCGAAATTCAAACTTTTCGCTTTATCAAATTCATCCTTTAACGACGAACCTATCGCCTCGAAATAATCTATTATTTTTCTTTCTACTGTATCCAACATATTAGTTTCATGTACTTCGTCTGCAAATTTCTTTTTAACACCTTCAACTAATCTCTCTGATGGTTGCATTTGACCCTCTCCCTTCTTCTCTGCATAAGTTCGACAAAAGGAGATAAATCCCTGCATATAGTACAAATTATTCGCTACATATTACTCTATTCTTTTGAAGTACACAAAGCCGTATACACCTGTTATGTATTTTGACGAGGTTTCTTATCCGATTTACCATCCATCTTAAACCCTTGTGCCTTCACGCACCTTTGGAACTTGCACACCCACGTCATTTCATTTACTTTGTTCACCCATATGCACGATTCACATTTCATGTCATCCTCTCCTCATTTAGACAAAAGAAAAAGCACCCGATTATTCAGATGCTTACCCATCTATATTTCCAATTCACGTCTTATATCTGAAGGAATTATTCTTATTTCTAATAAATTACTCCAAATAATTGAAATGGCACAACGTAACTTACCATTTAAACCATCTCCGTACTTTCCACAATAGAAACCAAGGTTTTTTTCATAATCAGTCCTAGTTTTAGAACTAAATTGCCCAATAATATTTTTTTCTAAAATTTCCTCGTTGAATTTGTAATCTAAGTTATGGGCTAATTTATTACGAATTTTATTAAAATTATTAAGTGATTTTTTTTCTGAATCAGGCACTATTCCTAAAGCAAACACTAAATTTTCCTTTTGAGCGAAGGTCATTTTAGGAATTTTTAAATACTCAGGCCTTTCCACATACTCTATAAGTATTAGCTCAAGCTCATATTCAATATAAAGATGAGCCTTTACTAAAACGTACATAATATTCTGATCATCTATATCTTTATTAAATTTTTCTACTCTCTCTTCGACTTCAGTTGCTATTTTTGATAGTCTTTCAATAAATTCTGCGTCCATCTCTTTTTTCAAAGTCTAATCATCCTTTCAATCTAGAATTCAATTCGACATCAGGAACTGAATTCCTGCAAATAATCGCTAGTCACTTGATGAATCTATGATTAATGGTATCATTGTCTAATTGAATAAAAGAAGGTGAACTAACTTGTCTGAAGAAAAACAAGAATTAAAAGGGTATGATACAAGTATTGTTTACGATTATAAAGAGCACCCCGATATTATTTCCGGTCGTTGCGATAACTGCAACAATGCTCAGTTCGAAAGTTCTGTAAAGAACTATATATTCTTACGCAAATGCCGTAACTGCGGTATGATGAAATCCATTTAACCCTGTCATTCGATAGGGTTTTTGAACATAAAAAAGCACCTGGGTTCCACACCAAGTGCTTTCAGCGCTCCACGATTTATTATACATTGAGTTTTTTTACCATTTGACTCAATTATAACCTAATCAACAAAAAGGTATTCAAGGGGAATACCGATATACTTTCTAAAACAGACACAAGCAAGAAAGGAGACGGGATTTGTAACTTAGTTTTTTCTACTTAAGGGAACGACAAGTTTTCATTCCGTCTGATTATGTCTGCTTTACAAAGAATATAAAAGACGACACTGCCCAAAGTGTCGCCCTGTTCGAATAATAAACAATCACCTAAATCCCTTTCATCTAGTTTGACCTTATCCAAGGCTTTAGGTAATAGTACGCTTGTACTTGTTTATTTTGGTATACTATCATCTTACTCCAATTTATAAGGTCGAAAGTGCCATCATAGTGCCATTTTACTCTTATAATCCCGCACTACTTTTCCTGCCACTTCTTTATCCGCAAACAATCCTAATGATATGAATTTGTTATCAATTCTTATATAAGCTTGCCATTTGTTTGATAACCCATGAATTCGTACATTAGTTACTCCAGACGAGTTATTCTTTTGCACCTTCCTGTTCAGTGCGTTTTCTTTATGTGTCACAACTCTTAAATTTGCTCTTCTGTTGTCTAAAGTATCTCGATTAATGTGATCTACAACATTTTTATCCGCAGCACCAGTTATCAACCTGTGCATGAATATTTTTTATCCTTAGCATCCGAGTTTTTGTGTATAGCTTTAGCATAAATACCGCTTTTTGTATAATGACAATGCCATTTCCCTTTTATTTCGTTAACGATATCAAAATCTTCTACACTAACTTTTACAATATATACTTCTTTAGCTCTGTTATTCAGCTCGATTTCTACCATATCGCCAACAATTTCATATTTATTCTTCAATTCGATCAGCTCCTTAATTTTATTTTAGTTAAAACTAAAGAGCTGAAAGTGCACAAAAAGTGCAGTGTTTCGTTGGATTGTGCGGTTATTTGAGCCATTTATACCCACATCTAATACATGTAAATTCAATACTATTCCATCGTACAAACTTAGCATGGTTAGACCTCTTGTGTCCGAATAGTTTGCATTTCCAATTTTTAAACATAAAATCACTCCCTGACAATATCTTCGGATTGTTCAGTAGCTTTCTTGAATAAAAATTCGATTAAATAGTCGAATTTCTTACCACACAATGTGGGTCTACCGTTTACCTCCACCCTAATACTTCCGCGACAGCCTGGATAATCTGATCGCGCCACCTGAGCACCTGTCTCCTGCTGATATGTAACTCTGCTGCTATTCCTTCCCACGTTTTTGTTTGCGGCCTTGTCCAATATTTCAATCGGATAAGTTTTTTATAATCATCATTTACAATGTTATACACCTTTTCAATTGCTTCTGCGATTTCTTCTAGGTTATTCAGTTTCTTGTGAGTCGCTAACCGTACCCCAATCTGTTCTGTAGGAGAAGAAGGAAGAGAGCTTCTCCCTCCACCTACGTTTTCATCATCATTCTCTTTTGTGAACATAATGTTATTTCGTAAAAATTGGATTTCTTTCAATGTATCATGATAACTATATAACTCATATTCCATATACTAGGAAGTTTCCTTTTTTAATTTTGTTGTAGTTTTCAAATGATATCCTCCTCCGTTGCCACAATAATTGAAATCGGGCAATCTGAAAATTCAAAACAAAAAAAGGACACCAAACAACGCTTAATGCGTCATTTAGTGTCCTCCAGATGGCTGGTAGAACTTATTTAGATATCAACTCATAAGAATCAAGATTATTTATATCATAAGCTGCTTGTTCATAATCAAATTGTGTAATAATTAACACTTTTTCTAGTCCTGTTATCGAATTTTCCAAATACTCATCAAATAATGGCAATAGTCTTTCCTTTTGATCCTTGCACGTAGGCGGGTATTTACCCTTTCCATCTAGTACAATTATTAAAGTACCTTGATACCCTTCATCACGTAACCATTTATCAGCTTGAAGCATTTCTCCAATATTAACTTTCCGATCACCTGTAGAGGAAGATTCAATTATAAGAGCTTTTTTAGAAGTACTATTAATAGCAACTACATCTGGATTGTATTTACCTGGTACATTATATCTTTCATAGCTTTCCTCAAATTTATGTGGTAAATTCTTAAAATCACTATCTTTCATTAAAACTCTTCCCCCTCATCGAACTTAACTCGCTTAATCTTCCCTTGATGAGTGATGATTTTCGTCTCCCCATGTTCCGGAAGCCGAGTAAGCTTGGCCTTCCCATCACAAACAACAATGGCAAAGCACCCTTTTTGTTCCATTATATCAACATGTAGTGTCATTGTACTAGGATCTATATCAATATTTTGTAATCTCATGAAAAGATTCTTCCCTGTGTGTTAAAATAATAGTGTCTAATCATCCCCCGTCGGCAAACGGGGAATTTTTATCGGAATGGTGAACTTGATGATAGCTAACATACAAAATGATTTAAAAAGAGTAATTAATTTATATAAAGAAAAACCGTATCTCCCATTCTGGGGAGAGATCTTCTACATTCTTGAAACATTTAAGAAAGAACTTAATCAAAATACACAGTCGGATTCATTTTTGTATAAAACGAAATCCTCTGTATCGGTTTTTTATCGACCTATTGACGATAGATTTTGTATAGCGTTGCCGGAGTTTAACATCTTGTTAACCCAAGAAGAGTTTATTGATAACCTCTTACAAGGGAGATTTTGGCCTAATTAGATTTTTTCCCGTCTGCCAACGGGGAATTTTTATTTATATAAGACCCTTCTTCTTTCTTGCAGCAACAGCTTTTTCAGGTCTCCATTTATAATCTATTTTCGTATTCTTTTTGGCTCGTTTCGTCGTTCTAATGGGATGCTTCTCTATATAAGCTAACCGCTCTTCTTCCACCATTTCCCATTCACGAACTTCACCAATCATTGGTTTCAACCTCCTTCTTATTAGTAAAATTCAGTAAGGATAAGGCCACATTGAATTTTGCTCGTTTGACAGCCGGTTTTATAGGCTTAAACCTCCTAAAAAAATTTCATCGTCTCATTACATTTTTGTAATAATTAGTTTATAATGTTAAATGCTTGTTTTTTATTTGGTT
>Ga0182747_1002742_pt1 | contig 12163 bp, 8 predicted proteins | sample eDN3rd30CBELigBY_FD_128526 | JGI IMG/M metagenome (GOLD analysis project Ga0182747, IMG submission 128526) | Enriched backyard soil microbial communities from Emeryville, California, USA - eDNA 3rd pass 30_C BE-Lig BY (version 2) (version 2) | ecosystem: Environmental > Terrestrial > Soil >...
GCCCCTTCCAGACGGCGTACCGACACCGTGCCCGGGTCTTCTTCGATCAGCCGCTTGAGCCGCTCGGCATCCTGGCGCGCCTTGCGCTCGTTGGCCTGCGCCGCCACCAGCGAGGCCTTGGCCGAATCGATGCCTGCCGTACTGGCGCCCACCTGCCGCCTTACGGTATCGAGGTCGGCCTCGGCACGGGCCAGGGCGATGCGGTACTGGTCCTGATCCAGCTCGAACAGTACATCGCCCCGACGCACTTCCTGGTTGTTGCCCACCGCCACACGCTTGACCTGCCCCGCCACTTCGGGCGCCACCGGGACCACGTAGGCCTGCAGGCGAGCCTGCTGGGTGTAGGGCGTGAAACGGTCGGCGAGCAGGTACCAGACCAGGCTCACGACAATCAACAACAGCACCCAGTGAATGCCGCGATCGGGTGCCTGTGCCTCTGCAGCGGACACATTCTTTACTTCGCTCATTGCGTTCCACCCTGTTCAGGTTCGTCGAGCAGATCGCCCCAGTCGGTACGTTGCTGCATCTGCTGACGCGTTTCGCGGTCGATGGGCGCGTGCTGGGCATCCCAGCCCCCGCCCAACGCCTTGTACAAATTCACCAGGCTGCTGACTGCGTTGCCCCGACTGACCAGGTAGCCATCCTGCTGCTGCAGCAACAATTGCTGGGCATCGAGCACACGCTGGAAGTCGGCGAAACCTTCGCGGTATTGCGAGCTGGCCAGGTTCAGTGAGCGCTGGGCAGCCTCGGAAGCGTCGTGCCGGATAGTGGCACTTTGCAGCGAGCGCACCAGGCCACTGGCGGCATCGTCGGCCTCGCGCGCCGCTTCGCGCACGCCCTGGTGGTACAGCTCGATCAGTTGCTGCAGGCGCGCATCTTCCACGCGCACGGCGTTCTTGCGTCGGCCGTAGTCGAACGGGTTCCAGATCATGCTTGGCCCGGCGGCGATGTCGAAACTGTTGGGCAGGTTATTGGCCGAAAGGAAACTCCAGCCAATGCTGCCGAGCAGGCTCAGCTGTGGATAAAGGTCCGCTTCGGCGACACCGACCAAGGCCGATTGCGCCGCCACTGCCTGCTCGGCCGCGCGCACATCCGGGCGGCGCAGCAACAGGTTGGCAGGCACGTCCTGCAGCAATGCCCGGTCGGGCATCGGCAACTGGCCGTGGCGCGCCTGCAACTCCGGGAACGGCCCAGGTGGCCGGCCAAGCAGGGAACTGAGCACATTGCGCAAGGCATTGAGCTGATTTTCGAACTCGGGGATGGTGGCCTGGGTTGCAAGGTACTGAGTGCGCGCCTGTTGCCAGTCGAGCTCATCGTTCTCGCCGTGGCGGAACAGCCGCTCGGTGATTTCCAGGCTACGGGCCTGGCGCTTGGCGTTCTCTTCGGCAATGGCCAGCCGTGCTTCGGTGGTGCGCACGGCGAAGTAGGTATCGGCCACCTGGGCGCGCAGCAGCACCATGACGTCGGCGTAGTTGGCCTGGGAGGCGAAGTAGGCAGCGTCGGCGCTTTCGATGGCGCGGCTGAAGCGGCCCCAGAAGTCGATCTCCCAACCGATGTCGAAGCCTACGCTGGACTGCCAGAACACCGAATCGCGGGCGCTGGACGCGCCCGACTGGTCCTGCTTGAGGTACAAGCTTTGCGCACGCATCTGCTGCAGCTGTGGATAACGCCCGGTCTGGACGATCAACAACTGCGCGCGCGCCTCGGCAATGCGCAGGCCTGCGACCCGCAGGTTGGTGTTGTGCGCGTCGGCTTCGGCAATCAGTGCATCCAGGGTCGGGTCGGCGAACACCGCCCACCACTGTTGCAGGTCGGGCGTCGCCGCGCGCTGCCCGGCCTGTTCCAGCACCGGTGTGTTCCAGTCGGCCAACCAAGCGTCTTGCGGCGCCTGGAAGTCCGGGCCGACCTGGGTGCAGCCTGCCAGCAGGGCGAGCAGGCTAACGGCGTTACAGGCAGAAGGCCATTTGATGCAGTGTCTCACGCGTCCGGCTCAACAGGGGTTTCCGGCACTTGCAGGGCGACCCATTGCCAGAACAGCACGTAGGTCACGCCGAGAATCACCGGGCCGATGAACAGGCCGATGATGCCCTTGACCACCATGCCGCCCAAGGCACCGATCAGCACCACCGGCATCGGCACATCTACCCCGCGCCCCAGCAGCAGCGGCTTGAGCACGTTGTCGGCGAGACCGGCAACGAAGGTGTAGACGGCGAAGATGATGGTCGCGGCGGTGAAACCGTCGGCATGGAAGACATACAGGATCACCGGCAGCGTGATCAAGGTCGCCGGGGCCTGGGCAATCCCCAGCATGAGCACGGCGATGGCCAGCATCCCTGCCCCTGGTACGCCCTTGACCACGAAGCCGACGCCAATCAGCAGCATCTGGATGAAGGCGATGCCGATCACCCCTTGGGCCACTGCGCGAATGGTCGCGGTGCACAGTCTGGCGATCGGCTTGCCACGCTCCTCACCGGAAACGCGCATGGCAATACGCTGCGCCGCGATCTCGCCGCGCTCGCCAAAGGCCATGATGACCCCGGAGATGATGACCGCCGCGATGAACAGCAGGAAGGCACCGCCCGCACTGGCAGCCGCGCCCAGCATGCCCAGGCCGGCGCCCTTGAGGTAAGGCATCATGTTGTTCAGCACCGGCGCCAGGCTTTCGGAGGCCGACAACCACAAGGCATGCACCTTAGGCCCGATCAGCGGCCAGCTGGCGACCGAGTCAGGCGGTGTCGGCACGCTCCAGGCGCCGCTCTTGAGCAGGGTCACCATGCTTTCCACCGACTCGCTGATGGACACCACCACCAGGTAGATCGGTACCAGCAGCACGACCAGCATCAACAGCACCACCAGGGTCGCGGAAAAACCGTCCTTGAGGCCCGTGCCGCGTCTGATCCGCTGCTGCAACGGGTACAGCGTGACCGCAAGGATCACCGCCCACAGCATCAGCTCCAGAAAGGGCTGGAACACCTGGAAGGAGAAGATCACCAGCGCGGCAATCAATCCGGCCTTGATCAGCACATCAAGCAAACCCCGTGACAGGGCGCTGTCCAACTTCAAACCTTGTTGCATTGTTCAATCTCCGAACATTCAGGACGCCATAGGGCGTCGTTCACTCGCCGGTTTCGGGTGCACGCTGAGCGTTGCTGCCGTCCCGTAACTGACGCGCCAGGCCCAACATCACCAGAGGCACCACTGCCATCGACAGGGTGATGGCGAGCACCAGCAAATCGTGCACCTGCTGCGTCAGCACCTGGTGATCGAGCGCCAGCTTGAACACTACAAAGGCAAATTCGCCGCCAGACGCCAAAACGATGCCCAGGCACAGCGCCTCGGGGTGGTTAAGCCCCCCAGCGAAGCGCCCCAAGGCAAACAACACCGGCATCTTTATGCTGACCAGCAGCAGGGTCAGCCCCAGAACAACCCAGGGCATGGAAAACAACAGGTTAAGGTCAGCGCTCATCCCTACGCCGACGAAAAAGAGCCCGAGCAGCAGGCCCTTGATCGGTTCGATCTGGGTCTCCAGTTCGTGACGGAAGGGTGAATCGGCCATCAGTACGCCCGCGAGGAAAGCGCCCAGCGCCATGGACACACCGACATGCTCCATGATCCAGGCGGTGCCCAGTACCACCAGCAATGCCATGGCTGTGGACAGCTCTGGCAGGCCGGAACCCACGGTCCACTTGAACACCGGGGTCAACAGGTAACGGCCACAGACGATCACCACCCCGATGCCCCCCGCTACCGCCAGCATCGGCCAGTTACGTTCGTCGACGACACTGGCACCGCCGCCAAGCAACGGCACTACGGCAATCAGTGGGATGGCGGCGATGTCCTGGAACAGCAGGATGGCGACCGCAAGGCGCCCGTGCGGCTTGCTCAGGTCCTTGCGCTCGGCCAGGACCTGCAGGCCAAAAGCGGTGGACGACAGCGCCAGGCCCACGCCCAGGACTATCGCCGCCGCTTTGGACTGATCGAACAGAAAGTACGCCAGCAGACCCAGCATCACGGCGGTAAGCCCCACCTGCAGCGAACCGATGCCGAACAGCGCCCGGCGCATGGTCCACAGCCGTCGTGGCGAAAGCTCCAATCCAATCACGAACAACAACATCACCACGCCCATTTCCGAAAGGCGTGCGACGTTGTCCGGGTTGCCCAGCAGACCCAATACCGATGGGCCAATGAGGATGCCGGCCAGCAGGTAGCCGGGCACCGCGCCCATTTTCAACCGTTGCGCCAGTGGTACCAGAAGCACCACGGCCAACAGAAAAACGACTGTCGCCTGTAACAGGCTGCCATCATGTGGCATGGAAGCGACTCCCTAGGTTTTTCGAAGGGGGCGCATCATACGCGTTCAGGGATAACTTTGAAGGGGTAGTCTACGGCCTTGTATTTGCCGATCTTGCCGCGTTTAGGCAGCTTCACCACCTCCTCGCGGGTGATGTCCTTGTACGGAACTTGCGTCAGAAGGTGACTGATGATGTTGAGTCGGGCACGACGCTTGTCGTCGGAGGGCGCCATGAACCAGGGTGCCCATGAGGTATCCGAGGCGGCGAACATGGCATCGCGGGCGCGGGTGTAATCGTCCCAGCGGGTGTACGACTTGAGGTCCATGGGCGACAGTTTCCACAGCTTGCGGCCGTCGTTGATACGGTCCTGCAGGCGGCGGGTCTGTTCATCGGGGCTGACTTCGAGCCAGTACTTGAGGAGGATGATCCCCGACTCGACCATCAGCTTCTCAAGCAACGGCGTCACCGCCAGGAACTTGTCGGCCTGGTCTTGCGTGCAAAAGCCCATTACCCGCTCGACGCCGGCGCGGTTGTACCAGCTGCGGTCGAAGATCACCACTTCGCCGGCGGCCGGCAGGTGGTTGAGGTAACGCTGGGCGTACATCTGGCTCTTTTCACGCTCGGTCGGCGCGGGCAGCGCCACCGTACGAAACACCCGTGGGCTGACGCGCTCGGTGATGGCCTTGATGGTGCCACCCTTGCCAGCGCCGTCACGGCCTTCGAACACGATGCACACCTTGAGGCCCTTGGCCACGACCCACTCCTGCAGCTTCACGAGCTCGACATGCAGGTCTTTCAGTTCATTCTCGTAGGCCTTGCGACCGAGCTTTTCCGTAGCGGCATCGAGGTCTTTCTTCCTGGGCGTCTTGGACATCACGTACTCCTTACAGCGAATGAAGAGTCATTATGGTCGATCCACGAAGAGTAGCCGTTTCGCTTGCAGGCGCTGCGTGACGTGCGTCAACCAGATAAGCGCGCGATATAAGTACGGAAAGTCTGAAAATCCAAATCAAAAATTATTTTTGATGCGTTTATTGCGGGGCATGTCATGAGTTCTCGGTTGACAGGAAGATCGAGCGCCGCGCGGGCGGCGCTCGATCGCATGGTCACCCAAAGGGCCGAGTCGAACACTTCACAAATTCCTGAACTAATTATTTCCCCCCAGCGATTTTTCCCCTCCGCACTCCCCACCAGAATCGCTCACCACAATCACAATAACCGTGAGGCCACTCCCGTGGACCAGACACTCCAGGTACGGCAGGCCGCCGCCGACCTCGTAGCCGCCTTCGCCAGCAACGACACCGCCCGCTACTTCGCCTGTTTCAGCGAAGACGCCACCTTCCTCTTCCACACCTTGCCGCAACCCTTGCTGTCGCGCCGCGCCTACGAAGACCTCTGGGCCCAATGGCAGGCCGAAGGCTTCGCCGTGCTCGACTGCGTGTCGAGCAATACCCAGGTGTGCCTGCAAGGCGACGTGGCGATCTTCATGCACGATGTCGCCACGCACATCCGCATCGCCGGTGAGGAACACCAGTTGAGCGAGCGCGAGACCATCGTCTTCCGCCGCCAGGGCGAACGCTGGCTGGCCTGTCACGAGCACCTGTCGGTCGTCAGCGCAGCCTGACCCTTTTTACGCGGCCCTGCCGCCCTGCCATCGCACCCACAATAGGGCCCGTGCACTGCACCGGCCTACAACTACGCGCTGGAGCATCACCATGAGCCACTCGACCGGTATCGAGACCAATGGCGTCGAACAGATCCCCGACGATCAACGCGACGCCTCCCCGCTGGACCTGTTCCGCCTGATCTTCGGCGGCGCCAACACCTTCGCCACCGCTGTATTGGGCAGCTTCCCGGTATTGTTCGGGCTGTCGTTCCAGGCTGGGGTCTGGGCGATTCTGCTCGGCGTCGGCGTGGGCGCGCTGATCCTCGCCCCCATGGGCCTGTTCGGTGCGCTCAACGGCACCAACAACGCCGTGTCGTCCGGTGCCCACTTCGGCGTGCACGGGCGCATCGTCGGCTCGTTCCTGTCGCTGCTGACCGCCGTGGCGTTCTTCTCGCTGTCGGTGTGGAGTTCCGGCGATGCCCTGGTCGGCGGCGCCAAGCGCCTGGCCGGGCTGCCGGAAACCGACCTGACCCTGGGCCTGGCCTACGGCCTGTTCGCCGTGCTGGTGCTGGTGGTGTGCATCTTCGGCTTCCGCTTCATGCTGTGGGTCAACAAGATCGCCGTCTGGGCGTCGAGCCTGCTGTTCCTGCTGGGCATCTTCGCCTTCGCCGGGCCGTTCGACGCGGGCTTCGCCGGCAGCGTCAGCCTCGGCCAGGCCGGCTTCTGGGCAGCATTCGTCGGTGCGGCGATCCTGGCCATGAGCAACCCGGTGTCGTTCGGTGCCTTCCTCGGCGACTGGTCGCGCTACATCCCGCGCCAGACCCCCAAGGCACGCATCATGCTGGCGGTCATCGCCGCCCAGGCCGCCACGCTGATTCCGTTCCTGTTCGGCCTGTGCACCGCCACCCTGGTGGCCACCCAGGCACCGGACTACATCGCCGCCAACAACTACGTCGGCGGCCTGCTGGCCGTGGCGCCGAGCTGGTTCTTCCTCCCTGTGTGCCTGATTGCAGTGATCGGCGGCATGTCTACCGGGACCACCGCGCTCTACGGCACCGGGCTGGACATGTCCAGCGTGTTCCCGCGCCTGCTCAGCCGCGCCGGCGCCACCCTGCTGATCGGCGTGCTGGCCATCGGTTTCATCTTCATCGGCCGCTTCACCTTCAACCTGGTACAGAGCGTGTCCACCTTCGCGGTGCTGATCATCACCTGCACAAGCCCCTGGATGGTGATCATGATCCTCGGCCTCATCACTCGACGCGGCTTCTACCACGCCGACGACCTGCAGGTATTCACCCGCGGCCAGCGCGGTGGCCACTACTGGTTCCTGCATGGCTGGAACTGGCGCGGCATGGGCGCGTGGATCCCCAGCGCGGCGGTCGGCCTGTGCTTCGTCAACCTGCCGGGGCAATTCGTCGGCCCGCTGGGCGACCTGGCCGGCGGCATCGACCTGAGCCTGCCGGTCACCCTGGGTATCGCCTGCGTGCTGTACCTGCTGCTGCTCAACCTGTTCCCTGAACCTGCTGGCGTGTATGGCCCCAATGGCCCGCGCTGGGTGCGCTGCAAGAGCACCCGGCACATGCCGGTGACCACCGCCGAAATGGCCTGACTGGAATACCACCATGACCACTTCCCACTACATCGCTGGCCGCTGGGTCGAAGGCCAAGGCAGCGACTGCATCAGCGTCAACGACCCGGCCCTGGGCCTGCCCTTCGCCGAGATGATGGCCGCCAGCGTTGCCCAGGTCGACCAGGCCGTGGCGGCTGCACGCGAGGCCTTGCCGTCCTGGAAGAACCTCGGCGCAGCCACCCGCGCAGCGTTTCTGCGCGGCTTTGCCGAGCAACTCGGCCAACGCCGCGAAGCGCTGATCGCCCTGCAGATGCGCAACAACGGCAAGCCGCGCCACGAGGCCGAAATCGACCTGGACGACGCCATCGCCACCTTCGCCTACTACGCCGAGCTGGCCGAGCAACTGCCGGAAAAGAACCGTGAAGTGCCACTGGCCGCTCCCGGCTTCACTGCCCGCACGCGCCTGGAACCGGTGGGCGTGGTCGGCCTGATCGTGCCGTGGAACTTCCCGCTGGTGACCAGCGCGTGGAAACTCGCCCCGGCCCTGGCCGCGGGCTGCACCGTGGTGCTCAAGCCCTCGGAAGTCACCCCGCTGATCGAACAAGCCTACGGCCAGATCGCCGAGGCCCTGGGCCTGCCTGCCGGCGTGCTGAACATCGTCAACGGCAAGGCCGAGACCGGCGCGGCCCTGAGCAGCCACAACGGCCTGGACAAGTTGTCGTTCACCGGCAGCAACAGCGTTGGCAGCCAGGTGATGCGCAGTGCTTCGGCACAGTGTCGGCCGGTGACCCTGGAACTGGGTGGCAAGTCGGCGATCGTGGTGTTCGATGATTGCGACGTGGGCCAGGCGGTGGAATGGATCGTCGCTGGCATCACCTGGAATGCCGGGCAGATGTGCTCGGCGACCTCGCGCCTGCTGGTGCAGGACGGCATTGCCGATGCACTGCTGCCCCGCCTGCAGCAGGCACTGGAAACGCTGCGCGTCGGTAATCCATCGAGCGAAGAAGTGGACATGGGGCCGCTCACCAGCCAGGCGCAATGGCTGAAGGTTGCCAGCTACTTCGCCACGGCCCGTGAAGAGGGTTTGCAGTGCCTGGCCGGTGGCAAGGCGCTGGACCGCGAGGGCTGGTTCGTCAGCCCGACGCTGTATGCCGATGTGCCTGTGGACAGTCGCCTGTGGACCGAAGAGATCTTCGGCCCGGTGCTGTGCGCGCGTCGCTTCTCCACCGAAGCGCAAGCGATTGCCGAAGCCAACGACAGCCGCTTCGGCCTGGTCGCCACCGTCTGCTCCGCCGACCTGGAACGCGCCGAGCGCGTGGCCGATGCGCTGGAGGTCGGGCATGTGTGGATCAACTCGGTGCAGGCGGTGTTCGTCGAAACGTCGTGGGGCGGCACCAAGGGCAGTGGGATCGGGCGAGAGCTTGGGCCTTGGGGGTTGTCTGGGTATCTGTCGGTGAAACATGTGACGCGGTGCATGGGCTGACCACCGCAGGGGGCCGCTTTGCGGCCCAATCGCCGGCAAGCCGGCTCCCACAGGTAATGCAACCGACGCCGTCTTTGTGGGAGCCGGCTTGCCGGCGATCGAGGGCAAAGCCCTCGCCAAGCTGCAGAAATCTCCACTTGATCAAGTGACTTTCCCACCTCCCTGCCAAGTCCCACTCCCTGGTACCCCCACAATCACAAGACCAGGCCGGACCACCATGCACCCTCAACGCACCGCCTTGCACAACGAATTGCACGCCCGCCCGTCACTGTATTTCGACGGCCCGGCGCATGTCTTCCACCTGGCCCTGCTCGGCGGCGATGCAGCCTGCGCCGCGCTGTTGCAACGCTGCTGCCCCGATGCCGTCGATGCCCAGGCCGTACAAGGCATCAGCGCGCTGAACGGGCACCCCTTCAAGTGGGAACGGCACACGGAATTTTTCACCCTGACCCTGGTGGTGCCCTGCTCCAGCGCCGAAACCGAATGGCAAGCGCTACCGCCCGTGCTGGCCGATGCCATCGCCCCGCAGGCCGCCCAGGTGATCAACGCGGTACAGGTGCTGGTGCGCGACGAGCAAGGCCTGGACTTGCCCCGCTACGGCTTCAAGGACCCGAGCGGCTCCTGCGTCGGCGGGGGTGATGCGGTGGTGTGGAGCGACTTTCGCCTGACCGCCGACGGCACCAACCGCTTCCTGTTCATCAACCGCCGGCTCAATGCCTACCGCCAGGGCCGCATGATCCGCCGCCTGCTGGAGATCGAGACGTATCGCATGATGGCCTCGCTGACCCTGACCACGGCCAAGGCGCTGAGCCAGGAGCTGGACGCCTTCGACAAGACGTTGGTCAGCCTTTCCGAACGCAGTGCCGGGGGCGATGGCCACGACGCCAAGGGCCTGCTCGAAGCCATCGCCCAGCTGTCGCGGCAGGTGGTCAGCCGCACGGTCAAGACCCGCCATCGTTTCGGTGCCACGCAGGCCTATGCACAGCTGGTGTTCGAGCGCCTTGGTGAATTGCGCGAGAGCCATGTCGGCGATTGCCAGCGTCTCGGCGTGTTCATCGAGCGCCGATTCAAACCGACCGTGCGCTACTGCGCCGCCACCGAGCAACGCCTGGAACAGTTGGCCAAGAACGTCGCCAACCTGGGCGACCTGCTGCAAGCGCGTGTGCAGGTAGAGATGGAAGAGCAGAATGCCGAGATCCTGCGCAGCCTCAATGCCCGGGCCGATGCCCAGGTGAAGATTCAGCGCGCGGTGGAGGGGCTGTCGATCATTGCCATCACCTATTACCTGCTGAACCTGTTCAAGCTGCTGTATGGCGGGTTGAATCTGCTGGGGGTTGGGCTGACGGCGCGCGATGCCCTGTTGGGCATGGCACCGCCAGTGTTGCTGGTGCTGCTGGTGATCCTGTTGCGGATCAGGCAGGCGAAACAGCATTGAGGCTGGGGGCCGCTTTGCGGCCCAATCGCCGGCAAGCCGGCTCCCACAGGGTAATCACAGCGCTCAAGAACGGTGGGATAACTGTGGGAGCCGGCTTGCCGGCGATTGGGGTCACGCCGGCTCGTCAGCCGGGCGCGCCCCTTCCTGCACCAGCACCATGCTCTGCGGCGAAGACAGGGAAATGCCCTCGTCGCGCAACTGGCCGAGGATGGTGAACAGCAAGTCGCTGCGCGCCCCCGACACCTGCCGCGGCCCCGCCACATAACCACTGACCCCGATCACCATGCCGCTGGTGGTCAGGTCCTTGAAGGTCACCGACGTCGCCGGCGCATCGAGCACCGCCTCGTGTTCCTTGAAGGCCTTGAGCAATACCTCGCGCACCCGGTTGGCATCGGTCTCCAGTGGCAAGGTCAGGGTAATGCCCACCACGCCCAGGGCATTGCCCATGGTCACGTTGCGCACGTTCTGCGAGATGAACTGCGAGTTGGGCACGATCACCGTGGAGCGGTCGGACATCTGGATCTCGGTGGCGCGTACGTTGATGCGACGAATGTCACCCTCGACCCCGGCCAGACTCACCCAGTCACCCACCTTGACCGGGCGCTCGGTGAGCAGGATCAAGCCGGAAATGAAGTTCTGCACGATCTGCTGCAAGCCGAAACCGATACCGACCGACAGCGCACTGACCACCCAGGTCAGGCTGGTGAGGTTGATGTGCAAGGTCGACATCACCAGCGTGGCCAGGAACAGGAAGCCCAGGTAGCCCACCAGGGTCACCAGCGAGGCACGCATGCCGGCGTCCATGTCGGTTTCCGGCAGCAGGCGTTCGCTCAGCCAGCGCTTGAGTACGCGAATGGCGAACAGGCCACCGAAGAAGATCACCACGGCGAGCAGGATATCCCGGGGGACGATGTTCAAGTTGCCCAGCAGCTTGCCACCCGTGCCGTCCCAGTCACCCAGGCTCAGCAACAGCTCGCTCGGGCTGGTGCCCGACGGCATCAGCGCCAGCAACACGGCGAGCAGCAGCAGCGTGGTGCGGGTGATACCGCTCAGGATGGTGCTGGCCTGCGCCTGGTGGCGTGGCGCCAGTCCCAGCGTCGAGGCGAGCGCCAGGCCACCGGGCTGACGGGGCGACAGCATGGTCTCGCAAAGGTCGCTGAGGAAAGTGGTCAGCAGGTAGGCGCAGGTGGCCACCACGCTGATCCACAGCAGCTTGGCCGCGAGGAAATAAGCCAGGGTCAGGTAGCCGGCCAACAGCGCCAGCGTGATCAACGCGACCCACACTACGACCACGAACGGAATCAACCCGGCCAGGCCGCTTGGGCGCTCCAGCCCATGCTTGCGCCGGGTGCGGCGGTAACACACCAGTGCCGCCGAGAAGATCACCACCACCACCAGCGCAGTCAGGCCGTTGGTCGCCACGGTCAGCGCCAGGCTGGTGCCGATCGTGCTGTTGATGCGCTCCATGGTCAACATCACCATCAGCGACAGGGCTAGCAGCTTGGGGAACCAACCCAGGGCGTTAGCCACTTCGTCATCGATCGGTGGCAGACGCCAGGACGGGCGCTGCAACATCAACATGGCGCGACCCAGCCCGGAAATGAAGGCGCTGAACACCACCAGGGCGAGGAAGTGGTTGGTCAGGCTGGCGATATCGGAGCCCAGTTCCGAGCTGCTTTCCAGGCCCCAACGCAGCAACGAAACCGAGCCGGCGATGGTCCCCAGGGTGGCCAGGCTCACGCTCAAGGCCAGTGCGCTTCGGCGCAGACGCCCTTCC
>Ga0182747_1002743_pt1 | contig 12159 bp, 10 predicted proteins | sample eDN3rd30CBELigBY_FD_128526 | JGI IMG/M metagenome (GOLD analysis project Ga0182747, IMG submission 128526) | Enriched backyard soil microbial communities from Emeryville, California, USA - eDNA 3rd pass 30_C BE-Lig BY (version 2) (version 2) | ecosystem: Environmental > Terrestrial > Soil >...
ATGAACAGCCATATCTCGCAATTCCCGGTCGGCACCTACAAGAAGGGCCATGCCCATGGCCCCGGCGCCCATGTCATCATCCTGTCCGGCGAGGGCTACAGCCTGATGTGGAGCGAAGGCGAGGAGCCCAAGCGCTATGATTGGGAGGTGGGCACCATGATCGTGCCGCCCAACATGTTCTTCCACCAGCATTTCAACACCGGCAGCACCCCGGCGCGCTATCTGGCCTTCAAGCACGAGGTCGTCTCGCTGCGCAACTCGCAGGGCGTGCCCAAGGCATGGATCAGCCGTCGCATCGGCGGCGACCAGATCGACTATGCCGATGAGCGGCCCGCGATCCGCAAGCTGTTCGCCGACGCGCTGGCCCAGAACGGTCTGGAGTCGCGGATGGCCAAAGCCTATGAGGACGAGCTTGCCGATCTTCCGGCGCAGGGTTCGTCCGCCCGCAAGGCCGTGTAGTCACGGCCGGGAGCCGCTTTCCCGCCAGCCTTCGCCTGATCGGGGACCGGGCTCGCGCGCCCGTGTCCCCGGTGCCGCATCCGGCTGGCCAAGATGAACGCCTTAAGGGAGGAGACTTGATGCGTAGACTTGTCATGGGCCTGATCATGGCCGCGATGGCGACCGGAGGCGCGGTGACATCCGCGCTGGCCCAGTCGGGCGCCGATTTCTTCAAGGGCAAGACCGTCAACTATATCGTCGCGACCAATCCCGGCGGCGGCTATGACGTGAACGGGCGCCTCGTGGCCGAGTTCATGCAGAAATACCTGCCCGGCTCGACCTTCGTGGTGCGCAACATGGCGGGCGCGGGCCATATCCTCGGCACGAATTATGTCTATGCCTCGGAGCCGGACGGGCTGACCATCGGCACCTTCAACACCGGCCTGATCTACAGCCAGCTCGCCGGGAACCAGGCGATCAAGTTCGATCTGGAGAAGATGTCCTGGATCGGCAATATCGGCGCCGATCCCCGCGTCTTCCTGATGTCCAAGGGTTCGGGGGTCGAGGATTACGCCGAACTCACCGGGCTGGAGAAGCCGGTCAAATTCGCAGCACCCGGCGTGGGCACCGCCTCGACCATCGAGACGACGCTGCTGGTCGACGTGCTGAAGCTGCCGATTCAGGTCGTCACCGGCTATAACGGCAATGACGACCTTCTGGCGATGCGCCGGGGCGAGGTGGGCGGCATGTTCAGCTTCCGCTCAAGCTTCCAGAGCTTCGTCGATGAGGGCCACGGCCATTTCGTCGCCCAGATCGGCGGGGAACAGACCGAGGTGCCCAGCCTCGCCTCGCTGGTGACGGATGAAAAGGCCCAGCCGGTCATTTCGCTTATCGAGGCGCAAAGCAACCTCGCCCGGCTGACCGCCGGCCCGCCCGGCATCCCCGAGGACCGCCTGCAGGCGCTGCGCGACGCCTATGCGGCGGCGACCTCGGATCCCGAATTCCTCAAGCGCGCGGCAAGCCTCGGGCTGCCGATCGCGCCGACCGTGGGTCAGGACGTTGCCGACGCGGTGACAAAGGCCATGGACCAGCCCGAGGAAATCGTGGCCGTCCTGAAAACCGCACTTCGGGACAAATGACCTGAGACTGCCTCGGGAAAAGGAAGCCGCCCCCCACGGGCGGTTTCTGCATTATAGCCCACGATACGCCGCCGCTATGCCCTCGGGCGATGCGGCAGGGCCTTCGGGGCTTGGGCCAAGCCCGCCTCCGCCGGCACGCCCCCTTGAGCGCGTGCTGCGCGAATTGTCGGTCATGATGGCTGGGCAAAGGAACAGTCAGCCCCTCCCCGATCTCGCCGTCTGTGGTCGAAAGGCACGGGTGACACGTTTCACCGCCTTCGTTGTGGCCAGGGTCAGAGCCACCATCCCTTGGCGCGCTCGGCGCAGTTCAACCCGCTCATCCACTGGGCATCCGCCTCCCGCGTCTGCCTGCCAGCCTGAGCAATCGAATGCTGTCCGATCCCGTCCGACGCCCAGATCAGGCATTTCAGGGGGAGTCTCGCATCACGGAAGGGGCAAGGCGGCAACGCCCTCTCCCGAAAGCCCATACCTGCGGATGGTTCCCGAAACCCGGAGCCTGGATCCGCATGGCACCGGGATTCCCTCTGCCGGTCGGGAAGTCAGGCCGCTGCCGCCAGCACTGCCTCCAACTCCTCGACCGGAGGCGCGACGGGATTGCCCTTCATCGAGGAACTTGCAAGCGACGCCTCGGCCACCCCGCGGTAACTCGCGGAGTCGAGGCCCTGCGCCGCCAATCCCGGCAACCCGCAATCGCGGGCCCATGCGGCCAGCGCCCGCGGCGCATCAGCGGCAGAGGTGCCGAGCGCGGCGGCAATCAGGCCGCAGACCTCCTCGATCCGCGCGGGATCGGGAACAAGCCGCCGGTTCATCTCCAACACCGGGCCGAGAAGCGCCCCGCAGATCGCGCCATGCGGGGCGGGCGTCACGCCGCCGATCACCCCGGCAAGGCCATGGACGGCGCCGAGACCGCCATTCGCCAGCGCGATCCCGCCGCAAAGGCTGGTCCATGCCAGCCGGTCGCGCGCGGCGGCGTCCTCGCCCCGCATCAGCGCCGCGAGCGCCGCGATGCCCGGCGCGATCGCCGGGCGGACCAGCGCATCGGTAAAGGGCGTCGCGCGGGCCGAGACATAGGGCTCGATCACCTGCGCCAGCGCATCCAGCCCCGAGGCCAGCGTGACATGGCGCGGACAATGATCGGTCAGCGCCGGATCGACGATGGCGATGCGGGGCAGCATCCTTTCGTCCCGGATCGAGACCTTGCGGCCATGATCCGGCAGGCCGATCACCGCATTGCGCGTGGCCTCGGCCCCGGTGCCCGCCGTCGTCGGCATCGCGATATAGGGCAAGGGAGGGACCGCCAGCGGCAAGCCGCGGCCAACAACCTCCAGATGATCCATGATCCCGCCCGGCGCGGGGATCAGCCCGGCCAGCGCCTTGCCGAGGTCGAGCGCCGCGCCCCCGCTCAAGCCCGCGACCCAATCGGCGCGGAATCCCTTGGCCTCGGCCAGCGCGGCCTCCAGCATGGGCAGGGTCGGCTCCGACGCGCAGGAAATCGTCAAGACCTCGGCCCCCTCGGCACGCAGGGCATCGACCAGCCATGCGGCGCGGCGCGCATCCGCGCCATGGACGACGATCCCGCGCCCACCAAGCGCCCGGATCAATCCGGGGGCATTCCGCGCCTCGCCCCGACCGAAGATCACCCGGCCCGGCAGGGCAAAGCCAAAGGAATTCATGCAGCCTCCATCGTCGCCGCCACCGCTTTCTTCCAGCGGGCATACTTGGCCTGCCGGGTGCTGTCATCCATCTTCGGCTCAAAGCGGCGGTCGAGCGCCCAGCGTCCGGCGACCTCCTCGGGTGGGGGATAGATCCCGGCGCGCAGCCCCGCCAGATAGGCCGCGCCCAGCGCCGTCGTCTCGGTCACCTTCGGACGATCGACCGGCGCGCCGAGGATGTCGGAGAGGAACTGCATCGACCAGTCGCTGGCCGCCATGCCGCCATCGACCCGCAAGACCGCATCCCCGGCCGAACCCCAGTCAGCCCGCATCGCCTCCAGCAGGTCGCGGGTCTGATAACCCACGCTTTCCAGCGCCGCCCTTGCAAATTCCGCCGGGCCGGAATTGCGGGTGAGGCCAAAGATCGCGCCCCGGCAATCGGGCCGCCAATAGGGCGCGCCAAGGCCGGTGAAGGCGGGCACCATCACCACCTCCTGCGAGGGGTCGGCATTCTGCGCCAGCGGCTGCGTCTCCGACGCCGCGCGAATGATCTTCAGCCCGTCGCGCAGCCATTGCACCACAGCCCCGGCGATGAAGATCGACCCCTCCAGCGCATAGGTGGTCCGCCCGTCCAGACGATAGGCGATGGTCGTCAGCAACCGGTTTTTCGAGGGCACCATCTCGGCCCCGGTGTTCAGCAGCGCGAAGCAGCCGGTGCCATAGGTCGATTTCATCATGCCGGGCTGGAAGCAGGCCTGCCCCACCGTCGCCGCCTGCTGGTCGCCCGCGACGCCGAGGATCGGGATCTCATGCCCGAAAAGGTCGGCGCGGGTCATGCCGTAATCGGCGGCGCAATCGCGCACCTCGGGCAAAATCTGCATCGGGATGCCGAGCAGGTGGCAGATTTCCTCGTCCCAGCGGTTCTCGGCGATATTGTAAAGCAGCGTCCGCGCCGCATTGGTGGCGTCCGTCGCATGGACGCGGCCCCCGGTCAGGTTCCAGATCAGCCAGCTATCGACGGTGCCGAAGGCCAGCTCGCCCGCCTCGGCCCGCGCCCGCGCGCCGTCGACATTATCGAGAAGCCAGGCGAGCTTCGTGCCCGAGAAATAGGGGTCAAGCAGCAGGCCGGTCCGGGCCGAGATCATCGGCTCATGCCCCTCGGCCTTCAGCCGCTCGCACAGGTCGGCGGTGCGGCGGTCCTGCCAGACGATCGCATTGTGCAGCGCCCGCCCGGTTGCCCGATCCCAGAGCAGCACCGTCTCGCGCTGGTTGGTGATGCCGATGGCCGCGATGCGGTTCGCACCGACGCCCGCCCGCTCGACCGCGGCGCGCGCCGTCGCGGCGGCAGTCGCCCAAAGATCCGAGGGGTCATGCTCGACCCAGCCCGAGGCCGGGAAATGCTGGCGAAACTCCTCCTGCGCCGAGGCGACGACGCGCAGCGAGGCGTCAAACAGGATGGCACGGGACGAGGTCGTCCCCTGATCGATGGCGAGGATATGGGTCATGCTTCTTCCGGGGCCGTGTCATCAAGGAAAAAGGGGCAAGGCGCGCGGCCCTGCCCCCGCTTCGGCATTACTGCCAGGACTTGATCAGCTCGTCATAGGAAACCGTCTCGCCCTTGGGCTTCTCGTTCTCGATCTTGCCCACAGGCGCGCCGGGTGCGTCCAGCCATTCCTGCGGATCCTTCGCCTCGTTCATCTTCGGACCAAGATCGCCCTGAACGCCGGCGCGCTCCAACCGCTCAAGCACCTTCTCCTGTTCCGCGCAAAGCGCATCCAGCGCCTCCTGCGGGGTCTTGGCGCCCGACATGGCATCTCCGATATTCTGCCACCAAAGCTGCGCGAGCTTCGGGTAATCGGGAATGTTGGTGCCGGTCGGCGACCATTGCACGCGGGCGGGCGAGCGATAGAACTCGACCAGACCGCCCAGCTTGGGCGCGCGCTCGGTGAAGGACTTGTCGTGGATGGTCGAGTCGCGGATGAAGGTCAGCCCGACATGGGACTTCTTCACGTCGACGGTCTTCGAGGTGACGAACTGCGCGTAAAGCCATGCGGCCTGCGCGCGGTCCACCGGGGTCGACTTCATCAGCGTCCAGCTGCCGACGTCCTGATAGCCGATCTTGGTCCCCTCGCTCCAATAGGCGCCATGCGGGCTGGGGGCCATGCGCCATTTCGGGGTGCCGTCCGCGTTCACCACGGCGGTCCCTTCCTTGACCATGTCGGCGGTGAAGGCGGTATACCAGAACATCTGCTGGGCGATGTCGCCCCGCGCCGGGACCGGACCCGCTTCGGAGAAGGTCATACCCTGCGCTTCCGGGGGCGTGTATTTCTGCAGCCACTCGATCGCCTTCGTCACGGCATAGACCGCGGCGGCATCGTTGGTCGCGCCGCCCCGCGCCACGCAGGATCCAACCGGGCGGCTGTTCTCATCCACCCGGATGCCCCATTCATCGACCGGAAGGCCGTTCGGCTCGCCCTTGTCGCCCATGCCGGCCATGGACATCCAGGCATCGGTATAGCGCCAGCCGAGGCTCGGGTCCTTCTTGCCATAGTCCATGTTGCCCCAGGCCTTCGTCGGGCCGCCCTCGATATAGGACATGTCGCGGCCGGTGAAGAACTCGGCAATGTCCTCATAGGCGGACCAGTTCACCGGAACGCCGAGGTCATAGCCATACTTGGCCTTGAAATCGTCCTTGGTCTTCTGATCGTTGAACCAGTCATAGCGGAACCAGTAGAGGTTCGCGAATTGCTGGTCGGGCAGCTGGTAGAGGTCGCCATCCGGCGCGGTGGTGAATTTCAGCCCGATGAAATCCGGCAGGTCGAGGGTCGGGCTGGTGAATTCCTTGCCCTCCTCGGCCATCCACTTGGTCAGGTCGCGCGCCTGCTGATAGCGCCAATGCGTGCCGATCAGGTCCGAGTCGTTGACATAGCCGTCATAGATATTCTCGCCGGTCTGCATCTGGGTCTGCAGCTTCTCGACGACGTCACCTTCGCCGATCAGGTCATGGGTGACCTTGATCCCGGTGATCGCGGTAAAGGCCGGGGCCAGCACCTTGGATTCGTATTCATGCGTGGTGATGGTTTCCGAGACCACCTTGATATCCATGCCCGCCAGCGGCTTCGCGGCGTCGATGAACCACTGCATCTCCTTTTCCTGATCCTCGCGCGACAGGCTGGACAGATCGCCGATCTCGGCATCCAGGAACTTCTTCGCGGCCTCCATATCCGCCCAGGCCGGGGCGCCTCCCATGACCAAGAGCGCAAGCGCCATGGCCGTCGTCCTCCGTGTCGGTCTCATGTTTTCCTCCCTGATGAGACGTCCGTTCTGCCGCGCAGGCATGGGGCCTTCGCGGTATTTCAAACCCAGCGGAACACCGCCGCGGCATAGGCAAGGCAGATCGCCAGACCCCACCAGACCGGAGGACCGGCAAAGAACAGCCAGCCGAGGCAGATGAAGGCCGAACCGAGCAGCGTGATGAAAAGACGGTCCCCGCGCGTCGTCTCGATCCGCAGCACGCCCCGGCGCGGAGTTTCGGGGAAGCGGATGGCGAGGATGGTGAACAGGACCAGAAGCGCGGCGATCGTCCAGAAGAAGAAGGCGACCGGAAAGGTCCAGGCCATCCAACCGCCGGGGATCATCGGCGCGGTCCACTCCTTCGCGCCGTCCTTGACGGGGGTGGCCCAGACGAGAAACGCCAGCACCGCGCCAAGGACGACCGCCGCCCCCAGATAGATCGCGGGCCAGTTGCCACGACGGTGGACGGGAATTGCGGCTTCAGCCATGCCGGATCTCCAATACAGGCCCAGCCCAGCCGACAAAGCGCTTTCGGCTATTTCGCAGCATGACTGTGGCCTTCAGCCAGTGACGGTGGGGGTCATAGTCGTCAAAAGGCTTCAGCAGTTGATGGTATTCAGTGGCGGGTGGGATAAGATTGGTTTCACAGGTCGTCGTATGCTCTTTGGTGGGATGAGGAACGGCTTTAATGGCGGGGTCCCATCCTGCGCCTGAGTAGAATCTAGCGTCCTTTATCGAGGGACCGGGTTTCTCTCGATGCAGCGAGATTGTTACCTCTCTCACGACAGTCGGAGAGGCTGCCACGTTGGAAATTATCAACTCGAACAACTGACCATTGAACCGTCGCACTTCCCGAGGGTTGATCACTGTCACGGCGACTCTGGGTCCATCGAACCACCAACGCAGGAGCTGAATAATTGCAATGATGCTCGAAAGCAGCGCTGCATAAAGCGCAATTGGGTCTATCTCCCAACTGAGTGCCATCACACCCTCCCCAGGGCGAAGCCCTTGGCGATGTAGTTTCGGACGAACCAGATCACCAGCGCGCCGGGCACCAGCGTCAGCACCCCCGCCGCCGCCAGCACGCCCCAATCCATGCCCGAGGCCGAGACGGTGCGCGTCATCGTCGCCGCGATGGGTTTGGCGTTCACGCTGGTCAGCGTGCGCGAGAGCAGCAGTTCGACCCATGAAAACATGAAGCAGAAGAAGGCCGCGACGCCGATCCCGCTGGCGATCAGCGGCATGAAGATGCGGATGAAGAAGCGCGGGAAGGAATAGCCGTCGATATAGGCGGTCTCGTCGATTTCCTTCGGGACGCCGCGCATGAAACCCTCGAGGATCCAGACCGCCAGCGGCACGTTGAACAGGCAATGCGCCAACGCCACCGCGATATGCGTGTCGAAAAGCCCGATCGAGGAATAAAGCTGGAAGAAGGGCAGCGCAAAGACCGCAGGCGGCGCCATCCGGTTGGTCAGCAGCCAGAAGAACAGGTGCTTGTCGCCGATGAAGCTGTAGCGGCTGAAGGCATAGGCGGCAGGCAAGGCCACCGTGACCGAGATCACCGTGTTCATCACTACATAGATGATCGAGTTCACGTAGCCCATATACCAGCTCGGGTCGGTCAGGATCACCCGATAGTTGCGGAAGGTCAGGTTGTGCGGGAACAGGCTGAAGGTGCCGGTGATCTCGGCATTGGTCTTGAGGCTCATGTTCACGAGCCAATAGATCGGGATCATCAGGAACAGCAGGTAAAGCACCATGACGAGGCCGGAGGAGCGCGATTTCATTGCCCCGCCTCCGTTTTGTCGAAATTGGTCATCACGGTGTAGAAGACCCAGCTGACCAGCAGGATCACCAGGAAATACATCAGCGAGAAGGCCGCCGCCGGGCCAAGGTCGAATTGCCCGACCGCCATCTTCACAAGGTCGATGGACAGGAACGTGGTCGAGTTGCCGGGACCGCCGCCGGTGACGACGAAAGGCTCGGTATAGATCATGAAGCTGTCCATGAAGCGCAGCAGGACCGCGATCAGCAGCACGCCCTTCATCTTCGGCAGTTCGATATAGCGAAAGACGGCCCAGCGGCTGGCCTGGTCGATCTTTGCCGCCTGGTAATAGGCCTGCGGGATGGATTGCAGCCCGGCATAGCAGAGCAGCGCGACGAGGCTGGTCCAGTGCCAGACATCCATCGCGACCACCGTGATCCAGGCGTCGATCGGGTCGTTGGTATAGTTGTAGTCGATCCCCAGCGAGGCGAGCGTGTGGCCGAGCAGGCCGATATCCTGCCGCCCGAAGATCTGCCAGATCGTGCCCACCACGTTGAAAGGGATGAGCAGCGGCAGCGCCATCACCACCAGCACAAGGCTGGCCCAGAAGCCCTTTTTCGGCATGTTCAGCGCGACGAAGATGCCCAGCGGCACCTCGATCGCCAGCACGATGGCCGAGAACAACACCTGCCGGCCAAGGGCGCCGTGCAGGCGCTCGGAATGGATCATCTCGTCGAACCATTCGAGGCCGGCCCAGAAGAACTGGTTGTTTCCGAAGGTGTCGTTGAAGGCATAGTTCACCACCGTCATCAGCGGGATCACCGCCGAGAAGGCGACCAGCAGCAGCACCGGCAGGACGAGGAACCATGCCTTGTTGTTCTGGACCTTCTGCATCATGCGGCCCTTTCCGAAAGCGGAGGCGCGATACGCCAGTCATCGACATAGACGCTGATCTTGCCCGGCACGAAGGCCACGCGCGGCGCGGCGGCAGGCAAGGGCACGCCTTCCGGCAGGACGATGTTGAAATCGCGGCCCGCCAGTTCGGACCGCAGGATGCGGTGGCGACCGACATCCTCGACCCGGCGGATGGCGATGGGCAGGCCGCCCTCGGCTGCCAGATGGACATGTTCCGGGCGGATGCCGATGCGGGAGCCCCCTGCGAGGACGCCGTAATCCGCGCCCAGTTCGACGACCTCGCCACCGGGCAGCAGCGCCCTTTGCCCGATGATCTTGGCGTCGAGAAAGTTCATTCCGGGCGAGCCGATGAAATAGCCGACGAAGCTGTGGGCGGGGCGCTCGAACAACTCCTCGGGCGTGCCGATCTGGACGACCCGCCCGTCATGCATCACCACGACCTTGTCGGCAAAGGTCAGCGCCTCGGTCTGGTCATGGGTGACGTAGATCATCGTATGGCTGAACTGGCGGTGAAGCTGCTTCAACTGGCTGCGCAGCTCCCATTTCATATGCGGGTCGATGACGGTCAGCGGCTCATCAAACAGGATCGCGTTCACATCCTCGCGGACCATGCCGCGGCCAAGGCTGATCTTCTGCTTGGCATCGGCGGTCAGGCCCTGCGCCTTTCGGGACAGCATCTCCTCCATCCCGATCATGCGGGCGATGCGGGCCACACGCTCGGCTATATAGGCGGCGTCGCGGCCGCGATTGCGCAGCGGAAAGGCCAGGTTCTCGCGCACGGTCATGGTGTCGTAGACGACCGGGAACTGAAAGACCTGCGCGATATTGCGCTCGGCCGTGGGGGCGTCGGTCACGTCCCGGTCGCCAAACAGGATGCGGCCCTGACTGGGCCGGACGAGGCCCGAGATGATGTTCAGAAGCGTCGTCTTGCCGCAGCCAGAGGCACCGAGCAGCGCATAGGCCCCGCCATCCTGCCAGACGAGGTCGAGCTTCTTCAGCGCATAATCCTCCTCGGACCGGGGATGCGGGCTGTAGCTATGGGCCAGATCCTGAAGCGTGATGCGTGCCATTTCCCCTCCTCCCCTCAGGCGGCCAATGCATAGGCGGCGGGCGCGACCAGCACGCCATCCGCGTCGAACAGGTAGACATGGCGCGGGTCGAGCCAGAGCGAGACCTCGCGCCCCGGCTCGATGTCATGGATCCCCTCGACCAGCCCGACCCAGCGATCCTCGCCATGGGCGACGTGGATGAAGCTCTGGACGCCGGTGATCTCGGTGACGATGACCGGGCAGCGGAACTCCAGCGCGTCGCCCGCCGGGCGCTCCCTGCCGAGGTGGTTGGCGCGGAAACCGGCCAGATACGCGCCATCGGGCACCGCGAACGCGCCCTCGGCCGGCGCGCTGACGCCGGGCCCGATCGAGAGTTCGGTGCCGCGCTTGATGCAGGGCGCGAAATTCATCGGCGGGTCGCTGAAGACGCGGGCGGTGATCGCGTCGATCGGCTCGCGATAGACGCGCGGGGTCGGGCCGAACTGGGTCACCCGCCCCTCCCACATGGTGGCGGTATGCCCGCCCAGCAGCAGCGCCTCCTCCGGCTCGGTGGTGGCATAGACGAAGATCGCGCCCGAGGCCTCGAAGATGCGCGGGATCTCGACCCGCAATTCCTCGCGCAGCTTGTAGTCGAGATTGGCCAGCGGCTCGTCCAGCAGCACCAGACCCGCGCCCTTGACCAATGCGCGGGCCAGAGCGCAGCGCTGCTGCTGCCCGCCCGACAGCTCCAGCGGCTTGCGGCCCAGCAAGGGGGTCAGGTGCAGCATCTCGGCCGTCTCGCGTACCTTGCGGTCGATCTCGCCCCTCGGCTGGCGCAGGATGCGCAGGGGCGAGGCGATGTTTTCATAGACCGTCAGGCCGGGATAGTTGATGAACTGCTGATAGACCATGGCGACGCCCCGGTCCTGCACCCGCTGCCCGGTCACGTCCTTCCCGTTCCACAGGATGCGGCCCGTCGTCGGCTGGTCCAGCCCGGCCATCAGCCGCATCAGGCTGGTCTTTCCCGAAAGCGTCGGACCCAGCAGGACGTTCATCGTGCCGTTCCGCAATGTCAGGTCGGTGGGGTGGATATGCACCCGCCCCCCGACCATCCGCGACACAGCCTGCATCTCCAGCGTCATTCCGTCTCCTTCACTCGGCAGCGTCGGCGGCCAGCCGGCCAAGCCAGTCGCGCAACCCGTCGATCTGTTCCTCAGTCATCCTCAGCCCCAGCTTGGTCCTGCGCCACAAGATGTCCTCGGCCGTCCGGGCATATTCGCGGGCGAGGAACCAGCGCACCTCGGCCTCGCTCAGCCCGGCGCCGAAATCCCGGCCAAGCTCGGCACGCGTCGTGGCCGCGCCCAGCACCTCGAACACCTCGGTGCCGTGGGTGCGCAGGAGGCGCTGCACTTCGGCAGGCGCGAGGAAAGGATAGCTGGCCGCGATCCGCGCCGTCAGCGCCCCGACCCCGTCGACCGGGAAATCCCCGCCGGGCAAGGGCACCCGCGCCGTCCATGCCGCGCCCGCCTGCGGGAAATACGGCGCGAGACGGGCCAGCGCGCTTTCCGCCAGCCGGCGATAGGTGGTGATCTTGCCGCCAAAGACATTCAGCAGCGGCGGGCCATCCTCGTTCAGGCTCAGCACATAGTCGCGCGTCGCCGCGGTCGCCGATTTTGCCCCGTCATTATAGAGCGGCCGCACCCCGGAATAGGTCCAGACCACCTGCGAAGGCCGCACCGGCAGCGCGAAATAGCGGCTGGCGAAGGCGCAGAGATAGTCGCGCTCCTCCTCGGTGCAATGCGCCTCGCCGGGCGGGCCGTGATGATCCATGTCGGTGGTGCCGATCAGGGTGAAGTCCTGCTCATAGGGAATGGCGAAGATGATCCGCCCATCCGTGCCCTGAAAGAAATAACAGCGGTCGTGGTCAT
>Ga0182747_1002752_pt1 | contig 12132 bp, 10 predicted proteins | sample eDN3rd30CBELigBY_FD_128526 | JGI IMG/M metagenome (GOLD analysis project Ga0182747, IMG submission 128526) | Enriched backyard soil microbial communities from Emeryville, California, USA - eDNA 3rd pass 30_C BE-Lig BY (version 2) (version 2) | ecosystem: Environmental > Terrestrial > Soil >...
ACGCGCAGCCCCAGCGCACGCAGCTCGGCGATCGCGTCGGCGGCCTCGGCCCGCGCCGACTCGTGCACGCCGAAGCGGGCGACGCCGCGCTGCCCGTCGCCGAGCCACAGGTTGCCGTCGTCCTCGCCGCCGCAGGCGAAACCGGCCTGACCGAGCCGCCATGCAACCCCATCGACCACGCCTTCGATGCCGGCGCCGGGCACCGCGCGCACCTCGCTTGCCCCGGGCACGCCTTCGACATCGGCAAACGCATGCGCCAGCGGGTGGCCGCTGTCGCGTTCGAGCGCGGCGGCGATGCGCAGCGCGGCCTGCAGGTCGAAACCGCCAATGGCCTCCGCGGTGGCACGGCGCGGACGCCCGTCGCTGAGGGTGCCGGTCTTGTCGAACACCACGTCGGTGACGTTGGCCAGGGTTTCCAGCGCATCGGGCCGCAGCGCCAGCACGCCCATCCGCGCGAGCGCGCCGTGCGCCACGGCCAGCGCGGCGGGAATCGACATCGACAGCGCGCAGGGGCAGCTGATCACCAGCAGCGCCAGCGTCACTTCAAGCGCACGCGACGGGTCGTGGATGCGCCAGCCCAGCCACACCAGCAGCGCGGCCAGCAGCAGCGCCAGCACGAACCAGCCGGCGATGCGGTCGGCCAAGCGCGCCAGCGGCGGCCGGTGTTCCTGCGCGTGTTCCACCAGCCGCGCCAGCTGCGACAGGCGGGTATCCGCGCCGACGCCGCGCACGTGCACGCGCGCCGGATGTTCGCGGCAGACCGTGCCGGCATACACGTGCGCACCGGCCTGCTTGCGCACCGGGGTGGATTCGCCGGTCAGCAGCGCTTCCTCGAAGCTGGCCTCGTCATCGAGCAGCAGGCCGTCGGCCGGCAGCGCGTCGCCGGCCGCGACGCGCACGATGTCGCCCACCCGCAGCGCTGCCACGGGCACCGCCTCGCGGCCGCCGTCGGGCAGCTCGCGCATCGCGATTACCGGCCGCGCCCGCGCCAGCGCATCGACCTGCGCGCTGGCGATGTTGCGGGCGCGCTGTTCCAGCATCCGCGCCGCGAGCAGGAAGAACACGAACATTACCGCGGCGTCGTACCAGACGTGCGCGCCGCCGCGGATCGTTTCCACCACGCTCGCGCCGTAGGCGAGCAGGGTGGCGCTGGCGACCAGCGTGTCCATGCCCAGCCGGCGCCCGCGCAGTTCGCGCAGCATGCCGGCGATGAACGGCCAGCCGGCCCAGAACACCACCGGCGACGACACCAGCAGCGTCACCCAGCGGAAGAAGTCGCGGGTGGCGATCGGCATCGTGTTGTTGAAGTCCAGGTACAGGGCTTCGGCGAACATCATCGCCTGCATCGCGCCGATCCCGGCCAGCCCCAGCCGCAGCAGCCAGCGGTTGCGCTCGGCGCGGCGCGCCTGCTCGCGCATCTCGCCGCCGCTGAGGTACGGGCGGTAGCCGAGCGCGGCGATGCGCTGCAGCAGCGCCGACAGCACCACCCTCGACGGATCCCAGGCGATGCGGATGCGGCCGGTCACCGCGTTGGCGCTGATGTCCAGCACGCCCGGTTCGCGGCGCAGGGCGCGGTCGATCAGCCATGCGCAGGCGGCGCAGCGCATGCCGTCGGTGAGCACGGTGATCTCGCGTCCGCCTTCCACCGCATGCACGTGCTCGTGCAGCAGGTCGTCGCGGTCCCAGGCCGAGAAATCCACCGGTTCCACGCCCACCTGTCCGGCTGGCGCGCTGCGCAGTTCGTAGTAGTCGCCCAGGTCGGCGTCGCGGATCCACTGCGCCGCGCCCGCGCAGCCGTCGCAGCAGAACTCGCGCGGCTCGGCGTCGATGGTCGCGGTGGCGGGGTGGGGGGGAAGCGGTTCGCCGCAGTGGAAGCAGGCGTGGTCGGGCTGCGCGTTCACTTCGCTTCCAGCGCGGGCCCCAGATGCGCGGCGTGCTGTCCGCGTGGCAGGCGCCCGCGCAGGCGCCAGCTGCCGGCCTCGTCGCCAAGCTGCAGGTTCCAGTCGTGGCCCGCGTCAGGCGCGTGCTCCGCGTGCCAGCCGAGCTTGTCGGGGACCAGCGTCAACACCTGGTCCGCGTCCTTGCTGTAGGGGTGCAGCAGGGTCAGGCGCAGGTTCTCGCCGCGGTGGAACTCGCCACCGGCCGGGAACACCCGCAGCATGCCTTCCTCCGACTGCAGCACCGCGCCCAGCTTCAGCTGCGCGGCGCGCTCGTCGGGGCCCAGGTCCGTGGTCTGGATCTGCCCGGTGCGCTGTACCTCGTCGGCCACCGAGTCGATGCTGCCGCCGCGCGACGACAGCACCACCAGCCAGATGCTCGCGACCACCGCCGCCAGAGGCAGGGCGATCACCAGCCAGACCATCGGCTCGCGCAGGGCGTGGCGGCGCTTGTCGTTCATTGCCTCGTGTCCATCACGGCGCGCCCGTCACATCGGCCCGAAGAAGGTGCTGTCGACCGTCTCGCTGGCCGCGCCGTCCTCGCTGCGCACGGTGAAGACCACGTCCTGGCGGCCCTTGATCGAGGCGGGCGCGGCCAGCACCACCGGCAGCGACAGCACTTCCTCGGCCTCGGCGTGGATCGGCTGGTCCAGTGCGCGCAGGGCGATGCCCGGCGTCTTCGAGGTGACTTCGATGTTGAACTCGCGCGCCTGCCCGGCCTTGTTGACCAGCTTGAGCGTGTAGCCGTTCTCGATGCTGCCGTCGGCGGCGCTGCGGTAAAGCGCGTTGCGGTCGCGCAGTACGTCGACGATCAGGCTGCTGCGCGTGGTCACGCCCCAGGCCCATGCAGTGACCAGCGCCACCAGCAGCACCGTGTAGACCGCGATGCGCGGGCGCGCCACGCGCGTCTTGCCGCCGTCGATGGCGTTCTGCGTGGTGTAGCGGATCAGGCCGCGCGCATAGCCCATCTTGTCCATGACGTCGTTGCAGGCGTCGATGCAGGCGCCGCAGGCGATGCACTCGTACTGCAGGCCGTTGCGGATGTCGATTCCGGTGGGGCAGACCTGCACGCAGATGGTGCAGTCGATGCAGTCGCCCAGCTCCTCGGGCGCGAACTTCGGCAGCGGCCTGGCTTCCTCGTCCACGTTGCCGAGCATGATCGTGCCGGCCGCCTGCAGGCGGTTGTCGGCGGCGCTGGGGTGGCGGGTGGCGCGGAACACGTAGTCGTAGGCCGTGGCCACGTCGAGCAGGCCGCGGGCGCGGGTGAACACGTCCTTGAGCGTGCGCTTGCGCGGGCCGCGCGGCTCTCCGCGCATCGGGTCGTAGGCGATGATCAGGGTGTCGCGGTCGAACATCGCGCCCTGGAAGCGCGCGTACGGGCACATGTACTTGCACACCTGCTCGCGCAGGAAGCCGGCGTTGCCCCACGTGGCCAGCGCGTAGAACAGCACCCAGAACACTTCCCAGCCGTTCCAGTCGAACGGCCACAGCCGCGCGCCCAGGTCCACGATCGGGGTGAAGAAGCCGACGAAGGTGAAGCCCGTCCACAGCGCGAACACCAGCCACAGCACGTGCTTGCTGCCCTTGCGCAGCAGCTTCTCGCGCGTCCACGGACCGGCGTCGAGCTTCATCCGCCTGGCGCGGTCGCCCTCGGTCCAGCGCTCCATCCACAGGAACACTTCCGTCCACACCGTCTGCGGGCAGGCGTAGCCGCACCAAACCCGGCCGAGCAGGGCGGTGGCGAAGAACAGCACCAGCGCCAGGATGATCAGCAGCATCGCCAGGAAGGTGAAGTCCTGCGGCCAGAAGGTCAGCCCGAACACGTGGAACTTGCGCGCCGGCAGGTCGAACAGCACCGCCTGGTGGCCGTCCCACTTCAGCCACGGGAACACGTAGTACATGCCCAGCAGCCAGAACACCGCGGCCACGCGCAGGCGGTTGAGCGTGCCGGCCACGTCGCGCGGGTAGACCTTGCGCTCGCTGGCGTAGACGGAAGCGCCCTCGTCGAGCAGCTCCAGGTCGATCTTCTTGCTCACTGCAATGCGTTCACTTGTGCGGGATGGGCCGGTTGAAGCGGCTGGCCGGGCGCAGCAGGATCCATGTGAACAGGCTCGACGACGCAGTCGCGATCCAGAACATGAAAAAACCGATGCTGTAGCCGAGGCCACGGGTCATCGGCATGTCCGGGAACGTCATGTCACGCAGCGCGAGCGGATCGACGAAGGCGAAGAACGCCATCGTCGCCACGCCCGCCGAGAAGAAGCTCGGCCACGCAATCGCGCCGATCCGCTGCGCCATCGGGCGCGGCGGGTGGTCGAACTTCGGCTCGGTGAAATCCGTCACTGGTTGCCTGTCTCCTTCGCCGCCGGCGCGGCGCCGGCGGTGGCGTCGGCGGGGTGCGACAGCGACCACACATAGGCGGCGGCCAGCCGCGAGCGGGTTTCGCCCAGCATATCGCGCCAGGCCGGCATCACGCCGTGGCGGCCCTTGGCGATCGATTCGCTCAGCTGCGCGGTGCTGTCGCCGTACATCCAGTAGTCGTCGGTCAGGTCGGGCGCGCCCAGCGCCTGGTTGCCCTTGCCCTCGACGCCGTGGCAGGCGACGCAGACGCCTTCGTACAGGCGCTGGCCCTGGACGGCGAGGTAATCCTTGCTGCGCGCCGGGTCGGACAGCGAGCGCACGTACGCCACCACCGAGACCACCGCGCTGTCGCCGCCCATGCCGGTGAGCACGGTGCCCCATTCGGGCATCACGCCTTCGCGGCCGTCGAGCACCGTGGCCAGGATGTCGTCGGGCGTGCCGCCCCAGTGCCAGATGTCGTCGCGCAGGTTGGGGAAGCCGATCGCACCCTGTGCCGACGAGCCGTGGCAGGTGGCGCAGTTGTTGTTGAAGATCGCCTGGCCCAGCTTGATCGCCCTCGGGTCCCTGGCGATCTGGTCGATCGGCTGGCCCTTGTACGGCGCAAACGTGGCCTCCAGCCGCGCGTCGTCGGCCGCCTTGGCCAGCGCGTGCTCGCCGGCCGAGCTCCACTTGCCGTAGCCCTCGTAGCGGCCCAGGCCGCCGTACCAGAAGATGTACACCGCCGAGAACGCCAGCAGCAGGTAGAAGCCGTTGATCCACCAGCGCGGCATCGGCTTGTTGTACTCGGTGATGTCGCCATCCCAGTAGTGGCTGGTTTCCTCCGGCTTGGGATCACCGGGGCGGCGCTTGGCCGTCCACCACAGCAGCCACACGCAGCCGAGCAGGTTCAGCGCCAGCAGCGCGATGACGTACCACGACCAGCCGGTGCTCATCATGGGCGGTCCTCCGGCACGTCTTCATCGATCGCCAGCCTCGCGGCGGCATCGAAGTCGGCCTTGCGGCGCGGGCTCCACGCCCACGCCCAGCCGAGCAGGAACAGCAGCAGCAGGATCGAAGTCACGATTCCGGACAACATGGCTCACTCCCCCCGCGGCGCGTGCTTGCCGAGCGCCTGCAGGTAGGCGACCACGGCGTCGAGTTCGGTCTTGTCGGCGACGTCCGCGGCGGCGGCCGCGATCTGCTCGTCGGTGTACGGGTCGCCGAGGCGCTGCAACGCGCGCATGTGCGCGGCGACCTGCTTGCCGTCGAGGACGTTCTCCGCCAGCCACGGGAACGCGGGCATGTTGGATTCGGGCACCACGTCGCGCGGGTTGATCATGTGCACCCGGTGCCAGTCGTCCGAATAGCGCCCGCCCACGCGCGCCAGGTCAGGCCCGGTGCGCTTGGAGCCCCACTGGAACGGCCGGTCGTACACCGACTCGCCGGCCAGCGAATAGTGGCCGTAGCGCTCGGTCTCGAAGCGCAGCGTGCGGATCATCTGCGAGTGGCAGTTGTAGCAGCCCTCGCGCACGTACACATCGCGTCCGGCCAGCTGCAGCGCGGGGTAGGGCTCCACGCCCGGCAGCGGCTTGATCGCCTCGGCCTGGTACATCAGCGGGACGATCTCGGCCAGCCCGCCCAGCGACAGCGCCACCGTGATCAGCACCGCCATCAGGCCGATGTTCTTCTCGACTTTCTCGTGTCCAATATTGCTCATCGGGTCGTCCTCAGGCGCGCGCTTCGGCCGCATCGGGCGGAAGCACCGGATTGGGCGCCGGATTCCTGGCCAGCTGCACGGTCTTGTACATGTTCCACGCCATCAGGCACATGCCGGCCAGCACCAGCACGCCGCCGAACAGGCGCCCCAGGTAGTAGGGATACGTGGCGTTGAGCGACTCGACGAAGCTGTAGGTCAGCGTGCCGTCGGGATTGGTCGCGCGCCACATCAGGCCCTGGGTGACGCCGGCGATCCACATCGAGGCGATGTAGAACACCACGCCCAGCGTGTGAAGCCAGAAATGCGCGTCGATCCACTTGACCGAATACATCTCCTTGAGCCCCTGCAGTCGCGGCAGCAGCGCGTAGACCGAGCCGATCGAGATCATCGCCACCCAGCCCAGGGTGCCGGCGTGCACGTGGCCCACGGTCCAGTCGGTGTAGTGGCTCAGCGAGTTGACCGTCTTGATCGACAGCATCGGTCCCTCGAACGTCGCGATCATGTAGAAGCTGATCGCCAAGATCAGGAACTTCAGGATCGGGTCGGTGCGCAGCTTGTACCAGACACCCGACAGCGTGAGGATGCCGTTCATCGCGCCGCCCCAGCTGGGCGCCAGCAGGATCAGCGAGAACACCATGCCAACCGACTGCGCCCAGTCCGGCAGCGCGGTGTAGTGCAGGTGGTGCGGGCCGGCCCACATGTAGACCGAGATCAGCGCCCAGAAGTGCACGATCGACAGCCGGTACGAGTAGATCGGCCGCCCGGCCTGCTTGGGCACGAAGTAGTACATCATCGCCAGGTAACCGGTGGTCAGCAGGAACGCCACCGCGTTGTGCCCGTACCACCACTGCGCCATCGCATCGACCGCGCCGCTGTAGATCGGGTAGGACTTGGCCAGGCTGGCCGGCATCGACAGGTTGTTGACGATGTGCAGCATGCCCACGGCGATGATGTAGGCGCCGTAGAACCAGTTGGCCACGTAGATGTGCTTGACCCGGCGCTTGGCGATGGTGCCGAAGAACAACACGCCGTAGGCCACCCAGACCACCGCGATGGCGATGTCGATCGGCCATTCCAGCTCGGCGTATTCCTTGCCCTGGGTCAGGCCCAGCGGCAGGGTGATGGCCGCGGCCACGATGATCGCCTGCCAGCCCCAGAACACGAAGGCGGCCAGCTTGTCCGAGATCAGCCGCACGTGGCAGGTCCGCTGGACCACGTACAGGCTGGTGGCGAACAGCACCGAGCCGCCGAAGGCGAAGATCACCGCGTTGGTGTGCAGCGGGCGCAGGCGGCCGTAGCTCAGCCACGGGATGTCGAAGTTCAGCGCCGGCCAGTAGAGCTGTGCCGAGATCAGCACGCCCACCGCCATGCCCACGATGCCCCACAGGATCGTGGCGACGACGAACTGGCGCACGACCTTGTCGCTGTAGGTCGCAGCGGCTTCCGCGACGTGCGGGATCACGCCCGATGCGCCGCCCGGCGCAGGCTGTACTGCTTGAATGCTCATGGAAACACCTTGATTTCGCTGCTCCGATATTGTCCAGAAAGCGGCCGCGGGCGGACTTGATCTCGATCAAACGCCCTTTTGGCGCCGTGGGGCAGGGCCGGTCAGGGAACCTGGCCGCGACGCCACCGCACCGCCACGCCTGCCACTTTTTTCGCCAACGCTGCCACCTCGTCCGCCGGCCACGCCGTGAAAGGGTTGGCGCAGCGGTTGCGGGCGCCAATGGTGCCATTTTCGGCGGCGTTCGTGCCGCTTTCCGCGCCGTCGCCGACACTTTCAACGTCACGGCAGGCGCTTTGACGGTCGCCGCAGGCACTTTCGCCCTTTTCGCCGAGACTTTTACCGTCGCCGCCGGGACTTTGACCGTCGCTGGCGAGACTTTCAGCGTCGCTGGAGAGACTTTTACCGTCACCGATGAGACTTTCAGCGTCACCGATGAGACTTTCAGCGTCGCCGCTGACACTTCGAGCGCCTGCGTTGGCGCAAAAAGCGCCATCGCTGACACCTTGCACCCGCATTGATGGCGCTTTTTTCGCCATCGCCCACGCAATCCGGGGCATCGCCCAAACAAAAAGCCGCATCACTGCGGCTTTTTGTCTCTCGAGGCCCCGCCCGGCACTGTCGCCGGCGGGGTTTGGCTGCGCCCGGCGTCAGGTGGCGGCCGACGTGTCCTCGCCATCCTGCCGCGACGACTTGGCAAACCGCGCGCCCAGCTCCTTGCGCAGCCCTTCCAGCCCCTGGTTCTTGCCGGCCACCTTGAGCAGGGCATAGCCCTGCAGCGCGACCGCCATCACGTCGCTGCCCAGCGCCACGTCCGAGTCCGACGCCCGCTCGGTCAGCCGCTGCAGCCGCGACAGGATTGGCCGCAGCTGGTCCAGCGTGGCCAGATCGGCCTGCGCATCGGCCAGCCCCAGCCCGGGCGGCACGATCTGCGGGTTCTGCGCCAGGATCGTCAGCGCCTGGCGGCCGAAGGCCTCGGACTTGTCGCCCATCCGCATCAGCTTGCGGCGCTGTGCGGCGTTCAGCGCGATCAACCCGGACAGATGCGTCTCCAGCTCGGTCAGGCTGCTGTCGATGGCGGCCAGCCGGGTGGCGTCGAAGGCGAGGGAAATGAGGTTCTGGTTCACGGCATTGGTCCTTATGCATTCCATGTGAGTGAGAAGCGGCGTGTGCCGCCCGTGGTGCCGACAGGCCAGCCGGCGATGCCCCGGTGCCCCCGATGCGGCGCGGTCGCTGACCGGCCGGGTGTCGGTGGGTGGGACGCAGGCACTGTGGCGGAAACAGGGCCGAGTGAAAATCGGCGTACGCCGCGAGTACGCATAGGATTTTTCCTACCCGGCGTTTGCGCACTCGCCGGTACCACCCGCTATCACATGGGGTGAGGGTCACCCGGGTTTCTCGAATGGACGCATGCAGTCGCGTGAAAGCCAAGCCATCGCTGTCTCGTAGGAGCGGCTTCAGCCGCGAGCTTTCCCGAGGCATTGCTGCGGGATCAAAATCTCGCGGCTTCCGCCGCTCCTACAGGGTTGGGGAGGGGCCTTCAGCATCAGTGCGAGAGTGCGATCCATGGGCACCCGTCCCAGCCAGCCGCTGCTGCCGCAGGGGAATCGCCAGGGCAACGCACTCTGCTTCCAATGCGCCTGCTGCCTCTGACAGCGCAATGACCCGGTATTAACCCCGCCGCCGCTAGCATGCAGCCACTCCACCGGCCTGGAACCCCCTTGCCCTCCGATTCCGACGCATCCCCCGGCACTGCTTCCGACGCATTCGTGTTCTTCGGCGCCACTGGCGACCTTGCCTACAAGAAGATCTTTCCCGCGCTGCAGGCGATGGTCGCGCGCGGGGGGCTGGACATCCCGGTGATCGGCGTGGCCCGGGCCGGTTGGACGGTGGACCAGCTGCGCGAGCGGGCGCGTGACAGCATCGAGCACAACGGCGGGATCGACGAGGCGGCGTTCGCGAAGCTGGCCTCGCTGATGCGCTACGTGGACGGCGACTACAACGACGCCGCCACCTTCAAACAGCTGCGCAAGACGCTGGGCGATGCGCGGCATCCGCTGCATTACCTGGCCATCCCGCCCAGCCTGTTCGCGACCGTGGTCCGGGCGCTCGACGCCAGCGGCTGCGCGAAAGGCGCGCGCGTGGTGGTGGAAAAGCCGTTCGGCCGCGACCTTGCCTCCGCGCAAGCGCTCAACGCCACCCTGCACGAGGTGTTCGACGAGGCGTCGATCTTCCGCATCGACCACTACCTGGGCAAGGAGGCGGTGCAGAACCTGCTGTATTTCCGCTTCGCCAATGCCTTCCTCGAACCGCTGTGGAACCGCGAACACGTCGACAACGTGCAGATCACCATGGCCGAGGACTTCGGCGTGCAGGGCCGCGGCGCGTTCTACGACGGCGTCGGCGCGATCCGCGACGTGGTCCAGAACCACCTGCTGCAGGTGGTCGCGCTGCTGGCGATGGACGCGCCGATCGGCAGCGACCCGATGTCGATCCGCATGGAGAAGCTGCGCCTGTTCCGGGCGATGCGGCCGCTGGAACCGGGCGAGCTGGTCCGCGGCCAGTTCCGCGGCTACCGCGACGAACCGGGCGTGGCCCGGGACTCCGATGTCGAAACCTTCGCCGCGCTGCGCCTGCACATCGACACCTGGCGCTGGGCCGGGGTGCCGTTCTACATCCGCGCCGGCAAGTGCCTGCCCATCACCTCCACCCAGGTGGTGGTGGACCTCAAGTGCCCGCCGATGGGGATCTTCGACGAGGCCGTGCCCGTGCATTCCAACTACTTCCGCCTGCGGCTGAGTCCGGAAGTGGTGATCGCCACCGGGGTGCGGGTCAAGCGCGCCGGCGATGCGATGGTGGGCGAGGACGTCGAACTCACCGCGCGCCACCAGCACGCCGAAGAGAAATCGCCCTATGAGCGCCTGCTCGGCGACGCGATCCGCGGCGATACCGGGCTGTTCACCAGCGACGCCGCGGTGGAGGCTGCCTGGCGCGTGATCGACCCGGTGCTGCGCAAGCATCCCGCGGTCGAAGCCTACGAGCCGGGCAGCTGGGGCCCGGCGTCCGCGGCGTCGATCATCAAGGGCCGGGAGGGCTGGCACGATCCACGGCCCGAGACGGGCGACCCATGCTGAACCGCGATCCCGCCACCGACGTGGTCTTCCTGCTGGACGTGGACAACACGCTGCTCGACAACGACCGCTTCAAGAGTGATCTCGACGCGCGCCTGCAGCGCGACTTCGGCACCGACGGCCGCGCCGCGTACTGGGCGCTGTACGAAAGCGAGCGCGTGCGCCTGGGCTACGCCGACTACCTCGCCGCGCTGCAGGCGTTCCGCGAGGGCCGCGAGGACGATCCCGACCTGCTGCGCATGTCCGGCTACATGCTGGGCTATCCGTTCGCCGAGCGCGTCTACCCGGGCGCGCTGGAAACGGTGGAACGGCTGCACGAGCTGGGCACGCCGGTGATCCTGTCCGACGGCGACGTGGTGTTCCAGCCGCGCAAGGTGCAGCGCTCCGGGCTGTGGGACGCGCTGCAGGGCAGGGTGCTGATCTACCTGCACAAGCAGCACATGCTCGACGCGGTGCAGCGGCGCTACCCGGCGCGGCACTACGTGATGGTGGACGACAAGCCCAGGCTGCTGGCGGCGATGAAATCCGCCATGGGCGAGCGCCTCACCACCGTGTTCGTGCGCCAGGGGCACTATGCCGACGAGGCCGCGGGCCAGCCGATCGACCCGGCGCCGGACATGGCGATCGACGACATCGCTGAACTGTCCACCTTCGACCTGCAACAATTCGGCCCCCGGGCCTGCCTGCAGGCGGTGCCCGCCATGACGGCATCCGCCGCGACGGCATCCACATCGCAACAACAGGAATCGAAATGACCCACCTGCAATTGCTTCGCGACCTCGGCCAGAGCCTGTGGCTGGACAACATCACCCGCGAGATCCTCGACAACGGCACGCTGCAGCGCTACATCGCCGACTACGGCATCACCGGGCTGACGTCCAACCCCACGATCTTCGACGAGGCGATCGGCAACAGCGATGCCTACGACGCCGGCATCCGCGAGAAGGCCGCCGCAGGCAGGCAGGGAGAAGCGCTGTTCATCGAACTGGCGCTGGAAGACCTGCGCCGCGCCGCCGACCTGTTCCGGCCCGCGTTCGACGCCACCGGCGGCGTCGACGGCTGGGTGTCGATGGAGCTGTCCCCACTGCTGGCCGCCGACACCGCCGGCAGCATCGCCGCCGCCGCGCGCATCCGCGCCGACGGCGCGCGCGACAACCTGTACGTCAAGATCCCGGGCACGCCCGAGGGCGTGCCGGCGATCGAGGAATCGATCTTCGCCGGCGTGCCGATCAACGTGACCCTGCTGTTCTCCACCCGGCAGTACCTGGCCGTCGCCGAGGCCTACATGCGCGGCATCGAGCGCCGCATCGCGGCCGGGCTGGATCCGAAGATCAATTCGGTGGCGTCACTGTTCATCAGCCGCTGGGACAAGGCCAGCGCGGACCAGCTGCCGGTGGAACTGCACAACCGGCTGGGCATCGCGGTGGGACAGCAGACGTATCGCGCCTATCGCGAACTGCTGGCCTCGGACCGCTGGAAGAAGCTCGCCGCCGCCGGCGCGCG
>Ga0182747_1002753_pt1 | contig 12132 bp, 8 predicted proteins | sample eDN3rd30CBELigBY_FD_128526 | JGI IMG/M metagenome (GOLD analysis project Ga0182747, IMG submission 128526) | Enriched backyard soil microbial communities from Emeryville, California, USA - eDNA 3rd pass 30_C BE-Lig BY (version 2) (version 2) | ecosystem: Environmental > Terrestrial > Soil >...
CATGTCCGAGAACACGTCGGTGTCGCCCATGGCGTAAACCGTTGGCTCACCCGCGGCGCGGACAATAATGCCATTGGGATTGCCGAGGGGCCGGTCGACGCCGGCCTCGATCATGCCGGCCGAGTGGTCGGCGCGCACCAGGGTGACGCGGAAGCCGCCGACATCGACGGTGCCGCCGGTGTTCATCGGCTCGAACTTCTCCAGCCCCTGGCTCGCCAGATGCATGCACAGGTCATAATTGGTGACCACCGTGGCGCCGGTGCGCCTGGCGATGTCGACGGTGTCGCCAACGTGGTCGCCGTGACCGTGGGTAACGAGGATATGGGTGACGCCCTTGTCGATGGCGCTGATATCGCCGTCAAAAGACGGGTTGCCGGTGAAGAACGGATCAATCAGGACAGCGCGGCCGCCAAAATCGAGACGAAACGCTGAGTGACCATACCAGGTGATCTGCATCTGTTTCTCCCTAGAGCATTTTCAAAAAAGTGGTCTCCACTTTTTTGTGAAGAAAATGCATCAAATCAGATAGATGACGCGAAAATCCGGTCCTGGCGAACCAAATTCCGCCCCCGCCAATCGCATCCTTCGGCGCGACGGAGCCCGCCCGGAGGTTTAAGGCAAGACCATTCCGAAATCACCCCCACATGGATTGTCGCGAACAGCAAAGGGCGACCGCCATGACCGCCCGCGGCAGGGCGGCCGCAGGCAACGCCGCCCCACCAGCGGCCCAGGGCGTCTCAGGCGTCGATATGGCGCGTGGACGCCAGCATGAAAGCGGCTCCCGCCTGTCGTGAAGAAAATGCATCGAGCCAAAGAAATAGAGCGCTTCTGCAGAGCAGATTTCAGCGGAAACGCTCTGGACAGGTCCGCCGCCGCACGTCAGAAGGCGTCGAAAGCCCCCTGAGCATGTTGCGGCGGGAATATCGCCATGCGTCCGAAACATGCGACGCGTCAGAACGATAAAGTACATTCCACATCCGGATGGGCGAACTTTGTTTCAGGCGCAAGCCGCTGGACAGGAGACATGGCGATGACCAATCCACCTCAGGACGCGGATGCGGCGCAGGACCCGGCGCGGGACCTGGCTACCGACGCCCTTCGCCAGTTTCTCCTGCTGCCGAAAGGCAAACGGTTGCTGGGCCTCGATCTGGGAACCAAAACCATTGGCCTCGCCCTCTCGGACATCAACCTGACCGTCGCCAGTTCGCTGGAAACCATCCAGCGCAAAAAGTTTACGCCGGACGCGGCGCGTCTGCTTGACGTCATCGGGAAATTCGATGTGGGCGGGCTGGTGTTCGGCTGGCCGCTCAACATGGACGGTAGCGAAGGACCGCGCACGCAGGCCACGGCCGCCTTCATGCGAAATCTTGCGAAGCTGACCGAAATACCCATGGCAACCTGGGATGAAAGACTGAGTACGGCCGCCGTCACCCGAATGCTGATAGATGCGGATGCTTCACGCGCCAGACGCGGCGAAGTCGTCGACAAGCTGGCGGCTTCCTACATCTTGCAGGGTGCGCTTGACCGCCTGGCCCAGCTTGGCGCGGGGTCAGAGCACCAGAAAGACTAATTCACCCCGCCTCAACTAACGATTGCATTATAATTCTGACAATGATTTCCTGACAGCCGTGTTTAAGCTAGGCGCTCCGTAGCCCACAACAATCATATGGCGTGTCATGAAACCTCCCACCCCAGAGCACGACCTCTCCCGTCTGTTACCGGCGTCAGAACCCACCGCCGGCGACATCGCCCAGTACGTCGAGCAGATCACCCTTGAGCTATATCATCTCGCCCGGCACAAACGACTGGATTTACTGGCTTATTTTCTGACCATGGCCAATATGGAGGCGCAGGAGCAGGCGCGGTCTTCCGGCGTCGACATCGACTGAATATCGCCAGCCGCCACACATCTCCCCCGCCAGGGCGCGCCCTTCAGCCAGAGCATCTGAAGCATCCGCGCCCAAAAATGAACCTGGTCGCCCGCCATGCATGATAATATCCGTAAAAAATTGATAGCTTGAATAAATATACTGAAACTGCGCCTCCGGGGCGCGGAACGGCGTATTGCCCCCCCGAGATCTTTCTCAAGCCATTTTCATGGCGCCAACACATCCGGATCCGCATCTGGTTACATGGCGCACGCTGACAAGCCTGGCGGCGCGCCATGTCCGGCGCGGCGGCAAAGCCGGCCTCGGCGGCGGCGTTCCGCGCCATCCTCCCCTGCCGCGCCGGCCCGGACGTACAAGATCTCCGTTTGACATGACGCGCCCGGTTTCGCGACACGGCGTTCATCTGCCGGGAAATCCCCGCCCCCTGGTCACTCGATCACGACCTGACGTCATCACCGCCCGGGCCCGTGTCGATGGCCCCTCGCGCGGACGGCGTCAGCGTCGCCTGGAAACGCTCAGGAGGCCCCCGCAACCGCCAGCGAAACAGCCTGGGCGCCATGTCGTTCAAGCCGGCCTTCAAGATCGAGCTCGACCAGAGCCACATTCACCTCACTGGCGCTGAGGCCCGACAAGTGAATCAGATCATCCACCGTTAGCGGCGATGGTCCGAGCAGCCTGGCGATGGCGGCCGCCGGAGCGACCTGATCCGGATCGGCTGAAAACGAATCCCCAGTGCTGTCGAACAGGTCTGACGCGCCTTCCGGCTGGAGGTCGAATGGCGCCTGGCCTTCCTCGAACGCCCATGACAGCGGCGCCGACGCGGCCCGATGAGTAGTCGCCGCCGCCCTGCCCAAGTTGCCATCGAAACCGTCGCCCGGGCCATCGTCGAGAATATCCGCGTCAAACTCTTCCCAAAGCGGGCTTTCGATATCCGCCGGCGTTTCCAGCAGGCCCGCGCCGTCCGCCGCGAGATCGCGACCACGCATGGGCGCCAGCGCCTCGATCACGTCAGCGGCGGCGCAACAGATCGTGGCCCCGTCGCGCAGCAGCCCGTTGGTTCCGGCGGCGCGTGGGTCCAGCGGCGACCCCGGAACGGCGAACACCTCCCGCCCCTGCTCGGCCGCGAATCGCGCGGTGATCAGCGAGCCAGAGCGCAGCGCCGCCTCGACCACCACCACGCCCAGGGAGATCCCGGACACGATGCGATTGCGCCGGGGAAAATCCCGGCCACGCGGCGTCCAGCCCATGGGCATCTCGCTGACCACAGCGCCCCGCTCCAGAATGGCGTCCAGCAATTCGGCGTGCTCGCGCGGATAGATGCGATCATGACCGCCCGCCAGCACCGCCACCGTGCCGGTGAGCAGGCTCGCCGCATGGGCGCGCGCATCGACGCCGCGGGCCAGGCCGGACACCACCCCATAACCGGCCCCGCCGATCTCACCCGCCAGCGCCCCGGCAAAGCGCATGCCGCTCGCCGAGGCGTTGCGCGACCCGACAATGGCCACGCAAGGCAGGTCCAGCACAGCGGCCTGGCCACGGATCGCCAGCAGCGGCGGCGCGCTGTCGATAGCCCGAAGGGCCGGTGGATAGCCGGCCTCACCACGGGCAACGAACCGCACGCCCATCCGTTCCGCCGCATCCAGTTCCCGCGCGATCACATCAGGATGCGGCGGCGTGATCATCCGGCCGCTACGGGCGGCCAGCGACGGCAAGGCCGCCAGCGCCGCGCCAGCGCTGCCATATCTGGAAAACAGTTTGAGGAAAGTTCGGGGCCCGACGCCGTCCGTTCGCAGCAATCGCAGCCAGTCAAATCGCGTCTGATCGTCAAGCAGGCGAGGCCGCGACGCCATTACAAGCGCCGCGAAGTACTGACAAAGATATGACAGGCGTTATTTGCCGCCAATCCGGCTCTCCTTGCCGCTCATCAACCTGCTGATATTTTCATGGTGACGCTGCCACAACAATAACGCAAGAAGAATAAACAGCCACGCCGTCGCCGGCGCGCCAAGCAGGAACAGCACGACAGGCGCCGCCGCCGCCGCCGCCAGTGCGGCCAGGGAGGAATATCGGGTGGTGAAAGCGACCGCCAGCCAGACGACGGCGAAGGCGAGCGCGGCCAGCGGCTCGAGCCCGATCAGGCAGCCGAGGAAGGTGGCGACGCCCTTGCCGCCGCGAAACTTCAGCCAGACCGGAAACAGATGCCCCAGAAAGGCGCCCAACGCCGCCGCCAGCGCCGGCAGCAAGCCGAACGGCGCCGCCAGCAGCACCGCCAGCGTGCCTTTCAGCGCATCGCAGAGCAACGTCGCGGCCGCCAGACCCTTGCGGCCGGTGCGAAGCACATTGGTGGCGCCAATGTTGCCGGAGCCGATCTTGCGCAGATCGCCCGCCCCGAACAGCCGGGTGAAAATCATGCCGAACGGAATGGAGCCGAGCAGATAGCCAACCGCCAGCGCCGCCGCCGCCAGTTGCCAGCCATGCGCGCCCACCGGAGCGCCGTCGAGCCATGCGTTCATCCCGATCTCCCGGGCTTTGGGCGCGACCGGCGCCATGCTGCGAATATGGGGGCTGGGTCAGTCGGCGACGTGAACGTCAACGCCGCTGACCAGGGTGCGCAACACCTGGCCTTCCATGCGGCCGCCTTCGAACGGCGAGTTCTTCGACCGTGACCGGATCGCCTCGCGCTCGTAAACCCAGGCGCTGTCCGTGTCGACCACGATCAGGTCCGCCGCCGTGTCCTTCGCCAGCCGGCCGCACGCCAGGCCGAGCAATCCCGCCGGCCGCGCTGTCAACGCGTCGAGAACACGGGCCAGGCTGACGGAACCGGCGTTGGCCAGCCGCAACGCCACCGGCAACAACGTCTCCAGACCGATGGCCCCGGCCGCCGCCTCGCCGAACGGCAGGCGCTTGGCCTCCACGTCCTGGGGATTGTGATCGGAAACGATGACGTCGATCACCCCGTCTTCGAGCGCCTCAAGCAGCGCCAGCCGGTCCTCTTCGGGACGTAGCGGCGGCTTCACCTTGAAGAAGGTGCGGTAGCCGCTGATGTCGTGCTCGTTCAACGCCAGGTGATTGATCGAGACGCCGCAGGTCACCGGCAGGCCCTCGTCCTTGGCCTGGCGGATGAGCTCCACCGACTGGGCGTGGGTGATCATGGCGGCGTGGTAGCGCCCGCCGGTCATCCGCACCAGACGCAGGTCGCGCTCCAGCATGATGGTTTCGGCCTCGCGCGGCGCGGCCGTCAGCCCCATGCGGCTGGCCAGTTCGCCCGGCGTGGCGACGCCGTCGCCAGTGAGATCGGCGTCTTCGGCGTGATGCATCACCAGCGCGTCGAAATTGCGCGCATAGGCCATGGCCCGCTGCATGACGCGGGCGTTGGCGATCGAGCGCGCGCCGTCGGTGAAGGCCACGGCGCCGGCCTCCAGCAGCAAACCGTATTCGGCCAGTTCCTGCCCCTCAAGGCCGCGCGTCAGCGCAGCGGCGGGGGCCACGTGGACGATGGCGTTGTCGCGCGCCCGGCGGCGGATGAAGTCCACCGTCGCGGCGTTGTCCACCGGCGGGTTGGTCTCCGGCGTCGACACCAGGGTGGTAATTCCGCCGACCGCGGCGGCGCGGCTGGCGGTTTTGAGGGTCTCGCGATATTCGGCGCCCGGCTCGCCGAGGAAGGCGCGCATGTCGACAACGCCCGGCGCAACCAGCGCGCCCTGACAGTCGACGACCTCAGCCCCTTCCGGCGCCGCCGGCAACGCGCCGCGAACCACCTCGGCGATCAGCCCGTCACGGATCAGCACGGCGCCGCGCTGCCGGCGGCCGGTGGCCGGATCGAGCAGGTCGGCGTTGATGAGCGCCCGGAGGTGCGTCCGGCTGCTCATCAGCGGGTTTGTCATCTGCGGGTTGGTCATCTGCTGGTTGGTCCTCAGCCGGTTGGTCGTCAGGAGACTCCTGGCCACCTTGGTGAAGCTGGTCTGTTTGCGATGCAGCGCCGGTCAATAGTCCGGCAGATGTTGCGCCACGGCCTCGAGCACCGCCATGCGCACGGCGACGCCCATTTCCACCTGTTCCCGGATCAGGGACTGGCCGCCGTCGGCGACCTCGCTGGAAATCTCGACGCCGCGGTTCATCGGCCCGGGATGCATCACCAGCGCGTCAGGTCTGGCGCAGGCCAGCTTTTCCTCATCCAGCCCCCAATAGCGGAAATATTCCTTGCTGGAGGGAATGAAGGAGCCGCTCATCCGCTCGCGCTGCAGGCGCAGCATCATGACAATGTCCGCGTCCTTCAGGCCCGACTTCATGTCCGTGTGCACCTCGACGCCAAAGCGTTCGATCGCCGGCGGCAGCAGCGTCGTCGGCGCCACGCAGCGCACCCGGGCGCCAAGGCATTGCAGCGCGAGGATATTCGAGCGGGCGACGCGCGAATGCAGGATGTCGCCGCACACCGCCACGATCAGGCCCTCGATCCGCCCCTTGTTGCGCCGGATGGTCAGGGCGTCGAGCAATGCCTGGGTCGGATGCTCGTGGGCGCCGTCGCCCGCATTGACCACCGAACACGCCACCTTTTGTGACAGCAGCTGCACCGCGCCCGCCTGGGCGTGGCGGACAATAATGATGTCCGGCCGCATGGCGTTGAGGGTCATCGCGGTGTCGATCAGGGTCTCGCCCTTCTTCACCGACGAGGAGGCCACCGACATGTTCATGACGTCGGCGCCAAGACGCTTGCCGGCAATCTCGAATGACGACTGGGTCCGCGTCGAGGGCTCGAAAAACAGATTGATCTGCGTGCGGCCCCGCAGGGTCGCGCGTTTTTTCTCGACCTGGCGACTCACCGCCACGGCCTCGTCGGCCATGTCGAGAAGCGTGGTCAGTTCGGCCGCCGTCAGCCCTTCGATGCCGAGCAGGTGACGATGCGGAAATGCCGGGAGGATTGGGGAGGCGCTCATGCTGGGGCCCGCCTATATGGGGAATCGGGATCGTCCGCAAGAAACCGGGAGAACCCGGGCAAGAGGGGTGCAAGAGAGGCGGCGAGAAGCCGGCGCCGATCCGGAACGGCTGGCGGGAGCAACCCATCCGGGACGGCGCATCATTTCCGCTGCATGCCGGCGCCGTCAACCGCCGCCGTCAGCACGTCCCGCAGGGCCGCCCGCGCGCAGAAGCCGCTCCCCGGCCATCCACATGGAATTCGGCCCGCCAGGTTTTCAGGATGGTTCTCTGGACGCGCCCCGGACGCCCGCGACCTTCCGGCCTCCAGGACCAGGCCCCTTCTTTGTTCTCATCCGGCTTCGCTCCCATTCATCTTGCGCCCGGCCCGCGCCACATTATGCTTTATAAAAAATACGCGAATGACGCTCAGCCGGAGCCGGCTGAAGGGGGGCAAGGGGCATTGCATGTCGGCATATGATACGCACCGGGTTTTCAACCAGACCCCGCCCTTCGTCGACGTCAATCTGGTGACGCTCGACCAGCCGCTGCTCGACGCCCTGACCGCCAATGGCGTCGACCCGGTGCAGGAAGGCCTGCTGTCCTTCGGCGAGGCTTGGGGCGCGGCGGAGCGGTTCGAGCTTGGCCGTCTCGCCAACGAGAATCCGCCGAAGCTGCGCACCCACAACGCCCGGGGCGAGCGCGCCGATCAGGTGGAGTTTCATCCCGCCTACCACGCGCTGATGGCGGCCAGCATGGAGGCTGGCCTGCACGCCTCCACCTGGGACCGGATGAGCGACGGCGGCGGCAAAAATGGCCCTGGCAAAAGCATCCCCGGCGCGAACAGCCTGCAGGGTCGCGGCCATGTGGCCCGCGCGGCCCGGCTGAGCGTCATTTCGGGCGTTGAGGCTGGCCACGTCTGCCCGTTGACCATGACCCACGCCTCCCTCGCCAGCCTCGCCGTGGCGCCGGAGCGTCTCAGCCAGTGGCTGCCATTCGTGCGTTCCCGCCAGTACGATCCGCGCTTCCTGCCCTTCTGGGAAAAGCGCGGCGTCAATATCGGCATGGGCATGACCGAGAAACAGGGCGGCACCGACGTCCGCGCCAACACCACCACGGCCGCGCCGGTTCAGGACGACGAATACGAGATCACCGGCCACAAATGGTTCATGTCGGCGCCCATGTGCGACGCCTTCCTGGTGCTCGCCCAGGCGCCCGGCGGCCTCACCTGCTTCCTCGTTCCGCGCTTCCGCCCGGATGGCTCGGTCAACGGCCTGCGCTTCCAGCGGCTCAAGGACAAGCTGGGCAACCGCTCCAACGCCTCGTCGGAGGTGGAGTTCGTCGCGGCCTTCGGCTGGCGGCTGGGCGAGGAGGGGCGCGGCGTCCGCACCATCATCGACATGGTGCAATACACCCGGCTGGACTGCGTCAGCGGCTCCAACGGCCTGATGCGCATGGCTCTGGCCCAAGCGATCCACCATGCCCGCCATCGCATGGCTTTCGGCAAGAAGCTGGTGGACCAGCCGGCCATGACCCTGGTGCTGGCCGATCTGGCGCTGGAGATGGAGGCGATGACCGCCCTCACCCTGCGGCTCGCCGCCAGTTTCGACGCCAGCGGCGCCATTCCGGCTGAAGCGACGTTCGCCCGCGTGGTGACGCCAGCCGCCAAATTTTTCGTCTGCAAGACAGCGCCCGGCTTTATCTACGAGGCGCTGGAGTGCCTCGGCGGCAATGGCTACGTGGAGGACGGCGCAATGGCCCGCCTCTATCGCGAGGCGCCGCTGAACGCCATCTGGGAAGGCTCCGGCAATGTCATGGCGCTGGATGTGTTGCGCGCCGCCAGCCGCGAAGCGGATGAAATGGTCGCCGTCGCCAGCCAGCTGGCCGAGGAGGCCAGAGGCATGCCGGGCGTGGCCGAGGCGGCGAAAGACCTGGGCGACGCCCTGCGCGGCGACAATCCGGAATGGCGGGCCCGTTTCGCCGCCGACCGGCTCGCCGGTCTGGCCGCCGCCGCCGCCCTGCGCCGTTCGGCCCCAGCCGCCGTCGCCGAGGCGTGGGCGCGCACCCGTCTGGCGACGCCGCGCCGCATCTACGGCGCCAATGACGTCGGCGATCTCGCCCCCAGGCTGCTGGAACGGGCCCTGCCGCTGATCTGACAGCGCGCCAGAGCCCGCAAAACCCACGCTCCGGCTCAGGCGCGGCGATGCCGGCGATTTGACAGGTCGCCGGCTTTGACCCATTCATCCGGACCCTGAGACCGTGTCCGTCGCTGTCTGGCCTGTTATCGATATTTGCCGGACAGCAGCGCGACCCCCATATTCCGCCCGCGTCTGTGAATGGCTCGCCGCCGTTCAGGCGTGTTCACGCCAGTGAGCCGGCCCGCCCCGCGCGGTTCCGTCCCCTGGCCCCCTCACCGCAATGGACAGTGGCAGCCCATGAAAGTCGTCGTCGTCGAGTCTCCGGCGAAAGCGAAGACAATCAACAAATATCTGGGCAAGGACTATGAGGTCCTGGCGTCGTTCGGCCATATTCGCGACCTGCCGGCGAAAGACGGCTCGGTCGATCCCGAGCACGACTTCGCCATGGTGTGGGAGCTGGAGGACCGCGGCGCCAAGCGCCTGTCAGACATCGCCAAAGCGGTGAAGGGCGCCGACAAGCTCATTCTCGCCACCGACCCGGATCGCGAGGGCGAGGCCATTTCCTGGCACGTGCTGGAAGCACTGAACCAGAAAAAGGTCCTGAAGGGCGTGGACGTGGAGCGCGTGACCTTCAACGCCATCACCCGCGATTCCATCCAGGCGGCCATGGCGGCGCCGCGCGCCATCGACCAGGCGCTGGTCGACGCCTACCTCGCCCGCCGCGCCCTCGATTATCTGGTCGGCTTCAACCTGTCGCCGGTGCTGTGGCGCAAGTTGCCGGGCGCCCGTTCGGCCGGCCGCGTGCAGTCCGTGGCCCTGCGTCTCGTCTGTGACCGCGAGCGCGAGATCGAAACTTTCGTCAGCCGCGAGTACTGGTCGCTCGTCGCCCATCTGTCGACGGCGAAGGATGCGCCGTTCGAAGCCCGTCTGGTCGGCGCCGACGGCAAGAAGATCACCCGCCTCGACATTGGCTCCGGCGCGGAAGCGGAGGCGTTCAAGGCCGATCTGGAAAAGGCGCAGTTCACCGTCGCCTCGGTGGAGGCGAAGCCGGCGAAGCGCCATCCATGGCCGCCCTTCACCACCTCGACCCTGCAGCAGGAAGCCTCGCGCAAGCTCGGCCTCGCCCCGGCCGCCACCATGCGCGCCGCCCAGAAGCTGTATGAAGGCGTGGAAATCGGCGGCGAGACCGTCGGCCTCATCACCTATATGCGAACCGACGGCGTCGACATGGCCCCCGAGGCCATTGCCCAGACCCGCAAGGTCATCGGCCAGATGTATGGCGACAGCTACGTGCCGTCGGCCCCGCGCAAATATTCAGCCAAGGCCAAGAACGCCCAGGAGGCGCACGAAGCCATCCGCCCGACCGATCTCAGCCGCAAGCCGTCTGAGGTGGCCCGTTATGTCGACGCCGAACAGGCCCGCCTCTATGAGCTGGTCTGGACCCGCACCATCGCCAGCCAGATGGAATCGGCGCTGCTGGAGCGCACCACCGTCGATATCGCCGCGAAAGCCGGCGGCCGTAACCTTGAGTTGCGCGCCACCGGTCAGGTGGTGAAGTTCGACGGCTTCCTGAAGCTGTATCAGGAAGGCCGCGACGACGGCGACGACGACGACGACAACCGCCGCCTGCCGCCGATGAGCCAGGGCGAGGCCCTGAAGAAACGCGCGATCGACGCCAGCCAGCACTTCACCGAGCCGCCGCCGCGCTATTCCGAGGCCAGCCTCGTCAAGCGCATGGAAGAGCTCGGCATCGGCCGCCCTTCCACCTACGCCTCAGTGCTGCAGGTGCTGAAGGATCGCGACTATGTGCGCATCGACAAGAAGCGCCTCGTTCCGGACGATCGCGGCCGCATCGTCGTCGCCTTCCTGGAAAACTTCTTCCGCCGCTACGTGGAATATGATTTCACCGCCGATCTGGAGGAGCAGCTCGACCGCGTCTCCAATCACGAGATCGACTGGAAGGCGGTGCTCAACGATTTCTGGCGTGATTTCATCGTCGCCATCGACGGCGCCAAGGGCCTGCGCACCACCGAGGTAATCGACGCCCTCAATGAATATCTGGGGCCGCACATCTTCCCGAAACGGGAAGATGGCGTCGATCCGCGCGTCTGCCCGTCGTGCGGAACCGGCCAGCTGTCGCTGAAGCTCGGCCGCTTCGGCTCGTTTATCGGCTGCTCGAATTATCCGGAATGCCGCTACACCCGTCAGCTGGCGCAGGGCGCGGACCAGGAAGGCGGCGGCGACGAGGGCCGCCCCGGCGTGCGCAGCCTCGGAACCGATCCGGCCACGGGCCTGGAAGTGACCATCCGCGACGGCCGCTTCGGCGCCTACGCCCAGCTTGGCGAAGGCGAGAAGCCGAAACGCCAGAGCCTGCCCAAGGGAACCAGTCCGGGCTCGGTCGATCTGGAAAAGGCCCTGGCGCTGCTGTCGCTGCCGCGCGAGGTGGCGAAGCATCCTGAATCCGGCGAGCCGATCCTCGCCGGCATCGGCCGCTTCGGTCCCTATGTCCAGCACGGCAAGGTCTACGCCAATATCGGACGCGACGACGACGTGCTGGAGATCGGCGGCAACCGGGCCATCGACCTGATCATCGCCAAGGAGCAGGGCGGCGGCCGGCGCGGCGGCGCGGCGGATCCGGGCCGTGAACTGGGAACCGATCCGGAAAGCAGCAAGCCAATCGTCGTCAAGGCAGGCCGCTACGGCCCCTATGTCACCGACGGAACCACCAACGCCACCCTGCCCCGGACCATGACCCAGGAAGCGGTGACGTTCGATGAAGCCGTCGAACTGCTGAAAAAGAAGCGCGAAGCTGGCGGCGGCAAGAAGCCGGCGCGCAAGATCGCAACCAAAACCAGCAAATCGGCCACGGCCAAACCGGCGGCGAAGACCGCGAAAAAGGCCGCCGCGGACTCCGAAGGCGACGACGCCGCCCCCGCGAAAAAGCCCGCCGCCAAAAAGGCGGCGGCCAAAAAAACCACGACGACGGCCAAAACCACGACCAAAAAGACCGCCGTCAAGAAAGCGTCGGCCCCGGCCGGCGACGCAGGCGACGACACGCCCCCCTGGGACGCGTGACGCGGCGGCATGTTGGGCGCCAGCGCATCGGCTGATGCGCTGGGCCTGATGGGGGGTCGTCAAGCGGCTCGCCCGGCTCCCGTCGTCCCCAGGGCTGACAGAGAAAATTCAACCGGCCA
>Ga0182747_1002755_pt1 | contig 12126 bp, 25 predicted proteins | sample eDN3rd30CBELigBY_FD_128526 | JGI IMG/M metagenome (GOLD analysis project Ga0182747, IMG submission 128526) | Enriched backyard soil microbial communities from Emeryville, California, USA - eDNA 3rd pass 30_C BE-Lig BY (version 2) (version 2) | ecosystem: Environmental > Terrestrial > Soil >...
GAAATTAAACTTTAATCAAAATAAATCACAAATATATTAGGAGGTGTGACTTAAATGACCAAAGGAATCTTAGGAAGAAAGATTGGTATGACTCAAGTATTTGCTAGTAATGGTAACTTAATTCCTGTAACTGTAGTTGAGGTAGCTCCAAACGTAGTACTTCAAAAGAAATCAGTTGAAAGCGACGGTTATGTTGCAGTTCAAGTTGGTTTTGAAGACAAACGTGAAAAGTTAGCTAACAAACCAGAAAAAGGGCATGTTGCTAAAGCTAATACTGCTCCTAAGCGCTTCGTTCGCGAATTCCGCGGGGATGACTTAGCAAGCTATGAAGTTGGTCAAGAAGTCAAAGTTGATATTTTCGCTGCTGGAGATATCGTAGATGTAACAGGAATCTCAAAGGGTAAAGGTTTCCAAGGTGTAATTAAACGCCACGGACAATCACGCGGACCAATGGCTCACGGATCTCGTTATCACCGTCGTCCAGGTTCAATGGGACCTGTTGCTCCAAACCGCGTTTTCAAAGGTAAATTATTACCAGGACGTATGGGTGGAGAACAAATCACTGTACAAAACCTTGAAATCGTTAAGGTTGATACAGAGCGTAACTTACTTTTAATCAAAGGTAACGTTCCAGGCGCTAAAAAAGCATTATTAAAAATCAAAGGTGCAATTAAAGCATAGTCACCCTTTTAGAAAGGAGGAACAAAGAATGCCTAAAGTAGCATTATTAAACCAAGCTGGATCTCAAGTTGGAGATATCGAACTTAATGATTCTGTATTTGGTATTGAGCCAAACCAACACGTATTATTTGAAGCAATTGTTATGCAAAGAGCTTCATTACGTCAAGGAACTCATAAAACTAAAATTCGTTCTGAAGTACGCGGCGGTGGTCGTAAGCCATGGCGTCAAAAAGGAACTGGACGTGCTCGTCAAGGGTCTATCCGTTCTCCACAATGGCGCGGAGGTGGTACTGTATTCGGTCCAACACCACGCAGCTACGCTTACAAATTACCGAAAAAGGTTCGTCGTTTAGCAATCAAATCTGCACTTTCTTCTAAAGTATTAGAAGAGAACATCTTAGTGTTAGATTTATTAACTTTCGATGCTCCGAAAACAAAAGAATTCAAGACTGTTCTAAATGGTCTTTCTGTAGAGAAAAAAGCGTTAATCGTTACAGCAGATCTTGACGAAAACGTAGCATTATCTGCACGCAACATTCCTGGCGTTACAGTAGTAACTGCAGACGGAATTAACGTATTAGATGTTGTTAATCATGAGAAATTAATCATGACTAAAGCAGCGGTTGAAAAAGTAGAGGAGGTGCTTGCATAATGGATTCACGCGATATCATTAAGCGCCCCGTTATCACTGAACGTTCTACTGACCTAATGGCTGAGAAAAAATATACTTTTGAAGTAGATGTTAGAGCTAACAAGACACAAGTTAAAGATGCTATCGAAGAAATCTTTAGCGTAGATGTTGAGAAAGTAAACATCATGAACTACAAAGGTAAATTCAAGCGTATGGGAAAATTCGGTGGTTACACAAATAAACGTCGTAAAGCAATTGTAAAATTAACTGCTGATAGCAAAGAAATCGAATTCTTTGAAGCATAAGAACCTATCAAGAAGAGGAGGGAAATAAAATGGCGATTAAAAAGTACAAACCTACCTCCAATGGTCGTCGCGGAATGACTACTTCTGATTTCGCAGAAATCACAACTAGTACTCCAGAAAAATCTCTTTTAGCTCCAGTTAAGAGAAAAGGCGGCCGTAATAACCAAGGTAAGTTAACTGTTCGTCATCAAGGTGGCGGTCATAAACGTCAATATCGTATAATTGACTTTAAACGTAACAAAGATGGCATTCCAGGACGCGTTGCTACAATCGAGTATGATCCAAACCGTTCTGCAAATATCGCATTAATCAATTACGTGGATGGAGAAAAGCGTTATATCTTAGCTCCTAAAAATCTAGTAGTTGGCATGGAAGTAATGTCTGGTCCAGAGGCAGATATTAAAGTGGGTAACGCACTTCCATTAGCAAACATTCCTGTTGGTACTGTAGTACACAACATCGAATTAAAACCAGGAAAAGGCGGCCAGTTAGTTCGTTCTGCTGGAACAAGCGCACAAGTACTAGGTAAAGAAGGTAAATACGTATTAGTACGTTTAAATTCTGGTGAAGTTCGTATGATTCTTGCTGAATGCCGCGCTACAGTTGGTCAAGTAGGTAATGAACAACACGAATTAATCAACATTGGTAAAGCAGGTCGTTCTCGTTGGTTAGGTAAACGTCCAACAGTTCGTGGATCTGTAATGAACCCTAACGATCACCCACACGGTGGTGGTGAAGGACGTTCACCAATCGGACGTAAATCACCAATGTCTCCATGGGGTAAACCAACTCTTGGATACAAAACTCGTAAGAAGAAAAACAAATCAGATAAATTTATCGTACGTCGTCGTAAAAAATAACGTGATATTCCTACGGTTCAAAGAAAGAACCGTAGAACAGTCACGAAGGGAGGTTCCTTCATGGGTCGCAGCTTAAAAAAAGGACCATTTGTTGATGATCATTTAATGGTTAAGGTAGAAAAGTTGAACGAGACTGATAGCAAACAAGTTATTAAAACTTGGTCACGCCGTTCTACAATCTTCCCACAATTTATTGGCCACACTATCGCAGTATATGATGGTCGCAAACATGTGCCTGTATATGTTACAGAAGACATGGTAGGACACAAGCTTGGAGAGTTCGCTCCAACTCGTGCTTACAAGGGCCATGGTAATGATGACAAGAAAACAAGACGTTAAGAGAGGAGGGCATCCAAATGCAAGCTAAAGCTGTTGCAAGAACAGTTCGTATTGCTCCTCGTAAAGCACGTTTAGTCGTTGATTTAATCCGAGGTAAGCAAGTTGGTGAAGCTGTGGCGATTTTAAATCTCACTCCTAAGGCTGCTTCTCCAATCGTAGAAAAAGTATTAAAATCAGCTATGGCAAACGCTGAGCACAACTATGAAATGGACGTTAATAATCTAGTTGTTGCACAAGCATTTGTTGACGAAGGACCAACTTTAAAACGTTTCCGTCCTCGCGCAATGGGCCGTGCAAGCCAAATCAACAAACGCACTAGCCACATCACAATCGTTCTATCAGAAAAGAAGGAGGGATAATCTGTGGGTCAAAAAGTAAATCCAGTCGGTTTGCGTATCGGAATCATCAAAGATTGGGAATCTAAGTGGTACGCAGGTAAAGACTTCGCTACTCTTTTACACGAAGACCTTAAAATTCGTGAGTACATCACGAAGCGTTTGAAGGATGCTTCTGTTTCTAAAGTTGAAATCGAACGTGCGGCAAACCGTGTGAATGTAACAGTTCATACTGCTAAGCCTGGTATGGTTATTGGTAAAGGCGGTACTGAAGTTGAAGCACTTCGTAAAGCATTAAATCAATTAACTGGCAAACGAGTTCACATCAACATCCTTGAAATCAAGAGAGCTGACGTTGATGCGAAATTAGTTGCTGAAAATATTGCTCGTCAATTAGAAAACCGTGTATCTTTCCGTCGTGCACAAAAGCAAGCAATTCAACGTGCTATGCGCGCTGGTTCAAAAGGTATCAAAACACAAGTATCTGGTCGTCTTGGCGGTGCAGATATCGCTCGTGCTGAACATTACAGCGAAGGAACTGTTCCACTTCATACACTTCGCGCTGATATCGACTATGCTACTGCTGAAGCCGATACTACTTATGGTAAGCTTGGCGTAAAAGTATGGATCTATAAGGGAGAAGTCCTTCCTACTAAGAAGAAATCTGTGGAAGGAGGCAAATAATATGTTATTGCCAAAACGCGTAAAATATCGCCGTCAACATCGTGGTAACATGCGTGGTAACGCAAAAGGCGGTACAGAAGTGACATTCGGTGAATTCGGCCTGCAAGCTTTAGAAGCTTCATGGATTACGAACCGTCAAATCGAAGCAGCACGTATTGCGATGACACGTTACATGAAACGTGGCGGTAAAGTTTGGATTAAAATTTTCCCTCACAAGCCTTACACTGCTAAACCTCTAGAAGTACGGATGGGTTCCGGTAAAGGGGCACCTGAAGGCTGGGTAGCTGTTGTTAAGCCTGGAAAAATCATGTTCGAAATCGCTGGCGTTTCTGAAGAAATCGCTCGTGAAGCACTTCGACTTGCAATGCACAAACTTCCTGTTAAGTGTAAGTTTGTAAAACGAGAAGAAATTGGTGGTGAATCAAATGAAAGCTAATGAACTTCGTGACCTTACCACTGCTGAAATTGAACAAAAAGTAAAATCCTTAAAAGAAGAACTTTTCAACCTTCGCTTTCAATTGGCGACAGGACAACTTGAAAACACTGCTCGCATACGTGAAGTACGTAAAGCGATCGCTCGTATGAAAACAGTTGTTCGTGAAAGAGAAATCAACGTTAACAAGTGATTATTGAAGGGAGGTTCACACAATGAGTGAACGTAACCAACGTAAAGTTTACACAGGACGCGTTGTTTCTGACAAGATGGATAAAACCGTAACAGTTCTTGTTGAAACTCAAAAAAAGCATCCTTTATATGGTAAACGCGTTAAGTACTCTAAAAAGTATAAAGCTCATGATGAGCAAAACGAAGCAAAAATCGGCGATGTAGTTCGTATTATGGAAACTCGTCCGCTTTCAGCTACTAAGCGTTTCCGTTTAGTTGAAGTTGTAGAAAAAGCAGTTATTATTTAATTGTTCGGATTAAGCTTCATTCCGAAGGGAGGTTACACACATGATTCAACAAGAATCACGTTTAAAAGTTGCTGACAACTCTGGTGCACGTGAGGTACTAACGATTAAAGTTCTTGGTGGTTCAGGTCGCAAATTTGCTGGTATTGGTGATGTTATCGTTTGTACAGTAAAACAAGCAACACCAGGTGGCGTTGTTAAAAAAGGTGACGTTGTTAAAGCAGTTATCGTTCGTACAAAGAGCGGTGCTCGTCGTCCTGACGGTTCATACATTCGTTTTGATGAAAACGCATGTGTAATTATCAAAGATGATAAGAGCCCACGTGGAACTCGTATTTTCGGACCTGTTGCCCGTGAACTTCGCGACAACAACTTTATGAAGATTGTTTCTCTTGCTCCAGAAGTATTATAATTTTAAAATTAATTGCCTTTAAGGAGGTGCTTACTGATGCATGTAAAAAAAGGTGATAACGTCAGAGTTATTTCTGGCAAGGATAAAGGCAAAACAGGTGTGATCCTAGCTGCTTATCCTAAAGACAGCCGTGTACTAGTTGAAGGTGTAAACATTGTGAAAAAACACTCTAAACCTTCTCAAGTGAATCCACAAGGCGGAATTATCAGCTTTGAGGCTCCTATCCATGTATCAAACGTTATGCCTATCGATCCTAAAACTGGTAACCCAACTCGTGTAGGTTCCACAACGGTTGATGGCAAGAAAGTACGCGTAGCAAAATCCGGTGAAGTTTTAGATAAATAGTTTAAAATTTAGAAGGGAGGTACAATAAGTGAACCGCCTAAAAGAAAAATTTGTAAAAGAAGTTACTCCTGCTCTTATGAGCAAGTTCAACTATAAATCAGTTATGGAAGTTCCTAAACTTGAGAAAATCGTTGTGAATATGGGCGTTGGTGACGCAGTTGCAAACGCAAAGGCACTCGATAATGCAGTTGAAGAACTTTCAACTATCACAGGTCAAAAACCTGTCGTTACACGTGCGAAAAAATCTATCGCTGGCTTCCGTCTTCGTGAAGGTATGCCAATCGGTGCTAAGGTTACTCTTCGCGGTGAACGCATGTACGAATTCTTGGATAAATTAGTTTCCGTTTCATTACCTCGTGTACGTGACTTCCGTGGTATTTCTAAAAAAGCATTCGACGGTCGTGGTAACTACACTCTAGGTGTTAAAGAACAATTAATCTTCCCTGAAATTGATTACGATAAAGTAAGCAAAGTTCGTGGTATGGATATCGTTATCGTAACAACTGCAAAAACTGATGAAGAATCTCGTGAACTTTTAACTCAATTTGGAATGCCATTCCAAAAGTAATCCTTAAATAAGGGAGGCGAAAACGTGGCTAAAAAGTCAATGATTGCGAAACAACAACGCACGCCTAAATTCAAAGTACAAGAGTATACACGCTGCGAACGTTGTGGTCGTCCACACTCTGTATATCGTAAATTTAAGCTTTGCCGTATTTGTTTCCGTGAATTAGCATACAAAGGACAAATTCCTGGTGTCAAAAAAGCTAGCTGGTAAAACCCAAGTCTGGGAAGGAGGTAAAAATAATGGTCATGACAGATCCAATTGCTGATTTGCTTACTCGCATTCGTAATGCGAACATGGTGCGTCACGAAAAGTTAGAAGTGCCTGCTTCTAATATGAAAAAAGAAATTGCTGAAATTTTAAAGCGCGAAGGTTTCGTACGTGACGTCGAATTTATTGAAGACAACAAACAAGGTATCATCCGTATCTTCTTAAAATACGGTGCTAGTAACGAACGTGTTATTACTGGTCTTAAGCGCATAAGCAAGCCTGGACTTAGAGTTTACGCAAAATCAACTGAGGTACCACGCGTTCTTAACGGTCTTGGTATCGCATTAGTATCAACATCACAAGGTGTTATTACAGATAAAGAAGCTCGTGCAAAACAAATCGGCGGAGAAATTTTAGCTTACGTTTGGTAATTGAGCTTTTGAATGAATGGAGGTGCACTAAATGTCTCGCGTAGGAAAAAAACCAATTGTTATTCCAGCAGGAGTAACAGTAACTTTAAATAACAACACTGTTACAGTTAAAGGACCTAAAGGTGAACTTACTCGTACTTTCCACTCAGATATCACTATCAGTGTGGAAGAGAATCTTGTAACAATCACACGTCCTTCTGATGTGAAAGAACACCGCGCATTACATGGTACAACTCGTGCCGTTCTTGCGAACATGGTTGAAGGTGTATCTACTGGGTTCTCTAGAGGCCTAGAGTTAATCGGGGTTGGATATCGTGCTCAAAAGCAAGGTAACAAACTTGTATTAAACGTTGGATACTCTCATCCAGTTGAGATCGAAGCTGAAGAGGGACTTGAAATCGAAGTTCCTGCAAACACAAAAATCGTTATTAAAGGTACTGACAAAGAACGTGTTGGTGCATTAGCAGCGAATATTCGCGGAGTTCGTCCTCCAGAGCCGTATAAAGGCAAAGGAATTCGTTACGAAGGTGAATTTGTTCGTCGTAAAGAGGGTAAAACCGGTAAGTAATGCCGCATAGGTAAACGAAAGGAGTGACGTAAATGATTACGAAGCAAGATAAAAACGCTACTCGCAAGAAAAGACATGCTCGTGTTCGTGCGAAACTTAGCGGTACTTCTGCTCGTCCACGTCTAAATGTGTTTCGTTCTAACAAACATATTTATGCTCAAGTAATTGATGACATTAACGGAGTAACTTTAGCAAGTGCTTCTACTTTAGATAAAGACTTTGGTTTAGAATCTACAAACAACGTTGAAGCTGCACAAAAGGTCGGAGAATTAGTCGCTAAACGTGCTGTAGAAAAAGGTATCACTTCTATTGTCTTTGACCGTGGCGGATACCTATACCATGGACGTATTCAAGCATTAGCTGATGCTGCCCGTGAAAACGGCTTACAATTCTAATAGACAAAGGAGGGACACAAAAAGATGCGTCGTATTGATCCAAACAAACTTGAACTAGAAGAACGCGTAGTCACGGTTAACCGTGTTGCGAAAGTTGTGAAAGGTGGACGTCGTTTCCGCTTTACAGCCCTTGTTGTTGTAGGCGATAAAAACGGCCACGTTGGTTTCGGTACTGGTAAAGCTCAAGAAGTACCTGATGCTATTCGTAAAGCCATCGAAGATGCAAAGAAAAACTTAGTCGAGGTACCAATGGTTGGAACGTCTATTCCACACCAAGTAATTGGACGCTTTGGTGCTGGTGAAATCCTTCTAAAACCTGCTTCTGAAGGTACAGGAGTTATCGCTGGTGGACCAGTTCGTGCCGTACTAGAATTAGGCGGAGTTGCTGACATTCTTTCTAAATCATTAGGAACTAACACTCCAATTAACATGGTACGTGCTACAATTGACGGTTTAAAACAATTAAAACGTGCTGAAGACGTAGCAAAACTACGTGGTAAATCAGTAGAAGAACTGTTAGGATACGGGGGGAAATAAAATGGCAAATAAACTATCAGTTACCCTCACTCGCAGTTTGATTGGCCGTCCAGGCGATCAACGTGAAACAGTTAAAGCTCTTGGATTACGTAAATTAAATCAAACAGTTGAGCACCCAGATAACGCTGCTATTCGCGGTATGATTACCAAAGTTGCTCACCTTGTTACAGTAAAAGAACAATAATTGATTGTTTTCTTTCATAAGGAGGTGCCAATATGAAACTTCATGAATTAAAACCTGCTGAAGGTTCTCGTAAAGAGCGCAAGCGTTTAGGTCGTGGTATCGGATCTGGTCAAGGTAAAACTGCTGGTAAAGGTCACAAAGGTCAAAATGCTCGTTCTGGTGGCGGTGTACGTCTAGGTTTTGAAGGTGGTCAAACACCTTTATACCGTCGTTTACCAAAACGTGGATTTACAAACATCAGCCGTAAGGAATATGCAATTGTAAATCTTGATACGTTAAATCGCTTTGTTGAAGGTACAGAAGTTACTCCAGAACTTCTTATCGAATCAGGCGTAGTAAGTAATGAAAAAGCGGGAATCAAGGTTCTTGCAAAAGGGACACTAGAGAAAAAGTTGACTGTAAAAGCTCACAAATTCTCCTCTGCTGCTAAGGAAGCTATCGAAGCTGCTGGTGGAAACACTGAGGTGATCTAATGTTCCAGACATTCTCCAATTTTATGCGCGTGGGTGAGATAAGACGTAAGATCATATTCACCCTTTTAATGTTAGTCGTATTCCGATTAGGTACATTTATCCCAGTACCCAATGTAAATGCTGATGTTCTAGCAAACCAAGATAAGCTCAGTGTTTTCGGTATATTAAATACTTTTGGCGGTGGAGCATTAAAACAATTCTCCATCTTTGCAATGGGTATCATGCCGTACATTACAGCCTCTATCATTATTCAACTCCTTCAAATGGATGTTGTACCGAAGTTTACAGAATGGTCTAAGCAAGGTGAATCAGGCCGTCGTAAGATTGCCCAATTTACTCGTTATTTTACAATCGTGCTTGGATTTATCCAGGCATTAGGAATGTCCTACGGTTTTAATAACTTAGCTAGCGGCCAGTTGATTGAAAATCCTGGAATTGGTACTTATTTATTGATTGCGGTTGTATTAACCGCTGGTACAGCATTTTTAATGTGGTTAGGGGAACAGATCACCGAAAAAGGTGTTGGTAATGGAATTTCTATTATCATCTTTGCCGGGATCGTGGCTGGAATGCCATCCACTATTAATCAAATTTATGTTCAACAATTTGAGAATGCTGGGGAAGCATTATTCTTACGTATTGTTACGGTAATTTTAATCGCACTTGCGGTTGTTGCTATCGTAGTTGGTGTTATCTTTATCCAACAGGCAAATCGTAAGATACCTATTCAATATGCAAAGCGCGTTGTTGCTGGACGTAATCCAGTTGGAGGACAATCCACTCATATGCCATTAAAAGTTAATGCTGCGGGTGTTATTCCTGTTATCTTTGCCGTTTCATTTATTGTAACGCCTAGAACAGTTGCGTCATTCTTCCCAACGAATGATGTAACTCTTTGGATTACTAAGGTCTTTGACTATTCTCATCCAATCGGGATGACCTTATATGCAGCATTAATTATCGCGTTCACTTATTTCTATGCTTTTATTCAAGTTAACCCTGAACAAGCAGCGGAGAACCTACAAAAGCAAAGCGGCTATATTCCTGGTATTCGTCCAGGAAAGAGTACGCAAGAATACTTAACGCGTGTCTTATATCGTTTAACTTTTGTTGGTGCGATCTTCCTTGCTGTTATTGCGGTATTGCCAATGTTATTTATTTCAATAGCTAACCTTCCGCAATCAGCGCAAATTGGCGGAACAAGTTTGTTAATCGTTGTCGGTGTTGCACTTGATACGATGAAACAACTTGAAGCACAACTAGTTAAACGTCATTATAAAGGATTTATTAAGTAATGGTTTTAGGGGCCATAGCTCCCTAAAACCCATTTATAGCACGAGGGGGGAACACGTGTGAATTTAGTATTAATGGGGCTACCAGGTGCCGGTAAAGGTACTCAAGCTGAAAGAATCGTCGAGCAATACGGCATCCCTCATATCTCTACTGGCGATATGTTCCGTGCAGCGATGAAAGAAGGAACAGAACTAGGTTTACAAGCGAAATCATTCATGGATAAAGGCGAACTTGTTCCTGATGAAGTAACAATCGGCATTGTTCGTGAGCGACTAAGCAAGGAAGATTGTCAAAAAGGATTCCTTTTAGATGGCTTCCCTAGAACTGTACCTCAAGCAGATGCGTTGGAAAATCTATTAGTTGATTTAAATAAAAAAATCAACTATGTAATTAATATTAATGTAGATAAAGAATTATTAATGGCGCGTTTGACTGGACGTCGTATCTGTAAAGAATGTGGATCTACGTATCATTTAGAGTTTAATCCTCCTAAACAAGAGGGTGTATGCGATCGCTGCGGCGGTGAGTTATACCAAAGAGCGGATGATAATGAAGAAACAGTTCAAAATCGTTTAGACGTAAATATCAAACAACAAGAACCATTATTAACTTTTTATGAAACTAAAGGATATCTTCGTACAATCGATGGACAGCAGGATATTAACAAAGTATTCGCTGATATCGAGCATTTACTTGGGGACTTACATTAATGACCGTAAGTAAATCCGTACGAACGGCTCTCGACCATCTCTTCATTTTGATTCAAAAATATGTGAAAGCATATCGCTTTTCTATTGTACGGAGTATGTAGGACCGAGAGTTGGGTAAGACTTACATGTGGAACTAATTTATTCCTAAATATGTAGTATTTACTTGCGGACAGAAGAAGAACAATATGTTACTATTATAAGGTTGCTATTTGTGTACGAATAAGAAGAGTTATATTGTTTTGTATTCACAATTTTTGAATTGAGAAGGGAGACGAGATCGATGGCCAAAGATGATGTAATTGAAATTGAAGGTAAAGTCATTGAAACATTGCCAAATGCAATGTTTAAGGTAGAATTAGAAAATGGTCATACCGTGCTAGCGCATGTTTCTGGTAAAATACGAATGCATTTCATTCGGATCCTTCCGGGTGACAAAGTGACTGTTGAGCTTTCTCCATATGACTTAACACGCGGAAGAATTACTTACCGCTTTAAATAATGCTTGCACTCCGTACTACTAAGGAGGTTAGGATAATAATGAAAGTAAGACCATCTGTTAAACCGATCTGCGAAAAGTGTAAAGTTATCCGTAGACGCGGCAAAGTTATGGTTATCTGTGAAAACCCTAAACATAAACAAAAACAAGGTTAATTTTGAAGGAGGTGCGCATTTTCTATGGCACGTATTGCTGGTGTAGATATTCCACGTGAAAAACGTGTAGTTATCTCTTTAACATACATTTATGGAATTGGTAAAAACACTGCACAAAAAGTATTAGCAGAAGCTGGTGTTTCTGAAGATACACGTGTACGTGATTTAACAGAAGACGAATTAAACAAAATCCGTGACATCATCGACAAGTTAAAAGTTGAAGGTGACCTTCGCCGTGAAATTTCTCTTAACATTAAGCGTTTAATGGAAATCGGCTGCTACCGCGGATTACGTCATCGTCGTGGTTTACCAGTTCGTGGACAAAATACGAAAAACAACGCTCGTACTCGCAAAGGTCCTCGTAAGACTGTAGCGAACAAGAAGAAGTAATCGGCAAAGGAGGTAATTTAAATGGCACGTAAAACAAATACACGTAAACGTCGTGTTAAAAAGAATATTGAATCTGGTATTGCTCATATTCGTTCAACTTTTAACAATACGATTGTAACTATTACTGATGTTCATGGTAATGCAATTTCATGGTCAAGTGCAGGTGCGCTTGGATTTAGAGGTTCTCGTAAATCTACACCATTTGCAGCACAAATGGC
>Ga0182747_1002756_pt1 | contig 12124 bp, 4 predicted proteins | sample eDN3rd30CBELigBY_FD_128526 | JGI IMG/M metagenome (GOLD analysis project Ga0182747, IMG submission 128526) | Enriched backyard soil microbial communities from Emeryville, California, USA - eDNA 3rd pass 30_C BE-Lig BY (version 2) (version 2) | ecosystem: Environmental > Terrestrial > Soil >...
TTGTAATATTTGTTTTTGAACTTCAATTTTTTTATCATCACAATAAAAATAAGTTCTACCATTAATTGTGTCTTTATCCATAAATATTTCTAATGGACAACAACATACAGTGTGATTGTTTAAAATTTGTATTAAAGTTAACATTATAATTAGTATTATTATACGAAAAACTAAAAACAACACCATACATTGTTTACGAAGGGAGTCGAACCCTTATTTTTAAAAACACATTTTATCATGTTACCATTACACCACGTAAACTAAAAAAATAATTTTTTTTTAAAAAATTATAAATCATCGTACAATTCTCAACTCATAAAACATATATGTTCAGGAGAATATCCAATAACATCTAAAAAACAAGAAGGGTCATAAGATTCTATTAAACTAATTCCATTATTTTCATTTTTAAAAATTACGGTATCTTTATACCCTCAATCCATATAAAAACCTGTATTTTGTAATTTTAAAACTTTATCATTAAACCAATATAAATGAAAGCATAAATGTTTAAATATTATTTTTTTATAAATTCTGCGACCTTTTTTAGTAAATTTTGAACCTTCTTTATTAAATCTTTTTATAATACAATTTTTATAAAGCAAAAACTCTTCATTACTAATCGAACTATTTCTGAATTTATTATTTAACAAATCAAAAATTTGATTTAAAAAAACTTCATTTAAATTTAAAAAAGTTAATTCATTAACATTTTTTATATTTACACTTTTTAAACTTCAATTATAAAATTGATTTAAATTAAAATTACAATCGACACCAATTACCAAATTATAATAATATTTATTATTAATATCTAATTTTGGTATTAATATTAAAAAATCTATATTTTTCAAACTAGTTAAAAAAAATAAATCTAATTTTTGGAAATATTTTACATATTTAATATTTTCAGAAAAAACAAAATGTAAATTTTCACTACATCTTATACCTAAAGTATTTAAATAAATCAAATCATCTAAGTTTAATGAAAAATCATAACTAGACTCACATTGAAGATAATATATTTTTGTATCATTATTTAAATAATCAAAAAAATGCAAATTCAACTCACTATAAAAAACATCTTCTATGTTTATTTCACCTTTATAAACTCTTATATTATTTTCAATACGATATAATTTATTTATCAATTTCTACAAATTAAAAAAACCAAAATTTTAATAAATAAATATTATATTCTTTACTCCAAACAATTGAGACAAGTAGGAATCGAACCTACAGTGATAAAATCAATTGATTTACAGTCAACCCCCTAACCACTTGGGTTTTGTCTCTATATTATTCATAACAGGAATCGAACCTGTACCCTATTCGGACAAAATTTTAAGTCTTGCGCGTCTACCAGTTCCGCCATATGAATTTTAAAAAGTTGTTTGAAGGATTCGAACCTTCAGGAACACGGGGAATGAGCCCACACCGACACCTGTCGAACAACATAAAACAATAATAATAATTTACAGGATTATCACCTTTTTTAATACAGTTTTCCAACATGTTTCAATTATACATAAAAAATAATTAAACTAAATATATTGCTCGCCGCTATATTTTTTCTCAATTGATTTTATTTAAATTAACTACTAAAATGATTTAATTCGTTAACTAAATTAAAAAATAAATTATCTCTCACTAATAAATATAAATAACAAAAAAATATTTTAAGATAATTATCGTAATTAAATTTACGTTTTTTAAAAAATTATAGGCATCCATTTAATGCATAAATTTAATTAAATACTATTTATAAAAAAAACTAATCCAACAATATTTAATTATTAATATTTAAAGTTTTGTCTCTCTACACTTGTTACCAAGCTATAAAAAAATCATTTTTGTTAAATAAATAACATAAACTATCCGCACGATAGATGACTGCCAAAACTTATAAATAAATTAACTTAAAATAATATTATTAAAAAATAAAACAACACTAATTCTAGTTTAATTTTTTTCAACTATTATTAATTATTAACTTAACTTTTCAACATACTACTAATAATAGTAATTGATAATCAGAGGTTAATTCTTCCCGGTCCTCTCGTACTAAGGTAAATTGTTGTTTATTTTTTTTCAGTACAGTAGATAGGGACCAAACTGTCTCACGACGTTCTGAACCCAACTCACGTATCACTTTAATCGGCGAACAGCCGAACCCTTGGTAGATTGTGCACCACCAGGATGTGATGAGTCGACATCGAGGTGCCAAACAAACCCATCAATAAGAACTCTCAAGATTCATTAGCCTGTTATCCCTAGCGTACCTTTTATCCGATGATCGATAAATTTTCCTTACAATAATACCGGGTCAATATAATAGACTATACATCCTTAATATACTAGTAAGTACATTAATCAAACTATTAATATTTATTCCAATAACTCAAAAAATTAAAAAATTTTTTTATCTATAGTTTTGTATACACCTTCGTTACTATTTAGAAGGTAGCCGCCCCAGCTAAACTATCCATCTTTTATAATTTATAAATAATATATTTTTATAAATTAAACAAAATTAAAATATAAATGGTTTTCCATCGACGATAAAAAAAAAATCTCCCATATTTCTATATATAGATTATATTTGTTAAATAAAAGATTAAAGTAAAGGTGCATAGGGTCTTTCCGTCTAGCTGTACTTAACCGCATCTTCACGGGTAATTCAATTTCATGGAAATAATTTTGGAGACAGCGGAGCAGTCGTTACACCATTCATGCGGGACGGAACTTACCCGCCAAGGAATTTCGCTACCTTAGGACCGTCAGGGTTACGGCCGCCGTTTACTGGGGTTTATTACCAAAACATTACATCTTAATATTTTTACCTTGCAGCACTGGGCAGGTGTCAGATTTTATACATCATTTTTCAATTTAGCAAAATCTTATGTTTTTGTTAAACAGTCGCTACTCCCTATTTTATGACATCTTGCACAGATCCTCTTTATTCCGAAGTTACAGAGTCAATTTGCCGAGTTCCTTCAAAATTATTACTTCCTACGCTTTCACTTACTAATTAACCCACATGTGTTTGAATAAGTACGATTTTACGGATTAAATTTTTTCCTGATTTTAAAAAAAATTAAAAATTAAAATTATATAATAAATTTTAATTTTAACAATGAATTAACTAAAAAACAGTATTAAAATATTTTTTTAATCCAATTATAAAACTATAATTCCATAAACATATTACAAATAACATTTTAGTTTTAGGTATCGATTCACACTTTGTAAGAAAATCAAAACAAAGCAACCTATGGGTTTAAAGCGATAATGATTCACACATTATATCTATTACTTATACTAGCATTTATAAAATTGATATCTCCAATAAATTTTACAACCTATCTTCAACAATATACAAAGCATTCCGCTACCACTTAATTTTAAAAAAATTAAATTTATTATTTCAGTATGTTACTTATCTTATACATTTATGATCTAAAAATAATTAGTTAATTATACAATCTAACTATAATAATTGGTGAGCTTTTACGCTTTCATTATAGGATGGCTGCTTCCAAACCTACCTCCCAAAAATAATAATATTTTTAAATTCTTAGACTTAATAACATTTACAAACTTTAATAAATAATCTAGGCTGTTTCCTTTTTGACAATTGACCTTAGCGCCAATAGTCTGATAAATATGTATATTAAAATATAATTAGAAGATTTTTAAAAAAGAATAATAAAATATTATTATTTAAAATTACTCAACCTATATTTTAAAAACATATTTTCCCTACTTAAATAGGTTTCGCGGAAAACCAGCTATCACGAAGTTTGATTAGCCTTTCACCCCTAATTACAATTCATCTCAAAATTTTGCAACATTTATGAGTTCGATCTTCCAATACCAAAAATTAAAATAAATATTTTCAATCTGATCATAATTAGATCACTTCGTTTCGGGTCTTATTAAAATAACTTAACAAAAAATATTTTTTCAATACGCTTTTATTAAAAAAAAATTATAAAAAAGCTTGCTATTTTAATAAACTTGCTAGTTCATTATGCAAAAGGTACAATGAAACAAATAAATTTCATTTGATAAAAGCATTAAATTTCAGAATCTTTTAAATTTTTTATAAAAATTCTTTTCACCTTTCTTTCGCAATACTTATACACTATCAAATTTTTTAAATTATTAGTTTTAAAGAAGGTTCTTTATTATTCAATTTTAACCAATATTAAAATTTACTTACTTTAACTGTATCAAATAAAAAAATTAAATAAATATAAAAAACTACATATTATACAAACAATATAATAATATTAATTAAAGATATAAAATAAAATAAAGTATATAAAAATTGAAAAAAAAAATTAAAATAATTTAAATTAGACCAACCAATGTATTTATTAACAAAAAAAATATTTTTATCAATAATTTTTTTTGTTAAAACTTCAATCATATATTTTTCTGCAAAAAATTGAGCACCATAAACAAAAACATTCCTTACAAAAACTTCAGAAAATTTTTTATAAAAAAAATCAAAATAAAAACCTGATTGACAAAACCTATGAAATTTAAAAGTTATAAAAAAATTATACAACATATAAAAAAAATGGATCTATAAATTTATATAAATTTAATTTTAAAAAATTATTTTTGTAAAATTAAATTTTTAAAATTAGTAATTTTACTAAAATAGTTTTTTCTAAATGATCTTTTGAAAGAATAAAAATTTTCTTGAGTTTCTAAAACAAACATTGTGTATAAAAATAAAAATAATCAAAAAATCATAGCAAAAAAAGCTATAAATTGAAAAATAACCATAAAAAATGTATGAAATAATTCATATAACCAATTTAATAATAAAACAGGTAATTTTAATAATAAATACCAATTAGAAATATTAAAATTAGTTTTAGATTTATTTCAACCATCAACAAACGATTCATTCATTAAAATTAAATTTCTATCAATATTAAAAAACACAACTAATTCATGTAATTCACCGTAAGTAAATAACATAAAAACTAAACGAACATTTTGAACCATTAATCTTAAAAAAAAAATAGAAACAGCAATATAATCAAATAATAACTCTAACATTAAAACAGAGGATTTACCAACACCATTTAAATAAGTTAAAAAATAAGATCCATAATCATAAAGTAATGATATTGGCATAAATAAAATAATAAAATAAATAAATGGAAATAAATAAATACTCATAATTAATTGAGGTGTGATACTTAAATAAGATCAACTGTTAATTCAAAAAAATCATAAGAAAATGTATAATAATATAACTGAAGTTAATAACATATCATCCATAGAACCGATCTCTTCTTCTGCTTCAATAGTAACATTGAAAGCTAAATAATCATGATCTACAATATTATCTTCAGTGTTTAAATTATTAAAATAAGAAAAATAAGTTATTATAAATAATAAAACTAAAAAAAAAATAAAAAAAAATTGAGTAATCATCATTATAGGAGAAATAAAAGACTCATTAATAGTTAATAAATACATAGATAAATAAATATTAGATAAATAGTTTTGATAAAAACTATTTGTATAATTTTTATAAATAAAATAATATTCAGGGTGAATAATTAAAAAATTATTAAATTCTTCAGAATTTAATAAATGATGAAAAAAATCATTAAAATATGGTAATGAAAAAGCAGCTATAAAAAATAATTGATCTAAAATAACTGAAATAAATAAATTATGATGATTATTTAAAATAGAATTATACCACATAACTTTATAATTTAATTTACTAGAATCTTGATATAAATAATTTCAAAAAACATAAGAAGTTAAATCATAAGAATAAGAAAATAAATTTTCAGAAAAAGAATAAAGTCAATTTTTATTATGATAAACAAAATTAGATTGAATATCTAAAACATTTAATTTATTAGAAATAAAATTATCAGAAAAATTTGAGTTAAAAATAAAATTAGTATTTAAAATTTCTTCAGAATTTTTTAATTCATTGTTTAAAACATGATTATATATTTTATAAACACCCATAAATTATTAAATAAAATTATTTAATAATTGGTTTAATATTGTATATTAATATACAATATTAAACCAATTATTAAATAATTTTATTTAATAATTTATGGGTGTTTATAAAATATATAATCATGTTTTAAACAATGAATTAAAAAATTCTGAAGAAATTTTAAATACTAATTTTATTTTTAACTCAAATTTTTCTGATAATTTTATTTCTAATAAATTAAATGTTTTAGATATTCAATCTAATTTTGTTTATCATAATAAAAATTGACTTTATTCTTTTTCTGAAAATTTATTTTCTTATTCTTATGATTTAACTTCTTATGTTTTTTGAAATTATTTATATCAAGATTCTAGTAAATTAAATTATAAAGTTATGTGGTATAATTCTATTTTAAATAATCATCATAATTTATTTATTTCAGTTATTTTAGATCAATTATTTTTTATAGCTGCTTTTTCATTACCATATTTTAATGATTTTTTTCATCATTTATTAAATTCTGAAGAATTTAATAATTTTTTAATTATTCACCCTGAATATTATTTTATTTATAAAAATTATACAAATAGTTTTTATCAAAACTATTTATCTAATATTTATTTATCTATGTATTTATTAACTATTAATGAGTCTTTTATTTCTCCTATAATGATGATTACTCAATTTTTTTTTATTTTTTTTTTAGTTTTATTATTTATAATAACTTATTTTTCTTATTTTAATAATTTAAACACTGAAGATAATATTGTAGATCATGATTATTTAGCTTTCAATGTTACTATTGAAGCAGAAGAAGAGATCGGTTCTATGGATGATATGTTATTAACTTCAGTTATATTATTATACATTTTCTTATGATTTTTTTGAATTAACAGTTGATCTTATTTAAGTATCACACCTCAATTAATTATGAGTATTTATTTATTTCCATTTATTTATTTTATTATTTTATTTATGCCAATATCATTACTTTATGATTATGGATCTTATTTTTTAACTTATTTAAATGGTGTTGGTAAATCCTCTGTTTTAATGTTAGAGTTATTATTTGATTATATTGCTGTTTCTATTTTTTTTTTAAGATTAATGGTTCAAAATGTTCGTTTAGTTTTTATGTTATTTACTTACGGTGAATTACATGAATTAGTTGTGTTTTTTAATATTGATAGAAATTTAATTTTAATGAATGAATCGTTTGTTGATGGTTGAAATAAATCTAAAACTAATTTTAATATTTCTAATTGGTATTTATTATTAAAATTACCTGTTTTATTATTAAATTGGTTATATGAATTATTTCATACATTTTTTATGGTTATTTTTCAATTTATAGCTTTTTTTGCTATGATTTTTTGATTATTTTTATTTTTATACACAATGTTTGTTTTAGAAACTCAAGAAAATTTTTATTCTTTCAAAAGATCATTTAGAAAAAACTATTTTAGTAAAATTACTAATTTTAAAAATTTAATTTTACAAAAATAATTTTTTAAAATTAAATTTATATAAATTTATAGATCCATTTTTTTTATATGTTGTATAATTTTTTTATAACTTTTAAATTTCATAGGTTTTGTCAATCAGGTTTTTATTTTGATTTTTTTTATAAAAAATTTTCTGAAGTTTTTGTAAGGAATGTTTTTGTTTATGGTGCTCAATTTTTTGCAGAAAAATATATGATTGAAGTTTTAACAAAAAAAATTATTGATAAAAATATTTTTTTTGTTAATAAATACATTGGTTGGTCTAATTTAAATTATTTTAATTTTTTTTTTCAATTTTTATATACTTTATTTTATTTTATATCTTTAATTAATATTATTATATTGTTTGTATAATATGTAGTTTTTTATATTTATTTAATTTTTTTATTTGATACAGTTAAAGTAAGTAAATTTTAATATTGGTTAAAATTGAATAATAAAGAACCTTCTTTAAAACTAATAATTTAAAAAATTTGATAGTGTATAAGTATTGCGAAAGAAAGGTGAAAAGAATTTTTATAAAAAATTTAAAAGATTCTGAAATTTAATGCTTTTATCAAATGAAATTTATTTGTTTCATTGTACCTTTTGCATAATGAACTAGCAAGTTTATTAAAATAGCAAGCTTTTTTATAATTTTTTTTTAATAAAAGCGTATTGAAAAAATATTTTTTGTTAAGTTATTTTAATAAGACCCGAAACGAAGTGATCTAATTATGATCAGATTGAAAATATTTATTTTAATTTTTGGTATTGGAAGATCGAACTCATAAATGTTGCAAAATTTTGAGATGAATTGTAATTAGGGGTGAAAGGCTAATCAAACTTCGTGATAGCTGGTTTTCCGCGAAACCTATTTAAGTAGGGAAAATATGTTTTTAAAATATAGGTTGAGTAATTTTAAATAATAATATTTTATTATTCTTTTTTAAAAATCTTCTAATTATATTTTAATATACATATTTATCAGACTATTGGCGCTAAGGTCAATTGTCAAAAAGGAAACAGCCTAGATTATTTATTAAAGTTTGTAAATGTTATTAAGTCTAAGAATTTAAAAATATTATTATTTTTGGGAGGTAGGTTTGGAAGCAGCCATCCTATAATGAAAGCGTAAAAGCTCACCAATTATTATAGTTAGATTGTATAATTAACTAATTATTTTTAGATCATAAATGTATAAGATAAGTAACATACTGAAATAATAAATTTAATTTTTTTAAAATTAAGTGGTAGCGGAATGCTTTGTATATTGTTGAAGATAGGTTGTAAAATTTATTGGAGATATCAATTTTATAAATGCTAGTATAAGTAATAGATATAATGTGTGAATCATTATCGCTTTAAACCCATAGGTTGCTTTGTTTTGATTTTCTTACAAAGTGTGAATCGATACCTAAAACTAAAATGTTATTTGTAATATGTTTATGGAATTATAGTTTTATAATTGGATTAAAAAAATATTTTAATACTGTTTTTTAGTTAATTCATTGTTAAAATTAAAATTTATTATATAATTTTAATTTTTAATTTTTTTTAAAATCAGGAAAAAATTTAATCCGTAAAATCGTACTTATTCAAACACATGTGGGTTAATTAGTAAGTGAAAGCGTAGGAAGTAATAATTTTGAAGGAACTCGGCAAATTGACTCTGTAACTTCGGAATAAAGAGGATCTGTGCAAGATGTCATAAAATAGGGAGTAGCGACTGTTTAACAAAAACATAAGATTTTGCTAAATTGAAAAATGATGTATAAAATCTGACACCTGCCCAGTGCTGCAAGGTAAAAATATTAAGATGTAATGTTTTGGTAATAAACCCCAGTAAACGGCGGCCGTAACCCTGACGGTCCTAAGGTAGCGAAATTCCTTGGCGGGTAAGTTCCGTCCCGCATGAATGGTGTAACGACTGCTCCGCTGTCTCCAAAATTATTTCCATGAAATTGAATTACCCGTGAAGATGCGGTTAAGTACAGCTAGACGGAAAGACCCTATGCACCTTTACTTTAATCTTTTATTTAACAAATATAATCTATATATAGAAATATGGGAGATTTTTTTTTTATCGTCGATGGAAAACCATTTATATTTTAATTTTGTTTAATTTATAAAAATATATTATTTATAAATTATAAAAGATGGATAGTTTAGCTGGGGCGGCTACCTTCTAAATAGTAACGAAGGTGTATACAAAACTATAGATAAAAAAATTTTTTAATTTTTTGAGTTATTGGAATAAATATTAATAGTTTGATTAATGTACTTACTAGTATATTAAGGATGTATAGTCTATTATATTGACCCGGTATTATTGTAAGGAAAATTTATCGATCATCGGATAAAAGGTACGCTAGGGATAACAGGCTAATGAATCTTGAGAGTTCTTATTGATGGGTTTGTTTGGCACCTCGATGTCGACTCATCACATCCTGGTGGTGCACAATCTACCAAGGGTTCGGCTGTTCGCCGATTAAAGTGATACGTGAGTTGGGTTCAGAACGTCGTGAGACAGTTTGGTCCCTATCTACTGTACTGAAAAAAAATAAACAACAATTTACCTTAGTACGAGAGGACCGGGAAGAATTAACCTCTGATTATCAATTACTATTATTAGTAGTATGTTGAAAAGTTAAGTTAATAATTAATAATAGTTGAAAAAAATTAAACTAGAATTAGTGTTGTTTTATTTTTTAATAATATTATTTTAAGTTAATTTATTTATAAGTTTTGGCAGTCATCTATCGTGCGGATAGTTTATGTTATTTATTTAACAAAAATGATTTTTTTATAGCTTGGTAACAAGTGTAGAGAGACAAAACTTTAAATATTAATAATTAAATATTGTTGGATTAGTTTTTTTTATAAATAGTATTTAATTAAATTTATGCATTAAATGGATGCCTATAATTTTTTAAAAAACGTAAATTTAATTACGATAATTATCTTAAAATATTTTTTTGTTATTTATATTTATTAGTGAGAGATAATTTATTTTTTAATTTAGTTAACGAATTAAATCATTTTAGTAGTTAATTTAAATAAAATCAATTGAGAAAAAATATAGCGGCGAGCAATATATTTAGTTTAATTATTTTTTATGTATAATTGAAACATGTTGGAAAACTGTATTAAAAAAGGTGATAATCCTGTAAATTATTATTATTGTTTTATGTTGTTCGACAGGTGTCGGTGTGGGCTCATTCCCCGTGTTCCTGAAGGTTCGAATCCTTCAAACAACTTTTTAAAATTCATATGGCGGAACTGGTAGACGCGCAAGACTTAAAATTTTGTCCGAATAGGGTACAGGTTCGATTCCTGTTATGAATAATATAGAGACAAAACCCAAGTGGTTAGGGGGTTGACTGTAAATCAATTGATTTTATCACTGTAGGTTCGATTCCTACTTGTCTCAATTGTTTGGAGTAAAGAATATAATATTTATTTATTAAAATTTTGGTTTTTTTAATTTGTAGAAATTGATAAATAAATTATATCGTATTGAAAATAATATAAGAGTTTATAAAGGTGAAATAAACATAGAAGATGTTTTTTATAGTGAGTTGAATTTGCATTTTTTTGATTATTTAAATAATGATACAAAAATATATTATCTTCAATGTGAGTCTAGTTATGATTTTTCATTAAACTTAGATGATTTGATTTATTTAAATACTTTAGGTATAAGATGTAGTGAAAATTTACATTTTGTTTTTTCTGAAAATATTAAATATGTAAAATATTTCCAAAAATTAGATTTATTTTTTTTAACTAGTTTGAAAAATATAGATTTTTTAATATTAATACCAAAATTAGATATTAATAATAAATATTATTATAATTTGGTAATTGGTGTCGATTGTAATTTTAATTTAAATCAATTTTATAATTGAAGTTTAAAAAGTGTAAATATAAAAAATGTTAATGAATTAACTTTTTTAAATTTAAATGAAGTTTTTTTAAATCAAATTTTTGATTTGTTAAATAATAAATTCAGAAATAGTTCGATTAGTAATGAAGAGTTTTTGCTTTATAAAAATTGTATTATAAAAAGATTTAATAAAGAAGGTTCAAAATTTACTAAAAAAGGTCGCAGAATTTATAAAAAAATAATATTTAAACATTTATGCTTTCATTTATATTGGTTTAATGATAAAGTTTTAAAATTACAAAATACAGGTTTTTATATGGATTGAGGGTATAAAGATACCGTAATTTTTAAAAATGAAAATAATGGAATTAGTTTAATAGAATCTTATGACCCTTCTTGTTTTTTAGATGTTATTGGATATTCTCCTGAACATATATGTTTTATGAGTTGAGAATTGTACGATGATTTATAATTTTTTAAAAAAAAATTATTTTTTTAGTTTACGTGGTGTAATGGTAACATGATAAAATGTGTTTTTAAAAATAAGGGTTCGACTCCCTTCGTAAACAATGTATGGTGTTGTTTTTAGTTTTTCGTATAATAATACTAATTATAATGTTAACTTTAATACAAATTTTAAACAATCACACTGTATGTTGTTGTCCATTAGAAATATTTATGGATAAAGACACAATTAATGGTAGAACTTATTTTTATTGTGATGATAAAAAAATTGAAGTTCAAAAACAAATATTACAA
>Ga0182747_1002757_pt1 | contig 12119 bp, 10 predicted proteins | sample eDN3rd30CBELigBY_FD_128526 | JGI IMG/M metagenome (GOLD analysis project Ga0182747, IMG submission 128526) | Enriched backyard soil microbial communities from Emeryville, California, USA - eDNA 3rd pass 30_C BE-Lig BY (version 2) (version 2) | ecosystem: Environmental > Terrestrial > Soil >...
GGGTCCTGCACCCGCTCCGGCGGGATCGGCACATCCCGCATGCCGATCTCCTCGCCCTGGTAGATGGTCGGCGTGCCGCGCAGGGTCAGCAGCAGCATGGCGGCGACCCGCGCCTGGGCCGGTTCGATCCGCGACGCCACGCGGGAGCGGTCGTGATTGCCCAGGACCCAGTTCGGCCACTGGTCCGGCGAGAGGTAGGACTCGTATTCTTCAATCAACGCCGCGATCACCTGCGGGTCCCAGCGCGATTTGATCAAGTGGAAATTGAACGGCAGGTGGAAGCCGGGCTTCTCGGTGCCGTAATAGGCCATGAGCTGCTGGATCGGCAGCGAGGCCTCGCCGATGAGCACCCGCTCGCCGGGATAGCTGTCCGCCAGCGCCCGCATCGCGGCGATATGCCCGTGGACCTCCTCGCGGTCGAGATTGAAGATTCGCGCCTGCCGCCGCGCCGGCGAATCGCCCTCCCGCCAGTCCGGATTGAGCGGGTTGTCGCGCAGAAGCTCGTCCTCGATCAGATGATGGATGGCATCGACCCGGAACCCGTCCACGCCGCGGTCGAGCCAGAACCGCAGCACTTCGAGCATCGCGGCCTGAACGGCCGGATTGCGCCAGTTCAGGTCCGGCTGCTCCTTGAGGAAGGCATGGTAGTAATACTGCCCCGTGGCCGGATCGAATTCCCAGGCGCTGCCGCCGAATTCGCTGGTCCAGTTGCTGGGGGGCGCGCCGTCCGGCTTCGGGTCGCGCCAGACATACCAGTCGCGTTTCGGGTTGTCGCGGGAGGAGCGGCTTTCCACGAACCACGGATGCTTATCCGAGGTGTGGTTCGGCACATAGTCGAGGATCACGCGCAGGCCGCGCCCATGGGCGGCGGCGACCAGCCGGTCGAAGGCGTCGAGGTCGCCGAACAGCGGGTCGATGCCGGTATAGTCCGACACGTCGTAGCCGAAATCGGCCATGGGCGAGGGATAGATCGGCGAGACCCAGACCGCATCGACGCCCATTTCCACGAGATGGTCCAGCCGGGCGACGATGCCGTCGAGATCGCCGACGCCGTCACCGTTCGAATCCTGAAACGAGCGCGGATAGACCTGATAGACGATCCCGCGCTGCCACCAGGCGAAGCGCCGCAGCGGATCGATGCGGTCAAAGGAATCGAGAGTCCAGGACGGACGCTCGGGCGCGGCCGGCGATGCGCGCATGCCAATGGTTCCCAAGCTGTTTCCCCGAGAGCCGGTCCCGCTGATTCGCCGCGGGACAAAAGGCCGGCTGAGGGAATTACGCGACCGGGCCGGGAACAACAATTGTTAATCCGAAAGCCCGGCACGGGGCCTGTGAGTTCCGCTGAGTTCCGCCGGCAGGGCTGCCGCCGGTTTCAGCTCGCAAGCTTCAAACCGGCGATTCCGGCCAGAATGAGCCCGATACAGCCGAGCCGCGCGATCGTCGCCGGTTCCGCGAACAGCATCATGCCCAGCAGCACGGTTCCGGCCGCGCCGATCCCGGTCCAGATCGCATAGGCGGTGCCGACAGGCAGATGCTTCAGGGCAAGACCCAGAAAGGCGACGCTCAGCGCCATTGCCGCGACGGTTGCGACGGAAGGCCACAACCGGGTAAACCCGTAGGTATATTTCAGGCCGATGGCCCAGCCGATCTCGAACAGACCGGCAATCAGAAGAAAGGTCCAGGCCATCGCCGGATTGGCGAGGACAGAAGCCGGGAATGTCATAATCGTGCCTCCGCAGGGCTGCGGGGCCGTCCCCGGATGAAGGCTCTGAGAGAGGCAAGGCCGTCCTCGCACCGCTTTAAGTAGGACATCGCGCCCCGGCTCGCAATCTCGCCCCCGCTTTGGTCCATTCCAAACGGCGCCGCGCGGGCGCGCGCCGTGTTGCGCATGTGTTTTCACCGTGATAGCAAACGGCCGATTTCCGGCTGCGCTGGCGTCACGTCCGCGGCGGAGGTCGGAATTCCCTCTCGAATTCCTCGACAATCTTCACATCCTTCGCGCGGCCCGGTGCGGCAGCGCGAAGCTTGCGGGTCCGGCATGTCCGACGGGTTCGCCAGCGAGTTTGGAATGGCCAGCGAAGAACCCATCGTCTCCGGCATGGCCGGACGCTACGCGACCGCTCTGTTCGACTATGCGCTTGAGGAGCGCGCCCTCGACGCCGTGAAGGGCGACCTCGACCGCTTCGAGGCCCTGCTCGACGAGAGCCCGGACCTGACGCGGCTGGTCCGCAGCCCGGTGTTCTCCACCGAGGATCGGAGCCGGGCCCTGGCCGCGATTCTGGACAAGGCCGGCATCGCCGGCATCGCCGCGAAATTCCTCCAGGTCATCACGGCCAACCGGCGCCTGTTTGCCGTGCGGGACATCCTGCGCGCCTTCCGCGCGATGGTCGCCCGCCACAAGGGCGAGGTGACGGCGCAGGTCACCGCCGCCGAGCAGCCCAGCGAGCAGCAGCTCGCCGAAATCACATCCGCCCTCAAGGGCGTCACCGGCAAGGACGTGCAGATCGCCCTCACCGTCGATCCCGCGATCATCGGCGGGCTGGTCGTCAAGATCGGCAGCCGGATGCTCGACTCATCGCTTCGCACCAAGCTCAACTCGATCAAGTTTGCCATGAAAGAGGCCCGCTGATGGATATCCGCGCCGCAGAGATCTCCGCGATCCTGAAGGACCAGATCAAGAATTTCGGCCAGGAAGCCGAGGTCACGGAAGTTGGCCAGGTGCTCTCGGTCGGTGACGGCATCGCCCGCGTCTACGGCCTCGACAATGTCCAGGCCGGCGAAATGGTCGAGTTCGAGAACGGCACGCGCGGCATGGCGCTGAACCTCGAAACCGACAACGTCGGCATCGTGATCTTCGGCTCCGACCGGGAGATCAAGGAAGGCGAGACCGTCAAGCGCACCCGCGCCATCGTCGATACGCCGGTCGGCAAGGGCCTGCTCGGCCGCGTCGTCGATGCTCTCGGCAACCCGATCGACGGCAAGGGTCCGATCGACGCCGCCGAGCGCCGGCAGGTGGACGTGAAGGCTCCCGGCATCATCCCGCGCAAGTCGGTGCACGAGCCGATGGCGACCGGCCTGAAGGCCATCGACGCGCTGATCCCGATCGGCCGCGGCCAGCGCGAGCTGATCATCGGCGACCGCCAGACCGGCAAGACCGCCATCGCCCTCGACACCATCCTCAACCAGAAGCCGCTGAACACCGCCGGCAGCCCGGAGAGCCAGAAGCTCTATTGCGTCTATGTCGCCGTCGGCCAGAAGCGCTCCACCGTCGCCCAGTTCGTGAAGGTGCTGGAGGAGCAGGGCGCTCTCGAATATTCCATCGTCATCGCCGCCACCGCTTCCGACCCCGCGCCGATGCAGTTCCTCGCGCCGTTCACCGGCTGCGCCATGGGCGAGTATTTCCGCGACAACGGCATGCACGCGGTCATCATCTATGACGACCTGTCCAAGCAGGCCGTCGCCTATCGCCAGATGTCGCTGCTGCTGCGCCGCCCGCCGGGCCGCGAAGCCTATCCCGGCGACGTGTTCTACCTGCACTCCCGCCTGCTGGAGCGCGCCGCCAAGATGAACGACGACAAGGGCGCCGGCTCGCTGACCGCGCTGCCCGTCATCGAGACCCAGGCCAACGACGTGTCGGCCTATATCCCGACCAACGTCATCTCCATCACCGACGGCCAGATCTTCCTGGAGACCGACCTGTTCTATCAGGGCATCCGTCCGGCCGTGAACGTCGGCCTTTCGGTGTCGCGCGTCGGCTCCGCGGCCCAGACCAAGGCGATGAAGAAGGTCGCCGGCAAGATCAAGGGCGAGCTGGCCCAGTATCGCGAGATGGCCGCTTTCGCCCAGTTCGGTTCCGATCTCGACGCCACCACCCAGCGTCTGCTGGCCCGCGGCGCGCGGCTGACCGAACTGCTGAAGCAGCCGCAATTCTCGCCGCTGAAGATGGAAGAGCAGGTCGTCGTGATCTATGCCGGCGTCAACGGCTATCTCGACGCCGTTCCGGTCGCCCGCGTCGGCGCCTTCGAACACGGCCTGCTCGGCACGGTGCGCGGCCAGCATCCGGAAATCCTCGACGACATCCGCACCAGCAGCGACCTGAGCGACGCCAACGCCGCCAAGCTCAAGGATGTCGTGGACGCTTTCGCCAAGACTTTTGCGTGACGGCTTGAAATGGCCGGGCCCGGCCCGGCCATTTCCGCGAGACGAACGGCGCCCGGCCTGCGGCCGGGTCCGTAACGGAACGATCCGCGGCTTTGCCGCACGGGAATTGATCCGCGGCTCCGCCGCATTGTGATGGATTTGCGGCGCATGCCGCACAGGGAATTCAGGACGCGATGGCCAGCCTCAAGGACATGCGCAACCGCATCGCCTCCACCAAGGCGACGCAGAAGATCACCAAGGCCATGCAGATGGTCGCAGCCTCCAAGCTGCGCCGCGCGCAGGCCGCGGCGGAAGTCGCGCGCCCCTATGCGGAGCGTATGGAGCGCCTGCTGGGCAACCTCGTCGGCGCCGTCGCCGGCAGTGACGGCGCGCCGCCGCTGCTGGCCGGCACCGGCAGCGACCAGGTCCATCTTCTGGTGGTGGCGACCGGCGAGCGCGGCCTTGCCGGCGCGTTCAACTCCGCCATCGTCCGTCTCGCCCGCGAACATGCCAACCGGCTGATCGCCCAGGGCAAGCAGGTCAAGATCCTCACTGTCGGCCGCAAGGGCTACGACCAGCTCCGCCGCCAGTACGAGAAGAACATCGTCGATACGGTCGAACTGCGCGGCGTGCGCAACATCGGCTTCGACAGCGCTCACGCCATCGCCGAGAAGATCACCACGATGTTCGAGCGCGGCGAGTTCGATGTCGCGACCCTGTTCTATTCCAATTTCAAGTCGGTGATCTCGCAGGTGCCGACCGCCCAGCAGATCATCCCGGCCGTGCCGCCGGCGGACGCTCCGGCCGCCGGCAATGCGCTCTACGAATTCGAGCCCGGCGAGGAAGAGATGCTGGCGGAACTGCTGCCGCGCTATCTCGCGACGCAGGTGTTCCGCGCGCTGCTGGAAAACTCCGCGTCCTTCTATGGCGCGCAGATGACCGCGATGGACAACGCCACGCGCAACGCCGGCGAAATGATCCGCAAGCAAACACTGACCTATAACCGGACCCGTCAGGCGATGATCACCAAGGAGCTGATCGAGATCATCTCCGGCGCGGAAGCGCTCTAAGGAGGACATCATGGCCTACAAGACCTCGGCGACGACCAAGGGCGGCCGCAACGGCCGCGCGATGCTGGACGGCGGCGCGCTCGCGCTCGCGATGGCGATGCCCAAGGAAGTCGGCGGCGCGGGCGACGGCCACAATCCGGAGCAGCTCTTCGCACTCGGCTATTCCGCCTGCTACGGCCAGGCCATTCTGGCTCTGGCCAAGAAGCACGGCGTCGATGGTCAGGCCGCGCGCGTCACCTGCGACGTGACGCTGAACACCGAGGGCGGCTTCTCGCTCGCCGTCGATCTGACAATTTCCATTCCCGGCGAGGACAGGGCCAAGGTCCAGGCCCTTGCCGAAGAAGCCCATCAGGTCTGCCCCTATTCCAAGGCGACGCGCGGGAACATCCCCGTCACGCTGACCGTCGTCTAGGGGCCGATCCGACTTCGTTGAATTCGCCCCGCCGCTTATCTTTTTGTTGGAGCACGATCTTTTCCGAAAACCGGTATCCACTTTTCGGGATCGTGCTCTAGAAGTTCCGAAGGAGAGTCTCTATGGCCACTGCCGCCAATCAGGTCGGACGCATCACCCAGGTCATCGGCGCCGTCGTCGACGTCGAGTTCGACGGCGAACTGCCGGCGATTCTGAACGCGCTGGAAACCACCAACCAGGGCAACCGCCTGGTGCTCGAAGTCGCCCAGCATCTCGGCGAATCGACCGTCCGCACCATCGCCATGGACACGTCCGAGGGTCTGGTCCGCGGCCAGGAGGTGAAGAACCTCGGCGCGCCGATCTCGGTCCCCGTCGGCGACGGCCTGCTCGGCCGCATCATCAACGTCATCGGCGAGCCGATCGACGAGGCCGGCCCGGTGAAGGCCGAGAGCGTGCGTCCGATCCATGCCGAGGCGCCGGCCTATACCGAACAGTCCACCGAAGCGGAAATCCTCGTCACCGGCATCAAGGTCATCGACCTGCTCGCGCCTTACGCCAAGGGCGGCAAGATCGGCCTGTTCGGCGGCGCCGGCGTCGGCAAGACCGTGCTGATCCAGGAACTGATCAACAACGTCGCCAAGGCGCACGGCGGCTACTCCGTATTCGCCGGCGTCGGCGAGCGGACCCGCGAGGGTAACGACCTCTATCACGAGTTCATCGAGTCCGGCGTGAACAAGAAGGGCGGCGGCGAAGGGTCCAAATGCGCCCTCGTCTACGGCCAGATGAACGAGCCGCCGGGCGCCCGCGCCCGCGTCGCGCTGTCCGGCCTGACCGTCGCCGAGCATTTCCGCGATCAGGGCCAGGACGTGCTGTTCTTCGTGGACAACATCTTCCGCTTCACCCAGGCCGGCTCGGAAGTGTCGGCGCTGCTCGGCCGCATCCCCTCCGCGGTGGGCTATCAGCCGACGCTCGCCACCGACATGGGCGCGCTCCAGGAACGCATCACCACCACGACCAAGGGCTCGATCACCTCGATTCAGGCGATCTACGTGCCGGCGGACGACCTCACCGACCCGGCGCCGGCGACGTCCTTCGCCCATCTCGACGCGACGACGACGCTGAACCGCGACATCGCCGCCAAGGGCATCTACCCGGCCGTGGACCCGCTGGACTCCACCTCGCGCATGTTGTCCCCGGCGGTCGTCGGCGAGGAGCATTACGCGGTGGCCCGCATGGTCCAGCAGATCCTCCAGCGCTACAAGGCACTCCAGGACATCATCGCCATTCTCGGCATGGACGAACTGTCCGAAGAGGACAAAACCGCCGTGTCCCGCGCCCGCAAGATCGAGCGCTTCCTGTCCCAGCCGTTCCACGTCGCCGAAGTCTTCACCGGCGCGCCGGGCAAGCTGGTGGACCTCGCCGACACCATCAAGGGCTTCAAGGGCCTCGCCGAAGGCAAGTATGACCACCTGCCGGAAGCCGCCTTCTACATGGTCGGCACCATCGAAGAGGCGGTCGAGAAGGGCAAGCGCCTGGCCGCCGAGGCCGCGTAAGCCGCCAACAGGCAAAATCGTCATGGTCCGAACGTGTGTGTCGGCCATGACGATTGACCGACCAGACAGACAAATCCGCGAGGGTCGCCTTGCGGTGTGACAGCCCGGAAAAGGTTCTGACGCGATGGCCACCTTCCATTTCGATCTCGTCTCGCCCGAAAAGCTGGTGTTCTCCGGCGAGGTCGAACAGGTCGACGTTCCCGGCTCCGAGGGCGATTTCGGCGTGCTGGCCCACCACGCGCCGCTCATCGTCATGCTGCGGCCGGGAATTCTCGACATCCGCACCGGTGCCGAGCACCGCCGCGTCGTGATCGGCGGCGGCTTTGCCGAGGTGAATCCGACCGGCCTCACCGTGCTGGCGGACAGCGCCACCGCAGTCGAAGATTTCGACCGCGGCACCCTTGCCGCCCAGATCGCGGATGCCCGCAAGCAGGCCGCCGCAGCCGAGGGCAATGCCCGCGACCGCCTCAACCATCGCGCCGAGCAGCTTGCGGCGCTTGAAGCCGCCCTGTCCGGCACCGGAACGGCGGCGCATCATTGACAGCGGCGGAACAGCCCGTTCTTCTCAAGGCCGCCGCTTCGGCGGCCTTTTTAATTCAGGCGAGCACGGAATCTGGTCGCCAGCGGCGCGACATCGCGGCGCGAAGAACGCTGCCGGAATAATTTATTCCGGTAGCGTTCCGTTCTCGCCCAGCACCTCACCAGCGAGATAGAGCGACCCGCAGACCAGCACACGGGGCGGCGGATCGAAGCCGAAGCCCGGAATGGTGCCCAGCGCCTGAGGCACGCTGGCCGCCACATGGGCCGGGATGCCCGCCTCGGCCGCCGCCGCGACGATGGCCTCGGGAGGCAGCGCCTTGGCCTGCCCCGGCACCGGCACCGCGATGATGCGCCGGGCAAGCCCGGTGAAGTTGCGCAGAAACGCGCCGTGATCCTTGGTCGCCAGCATGCCGACGACCATGACCAGCGGCTTCGCCACCCGCTCCTCCAGATCGCCGAGCGCCGCCGCGATGGCCCGGCCGCCATCGGCGTTATGACCGCCGTCGAGCCAGAGTTCGCTGCCGGCGGCAAGCAGGCCCGGCAGCCGGCCCTGCGACAGCCGCTGCATCCGCGCCGGCCAGCAGGCCGCCGTCATGCCCGCTTCGAAGGAGCCGCTGCTCAGCCGGAAGCCGCCAGCGCGCAAAGCCGCGATGGCAAGGCCGGCATTTTCCACCTGATGCCGGCCGAACAGACGCGGCAGCGGCAGGTCCAGCAGGCCGTCGTCGTCCTGATAGACGAGGCGGCCATGCTCCTCGCCGACATGCCAATGCTCGCCGCGGATGCGCAGCGGCGCCTTTAGCCGCGCCGCCTGCCGCTCGATCACCGCCAGCGCCTCGCGCGGCTGCGCCCCGACGGCGGCCGGCACGCCGGCCTTGATGATGCCGGCCTTCTCCGTCGCGATGCTGGTCAGCGTATCGCCCAGGAAATCCGCATGGTCGTGGGAGATCGGCGAGATGACGCTGACGCGCGGCTGGTTCACGACATTGGTGGCGTCGAGCCGCCCGCCGAGGCCGACCTCCAGCAGCAGCACATCCGCCGGATGCTCCGCGAACAGCAGGAAGCCCACCGCGGTGGTGATCTCGAACACGGTGATCGGCTGTCCGCCGTTGGCACGCTCGCAAATCTCGATGGCCCGCGCCAGCACCTCATCCGTCACCAGCCGCCCGCCGCCCGCTTCGCCGAGCCGGAAACGCTCGTTGAAACGCACCAGATGCGGCGAGGTATAAACATGCACGCGCTGGCCGGCCGCCTCGAGGCAGGCGCGCAGGAAGGCTACCGTGGAGCCCTTGCCATTGGTGCCGGCGACATGGACCACCGGCGGCAGCCGCCGCTCGGGATGATCCAGCGCCGCGAGGATGCGGTGCATCCGGTCGAGGGAAAGGTCGATCAGCTTCGGATGCAGCGCCGTGAGCCGGTCGATCAGCGAGTCGATGACGGTCATCGTCATCAGGCTGGCGCAGGCAGCGCCGGCACGTCCGGCAACGGCGTCGCGGGGACCGGCGCGACCGGCACGGGGGCCTTGGTCAGCAGCCGGCAGAGCCGCGCCAGCGTGGCGCGCAATTCGTGGCGATGCACCACCATGTCCACCATGCCATGGGCGCGCAGATATTCGGCGCGCTGGAAACCTCCGGGCAGCTTCTCGCGGATGGTCTGCTCGATGACGCGCGGACCGGCAAAGCCGATCAGCGCGCCGGGCTCGGCGATATGCACGTCGCCCAGCATGGCGTAGGACGCCGTGACGCCACCGGTCGTGGGATTGGTCAGGACGACGATATAGGGCAGCTTCGCCTCGCGCAGCATCTGCACCCCCACGGTGGTCCGCGGAAGCTGCATCAGCGAGAGGATGCCCTCCTGCATCCGCGCCCCGCCGGAGGCCGCGAACATCACGAAAGGCGTGTTCCGCGCCACGGCGGTCTGCAAGCCGACGACCACCGCCTCGCCCGCCGCCATGCCGAGCGAGCCGCCCATGAAGTCGAAATCCTGCACGGCCACCGTGACCGGCAGCCCCTCCAGCGCGCCGACGCCGACCTTCACGGCATCCTGCAATCCGGTCTTGGTGCGGGCGTCCTTCAGCCGGTCGGCATAGCGCTTCTCGTCACGGAATTTCAGCGGATCGAGCGGCACTTCGGGAATGGCGATGTCCTCGAACGTACCGCCATCGAACAGCAGCTTGAGGCGCATCGGCGCGGAGACGCGCATGTGGAAGTCGGAGCCGGGGATGACGAACTGGTTGCTCTCGACATCCTTGAAATAGACGAGCTGGCCCGTGTCCGGACACTTGATCCAGAGATTCTCCGGCGTCTCCCGGCGGTTCAGCAGACCGCGGATCTTCGGCCGAACGACATTGGTGATCCAGTTCATGTCACCTGCTTCGCTTGCTTTGCGGACGCCGCGCAAGGCGGTGTCCGATACTTCACATCCTGCCTGCCCGGCCCTGCCGTTCTGCCCAAGGATCGTGTCCGAATGCCGGCAGGAACGGGCCTCTGCGCTATTCCGCCGCCTCCCGGCGCGCGGCGCGCACGCCGGCGGCGAGCGACGCGACGAGGTCCGTCACGGCCGTGACGGTCGCGCGGCTCTGTTCGTCGAGGCTCGCGCGCAGCACATCCACCAGCGCGGTGCCGACCACGGCGGCATCCGCATTCCGGGCGATGGCGGCGGCGTTCTCGGCGGTGCGGATGCCGAAGCCGACAGCGACCGGCAGCGGCGAATGGCGCTTGATGCGCGCCACGGCCGAAGCAACCCTGGCCATGTCCGGCGCGGCCGCCCCGGTGATGCCGGCGATGGACACGTAATAGACAAAGCCCGAGGTATTCGCGAGCACGGCGGGCAGGCGCTTGTCGTCGGTCGTGGGCGTGGCGAGACGAATGAAGCTGAGCCCGGCGGCAAGGGCCGGTTTGCAGAGTTCGTCGTCCTCTTCCGGGGGCAGATCGACCACGATGAGGCCGTCCACGCCGGCGGCCTTGGCGTCGGTCAGGAAATCGGCGACGCCGTAGATATAGATCGGGTTGTAATAGCCCATCAGCACGATCGGCGTCTCGTCATCGCCGGTGCGAAAGGCACGGACGAGATCGAGCGTGCGGCGCAGGGTCTGCCCGGCCTTGAGCGCGCGCAGGCCGGCCGCCTGGATCGCGGGGCCGTCCGCCATCGGGTCGGTGAAGGGAACGCCGAGTTCGATGACATCGGCGCCGGCCGCCGGCAGCGCCCGCGTGATGGCGAGGCTGGTCTCGAAATCCGGGTCGCCGGCCATGAGAAAGGTGACGAGGCCGGCGCGGCCTTCGGCCTTCAGGGCGGCGAAGCGCTGTTCGATTCGCGTGCTCATGAACGCTTGCCCTCCAGATATTCGGCCACCGAAGCGAGGTCCTTGTCGCCGCGGCCAGAGAGATTGACGACCATGAGGTGGTCCTGCGGTTTCTGCGGCGCGAGCGTCAGCACCCTGGCCAGCGCATGGGCCGGCTCCAGCGCCGGAATGATGCCTTCGAGGCGGCTGCATAGCTGAAACGCTTCGAGCGCCTCGTCGTCCGTCGCGGAGAGATACTGCACACGGCCGATATCGTGCAGCCAGGCATGTTCCGGACCGATGCCGGGATAATCGAGCCCCGCCGAAATCGAATGGGCGTCCTGAATCTGGCCGTCCTCGTTCATCAAAAGATACGTGCGGTTGCCGTGGAGCACGCCCGGACGGCCCCCGGCGATGGACGCCGCATGAAGACCGGTCAGGCCCTCGCCGGCCGCCTCGACGCCGTAGATCTCGATGCCCGCATCGTCGAGGAAGGGATGGAACAGGCCCATGGCGTTGGAGCCGCCGCCGATGCAGGCGACCAGCGAATCCGGCAGGCGGCCTTCGGCTTCCTGCATCTGCACCCGGGTCTCGTGGCCGATCACCGCCTGGAAGTCCCGCACCATCATCGGATAGGGATGCGGCCCCGCCACCGTGCCGATGCAATAGAACGTGTCGGCGACATTCGTGACCCAGTCGCGCAGGGCCTCGTTCATCGCATCCTTGAGGGTCTTCGTGCCGGACTCCACGGGGCGCACCTCCGCGCCCAGCATCTTCATGCGGAACACGTTGGGCGCCTGCCGGGCGACATCGACCGCGCCCATATAGACGATGCAATCGAGCCCAAAGCGCGCGCAGAGCGTGGCCGTGGCGACGCCGTGCATGCCGGCACCCGTCTCGGCGATGATACGCTTCTTGCCCATGCGGCGCGCGACCATGATCTGGCCGAGCACATTGTTCACCTTGTGCGCGCCGGTATGATTCAGTTCCTCGCGCTTGAAATAGATTTTCGCGCCCTGCCCCGCGGGCGCCCCGGCGCGGCAATGCTCCGTCAGCCGTTCCGCGAAATACAGCGGGCTCGGCCGGCCGACGAAGGTTTTCAGGTGGCCGTCCATCTCCTTCTGGAA
>Ga0182747_1002760_pt1 | contig 12107 bp, 9 predicted proteins | sample eDN3rd30CBELigBY_FD_128526 | JGI IMG/M metagenome (GOLD analysis project Ga0182747, IMG submission 128526) | Enriched backyard soil microbial communities from Emeryville, California, USA - eDNA 3rd pass 30_C BE-Lig BY (version 2) (version 2) | ecosystem: Environmental > Terrestrial > Soil >...
AAAAACTAAAGTTTTTTTAGTCTTTCCTTTTGTGTTTTTATCTTTTACGATGATTGAAATTCCCGAGATTAATAGATACAAACCAACTAGTAAAACTAATATAGGTATAAAAATTATTTCCACCTGCTCTTATGTATTATAGTGTATTTATTTTCTATGCTTTTTATAACGTACATAGCTCTTTGTGTATGTATAAATAAACCATTAGAAAACATTCAATATTGCTCCAATAATAATTGCTATTAAAAAATATATTAGGAGACTAAATGATAGTAAATATTCCCTAGTTTCTCTGTTATATCTCCACTCCATAAAGATTCGGAAACTTAAATAACATAAACAGAAAATAATTAACATGATCCACATAGGAACCTGATCAAAAGCAATAAAGAGTATAATAAAAACAACATAAAAACTTTTTTCTACCCATTTATGCCACTTGTTTACGTAATTTTTTTCAGTGTCGTGGTCATCTTTAACATTTAATTTTATAGTAAGATACTTTGTAATAAGAGATGCTACTAACAATAATAGTAAGAGGTATAAAAATGTTTTTAGCAATAATATTCAACTCCTATTTAAAATACATTTAATAAAGTGCCAACTCCTATAGAAGCTAAATAAAAGAAGAAGAAAATAACGGCTAAAAGGTGTTCCTTCGTTTCTCTTGCAAATTTCCATTCCATAAATATATTAAATCCCTGATAAACAATACAAAAAGCAGCTAAAATAATCCACAGAGGAACTTGATTATAATAGCTTAGGGAAAATAAAAATATTATATATAGTACAACTTCTATTCTTGAGTGCCACCTGTTTACTTTTTTCTGTAAATATCTGGATCGGTTTCTAAGCGCATCTTTTTCCTTAAGTATTTTTCAACATAATGAGCCATATAAAACGCTACTATAATAAAAATCAAAAATTTGTACATAAATACCTCCTAATATCCAATAATATCATTTTTTTCTATTTTAATTAAATTAATCCACTTGCTGTAGAATTAATTATATGATTTAAGGCAGGTTTCATTGAACAGTAAGAAGAGGCTTCATTTGTGAATAAAGATATAGTAGCAATTGAAAGTGATAAAATTGCCTTCTATAAAGATTTAAAATATATGTTAGTAGAGAAGATGATGCAATAACAAAAATAACTGTGTGACGAAAAATATGAAAGGGTAAAGAGCCCTTGTATATCAAGAGCTCATATTTTGTATGGTTCCGATAATCAAACGTATGTTAACTAAATTAGAAAAGAAAAAGCCTGTATCTTATTAGATACAGGCTTTTTCTCGAATCTGTTGTTTAAGTAGAACTAGGTACCTACTTTAAATTCAAAGTTACTTCCTTATTTAGATATGGAGATGTAAAAGTTACTGTTTGTTCATTTACCCATTGTGCATCATGAGCTCCTAAAACATTTAAATCGCTCATATCCGTATTTCGTGTCATGACATGAAGAGCTTCGTGATTTAGTCGTTTTTTCACCAAGGGGAAGCCAGTTTGTCTATAAAAGTCATAATAATGGTTAGTTTCACCAAGACTCCAATTCGAATAGCCAATAATAAGTTTTTGTGTAGAATTAGGTGAACTAAGATAGTAATAGTCAACTTTATTATTATAAAAGAATATAAACCACCCAACGATTGCTATAGGTACAATAAAGAATGGCCCAATTACACCCCAGAAGACTTTAGACTCCTTTGTTTTGCTAACGGTTATAAGAACTATGTATAAGTAGATAAAGTGGAACGCAAATAGCAGAAAATATACCGAAAACCTTGAAGAGAAAACGTATAAGTTCTTTAGTGCTAAAAGATAGAAGAATAGATCTATAGCAAGAAAGATGGTAGCTGACATTTTTAAAATCCTCTTATTATTTTTATATTTCATTAGCTATAAATCATCCTCCTTTTAATCTATAAATGTTAAATATCGCTGCTATTAATATCAAGTGAGTAATGACGAGGTATATATTTTTGGACTTTTTCGGGCGAGTTAAATAGATCATTTTTACTGAATATCGTAAATCCAACCTCTTCCAAATCCACAAATGTATCGACTTTATCTATGTCGACATTTTTAAACTCTATAGGTTTATTCCATTGCCTTGAAGGAATTAAATTCTGCTCTATAATACCTTCCCCGTAGAAAATGAATACACTCAGCCCATTATTAACTAATACTTCTGCTAACCTACTAACAAGATCCAATTTTTCTACAGAATCAACTTTAACAATGGCACCATCCGATGAAAACTCATAAAAAGGAACTTTATTTTCAATTAAAGTCTCTTTTTTATATCCAAATATCATTGACTCTAAAACAAAGAAAACTGGTAAACAGAACATTTTTTGAACTAAGGAAGGAATTAGGTCATGCGTGATCTCACTAATCCCTACAGTAATAGATACAAAATTATCTTTTGGAAAGTTAAAACTATTAATGATGCTTTGATCTGAATATTGCACAAAATATTCTTTTTTCAACCTTTATTCTCCTTTAGCATTTAATTTTTTAGAACGCTTACTATTACGTCATACAGCAACCGGCCCTTTTAATGTACCAATATACTCCATGTAAATGATAGCAATAATCGGGAAAAATTTAGAGTTTTTATTGAATTAAGAACATTCGTTCGTATATAATAGAGAACAAACGTTCTTTATCTAAGGAGTTCTTTCAATGGATTATGCCCAGCTACCAAAGAGAGTCATTATATGCATCGACATGAAGGCGTTCTTTGCTTCCGTTTCTTCTGTCATACGAGGATTAAATCCGCTGAAAACAAAGCTTGCGGTGGTAGGAGATATCAAACGGTCTGGATCGGTTGTGTTAGCTGCCACACCCTTATTAAAGAAAGAAGGGATCAAAACAGGAAGTCGTCTTTTCGACATTCCTAAAAGGAAAGATATCCATGTCGTGAATCCATCCATGGAGAGATATATCAAGGCTTCAAACTATATTTCTAGTTTGGTGTTAAAGTATGTGGCTCCTGAAGACTTTCATGCATATAGCATTGATGAGTTGTTTATTGATGCAACAGCTTCTTTGCATTTGTTCGCTAAAACACCAGAAGAATTAGCACATAAAATCATCAACGAGATTTACCGTAAGACACGGCTGACAGCTACCGCAGGCATCGGTCCCAATCTCTTACTGGCGAAGGTGAGCTTAGACCATGAGGCTAAGAATAGTCCAACAGGGGTTGCGTATTGGCGATATGAGGATATTCCCTCTAAGCTGTGGTCCATTCATCCCATGAAGGATTTCTGGGGGATCTCGTCTGCGACGGAAAGACGCTTGAATCGTCTGGGCATTCACTCCATAAAAGAACTCGCTCTTTCTTCTGTAGAGATGTTACGTAAAGAATTTGGCATCTTGGGGGAAGAATTGCATCAACACGCAAACGGCATTGATTTTAGCCGCATTTCTGATGTGTACATTCCTAGCTCTCGTTCATTTGGAAAAAGTCAGATTCTCTTTCGCGATTATACAAATCGAAAAGAAGTGGAGTTATTGCTGTTGGAGCTATTGGACGATGTATGTTTTCGTTTACGCATGCATCAAGTGGTGGCTCAGACTGTTCATTTATCCATTGGCTACAGCAAACAAACAGGTGGAGGCTTCTCCAGACAAAAGAAAATGGGAAGAGCTTCGAACTTAAGTCAAGATATCTTTCCTTATTGTTTAACCATTTTACATACCTATGATAGTGGCATGCCGATTCGCTCCATTGGCATTTCATTATCAAACACCAGCATTCAAGATGAGGAGCAAATGAGCTTATTTGAAGATATCGAGCAACGTGAAAGAGCCTATGCACTTGCCAAAACGATCGATGACATTCGGCTTCGATACGGAAAGAATAGCGTTCTGCGGGCTTCAAGCTATTTGGAGCATTCAACCGCTCGTTATCGAAACGGCCTTTTAGGAGGTCATAAAGCATAAAGGAGGAAAATAATATGCAGAACAGAGGAATGAAAAAATGGCGACCGTTCGCCACTATGCCAGAGCAATATAGAGGATTACAAGAAATTATAAAAAAACAAGCAGAGATACCTCAACCTTTTTTAACAGAAGATCAAATGGAACAGATTAATTTCACCTTGATTGAAGCGCTTCATACACATAAAAAAATGTACCTGACATATCACAAGCACGGGCAGTGCATAACGGAAACAGGAATTATTCAATTTGTAGATTCTCTTGGAGGTATATTTGTTTTTATAGATGAAGGATGTAAGCAAACACACAAAATGAGGTTAAGTGAATTAATTGATGTTCGTTTTATGTAGTAGAAAGTAATAAAACAGTTTCTTTACATAAGATTTCCATACATAATTAGTATAAACTTAAAAAATACGCAATCATTTTTCATAGATTCATTTAATGATGTTATATAAGGAGGAGCACAGTGTGAAGCAGGTTTGGAATGAGTTTGAACAGTGGTTGAAAATACATCGACCGGAAGCAGTAGGAACGCTTAATGAAGCTGCTGCTGAAGCAGAAATTGCAGAGATTGAACAAAAGATGGGACTAACCTTCCCCAAAAACCTTAAAGACTGGTTAATGATACATAATGGACAGCGTGATGAATATATAGCAGCTATCGAAAATTATACTCTATTACCTTTAGAGGGGATTCTGTATACGTGGCAAACATTAAAAGAGCTTTTAGACGGAGGAGAATTTGAAGATTTTCCAGAAATTGAACCTATTGGGCCAGTAAAAAAAGAATTTTGGTGGAACCCACGTTGGATTTCGATTGCCACGAATGGGGGAGGAGATGATATTTGTATAGACTTGGATCCTGATGAAGGAGGGAAAATTGGCCAAATTATCACCTTTTGGCACGATTGGGAACAGCGTGAAGTAATAGCAGACAGCTTAGAAGAATGGGTAATGTCCACGATAAATCATACAGATCATTAAAGGGGAGAAGCAAATGATAAAGCCAGATATAGAGAGAATCTATAAAATTCTTAAAGAACTTCCAGGTACGTCGGTGAAAGTAGAATTTGAAGATGAAATGGGAGAAATTCTTTCTACTCCTTATTATATCTACCTTAAAAGCGAGTTTCTAGACGGACAATTAGGTTACAGAGAAGATTTAGAAGCAAATTCTCTTATAGGAAATCAAGAAGGAGATTGGCAAGAAAACTGGTTTGTTATAGGGTATGATGAAGAAATAGGCGGTGACCCTCTTTTTATTGATATAGCGAATGAAGATTATCCAGTTTTCACAGCTGAACACGGCATCGGGGAATGGGACGGTTTAGAAATGTATGATTCTCTGAAAGAGTTTGTAGAAGATGTTACTTAATTAAGGCTTAGTTAAAAGATTTTGATAAGAGTACGGTCAGAAGAGGACAGATAGTAGTTTAATATCTACCTAGCTGTCCTCTTTTGTAGTACCTATTAAACTTAGAAAGAATGTAGAGAAAGGAAGAGCGGAATGGTAGGAATCGATTTATGTATTACAGATACACAAAAACGCAAAGGCATTACTATCCTTCGCGTTCTTTACTCAATCTGTTGCAAACCAATAAACACCAAAATAAAAGATATTCACTTTATTAGGGATTGGTCATTACAATGCTCAATATAAAATTCATCAATCTTTTCAAAGATTTGTTGGATGGTTAAAGGTGAGATAAAAGGATTTAATAAAACTGCTCTCAACCAGCGCTTTCCTCTATAAGTCGGTAAAGATAAAAATACGTTTTGATTTTTCAATAAAAATTGTTGTAGCTTAAGGTTTAATTGATCTTGTTGTTTTTGCTGATACTCTTTTAAAAATAATCTAAAACAGCATATATTCGTATTTGATTCACCTGATAACTCTAAATAAGAGCGTTTTTTTACTTGGGATGTAAATTCCTTCGCAAATAAAAAGCTTTGATTTATTAAATTCTCATAGCCTTTTAATCCAATATGCTGAAGAGATAGGTATAACTTCAGAATATCAGCATGCCGAGTACCTTGAACACTTATTTCTCCTAAATTAGTAAACTCCGTTTCATTCATGTAAGGTGCTGAAATACGAAAATCTCTTTCCAACAAATCACGATTTTTAAATAAAACCATTGCGCATGTTTTGGCAACATACATCCACTTTTGTGGATTAAATGTAATGGAGTCTGCTTGTTCAATCCCAGAGAGAAGGCTTTTGTATTTTTTAGAAAAGACAAGTGCCCCACCATAGGCTGCATCTACGTGCAACCAAATCCCGTGTTTTTTTGTTATTTCTGAAATAGGTAGTAAAGGATCAATGCTACCTGTAACAGTCGTTCCTGCCGTAGCTACAACTGCAAAAGGCTGCTTTCCTTCTTGGATGAGTATAGGAATCTTTCTTTCTAGATCTTGTGTATCCATTTGTGAATGAAGGTTACTTTGAACAGGAATGATACTAGATGTACCGATTCCTAATAGCATTGCAGCTTTATGTAAAGAAGTATGACTTGCTTCTGAAACTAAAATGACAGGTTGCTTTGTTAATGAAGTTAATCCGTTTTCTTTCACTTGGAGTATAGAATTCCGCGCAACTGCAAGAGCTTGAAGATTAGCAAGGCTGCCACCACTCGTTATAACTCCTCCAGCATTTCGACCTAAACCAAACATTTGTGTAAGTTGTTGAAGTACTTGAACTTCCATTTTAGAAAATACAGGAGACATTTCAAAGCTCAACATATTATTGTTTAGTGCAGTAGTTACAAACTCACTCAAGCAAGAAATTAACGTAGGAATTGAATCCATATGTCCCATGTATGTTGGAGTTAAAGGATTCATAGAGTACTTTAATATAGTTTCCAATTGTAAAAGAAGTTCTTTTATGGGAACACCATCTAAAGAAAATTTATCAAATAATTGTTCTGTAAAGTCAGGCAAAAGAGGTGGGTGACTTTCTGAATTAGCTGCATGATCCACAACTAAATTCATTACGGCCTCAATAAGTAGTTTGACCTCTTTGATGTTTTTTCCATTTGGCTCAATAAAAGAATCAACAGGGAAAACGCCAGTTTCCATTATTATCACGCTTCTTTCTTATTAATCTAACTATTCTAACAATAAGAAAGAGAAACGCAAGAACCAAATAGAGAGAAGGCTTTCTTTTATCGTTGAAAACTGCTAACAATTGAATAGTATATGGCTGCGATGATTAAAAGAACGCCAATAATATATAGGGTATATCTTAAAGTTTTAGTCATAGAGATATTCACCTTTCTGATTTAATTCTAATCCAATAAATTTTTATTAGTTTGTTTAAGTAAAGGAAATATGATGCATAAAAAGGATAGGTAGATTCTTCTTTTTTCTTAAAAAACCTATTCATTATGGTAACTAGAGTTAGTATTTTCATTCCCGTATAGGGTAATCCAAATTTATCCATATTAAATTGTAGTATTGAAAAAAATTAATACATATGAAAAATTCTTAAAAGGTGGATGTTATATGCTTGATTCTAAAACGATTGAAATTGTCCAATCAACAGTGCCGGTTTTGAAAGAACATAGTAAACAAATAGGAAAGAGATTTTATGAATTGTTATTTGAAAAAGCGCCAGATTTGTATAATATGTTCAATCAAACAAATCAAAAAAGAGGAATTCAACAGGAAGCATTAGGCTATGCCGTGTATGCTGCTGGGGAACATATTACAAACTTAGAAGCCATTAAACCTGTAATTGAAAGGATTTCACAAAAACATCGTGCGATAGGGGTAAAGGCAGAACAATATCCGGTCGTTGGTGAAACCTTGCTTCAAGCAGTAAAGGATGTTTTAGGAGATACAGCTTCAGATGAAATTATTGAAGCATGGGGAAAAGCGTACGGATGTATTGCAAATGCTTTTATTGAGCTAGAAGAAGCTCTCTACGAAGAAACAGAGAGTCAACCTGGAGGCTGGGAAGGGTATCGAAGCTTTTATATAGATAAAAAGGTAGAAGAAAGTGATAATGTAACATCTTTTTATTTAAAAGCGAAAAATGAGAAAGAAATCGCCTCTTATAAAGCAGGACAATACCTTACATTAGCAGCAAATGTTCCGGGAGAAAAGTACACGCATATTCGTCACTATAGTCTTTCTGAAGCGCCTGGAAAGGGTTATTATCGAATCAGTGTAAAACGAGAAGATGCACATGACGGTGCGCCAGCAGGAATCGTGTCAAACTATTTACATAAACAAGTTCAAACAGGAGATACTCTTAAATTCTCAGCTCCTGCTGGAGATTTTGTACTTGATCATAGTGAACTTCCTGTTGTTCTAATTAGTGGAGGTATAGGTATTACACCTTTGCTTAGTATGCTGAATACCATTGTAGAAAAACAACCTACACGTAAGGTTACCTTTCTTCATGCAAGTATTAATGGGAAAACGCATGCTTTTAAAGAACATGTGGCTCAACTAAATAGAAATAACGAAAATATTACCTCCTTCATCTGTTATAGCTCGCCTAATGAAGGGGATCGACTAGGTACTGATTTTGATAAAGAGGGTTATATTGATTTAGAATTGCTACAATCCGTCGTTTCTTCAAAAGAAGCTATCTTTTATTTCTGTGGATCGATTCCGTTTATGGAAGCTATTCTTAAAGCATTACGTAGATGGGATATACCAAACGAGCGTATTCATTACGAGGTATTTAGTCCTGTAGCCCTTTTAGGAGAAAAATAAAAAAGTAATTATCACCAGTAAACAGAAAATGTTCGATTAAAACACACGTCCTGTTTAAATAAATATGCTGTAAAAAAGCACTCTTGTGAGTGCTTTTTTACTTTGTCTTAAGGCGCAATTCTAAAAACGAGCATTTTATATATAGGTACTTCTACACTCTCTATGTGCAAAAAACTGGAAAAAATTATCTTTGATAATTTATAATAATAGAGAACTATGTCGAATCCAAAATATTGGAGAGATTGCTATATGAGAAGACTACTCCCTTTTATAATTTTTACAATTTACTGCATTCCATATGCTTATTTATCTATGCGAAAAGATTTTGAAGATGATTCAAAGGTAAACTATATAATCATGGCCATAGTTACACTAGCACTGTCTTATCTAAGTGGGCTTATTAGAGCGGATTTATCACTTATTTTAGGAAATATCATTTCTTTTAGTACGTCATATTTTTATAACGCATTAAGGCTTCCTGATTCTAAATGGGAGAAATATTTTTCGCCCTTTAATTCTGTCGAACAAGTAGTACTGATAAGCCTTGCCGCGCTTGTGCTGCAGGTGATTATTTATACACTTGCTAGAAAACGAGCAAAGAGATATATTCGTAATACTATGGTTTCGGAATAGTTCAAAAAATAGAGGTAGTCATCTAATGAGCTAGGCTCTTCAGGTGACCGAATGAAAGAAGGGATAAGATGAGGAGAATTCCTGAAATTTTATCCTGTAAAAAGGAAGTTCTTGCATGCACTTATCTGTTTTAAAAAAGATACGAATCAATTGGATAAACTAATTCAACAACTTGAAGATGCAAAGCTAAAATAATATGTAATCGCTGACAAAAAATTGTGTAACTCTCTTCCTACTCTAATTATACCACATAAAAAAACGCCGATATAGACTGTTTATTCTCATTTACTGCTGGTAAAATCAATAAAACATTACCGGTTAGGAGAGATGTTGAATGAACTCTTTAGTTCTTAGCTTTCAAGAAATAAAAGATACACAGCTTTCACTTGTTGGAGGAAAAGGCTTGAATTTAGGGGCTTTATCAAAAATTCAAGGAATACAAGTACCGGAAGGGTTTTGTGTTACAGCAGTCGGATATCAAAAAGCCATTGAACAAAATGAAACATTTCAAGCGTTACTGAATCAGCTGACGATGCTAAAAGCAAATGATGGAGATCAAATTAGTGAAATCAGCGAAAAAATTCGCCAAACCATTCTAGAAATAAAAATTCCTTCTGACGTGGTAAAAGCAGTTACTCATTATCTCTCTCATTTTGGCGAGGAGCATGCTTATGCAGTTCGTTCAAGTGCGACTGCTGAAGATTTGCCACATGCTTCTTTTGCTGGCCAACATGACACCTATTTAAACATCAGAGGCAAAGAAGCAATCCTTGAGCATATCCGCAAATGCTGGGCTTCTCTGTTTACACATCGCGCCGTAACCTACCGGATTAAAAATGAATTTGACCATAGTCAAGTGCACGCATCTGCTGTTGTTCAACGAATGGTTTTCCCGCAGGTTTCAGGTATTTTATTTACCGCTGACCCCGTTACCTCTAATCGAAAGCTGCTATCCATTGATGCAGGATTCGGACTTGGAGAAGCGCTGGTGTCTGGTTTAGTCTCTGCCGATTGCTATAAAGTACAAGAAGGAAAAATCGTCGATAGAAAAATAGCAGCTAAAAAGGTAGCTATCTATGGATTAAAAGAAGGCGGAACAGAAGCGAAGGAAGTTCCTTCTGGTCTGCAAAAAACGCAAGCGCTCACTGACTCTCAAATTTTACAATTAGAACGCATTGGAAGACAGCTTGAAGCTTATTTTGATTGTCCCCAAGATATCGAGTGGTGCTTGGCTGATGATACATTTTATATTGTCCAAAGTCGTCCAATTACTACTTTATATCCAATTCCTGAAGCACATGATCAGGAAAATCGCGTTTATGTATCTGTTGGACATCAACAAATGATGACCGATGCCATGAAACCACTGGGATTGTCTTTTTTTCTGTTAACAACTAATGCACCGATGCGTACAGCCGGCGGAAGACTGTTTGTTGATGTTACACCTATGCTCGCTTCACCTGACAGCAGAAAAATGATGTTAGGTGCCATGGGACAACATGATCCGCTCATGAAAGACGCACTTACGACCATAATAGAGAGAGGAGACTTTATAAAACCTTTACCAAATGATCAAAGTTCTGGTAAAAGCAATAAAAGCGTGCCGCCTACGAAGCCTAAGGCACAAATCGAAAACGACTCGACAATCGTTTCTGACTTGATCAAGAAGAATCAAGCATCAATAGAAGAGCTAAAACAAACCAACCAAACGAAATCAGGGCTGGAATTAGTCGATTTTATTTCAGAAGATATCGGAACATTAAAGAAGATTTTATTTGACCCCCAAAGTACAGCTGTGTTTATGGCCGCTATGGATGCTTCATCATGGATCAATGAAAAAATGGAGACGTGGCTGAGTGAAAAAAACGCAGCAGACGCGCTTTCTCAATCTGTACCAAACAATATTACTTCAGAAATGGGTCTGGCGCTATTGGATGTCGCAGATGTGATTCGTCCTTATCCAGAAGTCATCCATTATTTACAGCATGTAAAAGATGATAACTTTTTGGAGAACCTGGTTAAGTTTGAAGGTGGACTGGAAACCAAAGACGCCATCTATGATTATCTCAGCAAATACGGAATGCGATGTCCCGGAGAAATCGATATTACGAAAACTCGCTGGAGCGAAAAACCGGCTGCACTTATCCCTGTGATTCTTGGTAATATTAAAAACTTTAAACCCAATGCCAGCAAACAAAAATTTGAAAAAGGTTTGCAGGAAGCCTTAAAAAAAGAGCAAGAGCTGTTAAACCGCTTGAAGCATTTGCCGGATGGTGAACAAAAAGCAAAAGAAACAAAAGAAAGAATTGATCTCCTCCGAAATTTTATCGGTTATCGTGAATATCCCAAATACGGCATGATTAACCGTTATTTTGTTTATAAGCAGGCTCTGCTGAAAGAAGCCGGGCAGCTTGTAAAAGCCGGCGTTATTTATGAATCAGAAGATATATACTATTTGACGTTTGAAGAACTTCAAGAAGTCGTGCGCACATATAAGCTTGATCATCAAATCATCAGCAAGCGAAAAGAAGAGTACAAATTATATGAAAAGCTAACACCTCCGCGTGTAATCACGTCTCAAGGTGAAATTATTACCGGTGCGTACAAACGAGAAAACCTCCCGTCCCAAGCAATTGTAGGTTTACCGGTTTCGGCAGGGGTGATAGAAGGGCGAGCGCGCGTCATTTTAAATATGGAAAATGCTAATCTATCAGATGGAGATATATTAGTCACTGCCTTTACTGATCCTAGCTGGACTCCGTTATTCGTAGGGATAAAAGGGCTTGTTACGGAAGT